>Ga0233432_10004961_pt1 | contig 11672 bp, 6 predicted proteins | sample SI_122_August201_6_FD_179870 | JGI IMG/M metagenome (GOLD analysis project Ga0233432, IMG submission 179870) | Seawater microbial communities from Saanich Inlet, British Columbia, Canada - SI_122_August2016_10_MG | ecosystem: Environmental > Aquatic > Marine > Inlet | place: Canada: British...
CTCCCAATCCATATAAAAAGCGGTGAGATTAAAGCGACCAGCACCCCCGAAGATGGTAGAGCGAAGACCGGCTTCATAGTTTGTCATGATGTCCGGCTCGTAGTTATTCGGGTAAAACGGCTGTCCGCGACCACGATTGGTGCCGCCGGGCCGGTACCCCTCGGTGTACAACATATACGCCATCACGTCCTCATTGAAGCGATATGACACCGCAATTTTCGGTGCGAACTCTTTATCGTTTGTTTCGTGCACTTCAGCACCGTTGGGGTATGTAGCCAAGTCATCACGGGTATTGGGACGCTGCACGTAGTAGGCGTTCGATGTATCTCGATCGAAAAACCGACCGCCCATCGTGACATCAATCTTGTCCGTTAAATGCCAAATGACTTCACCAAATACGGCCCATTGCTCCCAGCTCGTGTCGCTGTAAGAGTCCCAAGCATGTGTCGCATTAGGGTACGTCACCCCATCCATCGACTCGTAATAGTCGAGCGCGACGGACTGCTGGAAGTCACCGTTCGTTACATCGGCAAAGTCACTTTCCCAGTAGTTTTGTGCATCCTCGTAATACAAACCAACCAGCCAATCGAGGGTCTCACCCTGAGCTGACAAGCGAAGCTCTTGCGTGAACCGCTCCTGATAGCCAATTTCTTGAATCGTACTCAGGTAATCCCCACTCGCTGTTGGCGCAAGGCAATAAGCCCCGTTGTATAAGGCCAAACCACCAGGAGTAGTGTAGTACCAGTAGTACACGTCAGGATCGACCTCAAACGCGCCAGCACATGACCAGTACGCCCCTGACCAATAGTGGTGATAAGCCGTGATATCCTGGCCCCAGGTCGTGTCACGCTCGTAATAGGAAGTCGCAGACACTAGCTGCGCGAATCCGAGGTCGGCCTCTACCGTTAAACCGTAAAGGTCTAGTTCATCCGTGCTGTAATCATCGAAGAACGACACTTTTTTCAGATCGCCCACATACGGGTCCATGAATCCGTAAGCGCCGTTATCCACCTCTTGGTGCAGATACTGAGCAGTGGCGGACCAACTGTCATTGATGTCCCAGCGCAACGAGCCACGCCAGCCATCTACCTTGGAGTGGTTAACGTCGTCTTCAACAAATTCTGAGTTATCCAACTCGCCCCATTCCATACCACTCCAATCATGGGGGCTATCAGGAGTACTGAGGTAGTCGGGGGTGTGGCCCAATACATTGTCAATGAATCCGCCATCTTCGGCTGTGAACCCCACCACCCGCAGCGCCAGCGTGTCATCGATTAGCGGAATATTGGCTACGACAGAACCATCATAACTACCGTCTACGTCGGAACCCGTTCGCACATACCCATCTAGCGTAAGGCTGAACTCATTCATTTGAGGCTTCTGGGTAATGATTCGCAGTGTTCCAGCCTGCGCGTCAGAACCATAAATCGCACCCTGGGGGCCGGCCAAAGCCTCGACCTGAGCAATGTCTACCATGCGAATGGTCGGCTGCGCTCCGGTGGATGTGATTGAAATCTCGTCGAGATAAACCGATGAGGTTGCCTGCGCGACATAACCACCACCATCGATCGTCGCGCCGCGGAAGATGACGCTTGAAGCACCGTTACCGTAGTTGAGGACATTCACCGAGGGCATGAAGCGGGTAAAGTCTTCCATACCCCGAGCGCCCATCTGCGCGATATCCTCTCCAGACAGCGCCTGAACGCTGGCAGGGATATCCTGGACGGACTCAGTCCGCTTTCGCGCACTGACAATCACTTCCTCCAGCATTGCGCCCTCTTGCGCCATCACCTGAGGTGACGGTACGAGTACAGACGTTACCGCCGTGGTCAGCGGCAAAAGCTGAAACTTAGGTTTGTGCATCGATTGGAACATTACTCTCTCCCCCATAAACTCACGCACTCACGTGGCGTTGGCATGTTCATAAAAAGCCTTAGGTATAGACTTTATAGCAATTTTTCGCAGGGAGAAAGGCGTGATTCTTCCCGACCTATAGGCGGCTAGATACAAGTTTTGGATCTTGCTCCAACAGAGGCTCTAAAATATCGAGCAACTCGCCCAAATGGGACTCATATCGCTGCCAGAGATTCACTGAGCTGGAATAGATAGGTTGGCGCACCTGTTCTGAGCTCGCAGTTTTTACCGCTCGCTGGGTCGTGTGAAAATTCACGCAGCCAGCTTCAAAGGGCAGCCCGCAAAAATCAAGAATCCGTCGAACCTGGCCTTCGACATCATTTACGACATCCTCATACTGGACGTCTAACACAAACCCAGGCATTACCTGGTGCCAGTGATCCATAACCCGTTGATATTGAATGTAATACTCACCTATTTCTGTCAAGTCATAGGTAAACGGTTGTCCCTTTGCGAACAACTGCTTGAAACTGCCAAAACAACTATCGATTGGGTGACGTTTCGCGTTGATGATACGAGCGTTAGGCAGTATCAATCGAATCAGACCCGCATGGATAAAGTTATTAGGGTTTTTATCAATGAACCGTGGCGCTCCTCGTCGGTACTTCTGCGTTCGCTCTATGTACGCTTCTCCCAAGCTTGCCCATACCTTAACCGCCAGATCAGGGAGATTGTCGGGGAAGCGTTGTTTTGAGCTTCTTTGCGGCAAACTCCGCACAACCATTCCCAAGTCACTCAATTCATGAGTGCCATCCACCTCGCTGTGGCTGGCGAGAATTTGCTCCAATAAAGTGGATCCTGAGCGCGGCAGTCCAACGATAAATATAGGTGCGTCATCGCAAGCACCCTTACCCTCGCGCGCTTCAATGAATTCTGGCGTGAAGATTTCTATATGACGATCGGTTGCCACTTCAGTCTCAACTGGGTCGTAACTTTCTAACGCACGCTGCTGAGAATTACCTTTTTGAAAATAATAGAAGGCTCGGTCAAATTCCTTGCGACTCTCGTAGGCAAAGCCCAGTGCATTGCACAACTGAACAGCAGATTGGTCGCTTATCTCCCGACTTTCCAACATCTCCTGCATCACCCCAAGGTCACTATCATCAAAACGGAAAGTCTTCATGTTTGCGAGGCTCCAATAGGGCTCCGCATTGGTGGGATCACATTTTATGCTCTGCCTGTACACTTCGATCGCGTCTTCCTGCCGCCCTATTGTTTTCAATTGCTGCCCCAAACCCGAAAAGGCGCCGGCGTGATCTGGCACAATATCCAGAGCAGCCCGATATGACTCTGCGGCCTGCTCAGGCCAATCAGCGCGAGCCTGTGCGTTTCCTAATGCAAGATGAGCCTCTGCCGTATCTGGCACAAGTTCCACGACCCTCCGCGCGCTCTCAATCGCCTCCTCCAGCTTGTCGCCGTTCAATTGCGCTACCGACAACTCCAACCACCCTCGGGCATAGTCGGGCGCTACCTTTACTGCTTGCTGCAGGAATACTTCTGCATCTCGGTATTGTTGGTGCTTTGTGGCGATAGCGGCCATATGGCGCATCGCCTCCACATGATCTGGATCTCGGCGCAAGATCCTGCGATAAATATCTTCTGCCTCAGCACCCTTCCCATCACGTTCCAATTGGCCTGCGCGCGCCATTTCTTCTGGAAACTTTACTCGCGCTCCACGCGTGCCATCTTTTGGTCGTAGCCGATTCATTCGGTAACGTGCATGATCGATCTTCTTCTGCACCTCATCGCCGTCGGGGCGCAAGCGTTGGGATTGTCGATAAGATTTAATGGCCTCTCCCGGCATGCCCTCCAGCACAAGCAAATCAGCGTGAATTTCATGGGCGATTGCACTACCCACCTGAAGCTTCATTGCTTTATCGATGTATAAGCGCGCTTCGCTAAGATAGCGGTTTGCAATGCAACTTTTTGCCGCAACGCATAGTAGGGGAATACTTTCCGGGTAGTATTTGAGACCCTCAATACTCACAGCAATCGCGGTCATGGCGTCTCTTTTCGCCAAATGCATGGTCGCCGAATCGCAATATTGTTCAACGGTAAATGTGGCCACTTTTTGATCCACTGGGGCGTATCATCTCGCACATATTTCGCGGCTCATCTGAGCACAGGCGTTAATGTAAATCTAGCGAATTAGCGCCCATCAATTCTGAAATAATCCGGAAAAGGCTCACCCGCTTTCACGGTGCCTCAAACTTTAGTCATAACCCAGCCATCCTGCTAGGACCTCGTGCGCGCTGTGGGCGCGCACTATCGAATAATGAGAGCAACGCCCAGCGCGGGTTGAGTCGCGCTCGCCCAACGAGCACGGACCAAACGTTGCCTAAGGGAGCTACAGGTGCGAGAGTACTGTCACTGACTGTAAACAGTCGGCAGATTGGAGCACCTTTGAGCACTGCCATTACCGAGACAACCGAACCCACCAACCCCTTTGATGCCCGGGGTCCTTTCCTCCTAAGCTTGTTCATGACTCTGGTTGGATACAGCGTATTAGTGGCACTGCCCGCTATCAACAGCGCATGGGTCGATCAGCTCGGTTTCACAGAGGTGCAAGTCAATCGTGTTGCGTCGGCGGACTTGCTCGGTCTATTTATTGGCGCGGTGATCACCAGCCTCTTGATAAGACGGTCGAATCGTCAACATCTCATTTACCTCGGCATAGGGTTAGCGATTCTTGCAAACGGCCTGTGCACTCAATTCATTGATTATCAGATGACCCTTTCCCTCCGGTTCCTGGCCGGATTAGGCTCGGGATTCTATACCGCTGTTGCGGTAGCGAGCTTGGGCGCCAACTCTAAGCCACGTGAAGCGTTCAATTGGATGCTACTCGCCTTCGCCGTGTCCCAATTTCTTGAGCTGCAACTGATACCCCGACTGACAATGGATGGTATTTACTATTTTTTCATCGCGACGTATTTAATCACCCTCCCCTTCGTGCGCATGATCCCAAAAAAAGGTGTTGAAACAGTTCCCGTAGAAACCACCTCGATAAATCAACGCCCGCCTAGGTTAGCGTGGGTTGGTATCGCGGCAATCGTCATCGCCTACGTCAACATCGGCGCCTATTGGTCAAATATTGAGTTGGCAGCCAGCGCATCGGGGCTTGATAGTGAATGGGCAGGGCAAGTGATCGCATGGTGCTCCCTACTGTCATTCGTAGGCTGCTTCGCCGCTATGTGGGTACTGAAAAGATTTGATTATGATCGGCCGCTATTGGTCACCTTCGCTTTCATGATCTTCGCCGTGAGTCTCTTGGCATTTAATATTAATGCAGCACTTTTCTTAATGAGCGTGGCGATGTTCAATTTCCTTTGGATCTTTATCGACGTGTATCAAATGGGGGGTGTATCGGTGACCGACCGGTCTGGCAGCGCGGCCGCCTTCATTCCCGGCGCACAAGGCCTCGGCCAGACAGCAGGTCCTTTTGCCGCTTCAATTATGCTTGACCTTGGCTGGGGCTTTGATGGAGTTTTTGTTCTGTGTGGACTGGCCTCAAGCTGCGCGCTGACCATTTACGCCCTAATCTATTTACGATACCGACATCAATCGGAGTAAGGATGCTGGTATCTTTTCCATCTTCGATCCGCCCAAAACTGTGTCAAATAGCGCTGGGGATCTTACTTCCCTTTACCTCTGCAGGCGCTGCCGAGGTAAAGGATCACTTGCCAGGCGATGCCAGTGGCGTAACGGTAATCAAATGTGGCGCTGTAATTGATGGCCTAGCGCCCGCCCCCCTGACCAAACGACTCATTACGATCTCGAACGGGCGCATCACATCCATCGAGCCAGATGATGGCCGCCCAATACCCACGCCCAATAGTTTAGATCTATCAGACTTCACCTGCCTGCCGGGACTTATCAACACCCATGTACATTTAGATGGCAATCCCGAAGACTCCGTAGACTATGGCGTTTATGCGAGAAGGACACCCGAAGAAACGCTCCAATTAATTCTTGATAATGCACAAACAACGCTACTTACCGGGTTCACTACAGTGCGTCATGTAGGGGCTTGGTTCCCTGACAGGGTCTACCAGGCTCGCGAAATCATAGAGCGGGGAGATGCGTTGGGCCCTAGAATACAAACCGCGGGGCCATACCTCACGATTCCGGGTGGAGGGGGTGACCTTACCTTCCCTGAAATCCCACCGGATCGAATTCCAGTCGAGTCGCAGCAGGGTATAGCAAGAACGCCGGTGGAGTTTGCTGAGCGTGCTGAAGCCGCCATCATCGCGGGCGCCGATTTCCTAAAAGTCATCGCCTCGGGCGCGGTCTTCTCAATGGGTACGAGCCCCGGAGCCCCCGAGATGACTCAAGCCGACATAGCATCTGTTGTTGCCGTGGCCAAAAGATATGGGAAAAAAGTAACCGCTCATGTCCACAGCGACCAGTCAGGGCAAGATGCCATCTTGGCAGGGGTAGACTCCCTCGAGCATGCATCGCTCCTCAAAGATGCCACGATAGACCTAGCAGTAGAGCATAACGTCGCGTTTTCAATGGATATTTACAACGGTACTTACACCGATACCATCGGCAGGCAGCAGGGCTACCCGGAAATATTCCTGCGTCGCAATACAGATACAACCGAAGCGCAGCGAATCGTTTTCGAAAAAGCGTATAAAAAAGGCGTCACGTTACTTTACGGAACTGATGCCGCCGTGCTGCCCCATGACATGGGGGGCTGGCAATTCGCCATTATGGTGGAGCGAGGTATGGCTCCAATGGATGCGATTAAATCGGCAACATCAGTGGCGGCCAAACACCTCTCGATTGATTTGGATGTGGGCGCTATCACTGTTGGCAAGCGAGGTGATCTCGTAGCGGTGAAAGGTGACCCGCTAACGGACATGACTGCATTACGTCGGATAGAGTTTGTTATGAAGGGCGGCAAAGTGATTAAAGAGCCCATTGATTAATAAAGTTTGGTTGGTTGGTGAAAAGAGCATCTGACTCTAGCAGTTTAACGCCCCGTGACCTCGCTTTATCTCGTCAGCGGACTGAGCAAAGCTCGGCTTATTGAATATGAAACGGAAAGGCTCGGCGCAAAAAGTCCCTTGCCACTGCTCTGGCACATCGTTTACTCAGCTCTCGGGGGGTCACCAACAATCCCAAATGGAGACCATCGATAAGCGAAGAATACCCAATCGCCAGCTCGCGCGCATCCGAACCGGTGTAACCGCCCTCCTTGATAATCTCGACAAATAACGCCTCGAGCTTCTGCGCCGCGAGACGATCTGAGGTGGCCACGATCTTTTGGTACACGGGGCGAGCACCAGCTTCACCGTAATAGGCAAACCAAACCGACATTTTCTGGCGCTGGGTCACGCCGCGACCGAGCTGAAAGTCGAGCAACGCGTCCAGTCTCTGGCCCAAATCAGGCATGTCAAACCCTTCCATGATCTTGATCTGACCACCGTGGTATTCCTCGGCGACAAAGCGAAGCGTCTCCTTGAGTAGATTGTCTTTGGTCTGAAAATGAAGATTGGCGATGCCCACGCTGAGCCCCGCCTCACTCGTCACCATTTGCATCGTGACCTTTGAGAGTCCGTGTTGGGCGATACAACGAATAGTGGCGTCGATTAACTGCTGACGGCGCTCCGCTTTAGGGCGGATCTGGCGCCTTTTGCCGGTGGCCTGAGGCGCCTCCTCCGTCATCAGGCCTGATGCATCACTCATGCCTTAGCTCATCAATGAAACAGGCTTGAGTCTAGAGATTTGCCATCAAAGTCTCAACATCGGAATGAATATCCATTCATTCTGGGTAGACGCTCACCCCCTGTCATGGCAATATTTCAGTCCGTTTCGACTCACCGGAGAGTGCAGTGAACCAATACGACGCCATTGTGATTGGTGCGGGCCATAACGGTCTCACCAACGGCGCTTATCTTGCCAAGGCCGGGCTCAAAGTCGCTGTGCTTGAGCGCAACCCCTACATTGGCGGCGCGACCGTCAGCCGAGAGCTCCATAAAGGGTGGTGGTACTCAAATTGTTCTTATGTCTCGAGTTTGCTCCGTCCAGAAATTACCCGGGACCTTGAGTTACCGCGCCATGGGTTACAGGTGGTCTCGTTTGGGGGTGGCGCAACGTTCATGCGAAATGGCGACCACTTTGGCAACTACAGCGATCACGACCGCCACTACCGGGAAATGGCGCGACACTCCAAGCGCGACGCCAACGCCTACGATCGCTACGCCGCTGATACGAGCCTGCAGACCAAGCTAATTCGCCCCTACCTGATGCGGACACCGCCAGACCCTACTTCGATGAAGCCGCGCGACCTTCGTGATCTCCTCGAGTTCGCGCGCTCCTTTATGGATTTAGGCGAAGAAAAGCTGCTCGACACAATCAAGTTCTGGACGGCGAGTGTCGGTGACTATCTGCATGAATATTTTGAAACCGATGTGATCAAGGCTCACATGGCAGGCAGCGGCATTATTGGTACCGCACTAGGTGTTTATTCACCCGGTACCGCGTATGTCCTGCTCCATCACTATATGGGGGATGTCGACGGCAATGTCGGCGCCTGGGGCTTCGCCCGAGGCGGAATGGGTGCCATTGCCGACGCTTTGTCGAAGGCGTTTCAGTCTTATGGTGGCGAGATTATCTGTGACGCCAACGTGGATGAAATCATCGTCAAAAACGGTCAGGCGGCGGGTGTCGCATTGAAGGATGGCACCGAATACAAAGCGCCGATCGTGGTGTCCAATCTTGATCCAAAGCGTACCTTCCTTGACATCACCAACCCTTCGGATTTACCGAAAGATGTGCTGAAAAAGGCGCGCAATTTCAAGATCAGAGGGTCTTCGGGGAAGCTCAATATCGCGCTTGACGGCTTACCTGTGTTTAACGGCCTAGACCCGCGAAACCGATTAATGGCGGGCGACCTTCACTTCAGTGACTCGCTGGAACGTCAGGAACGGGCATACGACGACTGGAAAGCGGGAACATGGTCCAAGGATCCCTACCTCGACATGATGATCCCGTCACTCACCGATCCCACTATGGCCCCTCCAGGCAAACACATGATGTCGGTTTTCGTACAGTACGCGCCGCCAAAGGTAGAGGGTCGCGAGTGGACTGATGAGGATAAAGACGGATTCGAGAAGTCTGTCATAGACCAAATCTCAAACTACAGCCCCAACTTTAGAGACCTTATTTTGCACTGCGAAACAAGAACGCCCAGAGAAATCGAAGCAGAGGTCGGGCTAACTGAAGGCAACATCTTTATGGGAGAGCTGACGTTTGACCAACTGCTATTCAATCGACCATTTCCGGGGTATGCGCAGTACCGGTCACCTATCAAAGGCATGTATATGTGTAGTTCTGGTACGCACCCTGGTGGCGGCGTAATGGCGGCACCGGGCGCCAATGCAGCGCGCGAAATTCTGGCCGATTTGAAAAAACCCAATACCGTTCCGGGAGGGTACGCCGATGACTGATTATGATGCGGTAATCATTGGCGCCGGTCACAATGGACTAGTTTGCGCGAGCTACCTCGCCAAGGCGGGCAAGCACGTCATGGTGATTGATGGCCGCACAGAGCCCGGCGGTTGCGCGAGCAATCGCGAATTCACCCCCGGATTCAATGTCTCCGATTGCGCGCAGTGGCTGTCCCAGTTTGACCAGAGCATTGCCAAAGACCTTGATCTTAAAGGCGCTGGTTTGTCCTTAGGTAAAGCCAAGGCAACGATTTCACTGCAACCTGACGCTGACCACCTGATATTGGATGGGGACCAGGTCAGCGGGGCTGGAGTCGATCCCGTTGATCAAGCTGCGTATCGCGATTTCAGAGAAATGGTGCGTGGCTTTGCAAAACTGATGACAACCCTCTATCGCAGCCGGCCACCCAAATTGGTTGAGCAAAACTGGACAGATCGATTCACGCTAATGAAGTTGGGCCTCAAACTGAAGATGCTCAGCCGCGAAAGACTTCGGGATCTGATGCGCGTTGTGATGATCAACATCTATGACGTGATGAATGAGCATTTTTCTCACGCTGCATTGAAAAGCACTATCGCTTTAGACGCGGTTACCGGCACCAACATGGGTCCGCGTTCACCTAATACGGTATACAGCTATCTACATAGGGCAACCGGAGAGCACCTCGGGCAGACCGGCACTACGCAGGTGATCGGCGGCATGGGCGCTCTGGGTAAGGCCCTCGCCACCGCGGCGGAGAAACATGGCGCCACACTGAAATTGGGTACGGCAGTATCCGCCATCGACAAAACCGGTGACCGAGTGACCGGTGTCACGCTTGCTTCGGGAGAGACCGTATCGGCGAAGATTGTCATTTCTAGTGCTGATCCCACCACCACTTTCCGCGATCTGCTTGGATATCATCAGATGGAAGCCGGTATGGCGAAGCGGGTTGAGCACTACCGATCCAGAAGCGGCACCGCCAAACTCCACCTCGCGCTGAGTGCACTACCCACCTTTACAGGCCTGACGGAAGCGCAGCTCTCAGAGAGACTCGTCATTACACCCTCTATGGACAGCATGGAGACAGCGCTAAACCCGATGAAATACCGGGAGCTTAGTAGTAGGCACATCTTTGATATCAGCATACCCACTGTTGAGGATCCCGGCTTAGCGCCCGTGGGAGAACATATGCTGACCGCGATCGTCCATTATGTGCCCTTCGCGCCCGACATCGGCTGGGAGGCCGGTAAGCCGCGACTGCTAAACCAATTGCTGGAAGAACTAGAGGCCTATGCGCCCGGTATCGGCGCTTTGGTAAAAGCGAGTGAGCTGGTGGTGCCTTCGGATTTTGAGGCGTCGCATGGTATGACCGGCGGCAACTGGCACCACGGTGAGTTGTCGATTGATCAAGCCTTGATGATGCGGCCATTTCCCGGATCTACCCAGTACGCCACTGCAGTCGATGGACTCTACCTCTGCGGCGCCGGAGCGCACCCCGGTGGCGGCATTCAGGGGCTACCCGGGCGAAATGCCGCCAAGGAAATTCTAAAAAGAGGAGCCCTGTGATGAGCGACGTCAGCCGAGACACTATGCTGCTCACCACGCCGTTCCACTCCCGGGTGGAAGCGATGTGCGATTTAAACGACTGGGGCAACTGGATGGGATACACCACCCCCAATGCCTATTTCGATGTGGAACTCGAGTATTTCGCACTGCGAAGCACTACCGGGGTATTGGATCTCTCGCCCATGAATAAGTACCGGGTCACCGGACCAGATGCTCAACGCTATCTTGACCGGCTCATCACACGGGATGTCAGCAAGATCGGTGTCAATCGAGTGGGGTACGCCATTTGGTGTGATGACAATGGCCAAGTCATGGACGATGGCACCATTTTTCGGCTCGGGGAGCAGGACTACCGTATCTGCTCTTACCAGCGTGCGGACGACTGGCTTGCTTGGAACAAATTAGGCTTCGACGTCACGATTGAAAATGAATCCGAAGCGGTTGTGGGACTGGCTGTTCAGGGACCCACCTCTTGCACGGTCCTAACACTGCTTGGGTGCCATGACCTAAATCAACTGAAGCCATTCGGCATTGCGCACTACACTTTTGAAGGCCAGCCCCTGATGGTGAGTCGAACAGGCTTTACTGGAGATCTGGGTTACGAAGTCTGGATCCCCCCCGAAAGCGCAGAAGCGCTCTGGGATCAGCTTTTTGAAGTCGGCCATGACTACCTCATCAAGCCGATCGGCTCCTATGCGCTTGAACTTGCGCGCATTGAAGCGGGTTTTTTACAAGCCAATGTTGATTTTATGCCC
>Ga0233432_10004970_pt1 | contig 11665 bp, 7 predicted proteins | sample SI_122_August201_6_FD_179870 | JGI IMG/M metagenome (GOLD analysis project Ga0233432, IMG submission 179870) | Seawater microbial communities from Saanich Inlet, British Columbia, Canada - SI_122_August2016_10_MG | ecosystem: Environmental > Aquatic > Marine > Inlet | place: Canada: British...
GGGGAAAGCTGTCGGGTGTGGACGCCGTTTCTGTTCTTGCTGGATCTCATACGGCACATTCCCGAGCGTCACCAGAAGATGGTGAACTATTACGGGTGGTATTCGAACCGGAGTCGAGGTGATCGGAAGAAGAAGGATGAAGAGGAGATGGACCTGAGAATCAAGAGTTCAGCCGCCTTGAAAAGCCTCGGTCATTGGCGCAGGTTCATCAAGCTGGTTTACGAGGTGGATCCACTGATTTGTCCCAACTGTCATAAAGAGATGCAGGTAGTGAGCTGGATTCATGAGCCTGATGTGGTATTCAGAATTCTCAATCACACCGATCTATTGGATCGGGATCAGGAGTGGAAGGGTAGTGGTGCTGATCCGCCGGTTGTGGAGAAAAGGAGGGCGGTGCCGTAGGTGTTGCGAGAGGAGGCCTTGGAGCGTTTTGAAAATGTGGTATGAGGTCTTGAGGATGAGTCTGGTCGTTGTTGGTTTCGACAGGGGTAAAGGGTGGGGTGCGTGCTGGGTTTTGGTGGAAGTGGGCCGGGTTAGACAAAAAATGGCGTGTGCGAAGTGCTTGGATCGTGAAATGTGACGGAAGTGGGTCCGAATTTATAGTGAAAGTGATAGAGCAGGGCTTGAGTCTAGAAGCAAATTCCTATTCTTTTTATTGCTCCTCTTGGATTTTACGATCCCACACCGACATTTTCATGGAAACTGCGGTCAGGTATCGAAAAGCAGATGGTATATCACATTCAGGTAAAAAATGGATGGGACAGCGGTTGGGCTCAGTCCGGGTAGTCTCATCTGGTGTCGTATGGCGCTACTCTCATGTCTCTGTACACGCGTGGAGTGTTACCCATGTATTTTCGAAAAACTTTAGTGAAGTAGTTACTGTTTTCGAATCCAACCGAGAAGGCAATATCATCAATACTCAGATCTGAACTTCTGAGTGCTGAGCATGCGTGTCGAATCCTGACGCGGTTGAGGTGCTCACTCAGACTGGTACCGTGAACATTTTTAAAATTTCTCTGTAGGGTCGATAGGGATGTCTTTGAGATCGTTGCTAAGTCATCAGTGTAGATCTTTTTTTCGTAATGCTTTTCTATGTAAGCCATGACATGAGCAACAGATGTTAATGTATGACTCATGGGTATTTCCGCAGATGACTCTAACTGTTCATTAAAAAACCTACTACACAGTAGAATGATCCTCATTAAAAGCCACTTTCTCATGAGGAGATGATGATCCTTTTGAAGATAGGTTTCATTTTTTAACGATGCATAGCATACCATCAGTTCCGCCCATTCGTTTTCGCCAACATTAAAGTGCTTTTGTCGACGAGCTTTCATCTTGGTTTGGGATTCCCATTCAAAGAGAGTCCTATATCCACTTTGGCTTTTCAGCTCGTTCAGTTCACCGGCGATCATGTCGTGATGAAAAAAGATATTGATCAGATGCAGGTTTTCGCATTCCCGGTATCCATGAAGCGTCCCCTTCTTGATAAAGAAAATATCATGACCAGAAATTTCATATTCTTGGTGCTCTGTGAAATGAATTGCACGACCTGACTGGATGAGAACCAACTCACCAAACCTGTGCCCATGAAGCCCCATATCCATTTGTGGGTGCATTTCACCAATGTCTACGGTCTCGAAGCTGAGATTAATGACTCCGTGTCTACGCTCCAATTGATTGACCAAATTTTACCGATAATTGACCGAATAATGATAGCAATGTTATTCAAAAATACATATCTTTTATGCTGTCTATATAGAAATTTATAAAAAGGAATGTGCGATGAGCCACTATCAGTGCACTCGACTTCGTTGTGAGTACAAGTCGAATCCCTTGGGGATCGACATTCAAAACCCGCGTTTGAGCTGGGAAGGCAAGAGCTCTAGAACAGGTGCTGCCCAAAGCGCATATGAATTACTCGTTGCGTCATCACCTGAAGAGCTAAAGGCGGGACTGGGAGGGCTTTGGAAAACGGGAAAGGTAAATAGTTCCCAATCAATCCATATTCCCTATGAGGGAAAAGAACTTAAATCCAATCAAACGGTTTTCTGGATGGTTCGTATTTATGATCAGGATGGTAAAGTCTCTTCGTGGTCAAAAGCTCAAACCTGGTCAATGGGTTTTTTAGATTCTAGTGATTGGAAAGGTGAGTGGATCAGGCATACGTTATCTCTCACCAACCGTTCTCCTCTGCTTCGAAGTGAGTTTCCCGTTCGAAAAAAGCTGAAGAGGGCTCATCTATATGCTAGTGCCAAAGGGATTTATCACATTAGGGTCAATGGCAAGGAAGTGACTGAAGACGTTTTTGCTCCGGGCTGGAGTGAATTTAAGAAAAGAATTCGATACCGCTGTTATGATATCACTCGTCATTTAAAGAAGAAGAATGCGATAGGGGTGGAGCTAGGGGATGGTTGGTACCGTGGGTTCCTTGCTTTTGAAAGAAAAGCCAATCACTACGGCAATAGTGTTGAGTTTCTTGGCAACATTATTCTAGAATACGAGGATGGTACTCATGATCGAGTTCATAGCGACGGCAGCTGGAAAACGACTTTCGGGCCAACTCAGAGCGCAGACTTCTACATGGGAGAAGATGTCGATGCTCAGCTAACTCCGAAAGGCTGGACCCTTCCAGGCTTTAATGACTCTCAATGGGAGTCTGTGGCGACGGGAGCTGTTGACTTTTCGAAAGTCATTATGCAGTCTTACCCAGCTGAACCCGTTGAGAGAACTGAGGAAATATGTGCCCAGTCAATGTGGAAGATCGCCCCAGGAAAATACATTTTTGATTTCGGTCAGAATTTTGCTGGTAGAGTTAGGATTCAGGTACCAGGTAAAGGCGGAGCGGTTCTGCGTATGCGTTTTGCAGAGATTATAAATCATGACAAGACACTTTACACCGACAATCTTCGTTCTGCGAAATCAACGGATATCTATGTAATGCAGGGAAAGAAGAGAGAAGTGTGGGAACCAAAATTTACATTTCATGGGTTTCGATACGCTGAGATAAGTGGCTTACCAACGAAACCAGAACTCGATTCTGTCACGGGAATTGTACTGGGATCAAATACAACCCGGGCAGGAGATTTTGAGTGCTCAAATCAGATGATCAACCAAGTATACAAGAATTCTGTCTGGACTCAGAGGGCAAACTTTTTGGAAGTTCCAACAGACTGCCCCCAACGAGACGAAAGATTAGGGTGGACTGGAGATGCACAGGTCTACATCCGTAGTGCTATCTGCAATATGGATACTGCGGCCTTTTTCACTAAATGGATGGATGATGTTAACGACGCACAACACCCCGATGGAGCTTTCACAAATGTAGCACCAGACATTCTAAACAGTCATGGTGACGCAGCCTGGGGCGATGCTGGTGTTGTTTGCCCATGGACTCTGTATCAATGTTACGAAGACTTGGATCTTCTGAAAAAGTGTTACCCAAACATGAAGAAGTGGATTCAGTATCTCCTCAAAACCAGTTCTGAACACATCCGAAAAGGGCCTCCCTTTAGTTTTGGCGACTGGTTGAGCCTTCAGGCCAACACACCCAAAACAGTCATTCAAACCGCACACTTTGCCTTCGCAACTGATGTTGTGGTCAAAGCTGCCAAAGCACTCAAGAAAAGTTCAGATGTAAAAAAATACACTGCCCTACATGAAAACATAAGGAGTGCTTTTAGGAAAGAATTTGTGACAAAAAGTGGAATAATTATGGGAGATACTCAGACTGCTTACATTTTGGCTTTACATTTTCGCCTCTTAGATGAAAGGCAGACAAAGAAGGCGGTCAGTTTTCTTGTTAAGAGAATCCGAGATCGCGACACACATATTTCCACAGGTTTTGTTGGCACGGCCTATATCATGCAAGTTTTACGTGATCACGGGCAACTAGACATTGCCTATCAACTGCTGGAAAACAAAACATATCCGGGCTGGGGCTTCAGTGTTATGAATGATGCTACAACGATCTGGGAGCGATGGAATGGTTGGACAAAAGACGGAGGCCCTGGACCGGTAAACATGAATTCATACTCTCACTACGCCTATGGAGCGGTGACAGAATGGCTTTTCGATACAGTAGCTGGAATCGATCGGGGGGAGATCGGTTTTCAGAACTTTAGATTAAAACCTAGGCCAGGGGGAAGTCTTAAATACGCTAAAGCGACCCATCATAGTCCTTATGGTTTGATCAGTAGTCATTGGAAGAAACGTGGTAAGAGTTTCGACTATAGCGTTGAGGTGCCTGCCAACACGACTGCTGAGGTTGAACTGCCAACGAGTAAAAGTCAGAACATTCGATTGAATGGACACTCATTGGAAAGCTGTGAGGTAATAAATGGTGTATCCCTCTTCACGCTTCCCTCGGGCATCCATGAGATGAGTTGGTCGTAATCTAAGGTCTATAAGAGTGAATGTGTGGGCTAACTTCTTATTCTCGCAAGACCCCCAGTTGAGCGAAATAGTTACCTAACGCCATCTCGGCGTCCTCAGATAAACGGTGAACCCGTCAACCTGAACCCAAGAAAGACTTCTGACATTACATCTCTAAATGTGGTACGACATAGTGAAGTGGTCGCCACATTTCCATATGGAGCCTGCCCTGATCTGATCATTGTTTCTCGAAAACAGGAATCTCTTCGATGAGGTATCCTGACACTCAGTTTTTTGTAACCTTGAGCAGCAGGTCCGCCCTGATGTCGCTAAGTTCTGGTTGCCGGGGCGTCGAGATCTGCAGAAGAGTTCTGAGTCTGGAAGTCGGAGTTGAGTTGTTAGCCTGCTTCAATCATTTCCTCAAGCAACTTCTCACGACGAAACCGTTCAGGATAGCAAGGGTTTCAGTTTGAGAGAATCAATGCCATCATGACCTTTTTAATTGAATTCTTCAAACGCCAGTGGTTCATCTGTGCCATTGTGGCGGTGTTGACTGTTGCCTGGGTCGTTCCTCCCTTACCTTCAGGAAACTACCAGAGTCATCTCAAGTTGACTCTCGTGGCAATGATTTTTCTTTGCAGTGGCGTCGGCATTCGTAGCAGTGAACTTGGTGCCAGCTTGGGCAATTATCGTCTGCACATATTTGTTCAGGGCGTCAGTTTAATCGGTACAGTTTTGATCTGCTGGAGTCTTGATCGCTTGTGGCAAACCATGGGCCTTGAGCCTGCTCTCAGATTGGGCCTTTTGGTACTCGGAGCCTTACCGACGACGGTCACCTCATGCGTGGCTTTGACAGCGGCGGCACGTGGAAACCAGGGAGGCGCTCTGGTTAATGCTTGCCTCGGGAACCTTTTGGGTGTGATCGTGACCCCACTGTGGCTGATGCTAATCGCTGGATCAGCTGGAGGTGAGATGGAGATGTTCCCGATCTTCAAGAAGCTTGGGAGCTTTGTTGTCCTGCCCGTGCTTGTCGGTCAGATCGTCCAATTTCTCCTTGAGAAGTCACTACCCGATGGTTTTCGCAAGAGACTGGGTAAGGCTGGGCAGGTTCTGCTTCTTGGGATCATGTACATCAGTTTCCAGAAAGCCTTTTCCAGTGGTGGTTCCATCACAGGAAAGACCCTACTTTACACAGTGCCGATCTGTCTCGCTCTCCACGGTCTTTGGCTGGCGATATCATGGTATGGGTCAAGCCTTCCATTGTGGCGGTTGAGTCCGGGTGATCGGCGCTGTGCTCTTATCTGCGGGAGTCAAAAGACGTTGGCCTTTGGGTTACCCTTGATTGCAGTGTGCTTTGCGGACCACTCTGGCCTCCCTTTGATTGCTTTACCAATCCTGATCTACCACCCGATGCAGATGCTGGTGGCTGGGTATATCGTGCCAAAACTAGCCGAGTCGATACCGGAGGAGACATGACATCACTTCGCGAGAAGGAGACTTCTGTCGTGAAGCGCCGCGGCATGGTTGCCGCTTCGCAAGTTACGGCCGTGAACGCAGGACTTCACATTCTCAACCAAGGAGGAAATGCCATTGATGCTGCTGTGGCGACAGCTGCCTGCCTAACCGTGGTCGAGCCCTGTCAAAACGGGATTGGCGGAGATTGTTTTGCTCTTGTCTGGGATGGAGAAAAGCTCCACGGTCTTAACTCAAGTGGTCGTAGCCCATTGGGATGGACAGCAGACCGTTTTTCGGGAATGGATGCAATGCCTAATTGTGGTTGGGAGAGTGTGACCGTGCCTGGGCAGATTGCAGGCTGGCGAGCCATTCTCGATCGGTTTGGGTCGTGTTCGATGGAGACCTGCCTTGAACCTGCTATTGATGCGGCCTCCAATGGCTTTGTCGTGACTCCTATCGTAGCTAAATCATGGAAGGCTGGCCTGGCAACCCATGGGCATTCATCGTCGTTCTCCGATACATTTAGCGTCAGTGGAAATGCGCCGGTGCCCGGTAGCACCTTCCACTTGCCGGATCATGCTAAGACGCTTCGCCGAATTGCTGAAAGTGGTGGTGATGACTTTTATCAGGGAGACCTCGCGGAGCGCATCATTGCAGATGCTCGTTCTGGAGGTGGTTGCCTTACGACCGATGACTTGGCCAACTGCAAGGCCGAATGGGTGACTCCTATCTCCATTGATGCCTGTGGCGTTAAGGGTTATGAAATTCCGCCCAATGGACAGGGCATTGCGGCCTTGGCTGCATGTGGCATTGCAGAGCACCTAGGGCTAGATCGTTTCTGTCTCGACGACCCCCAAGCAGTCCACCTGCAGATCGAATCTCTGAAACAGGCTTTTGCCGACCTTAGAGAAGAAGTCGCTGACCCAGAGGCGATGCGCATAAGCCCACAGGAGTTACTATCTTCACAGCGTTTGGCAGCGAGGGCTAAGTTGATTGATAACAACTGTGCCGGACCCATGGAAGCAACGTTGCCCTCGAGTCCGGGAACGGTACTCCTGACAACGGCAGACAGTCAAGGTCGCATGGTTGCCTTTATCCAATCCAATTTCAAAGGTTTTGGCTCCGGAATCGTGGTTCCGGGCACGGGTATAGCCATGCAAAATAGGGGATTTGGATTCGTGACCACTCCGGGACACCCCAATCAGGTTGGCCCCCGCAAACGACCTTTCCATAGTATCATACCAGGTTTCTGGACCAAAGGGGGCCAACCCATTGGACCATTTGGGTGTATGGGAGGTGATATGCAGGCTCAGGGTCACCTTCAGCTCTGGCAGCGCATTTTTCGTTGGGGGCAGGATCCGCAGGCCGCGATTGATGCGAAGCGATGGCGTTTGAGGAACGATGGGCTACTCTTTTTGGAGGACGGCTTTTCTCCGATGGCCCATGAGCACCTGATCAAGCGAGGTCACCGAATAGAGTTCGCACCACCCTCGAATTTTGGGGGTGCCCAGATGATTTTACGACAGGAAGGTGGAGCTTACCTAGGAGCGACTGACCCTCGTAAGGATGGGCTCGTCGGTCAATCTCAACTTTTTACGATTGAATCTTGATCCATGGGGCAGCTTCTTCTTATCCAGAACGTTAGGTCGAGTCTTCTTATCATAGAGCTTCTCTAAAACCTTTAGCTCTGTACCTTAAAACTGAATAAACTTATAAACATCCTTGTCGATCGAGGCCCCAGAAAAATCAGAGTCATCTGGGAATGGTTGGATTAGAAGGTGAGCGACAGTGCGGGTGACGCATAGGATCCGAAAAATAAACCAATCAAGGCGAAGGGGACGGAAAGTCACCGAGTCGAAAGAAGTCTATACTCTCCAGGCGTCATTCCGTATTTCTTTTGAAATGCCCGATGAAGGCTGACGGTCTCACCGATCCCCGTCTTTATGGCGATCTCATCAATCGTCATACAGCTGGTACGTAGAAGCTCACAGGCTGAGCTAAGTCGTTTTCTTCGTACCTCTTCACTAATTCCACAGCCCAAATGCTTCTTGAAATCTCGCTCAAGTTTCCGTCTGGAGACAGCGAGGTGTTCTGAAACCATGTCAACGGTGATTGGCTTTTCAAAGTTCTTCCAGATATACTCAACGGCTTTGGCGACCGTTTTATCATCCGTGGAGACAAACTGTGTGCTCTGACGCTCAATCACTCCTTTGCATGGAACGAGATGCGTCGAATTCGCCTTGCCTTCACCACTCAAGTGTTGAGCAAGGGCATCAACGGCCATTTTTCCCTGCTCGTAATCACCGGGGTCAAGGGAGGATAGGGTGATCGGTGCGGACTCACATATTTGGTGGCGGTTCCCGTATCCAAGAAGGGCAATTTCATTAGGGATTGAGAGCCCACTTGCCATACACATGGCCGCTAATTTCGCGTTCATCAGATCACTACCCCTTAGAATACCAACAGGCTTCACCAACTCCTTGATCCAAGAGGTGAACTGCTCTTGATGCCGTTTAAACCGAGCTTCACCAGCAGGTTTCCCATCCAGTCTCAATAGATGGCATTCATGGCCGTTCTTATTTGCGTATTCTTTAAAATATTCATAGAGGGATTCAGCATTACCCCAGGGCTCATATCCAATGAAAGCAAGGTTCTTAATATTTTAGAAGCAAATTCCTATTCTTGAACCCTCGCCTTCAGGCGATCCCTTGAAGGTCAACTTCTCTATGTGAATGGCAAAGTGAATGGATCTCTGATGTTATTTTCAAGTGTTTTCTTATGTCGTTCTGTATGAAATCTGAATTCATCTGGAATTCAACCCCAGATGAATTCAGATTGGAACTGGGTATTTGGAGGGTGAGAGGGTGGTGGAAATCGTAGTTGCAGGTGACTGGATTTTCCGTGAAAGTGAGAAAGCAGGGATTGAGTTTAAAAGAAAATTCTTACCCTTCAGTCCTAATAGACATGGAATGGGAGGCAAAAGGCCTTATACTTTTCTGGACCTATTGGAAAAGGAGCCAGTTTCTTGAATAAAAGAAAGAACGTCCTGATCATATTTTGTGATCAGCTTATGAAGTATGCCTTGGGTTGTATGGATAATTCCGAGGTCGATACGCCTAACATCGACCGTTTAGCCCAAAGGGGAACCCTCTTTAAAAGTGCATATAGCACAACACCCGTCTGCTCCCCATTTCGAGTGAATCTGGTGACCGGCCTTTACAACCTAGAGAGCGGAGCCGATGCCAACTGTTGTAAACTACCCGAGGGTTGTCATTCTCTGGTCAGTGATTTCAATATGGCTGGATATCAGACTAGTTTTATTGGGAAATGGCATGTGGGCATTGGGGGAAATCGGCCCATCGAAAAGGCATTTCGAGCCGAATTTCAGGAGGTCATGGGTTATCAATGCTACAATAGTTTTTTGAAAGATGTATGTTTTTTCGATAATGACAATCAGAAACACCAGTTCGATGAACACCGCACTGATGTTACTGGTGAGCTTGCTGTAGAAAAAATAAAAGGAATGGGTGAGGACCCTTTTCTTCTGGTGGTTGGCTTTCAGGCTCCCCACTACCCGGAGGAACCGGGGCCAAAATATAATGAGATGTATCGAGAGAGAAAGGTAACTCCTCGTCCCAATTATTCCGGACTCGACCCCTTCATTCCAACGGTTCACCCTAAAAACCGTCAACCTTTGGACCAGTGTCCAAACTTTCGACGTTATGGAAATAATATCCATGAGTACCTTCGCTGTTACTACGCTCTTTGCACCCAGATCGACCATAATGTTGGTCGAATTCTGGATCAGCTTGAGGATAGTGGCAAGGCCGAAGAAACCGTGGTTCTTTTCACCTCCGACCATGGGGACATGGCTGGGAGTCACGGATTCAACGGCAAGGCACGATCTTATGAAGAAGCTGCGGGGATCCCCCTGATTATGGCCGGTCCCGGTGTGCCAAAAGGAATAGAAGTCCAGGCTCCTATAGATTCAGCCTCATTTCTGCCAACCTGCATGGATATGGTGGGTGTGGAGATGCCAGAACACATTCAGTCTCGGGTTCGCACAGGTTTATTGGAATATGACGACGCCAAAGCCATGGCTTTTTCGAGTTTTGTGACAAAGAACTGGTGCATGGTCCGAAAGGGGAGCAAGAAATTAACCCTTAATTACAGCACCAACGAGCCCACGATGTTTTTCGACGTTACTTCAGACCCCTACGAGCAGAAAAATCTTGTAACCAAGGTCATGGAAGAAGCGGAGTCCAAAGAGATGTTGGTGGCTCTTCTCAAGTGGAAGGAAGACTGTAGAACTTACCGGGAAAAGAACTTCAAAGTACCCATAACCACGGAGTAGGGGTCTGTCACAGTTTTTCGAATCGCTATTGGCGATGATCATGTAAACGCGGATGGTCTAGGTGTCGGCACAATTGAAATCGTCACTGTGGATCAGAAGATCGAGGTCCTCCTAAAACCCTACGTCCTCTCTCCGAAATTGCCACGAGTGAAATAAAAAAGCCGAGGGGTTTGATTCCCTCGGCTTAGAGTCTTTCTAGTTCTGGGGCCAGCTCCAGAAAAGAGATTCAGCTAGTCTTGATATCTTCGACGAGTTTCATGAATCTGCGTCCATACTCGATGTAGTTGTCTTTCATGATTTTAGCTTTGTCGGAAGCATCGGTGTCTTCGTGAAAAACCATAGCCATGTGGGGCTCCATGGAGAAACCGCCATCGTAGCCACTGTTGAGAAGGTCTTTGACGATACGGGGGATGTCACCAGACCCTTCTCCAGGAAAGAAGAATTTCGCGTCTGGAAAAATGTTTCCATTTTCCTCGATGAAGGTCGCGTCTTTGATATGGACATAGCTGACGTGTTCCTTGATGCCTTGGTAAAACTCCCAAGACGATTGTTTCTTATAGGGAGGCTCTCCCATCCTCAGGTCGGTGATCGGGGGGTTGCCTGTGTCGAAAATGAGGGTGAAGAATTCTGAGTTCATCGCCTCCACCAACTTCAGAGAGTGTTCGTGGGACTGACCACCATAGTTCATGCAGTTTTCATGGCCGTAGGTGATTCCATGTTCAGCACAACGTGAGACCATTTCTTTTCTAGAAGCAAATTCCTATCCTTAATTATGCGAGGGAAGGTATCGTCCAAAAGATCATCGGAATCAATGCCATGATACGAGACGAAGACCTCAGGCCTACAGGAATTCCCGTTCAGATCAGTAAGAACTGGCACAGAAACAAGACAGATCGCTTTGAGGGTCCGTGGTATCGCGGCTATACAATGATGACCATTCCCGCAGGGAAAACAGTCAATTTCGAATACACTCGAGCCAGTGGTTTTTGGGGTGGCTTACCCGGAGCCAGCCAAGCCCAACTAGCTTTGGTGGGATGGGGGAAGAACCAACAGTGGGATCAGTTGGCCATGGGCTGTTGGGGGGAGTCGATCACCTTTGACCCCGACGTGTGCTTGAGGCGATCCATGATTGACGACGTTCGCCCACTCATGGTTACAAATATGAGTGATGTTGCTCTAGGCCTCAAATGGGGATGGACAAATAATGTCGGGGGAGGGGACTTTCTGCTGTATCACAACCCAGCTGGCCAAAAACAATGGAATGGGCGAATGCGCACCCACTACAAACAGGATGGGCCAAATCTCACAGAGATGATTTATGGTGGACAGAGTCAAGATAAGAAAATAGAAATGAAAGTCATCTCAAAGCTCGTCCGTTCGGATGACTACGTTAGGATTATTTATCATCTCCGGTATGATGTGAATTCAGAAGTCAGGTTCAGTCGTTTAGCATTTTTCCAACTCGGAGCCGACAGGTACAAC
>Ga0233432_10004973_pt1 | contig 11662 bp, 24 predicted proteins | sample SI_122_August201_6_FD_179870 | JGI IMG/M metagenome (GOLD analysis project Ga0233432, IMG submission 179870) | Seawater microbial communities from Saanich Inlet, British Columbia, Canada - SI_122_August2016_10_MG | ecosystem: Environmental > Aquatic > Marine > Inlet | place: Canada: British...
TGCACGAGGATATAATCATCTGCATCTCTGAAATTATTCAACATGAATCGACCATGCACTTCATAGCAATCGCCTAAGGAGCTCATGCTGATGCGACCATAATCTCAATGTCACACGCAGCAGTGTTTGCCATCACATCAATTCTAGTAATGTCGTTTGCAGAGAAAGAAGCGACAGCAGCTGCAGAGTCAAATACAGCAGACACATCGGTCAACAAGAATACAGCCCCTGCAGGAACCGCTATTTGCACATAGTGACTAGCTCCTTCGAGATGTAGCACGATAAAATTAGTGTCATCTAGGTTAGTTATTCTTACGTATCTAACGTCAGCTGTTACAAAAGTCCCATAAGCTGCAGCAGAAGCACCTGAGTACACTTGGGTTCCTGTTGTTGCACATGTCAAAATCCTTTTTGAGATTTCGTTAATACCGGTTGCTGTTATTTTCTTTGTAGATCCATGATCTTTTCCATTGAGAACCAGCTTTTCTGTGACAGTCACAGTGAGGGTTCCGTTTGATACTGTAGTTGCCATAACAAGCTCCTAAATTAATTTTTCGACATAATATGAATTAGTCCTTATTATCTGTCCGTCTATAAGTATGTGATAAAACCAGTCTTGATATGTAGCAGGATTCCATGGAGAGTAATTCTCTATATTTATAACGATCCCGATATCGTAAGTGTATCCAGAAAGCTTCGACCTGACCCAACAGAGCTCGCCTGTTGTGGCGGTTTTCTTCCAGAACGAAGAGCTATTTCGCATATATGTTCGAGTCTTTCAATATGTTCATATGCATCCCATGGATTGGCACCAACAGAGCAAACTCCATGTGCCGCTTGGCCAACGATGTCATATTTAACTATGTTCGTTCCAGTATTACTCCAATCGGTCATCGCCTCAAATGTAGCTTCAGCTAGTACTGCTGAAGTGACAGGAAGCACAGGAACACTAGGACCTACTCTTGTGTATCTGCTTACTTCCGGAAAATCTTCTGCTAGTTTCTGCAGATCCCATCCAGCATACATGGCTGCTATTATATTGGTAGGATGAAGATGCACGACAGCTGTCGTATACTTTGAATGTCTTTGTAATTTGGCATGCATGTGTAATTCACCCGATGGAGTCGTTCCTTCTGGCACGGTAATTCCTGCAGGTGTCAGTGTACACTTGACCATATGCTCTGGATGAAGAATAGTTTTGCGCCACCCAGACGGTGTGATGTACAATGTATCCTTTCCAGTCATCTTTAAAGATATATTGCCGTCTCTTGTAGTTATCCACCCTTTCTCATACGCTCTGCGCATCACATCACCCATTGCTGTCAACATGTTATTCTCCTTGTAGTTTGTCCCATATAGATTCAAAAATATAATGAGCAATGATGAGAAGCGGATGAAGAACTAGTGTGTATACGGATGCATCTTTGAAAGATCCTGTGTATGCCCACCCAGAAAGAAGCGTAATTGTTATAGAACAAATCCGCCATAATACTACTTTTTTCACTCTATTGACTTCTATTGAATTCATATATTTCTCTCAGTAAACCATTGTTTCTCATCCCAGTGGTCTATACACTTCCATTGTAATCGACTTTCGATAACTGTTTGGACTTTTCTTTCACCACATGTACGGCAGATCTTGATACCTTGATTAGCTATCGAGTTAACAGCGTTTCTTATCGAATCAGGTACATCAGCTACACCATTTCCATTGACAGGTTCTAGATATACAACAAACATGCCAAACTTTTCTTTCATTTGGAAGATTCTAAGTGCATGATTTTCAGGCTCTGTTTCGTTCCATTCTTCGATTAACTCTATAATTTCGTCTATAAGTGGTTCCCATGCTGGCACTATGCAAGGTGTATAGTGAAAAAGCTCGGATTTCTCTGTGTATTTTATTTTCATCCTTTCTCGAATGACTTTAAAATTTTCTTGTAGTTTCGTCATCATTAATCTCTCTCAAGTTCCAATAATCTGGTATATCTATGTGTGGTGATGGTGTTCGCATTACGTGGTATATACGATCTTCAACTAATATATCTATCGTATCATATCTAGAGTCTAGATCTCGATGATGCTCAATAACAACACCAATTATCTCTTCTTCATAGTGAGGCACAATAGCTATTTGATCATGGCCACAATTCAATCTAGTACCGGCATTAACAGCGACAAGGGAATTAATCTTTGGCCACGGATCTTTGTTTTTCGCTTTCTGAGACATATACTCGCTCCAGTTTGGTAATATCATACCACTCTGGACCAGTTTGTTCAAAGAATACAAGTGCTTCGTTTTCCTTAATTTCTATAACTAAAGAAGGCTCTGTGAAATATCGCTTAAGCATAGCAGCTCCAACACCTTCTTTCCAGCCATATCTACTAGCACCTATAACTAAATCGCCAACACTAATTTTTTTCTTCTGGAAGATGCTCATTACAATAAGTTCCTAATACTAAAGATTCATCAATTCTAGATTTCCGGAAAACTCCGGGTGAACCACAAACTTCACATGTCTTGCAGGAAAGAGTTTCTGCAAGATGTATAGCACCAAATATCTCTTCTGATATAGAGCTATTAGTGCCAACAGGGTGGTGATGGACAACAAAGTGTAAACCACCGTGTCTCTTCTCTACCGAGTATACTCTTACATTCGTATCATGCACCTTGTTGTGCCACTGGATATAATCCATCAATGATTCAACAAGATTTTCCCAACCAATTGGTGGGGTAAAATTATACAAATCCTCAAATTCATTATCGTATCTTTTAATTAATCTTTGTCGCCAATCCATGATAAACTCCTCATGATACGAAACTAATTATACCTAATAATTAAAATGGGTGTGCATATGCACACCCATCAACAAATATAATTTTTGAATTACTCTATAAGAAATTCAAAAAGTCGTTGTGAATCTGCTATGATGTCTTCAACTTTTATCTGTTCTGGTTTCTGCTTGTTAGTTTCCCAATTGACTCCTTGATTGTGCTTTCGAAGATCAGAACAGAACTTCACTAGTTCGAACTTGACTCCTACGCTGTCAATTGGTGACTCTTGTGATTCAGGCGCTATAGATATTCCTGCTAATTCAACGATACGACTCTTAGCATCTGGAGGTAGATTTGAGAATGCTTCTATTAATTCTGCTGATTGATTTGACATATTGACTCCTACTTAGTTTGAACAAAGTTGTATAATTTTTTCGCTTCTTCAATAATGTCTTCTGTTGTAGGCATTGTTGGATATTCGACAGCTGTATGGTCAAAACTAGCATCTTTCTGTAAGGCGATATGCGTATTCTCTCGAATAGTATCATATTCTTTTTGAAATCGATACATTAGAATTTTTTCTGCTTGTTGCAATAGTTGAGCTCGTAGCTCGTAAGGTGTTGCACTCATTTTATTTCTCCTGTGTTTTTGGGTGAGTGTTTATTTGTACCATCCACTTAAGGGGTACATTGATAATTATACTATTTAACAGCACTTTGTACACGAGAATTTGTATAGTCCCTGGTGGCAAAATCTGAAAGGTTCTCTCCACGACTAATCCTATTCTATCTTCAAATGGATGCCCTTTTTTAAGTTTTACTATATCACCGATATTCAAAGAATTGCCTAATCAAAGTTTCAGACATCCACATGACATCTCCGTCTTGCAAGACCACCCATCGCCAGTCCTCTATATTTTCATCTTGGCAATCGATAGGATTATTATTTTCATATAACACTTTTTCTACTAAAAGTGCAGGATGATTTCCCCATAGAGGTAATTCCAACTGGCCTGTTGTGGTATTCATTCTTATTACTGGATAAAGCATATCACCTTCTTTCATACTATCTCCAAACAGTTAGAGTGGTGTCTGCCGATTCTATCCAATGACCAAAAGACCTCTATATCCCAGCCTGAAACTATCTTCTTCACACTTAAGATTATTCCTGCATGAGGATACATCTTAAAAAGACTATGTGTCACAAGTTCACCTACTTGCCATTCTTCGCATGCATCATCATTCTTTGATTTCATCTAGATATTTCTCCACTATGGTTATTTTTTCTTCGCCAACTAACACTTCATAAAAATGCATGACTAGGCTATTGTGATGTGAAACATCACAAACATCCGTTATTATTCCTACTTCTTTATGAAGATGCGGCCAGTTGTGATGATACCTTATTCGAACTAGCTGATTCTCTGAGAATTTCGGATAAGATTCTAGCTGTGTCATGTGGCCCGAGTGTTTGTATCCCGTAATCCCCTGCTTTGATAAATCCTTCGCGATCATTTCCCATAGGCCCGCACCTGTCGCCGATAAAATAGATTTTTTCAAACCCTTCATAATTTTTGAAAACATAAGATTTGTCCCATCCTTGCGGGTATATATCAAAAGAAGTCTGGCCGCCTAACTTAATTACTGTTTTCTTATGAAATATTGGTCTAGTTTTTATTTCACTCATGAAATTTATTCTTAAATCAAATGCCATATCTAAACCAATGAATCGTTTTCGCTGTTTTTCGTTTGCATCACGACCAATCGGACACCAGTTTATAGAACTTCCCCTGAACTCTAGGATCGATTCTGGTTCCCTAATATACTTGCCACCAAGAGAACATCTCATTCTGTGATCAGCAGCCCTAATGTCATGCAACAGCCACTGCCAATCAAATTCAGTGTATTCTTTCGACATATCTAGGTCTGATGTTCCATTGACAGGATATTTTGTAACTTGTGGGTGATTATTTTTCCAAGCATCCCATGGACCAAGCTGTTCATCCATGTAGTCTACATGAGAGCCAGAAACAATTCCTAGTTCCCAACCATCTGATATCATTGAATTTAGCTGTACTACCATTTCTGGCTCTATTCTTTTTCTTGGAGGTGTCAACGTCCCATCCATGTCTAGTAAAATAACTTTTTTCATCAGCTCCTCCCTAAATAATCATACTTAATTTTGTACGGATGTTCAAAAACACTTAGAGGAGACATAATGTGAAAGACACAATTAGATTTTTGGGACTCATGGTAGCATTTATCATGTCAGTCAGTTGCTGTTCAAAATTTATACCACCAGTTAAACTACATAGGGACGTTCCAATTGAACCTTCTGCTGTTCTTTTTATCGTAGGTTCGAACATACTTTCAGAGGATTCTATCTCTGGCTCTGGAATAGTGATTGAATCTAACGAAACAGAAAGCTGGGCTTTGAGTGCTGGTCATGTTTGTTATCCAGAAGTGCAAGACCCTTTTATCATGATGTCAGATATGTGGATAATGATGGCAATTACTCAAGCGGGTGAATTTACTCCCATGCAAGTAGTTGCAATAGACCAAACAACTGACACCTGCGTTATCCGGTTGGCAATCGGAGATCTTCCGAGTGCTCCAATGGCTTCTAAGATGCCTAATATTGGTGAACGTGTATTCCTAGGTTCATACCCCTTAGGGATTTATCAGCCCGGCCATGTACCTTTCTTCGAAGGTTATTATGCTGGTGAACTAGAAGGCAGAGCTTCTTATACAGTACCAGTCACTGGTGGTTCTTCTGGCGGCGGAGTAGTTAATTCTAAAGGGGAAGTTCTAGGCGTAGTTTCAATGGCTATCGAAGGATTTGAGAATATTACTCTTGTTGCAAAATTAGAAAACGTCCAGAGTTTACTGGACGTTGCAAAAAGAAACCCAGATAGGCTTACTATTCTTCGTTAACGCTTTTGATTGGTCACACCGTATTCTTGCTTTCTTACAATGGCTCTAATAGCTGCCCATTCTTTTTTCTCGAGAGCGCCGAAATCTGTATCATGTACAGGTATAGGATAAGAATAGCCCCAAGTGAAACCATTATTCAACAATTCTGTTAATTGGCTTTCATATTGGCTTTGACAAATTTTAAAAGTTTCTTCTTCTGGAAGAGACTTAAGATATGAGAGGATATCCCCTAGCACTCTTCGAAACCGATATGTCTGGGGTGACAGAGGCTTCTTATCTTTTCCGTATTCTCTGCTGTATTGTTTTTTATAATTTCTATTACTGTTCCGGTGCTTGTTTTCCATATTGAGCCTCTAAGAAAGAGTTATTATATTAGTGAATGATGTAATTATAATTTACTGCGATTGTAGTAATTGTTCAAAAATTGCTCACCTATATCTGATATTTTATACCCTAGAGGAAAGCTTTCTATGAATCCTATATCCACGAGCCCATTAGCTATTTCTTGTCTGTGCGTTACACAGCACGGGAATCGGGTGATAGTAACGTACGTTTCATACGATAATTTTTCCAACAAAGAAATAACCATGAAGCCCGGATAGATCATGACTTTGGTGCTTTCATCTGAATGAGGAAGTCACGGCCTTTCTTAGGAAATTGAAGGCTACCAGTAGGACATATCACCCAGCCAAGCTTTGTGCGACAGATGCCAGGATCTGGAGCATAACCATCTGTAAGAATGAGCGCACCATCGAATTTTTTACCAGCTGGACTTTGTACATGTTTGGTGACACATGCAAAGTCAGTACCACCACATCTTGTGCGATCTAGTACTACACGACGGTTCTTCTTAAGCTCTCTCTCTGATTTGAGGTCGACTTCTGTATCGAAGTTGAACAAAGTGAAGGTCACTCGTTTTGCAAGGCCTTCGAGCTCTGCAGCAAACATTGCAAGGTCAGAGTCAGAGACTGAACCTGATTGGTCCAAATACACAGCGATGTTTGCTTTGTAATCACGATATGCACCGGGGTGAATACCGGCATACTTTCTGTTTATACGTCGAATAGATGCAGCACGATCTGCACGACGAGACATGCCACAGAATCGCTTTAAGATTGCTTGCCATGGGATTTCACGAGATACCATTTCTCGAAGTTTACCACGCATTGAGGCGCCTACAGAACCCCAAGAGTTTGAGCCATCGCATTTCTCTACAGCTTTACGAAGAGCTTCTTGAATTTCACCATTAAGTTGATCTTTTTGTTCGTCAGACATCTCACCCCAACCATCGTGTTCATCACCATTGCCTGGTACCAAAGTGACAGGATTGCCATCTTTGTCGACCAAATCTCCATTTTCGTCTACTTTGATGTCACCATCTGCAAGCGCTTGTGCAAGAGATTTTCCACCTAGCTTGTCTTGAGACTGAATGGCTTCTGCAACATCAGGATCTTCCATGAGTTTTTGGAAGTACCATTCTGATGTTTCCTCTTTTGGGAAAGATGCAATGAGAGCAGACACTTTCGTGTATCTGTCTGCAGCCTTCTGACCCATCTGCTCTATTTGCTCTGGCGTCAATGGAACGAACTGTTTACCAGGGATGAGACCGCCTTCTGGAAGTTCGGCTTCATCGATAAGAGAGTTGATTGCAAGATCGGTGGCATAATTCCACACTATATGTGGCTCTTGTGTTCGAGTTGTCGTATGTTCGAAGATGATGTGATATGCTTCGTGCTTGAGAAGGCCTTTGATTTCAGATGCAGAAAGTCCTGCCAAGAACTTGCGATTCCAGACAAGATTAAGTTCACCGTCTTTACAGTAAACACCAGCTGTAGGAACTTGTTTCGTTTCTCGCTTTTTGATAACTCGCATGATTGTTGCAAAGAATGGTTCGTCCCACATGAGCCTGATCAGATGAGGAGATAAGTCAAATGCGTCGATTGCTGATTGGTCAACATCTGCTGAAATAAGCGCATCGTTTGAGGTTGTATTTTGTTTAGGCATGAAAGCTCCGTTGAGTGAGTGTTTTTGTTTGTTCTTATACTAGTAATTTATCTGGTTGCATCTTCTTTTTGTACAGGCATGCTTGCTTTTTGTTCTATTCTTTTAATCTTCTTCAATCGCCTTGCTGGAAGTCCATCAATCTGTCCATTCCACATTACCATGAATATAGGCCAATCACCCGTAGACGGTAATTCGTCTACGACAATGCCGACTTCATCTTCGTGTTTTGGAGGATACCGTGAACCGCGAGTAATAGTAACCACGTCTCCAACGCTGATCTTATCCATCAACAACCTCAGGATGCAAAGGTATGATGTGTTTTGCAAATTGATTATCCATCACATAAATGCCCTCTTGCCATAAGACATAATGAATTTTGTTAGTATGCTGATAATTATAAGTCCAATCTTCGTACTTGTATCCCAGGTAGATAAAAGGTGGACGTTTTACGCTATGATCCCATTGTCTCCAGCCTTTGAGAACAGGATACACAAGATCTGGTTTTGATGCACCAGTACGACTTGTTTCTATGATGGTTTGAGGCTTTATTTCATATAACTGTCCTTCTGTCATTCTGCCGATTTTCATTAATCATCATCCTCATCGATCGTTTCGCACCATCTAACATCCCATTGCTGAAGTCCATTAGGGCCCATCACATTGATCCATCTGCCTTCTTCGTAGTCTCCACGCCATTGAGTACTATTTTCTTGTTCTACAATCACGCCACATGCACCAGCATATAGCGACATATTTTCGAGAGAGTATCGTTTTGCAGCTCTGTTCGTGATTGTAACTAGCATTCCAGGCTGATACGCATTAGCATACGATATAGTCGCTCTTGGGCCTTCTTCATGTCGCAAAGCTTGAACGTTATTTCTTGCAACGTTCTTTGATAACCTTTTCTCTTTTTTCTTTGCTTTTCGCTCTAATTTAAGCTCTTGCAAGAGTTCTTGGTTAGACACTTGTGTTTTCGGTTTGGAGACTTCTTCTCCTTGCTCTTCCACCCTGAAAGAATTAAGCTGTTCTAGTGCTGCAGCTCTTGCTGATCTTGGGATGCGTGATTTTTTTCTAGCCATGGTTGACTCCTGATTAATAGTTCTTATACTATTAATTTAACTAGTTTTTAATTAAATTTGTACAAATATGCATGAAATATCTCATAACCAATCAAAGTCATCATCGGAGCTTGGACTACTTGGTGCATCATCTTCCGGTGTTTCTTCTACATCTTCTGGCTGTGGATCTTCTGGCTTAGAAGACTTAGGAGTCTTAAAAGTATTCTTCTTTGGTGGAGAAGGAAGTTCAAAAGAAAATTCTTCATCCATTGCAATGCCAGTGACAAATGCTTCGAATTGTTTTCCTAGGTCTTTTTCAATTTTGTCTATAGAAGCTAGAGGATCACCAACCCAATCCAAAGTAGGAAGCCATCCACAATTTTCATTCCATTTGTCTAGATTAGCTTGAAGACCATAGAAATCTGCAGGAGTTTCTTCAGGTGCTAGGCCCATTGCAATCAATTCAGCTGCTGACATCTTTGTGATTCTTATCCTGTATCTTCCCGCTGTCTTTTTATCAGTGCCGTATAGATACGCCCATGTTGATTCTATAGCACTAGCTTCTTGACCATAAGTGCTATTTGTATTTCGAAATAAAAGTTTTTTCTTGTACATAATTTCCTCCTATGAATATTATACAGAAGGAACACACGGTTGTTCAAAAAATACTTTGATAATTAGTAAAGATGTTTAGCGAACATTTGTTTCGCTTGTCGACCCGTATAGACCGTTGCAAGATCATCTGCTAGGCCTTCGAATAGTATACTTCGAACCATTTTTCTAATTAAATTTTCGTTCATTCTTTTTCTCGCTATATTTTCACATGCTTGCTTTGCATAGTGGTTTGCACTATACTCATCTGGAAACTTTCTCATGGGCGCACTCAGGCTTGAATCAGCAGTACATGTGACTTTGACTGACCACATTCCTTCATCGTTGCCGTACATTTCAACATCGACATCCGGATGCTCATCGTACTGCATTGGGTCGTTGTCAAACGTGTGGTGAGACCGGCCTATTTCTTCGAAGATAATTGACTTTAATTGTGACTCTGTCATTAGCATCCTCAGAACTCCCTTATTGATTTTGTATATAATTATACAACTAATATAGAAAAGTTTTATTCCATATCTATTTTAACGCTCACAAACATTCCCAAAAGCATTTGCTGAATCATCTTATCTGTTAGTGAATGAGGTATCTCCCACTTGAGTGGCAATTCCTCTTTCGGTTTGTGGATCGTAGTAGCGGAACCACCACCTCCCAAAAGACCCCCCTGTTGCTGCTCTTGCTTGATTGTGATCTCTTGCTGCTTTATCCACTTGACTATCTTATCATTGGTACTACTAGCTGACAAAAAGACTTGAGCATTTGAGTCATAAATAGTAACTTTTGTAACTAATTGATTATCATCAACCGTCACTATGGTTTCTACGTAGTAGTGGGAATTTTGAACTGCACATGCTAAGGGATCTCTTTTGTAATTACAGTTATCCCATGCATACTGAATAGTTCTTTCGTTATACACTCTTGCTTCATAGCCCGAAAGGCTTAATGGTTCATATCCACCTCGACCAGTAGATACTTTGATGTTTTTTATATAATGACCAACGTACGTGAATGCTGCATCGTCATCAATGACCGTTTCCACTGATATATCTACTGCCCTATTCTGAATCTTAATAGGCGATACAAAAAACTCTATATTTTTGCTAGCTTCAACGACTATAGTCATATCAGGCTCTTGTGCGAATAATAAACTAGTTAGCAACCATAGCATGTATTTCTCCTTCTTTCAATTTAATTATAGGAGTAGAAATAAAAACCGGGTATCATTTTCAGATACCCGGCAACCACACAATAGGAGTTTTCTCAACTCACAATAATTATTGTACAGTGATCACTCTCTTTTGTACACTTTTTTCTTCGACTGGTACGCTAACATAAAGGATACCTGCTTCATATCGTGCAGAGATTCCATCGATGTTAGTATTTTCAGGTAAAGAGAATGTTCTCTTAAAGTTTGCAAAACGATATTCACGATGAACAATTTTGTCTTCATATTCTTTTGTGTCTTCGGTCCCCATTGCAATTGTCAATCGGTCGTTCTCCACGTTCATTTCGAATTCATCACGAGAGAATCCAGGAACAGCTAGTTGGATTCCGTATCCGGTATCTGTCTTAATAACATTGGCTCGTGGCGTTGTATTGTAGCTACGATGTGATCTACTAGGAGTGTCCAAAGTAAAAAGATCATCAATGAGTGAAAAAGCATCGAATGAATTAAAGTTTGCATTGTTATGTCCCATACGGGTAATTGGAAAAAATAGACTCATAAGTCCTCCTGTATAAACTATACTATAGATTAAAATGTAAAGTGTTCGTAGTAACGAACAAGTGTATTATAATCACACTAATTTAAGTTTACACCCCTTATTTTCATTTTTTCTCATTTTTTTGCAATTCAATCTCTAAAAGCTTTACTAACTTAAGTAATAGCTGATTTGATTTGCGAGCATTGCGCAAATCTTCTCTAGCTATAAACTTTTGTTGATTAATTAATTCTTTAAGCATTTTTAGAATTAATAATTTCATCGATATGCTCCTTGTGGAACCAGATAGTAACATACTCTTGTTTTTTATTAAATAATTTATCTGGCTTGAAAGCACACAAGGGGACTTTGAATACAAAATAAGGGCCTTGATTTTTCCAAAGATCTAAGTGCACTGCTTCTGCTGTGATTGGAAATTCTCTAGGTGATTCTCTGTCACAATACCACCAATCTTTATGGCCAGATACTGATTCGTACCCAACTGTTCCTTTTGGTATTTTTATTGTGCCGTAATTCATTTTTGCTCCTGTGTGTGATTATAGATTATTATACTGTGTGCAG
>Ga0233432_10004974_pt1 | contig 11662 bp, 6 predicted proteins | sample SI_122_August201_6_FD_179870 | JGI IMG/M metagenome (GOLD analysis project Ga0233432, IMG submission 179870) | Seawater microbial communities from Saanich Inlet, British Columbia, Canada - SI_122_August2016_10_MG | ecosystem: Environmental > Aquatic > Marine > Inlet | place: Canada: British...
AAGAAAAAGATGATCGCTGGGCGAGGTCTGGCGGAAGCCTTTCCCTCCCCATCCACATCTACACGCCCGATGGAAAGGCTTCCGCCAGACCTCGCCCAGCGATCATCTTTTTCTTCGGCGGCGGCTGGAGAGGCGGCACTCCCGCTCAATTCGAAAACCACTGCAAGTATCTCGCATCCCGAGGCATGGTCGGCTACGAAAATCAAGGGCACGGATTCTTCAACTACGGAAAAGGAGACAACTCCATGTTTCGTGCCACGGTAAACGAAATGGATGCATTCCTAAAATCTCTCGGCTACCTAAAAGGGAAACCAACCATTGATTCATTCATGGCTTCCCTCAACTGAGCAAACCGTAGGGATCCGCCGAGATGCGATGTCTAACGAAGCAGGGAAATCAAATGCTACAAATAGAATTGAGCAGCCAGGAAAAGGCTCAAACCCAACTCATGAAACTCCCGCTTTCTCTCCTTTTTCTCTTTCTTTCAATCTCAACGTTCGTCCACGGAGAGCGGCCGAACATTCTGATGATCGCCGTCGACGACCTCCGACCGCAACTCAGTTCCTATGGCCAGTCGCAGATACAATCGCCCAACATCGACAAACTCGCCGCTAGCGGAACCCGGTTCAACCGTGCCTATTGCATGGTCCCTACCTGCGGCGCCTCACGGGCCAGCCTAATGAGCGGCGTTCGCCCAAGCGCCAGCCGTTTCGTAGGCTACACGGCTCGCATCGATGAAGACGCGCCTGAAATCACCCCCCTCCACCTGCACCTCAAGAACAATGGCTACAACACCGCGAGCCTAGGAAAGATCCTCCACTATCCCGCCGACATGGAGCACGGCTGGACCCAGTCCCCTTGGAGGCCAAAACGGGATTTCAAAGGAAGCTCAGAACCAATCGTCGGATGGTCTCCTCCCACAGACCTCGACGCCCTGACCGAACAATCCAGAAACCACCGCCTCCCATTCGCTTCCTACGATGTTCCTGATGATACCCTCGGCGACGGACAAGTTGCCGCCGAAGCCATAAAACAGCTCAAAACCCTATCCCAACAAGAAGCCCCGTTTTTTCTAGCAGTGGGATTCTTCAAACCGCATCTCCCGTTCAACGCTCCGAAAACGTATTGGGATATCTATGACGACACGCCCATCGACGTGCCCGACAATTACTCCATTCCCGAAGACGCTCCCAAAGCAGCGATCCATAATTTCGGCGAACTGAGAAACTACGCCGGCGTTCCCAATAAAGGTCCCGTCAGCGATCAAATGGCCAAAACCTTGATTCGCGGATACTATGCCTCTGTTTCCTTTACCGATGCCCAAGTAGGACGTGTGCTCGAGGAACTCGAACAATCAGGTCTCAGCGAAAACACAATCGTCATCCTCTGGGGAGATCACGGGTGGAACCTCGGCGAGCACTCTCTCTGGGCCAAACACTGCACTTTCGAAAACTCCATGCGGGTGCCCCTCATAATACGGACGCCGCAAAGCGAATCAGCACCACAAGGACAGACGACCAACACGCTAACCGAATTCATAGACATCTATCCCACTCTCTGCGAGCTCGCCGGAATCGATGCTCCCAAGCACCTTGACGGGCAAAGCCTCGCTCCGGTCCTGAAAGACCCGGACTCGACCGGGAAAGGCTACGCTATCGGCCGCTTCAGCAACGGCGATACGATTCGCTCGAATCGGTGGCGCTATACTGAATACACGACCAAAGAAGACCGAGGCGACGGCCGTATCGTATCGCGCATGCTCTACGACCACGACAAGGATCCGGAAGAAAACCGAAACCTAGCCAATATCCCCGAGTACAAGCCCACCATCGAAAAGCTCTCCCGTCAGCTAAACCAGCTCAAAGGCCGGTAGAAATCATCCAAGGGCAACCGTCTTCGCTCTTCGGACCTCACCAATTCGACAGCTCCGAAAAACTCAAAGGGTAGCGGCCGATCTGCGAGGAGTCCTCTATTCCCCAGAATCCATTTCCTTCTCGAAGCCTTTGCCCCTGCTCTTTTTCTGAATCAGATCCATCCGAGAAATACGCATTTGCTGACCGGAAACCCAGGTCTTCTTCAGCACTTGTAGTACTTCGCGTGGCATGCCGGAAGGCAGGTCAACCGTACTGTGATCATCGTACAATTCGATACGTCCGATATGCTTGCTATCAAGACCTGCTTCATTGGCTATTGCTCCAACGATATGGCCAGGTGCAACGCCATGCGTGCGACCGACCTCGATGCGAAATCTATCTGTTCCAGCCGCTGGGGCCATTTTCTTAAAATCGCTCCGGTCGCGCGTCGGACGGTCGCTTCTTTCACGACGGTCTCCACGGTCATCACGTCGTCCGCGTCCGCGATCTCCACGGTCATCACGTCGTCCGCGTCCGCGATCTCCACGGCCAACGCGATCTCCACGGTCCTGATCTCTGGAAGATCTACGATCGCGATCCTCTTGAATCGCCTTTCGCTTCTGTTCTTCTAGCAACAAAGGTTCATCTCCCTGAGCGATTTTCGCCAAGGCTGCAGCGATTTCGAGCGACGAAACATCTTTCTCCTGCCGGTACTGTTCGATCATTTCCGTGAAGAATTCCAAGCCCTCTTCGGCCATCACTTCCGTAATCTTCGTCTTAAACTTATCGATACGCTTATTATTGATATCCTGAGTCGTCGGCATATCCATCAATTCGATACGATTATTAGTCGCACGTTCGATTGACTTCAAGAGACGTTTCTCGCGCGGCGCGACAAACAGAATAGCATCACCTTTTCGGCCAGCTCTTCCCGTACGGCCAATACGATGAACGTAAGATTCATTGTCGTAAGGTATATCATAGTTGACAACATGACTCACGCGATCCACGTCCAATCCACGAGCCGCGACATCAGTCGCCACAAGAATATCCAACTTGCCTTTTTTGAGATCATTAACCGTCCGCTCGCGCTTAATTTGAGCAATGTCTCCACTTAGGGGAGCCGCTGCGAATCCGCGCGCTTTCAATCGTTCCGCAAGATCAGCCGTGGCAATCTTCGTCCGAACGAAAATAATCATCGCATCGAACTCTTCGCCTTCCAGAACACGGGTCAACGCATCGAGCTTATGCAAGCCACTCACCATCCAGTAACGCTGGCGAATCGTATCCGCAGTCGTCGTCTTGTTCTTGATCGAAATTTCGACCGGATTAGTCAAATGCCGGCGGGCAATACGCTTGATCGGTTCCGGCACTGTAGCGGAAAACAATGCGACCTGACGATCATCAGGCGTCTTTTCCATGATCCAATCGACATCGTCGATGAATCCCATCCGCAACATTTCATCCGCTTCGTCCAAGACGATGCACTTCAATGCCCGAAGGTCCAAAGTCTCGCGACGCATGTGGTCCATCACGCGACCAGGAGTGCCGACTATAACATGAACCCCACGCTTCAATTGCCTGAGCTGTGACCCGAAATCCTGTCCGCCGTAGATCGGCACAACATGAAAACCGCTCATCTTGCCCGCATACTTCTGAAAAGCTTCAGCAACTTGAATCGCCAATTCCCGAGTAGGCGTCAAAACCAAAACTTGGGGCTGTTTAATCTGCTTTACGTCGATAGTCGAAAGTAGCGGAAGCGCGAATGCAGCGGTCTTTCCAGTACCCGTTTGAGCCTGCCCAATCACATCCTTCCCCTCCAATACATGCGGAATAATAGCCGCTTGGATTGGTGACGGTGTTTCATAGCCAATTTTCTCCAGTACTTTCATTACTGAATCGGATAGGCCTAAATCACTGAAGCCCTGTGGATTATCTGTATTCTCGCTCATTTCTTATAACCTCAATAGGTTCGGATTTCTCTATAGATATCCGTAAAAAAAGGCGCGAAGTAGGAAGAGGATTAGCGCCCGCAGCAAGGAGAATCGTCAAGACGTCCTCCAAAGCAACCTCAATACCCCGCAACCCGCCTATTGGTGCGGCTCAAACAGCTAAATCCACAGAGAAAAAGGCTCACGCAAAGCCGCTAAGCGGTAAAGTAAGAACAACCAAAGCCACGCCGCACTGCGAAGTAGCTACGCGAGGGACTCGCGCGGCTCCAACAATTCGCCCAACTGTTATCACCATCCTACTCAAAACCTTAGCGGCTTTGCGGCTTCGCGTGAGTTCATTGATGTAACTATCTCAAAACATCCCGCTTCCTTGAATCTTCTCAAAACACTTTGAACCTAAGTTGGTTGACCTCATCAGGATTCGATCGACATCATTCACTGCAATCATGACCTCATCACCTAGCCCCACTCATCTCTCGCTAATCCTGCTCGCTCTGAGCCTATGCATGCTAGCCAACGCCGCCAGCGACAGCCCCAATATCGTACTCGTCATCGCAGACGACATGGGTTACTCGGATCTAGGCAGCTACGGAGGTGAAATAGAAACTCCTCAACTCGACGCCCTCGCAGAAAACGGACTCCGTTTTACCAATTTCTACGTCAATAATATGTGCTGGCCTACAAGAGCTAGCCTCCTAACGGGACTCTACCCAAAATCCGCCCTTGCCGATGGCTCTGCCTCAAGAGGATTCCACCCGGATCTGACAACTCTACCCGAAGCACTGAAAACCGCCGGATACTCGACCTTCATGTCCGGAAAATGGCACCTCTCCGATCCCACACAACCGAACGGTCCCAGCGCTCCGCACAAGCGCGGATTTGATCGAGCCTACAGCACCTATTGGGGAACGTCCGATTTCTTTGCCCCCGTCGATCTCTATCTCAACGGAGAGAACAGGGATCACGAATGGAAGAACAATCCAGACTTCTACTACACAGATTCAATAACCGACTATGCCCTGACTTTTCTCAAAGACCACAATGCCCAGGCTAAGGACGATCCTTTCTTTCTCTATGTCGCCTACAATGCGGCCCATTGGCCTTTGCATGCTAAACCCGAAGACATCGAACCCTACAAAGGGCGCTACTCCATGGGTTGGGACGTATTGAGGGAACAACGATACGAACGCATGGTAGATCTTGGCATCATAAATCCCGCCTGGCAACTCTCCCCTCGCCATCCCGATGTACCGGCTTGGAAAGAGGAAGCCCATAAAGAGTGGCAAGAGCGCCGCATGGAAGTCTACGCCGCTCAGATCACCTGCATGGACCGGAATATAAGCCGTATCATCGACCACTTGAAAGCGAACGGCGAATACGAAAACACCCTTTTCATTTACCAACAGGACAACGGCGGTTGCCACGTCGAATACAATCCAGATCGAACAGGCTCTTGGACTAGACCTTTTACCACCGATGGCAAACGAACGCCAATCATCCCAGGAAACCTGCCGAGCGTCATGCCAGGTCCGCAAAGCAGTTGGCAGTCCTATGGATACGGATGGGCAAATGCATCCAATACACCGTTTCGCCTTTTCAAACAACACGATCATGAGGGAGGAACCCGCTCACCACTTATCATGGCTTGGCCCGACGGTATCAAATCAGAGCTCAAAGGAAGCCTTGCCAATGAAGTCTGCCATGTAATCGATCTTATGCCTACCCTCGTCGAAATCGCGGGAGGCCAACCAGTTACTCAAAAACCTCTCCCTACCGAAGGCCAATCGTTCTCTTCCATTCTTAACGGAGACAAAGGAACCTACTCGCCCCACGACGCTCTATTCTGGGCCCACAGCAAAGGCAAAGCCATCCGCGTCGGCGACTGGAAACTTGTATCCGAAAATAAACGACAATGGGAATTGTACAATCTAAACGACGACCCCACCGAACTCTCCGACCTCGCCCAAAAAATGCCCGAAAAAGCCAGAGCCTTAGAGAAGCAACACACCCAGTGGGTCAAACGCACCGACCTCAGCAAAAAACAATAAACACCCTAGCACCAAAAGGTAGCGGCCGATATCCGAGCGGCCATCACTGCCCCCAAAGAAGTCAACGCAACCACAACGGCCCCATCCGCCAACTCGAAAACCATTTCCCAAACCCTCATCTACCCACTCTCCGTTCCTTCGTGATATCGGTGGTTTAAAACACCGCCTTATAACACCTTCCCTTACACCCCAAAACTCTATGGCCACCTCCTACACTCGCTTCCCCCTAATCGCCCTCGCCGCACTCTTCGCCTGCTCCGCGACCATCCCGCTCCAAGCAACCGACAAACCCAACGTCATCATCATCTACACCGATGACCAAGGGACCGTGGACTTAAGCTGCTACGGAACTACGGACATCTACACGCCCCACATCGACTCGCTCGCGAAACGCGGAGTTCGGTTTCAACAAATGTACTCGCCATCCGCGATCTGCTCGGCCAGTCGATCGGGACTTATGACAGGACGCTTCCCCGCTCGGGCAGGCGTACCTGGAAACGTTAGCTCCGAAGAAGGCGTTCCCGGCATGCCGACTGGCCAAGTGACGATCGCCGAAGTGATGAAGGATGCCGGATATAAAACCGGACACATCGGGAAATGGCATCTTGGATACACTCCCGAAACCATGCCCAACGCTCAAGGCTTCGACTACTCCTGGGGACACATGGGCGGATGCATCGACAACTACTCCCACTTCTTTTTCTGGAAAGGCCCCAACCGCCACGACCTTTGGCGAAACGGCGAACACATCAACGAAGACGGCTTCTTCTTCCAAGACAGCATGGTGCGCGAAATCAATGGCTTCATAACCCAAAATCGCGAGAAACCCTTCTTTGTCTACTGGGCCCTCAACTCACCCCACTACCCATTGCAAGGCACTGCCAAATGGCGCGACTACTACAAGGATATCCCGTCACCGCGAAGCAAATACAACGCATTCGTCTCCACGCTCGATGAAAAGATTGGCGAAATGCTGACCCATCTCGATCAAATAGGACTGACTGACAATACGATTATCATTTTCCAATCTGACCATGGCCACTCCACCGAAGAGCGCACCTTCCACGGAGGCGGTTCAGCCGGTATCTACCGTGGTGCCAAAGGATGTTTGTTCGAAGGCGGCATTCGCGTTCCTTCCATCGTCACGCTTCCCGGAGTGATTCCCGAAAACCAAGTGAGAGACCAGATGGTAACCGGAGTCGACTGGTTCCCCACTCTAGCGGAATTCTGCGGCATCGAACTACCCGGACATCACATCGATGGCAAATCCATCAAAGACGTTATTTTGGACAACGGTGCGAACTCCCCCCACGACACCTTCTATTGGCAGCTTGGAAAAGGCAAAACACCCGAATGGGTCGTGCGCGAAGGCAATTGGAAATTGCATGGAAATCCCAAGGACAATTCCCAAAAAGCTCCCATCACCAAAAACGACAAACTCTTCCTAGCCAACCTAGCCATGGACCCCACCGAAATGACCAATCTCGCATTCAAATACCCCGAAGTCGTCAAACGCCTCTCCGACCTTCAAAGCGAATACGATAGCAGTATCCAACAGACGCTGCAGTCAGAACGATAGTTTACCCCATTCCCCTGCGAGCGTTTACCTTGCGGCAAACAAAACTCACCTCATGAGTCACGAAAAGCTCAATACACCCTGTCCACTAGCAACAAACGTCTACCCTTGGTACACATTCTACAAACGACAAGGACGCGATTTCGAAGCGGACCTTGAAGGCTTCATTAAGGAAGTAAAACAAAGCGGAGCCGATAGTCTGGAACCTGTCCTCAAATCAGCCGAAAGCACCGACCGCCTCAGCGATGTCATGTCGAATCAAGGAGTCGCCATGGTCTCCGCCTACGTCAACAGCGAGCTTCACGAAAAAGGCAGTTCCCAGGAATCGATCGAAACCGTCATCAGACTCGCCACTCAAGCCCAAGTGCGAATGGGCACGAAAATCATAGTGACCAATCCAAGCCCCATAAACTGGGAAGGCCCTGAGAACAAAACCGACGATCAAATACTCGTACAAGGCGAAGCCCTCAATCAACTGGGGGAAGCCCTCTCCGTCGAAGGTCTTACGCTTGCATACCACAACCACGACCCAGAACTCCGCCTAGCAGCCCGGGAGTTCCACCACATGCTCGCTTCGACCGATCCGGAACACGTGAAATTCTGTCTGGACTCCCACTGGATCTACCGAGGATCAGGAAATTCAAACGTAGTCCTCTACGACGTGATCCGACTTTACGGCGACCGAATCGTCGAACTGCACATTCGCCAATCCCAAAACGGAATCTGGACCGAAACCTTCGGCGACGGAGACATCGACTACGATCGCCTCACCAAGACCTTAAACAATCGCTGTATTCGACCTCTCATTACAATCGAACAAGCTGTAGAAGAAAAATCCCTCAACACAATGAACAGCCTCGAAGCCCACAAAATCTCGCACGCCCAAGCCCGCAAAACCTTCGCCCCGTTTCTCGCTTAATTCAATAGAGAGTTCACGCAAAGCCGCTATGAAATCGTCTGACGGAGTGGAGTGCAGATGGCGAAGCAAAACCACGCCGCGCTGCGTCGTAACTACGCGAGGGAATCGAGCGGGATCAACAACGAATTCCGCATAAAAAACCTAACCTAAACGTTTCGTAAACTGACTGCATAATCGATTGTCAGGATCCGCTTCCGTCTACGCTTTGCTAGGCCGAAACGAGTCGCGGATACAGGTCGGCTAACGCCGAATAGGTTTTAAAAAAGTAAACTTGACCAAATATTGGCAAAACCTGCTGTCGCTTCCTTGTCACGACGTAGCCCGCAAGGCGGGTGAAGACGGAAGCGACACCTACGTCGACTTCGTCGACCCTGACCAATCCATTTGTTCACGATTATTCCGATCGCACACCAATAGCCGAGCCATTGAGAAGCGCTTCATTAAATGGATCTAATTCCAGCAGCCTCAAATGAAATACCCCGGCGCTCCAGTGCTGAATTATGACATCTGAATCAAGGCGTTTTCTTTAAAGACGGTTTAAAGTAGCGGTTTTTCCAACATCGCTTATTTCTAGTTTCTCGCTTGCAAGTTTCTAAGCCCTTCAAGCCTAGTTACCGCATCAGCTTTTGCAGTAACTGATTTAAAAATGTTGTGCGAATGACTCCGAAATTAATAATAGGATTTGCACGCCCATCGAAAATCGCCCATATTCCAGTCTTTCCCAAAATAAGGCCTCATGTCACGCTACGCATTCATCACAGCCGCCTTTCTAACCCCGACCCTCTTACTTGCGAACGACCCGAGCGTTGACTACAGTCGAGACATCCTGCCGATTCTATCCGACAACTGCTTCGAATGCCATGGACCGGACGAAGAAACCCGTGAAGCCGATCTTCGACTAGACATTGCCGAACATGCCTACGCCGACCGTGACGGAGCCATCGCCATCGTCCCCGGAGATCCCGACGCAAGCGATCTGGTTTTCCTCACCCAGTCCGACGTCGAAGACGAGCAAATGCCGCCTCCGAAATCCAAAAAGATCCTATCCGAAACCGAAAAGAAATTACTCGAACAATGGATCGAGCAAGGCGGTGAATACGAATCACACTGGGCCTTCAGCAGACCCCAAAAAGACACGCCGCCCACCACCGCCAAACACCCCATCGACGCGTTCATTCGCCAACGCCTTAAAGAAGCCGGCCTCAAATCCTCATCATCCGCATCGGCCCACACGCTTATCCGGCGTATCCATCTCGACCTCATCGGACTCCCTCCCAGCCCTCAAGAAATCGAAGCCTTCGTAAAAGCCTACCGCTCTAACGCCCAATCCAGTATCGGCACTCTCATCGACGAACTGATGACCCGACCCGCCTTTGGCGAGAAATGGGCGCGTCAATGGCTCGATATCGCACGCTACGCCGACACCAATGGATTCGAAAAAGACAAGCCACGCGAACAATGGATCTATCGCGACTGGGTTATAAAAGCACTCAACGCCGACATGCCCTACGATCAGTTCCTCACCGAACAAATCGCTGGCGACCTAATCCCGAACCGCACCCAGGATCAACTCGTCGCCAGCGGATTCATGCGCAACGGCATGGTCAACGAAGAAGGGGCCATCATCCCCGAACAATTCCGCCTCGAAGGCATTTTCGACCGTATGGATTGCTTCGGAAAGGCAACCATCGGACTCACCCTCCAATGCGCCCAATGCCATTCCCACAAGTTCGACCCGATTAGCCATGACGAGTACTTCGGGCTCTTCTCGTTTTTCAACGACACCTCCGAAGCCAAATCCTGGGTCTATAGCGACGAGCAAACTCAGTCCATCGAATCCACAAGCAGCCAAATCGAAACGCTAGAACAGGAAATCAAAACCCAACGCCCCAACTGGCAATCCGAGATCGCCGAATGGGAAATGGAACAACAAACCGACGCAACCGAATGGACCACCTGGGATACCGACCTACAAGAATGGGAAGGCGGCCTCAACCATCCAGAAGAACTCGCTGACCACAGCATCCTCATTCTAGGCCATCCCTCTCCCGGCGGCGTCGCTAAGATTGAAGGCGAAACTCAAATCAACATGGCCACTGGCATGCGATTCGAAGCCTTGCTCCACAAAGACCTTCCGTTTAGCGGTCCCGGGCGCAGCTACTGGGGAACTTTCGCGATTAGCGAATGGGAGGTTTCGCGAAAATGGCCCAACGAAACGGAATGGACTCTTGTCGAATTGAGAAGCGCAACCGCCGATTTCGATTTCAAACCGCGCAAACTTCACACGTATTTTCAAACCAATAAAGAGGAAGACGAACGACGCGTCGGACCCGCTCGATTCCTTATCGACGGCGACAATAAAACCGCTTGGAGCCCCGATCGAGGCCCTATTCTCAGGCACGCACCATCAAGCGCCTCAGTCGCGTTCAAAGAACCGCTCGCATTGCCGCAGGGTAGCCAATTGCAGGTCCGATTTACGAAGCGACACGGCGGCAGCAACGGCGGTCTAGACAACCAGCAAATGGGCCGATTCCGACTCGCACTAACCGATGGAGCCAATCCTCTGGTACCCGCTTACGATCATGCGGCAACAATGGCTCTCTCGAAACCGAAAAGCGATCGCTCTTCCTCCGACAACGCCGCTCTCTTTCGTGCCTGGCGCCAAAGCCAAGAAGGTCTTAAAGAACTGAATACAAAAATCGCTGCCTTCGAAGCCAGTTTTCCCGAGGCGAAAACCAGCGTTCTGCACACCGCTGAAACCGATCCCAAATTCAAACGCGAAACCCGCCTCCTCGACCGTGGTTCCTGGGACAGCCCGAAACACGCCGTCGAAAGACACGTCCCAGCCATCCTCAACCCACTGCCAAACGACAACCCAACCCGTCTCGACCTAGCCCACTGGGCCACCCACGAAGACGCCCCGTTAACCGCTCGCGTTCAAGTCAATCGCATCTGGCAAGCACTCTTCGGCCAAGGTCTCGTCACTACCCCCGAAGACTTCGGTACCCGAGCCCCTATGCCCGACCATCTCGACCTACTCGACTGGCTCGCCGTCGACTTAATGGAAACTGGCTGGAGCCAAAAACGCCTCATCAAAACCATCCTTTCAAGCGACACCTACCAGCAAAGCTCTAATCTCCGAGCGGACCTAACGGAAAAAGATCCCCGTAACGTCCTACTCGCTAGAGGCCCTCGCTTCCGAGCCGAAGCCGAAGTCGTTCGCGACGTAGCCCTCGCTGCATCAGGACTGCTCAATTCAGAAATCGGCGGCCCCAGCGTTTTCCCGCCCGTACCGGAAAGCATGCTCAAAGATA
>Ga0233432_10004975_pt1 | contig 11659 bp, 9 predicted proteins | sample SI_122_August201_6_FD_179870 | JGI IMG/M metagenome (GOLD analysis project Ga0233432, IMG submission 179870) | Seawater microbial communities from Saanich Inlet, British Columbia, Canada - SI_122_August2016_10_MG | ecosystem: Environmental > Aquatic > Marine > Inlet | place: Canada: British...
GCTAAAACCTTGGTTTTAAAAGGCAATAAAAAAGAAGCCATACAATTGATGATTGATTTATTCGAAAGATACTCTGATGATGACTTAGGAAAAGTATATCAAGACCGTATTCTTTTCACCTATAGTAGCATTATCAGAAGCTAATTTTTAATTAGAGAAATTTATTATTCGATTTTGGTATCGAATAATAATAAAAATTATCTTTGAATCTACAGATGTAGATTCTTCTACACAGAAACTTCAGCCTTGATATGAGAATCTGGGTTGTAATCGATCAATTCAAAGTCTTCAAATTTAAATTCAAATATATCTTTTATATCTGGATTTATTTTCATTTTAGGTAAAGCTTTTGGAATTCGTGCCAACTGAAGTTCTGTTTGTTCAAAATGATTGTTATATAAATGAACATCACCAAAGGTATGGATAAAATCACCCACTTTTAAATCCAAAACCTGAGCAATCATCATTGTAAACAATGCATATGAAGCAATATTGAAAGGCACCCCTAAAAATACATCTGCACTACGTTGATACAATTGACAGGAAAGTTTCCCTTCTGCAATATAAAATTGGAATAAACAATGGCATGGTGGCAAAGCCATAGATCCAATATCGGCTACATTCCAAGCACTAACAATCAACCTTCTTGAATCGGGGTTTGTTTTCATTTGCTGCATTAAAACTTTAATTTGATCAATAGTGCCACCTTTACCATCTGGCCAAGATCGCCATTGACTACCATAAACTGGACCCAATTCGCCATTTTCATCAGCCCAATCATCCCAAATCCTAACCTTATTTTCTTTTAGATAGGCAATATTTGTCTCACCTTTTAAAAACCAAAGGAGTTCGTGAATAATACTTCTCAAATGTAATTTTTTTGTTGTTAAACAAGGAAAACCATCTTCCAAATTGAATCGCATTTGGTGACCAAAAAGACTCCGTGTTCCAGTGCCTGTGCGATCGCTTTTATCGACTCCATTGTCTAATATTGTTTTTAGTAATTCTAAATATTGTTTCATTATTGAGTCAATGTAGAAAAAGAGTTTTACTGATTACTTTTATGCTTATTTTGCAATTCAATTCCATATGACAAATCTTGAAAGATAATAATTTTAAAGCTATTTTATTCGATTTAGATGGCACTTTGCTAGACTCATTGCGCGACTTGTCTGAATGTGCAAATACGGCTATTGCTACTAAAGGTTTTGCGACTCATCCAGTCACGAGTTATAAAGTTTTTGTTGGAGATGGCGTCCATGCCTTAATTAAAAGAGCCTGCCCTCAGGGAACCACTGAAAGTGTCATCAATGAATGTATCGAACTAATGAAAAAAAATTACACTCAGAATTGGTCTAAACATTCAACTCTATATTCGGGTATTGCAGAATTGTTAACGCGTTGTCGTGAACTTAATATCAGTCTCAATATACTTTCAAATAAACCAGATGCTTTTTGTGAAAAAATCGCAAATCATTTTTTATCTGACTGGGAATTTGATCTGATACGAGGTGCATTAGATGAATTTCCATTAAAACCTGATCCTAGCTCAGCAATCGATATTATTGAAAAAAGCAATTTTTCTGCTGAAGAATGGCTGTATATTGGAGACACCGACACCGACATGAAAACTGCTCTCAGTGCTAATTTAAAAGCTATAGGTGTAAGTTGGGGTTTTAGAACTCGAGAAGAATTAATTCAAAACGGAGCTAGCCATGTGATCAATTCTCCTCTTGAACTACTCGACCTTTTTTAATTAATAAAACAACTAAAATACTACTCAGCAATTCACCGAAAGTGAACCAGAGTCTCGATGTTAAAGCAATCACTATTGCAATTTCGATCTCAAAAATATAACTAAGAAGCAATATCAAAAGACTCTCTCTCACACCAATTCCAGCAGGTGAAAAAATGCTTATCATTCCCAATATGACTGAAGTAGCAAGAATACCCGTGAGTAAAAATAATTTATCTATTCCACAATCTATAAAAGCGTTCGTGAAAACAAAAAAAGCAATCCCCAGAATAAACCAATTTAATAAATTTAATGAAAATATTTTACAATATTGAAACCAATTCACATTTATGGGTTCCGTTTCTTTTTTTAAAACCTTCAGCAGCTTTTGCACAATAAAATTAATAACTTTATGATGACAGAAAATCATTAAAACTGGAATGATTAATATTAGATAATATGGGCTTAATAGTTCTGATTTATCAGTTAAAATAAATACAAAACATAAACTCCAACAACCCGCAGCCAAAAGTGCAAAAAGGGTTTCTAAATAAAAACTAATACTCAATTTTATTTTATTTTCTTTTGAATATCCTGCAAACCTGTAAAATAACATAAACACTTTGCCTGGTATATACTTTCCCAGTTGGGAGACATACCAGCAACGCATAGCTATTTTCATAGGTATAGCACATTTAAGGGTTTTTGTAATAACATGCCAAACATTAAATTGTCCTGCGCCTACCAACATATTCAACATAATCGATAAAGACATGATACCCCAGTCAATACTCCAGGTTTTATTTTTTAATGCCTCAATATTTTTATTACATACAACAACAATAAAAACAAAACTTAATAGTATAAGGGTTAACTGAAAAAGCTTTTTAATTTTTGAATTCAATATTTAGTTCTCAAATTAATGTGTTTAACCTGGTATTACACCTTGGTAAACAAACCAACCATAGGACAGCACTAACAAACCACCAATTATTCGAGGAAGCCTTCCAAAGAACATTAAAAATATCAAATGAACAACAGCAGCAGAACCGATGAGTATTAAACCATAGTGGAAGAAATCGGGAACCTCTATATTTTGGAATAGTGCAAATATGCCAATGCATAAAGGTATGCAAATATGGCCATCTCCAATTTGGGAACTATAGGCTATCTCAGGTCGTTTTTTAAATGTGTAATAAAGCGCCATCATCGCATTCGGAACGACCATCAACCAACCGCTTAGCCATCCCAAGCCTCCATTACCAATAAAACCATCTCCTAAATTCATACACCAGGTCAACAACCAATCTATGCTTTCAAACATAATATAACCCGCAATAAGAATCATGAAAATCTCTACAAATATAAACATATTCATTTTATGCTTCTTTGTTATATTATATTTAACTACATCATAAACTTGAAAAAACTGCCAAAAAACAAACAAGCCAATTAAAACCCATGCATCTGATTGATCGATGATTCGGTCAATAGAAAGTGCCCATAAAGCACCCGTGAAAAAAATAACTGCAAAGAGAGTTAAAATGAGTGATAAACGGTTGATGCGTAAATGATCACCCGCTTTAGAGCTTTTCTTTTCTGGTTTCTTGGCTTTTTTCTTACCCTTAGCTTTCACGGGACCAGAACTTTTGGGGATGATCACTAAAGCACTAATGATAGCTGGAATACCAATTAAAAGAGTCAAATTAGTAGCATTATTCACAATACAGTTTTCCCAAACTAGTTTTCCCTCCCCATGCTTTAAGCCTAGAAGAAGTGCAAATATGATATTGCTTAAACCTGAACAATATGGCATGACTAGAGTTCCTAGAACCGTTCCCTCCATGCCTTTATTTTCTAGCACATCTAAGCGCCAAATCATTAGACCACTTGCAAGCAAAAAAAATATTAATGCCACAGCCGGTGCAAAAGCACCCATTCCATTAATAATATCCAAATTCTGTATTAAAATAACTTAATTTTCAGTATAAAACACTGTATATAAAAGCGTTCATTCGCAAGGTTCGCTTTTTTATTTCAAAAATATCATTAATATAAAATATGATCTATCAACTGAAAAATCAAATAAAAAACTCATTCTGTGTGCGATTGAAGAGAGCCTCGTCATGCTAAAATGCGGTTATCATAACCCAAAAACACATATCCCATATGAATCTTGATGCCACCCTCGAACCTCTTTCAAAATTAAAAGAATTCGCTCCAGAAACAGGTATTATTTTAGGGACCGGATTAGGAGGTCTTGCATCCAAAATCACCGATATTCAAAGCGTCGATTATTCACTTATTCCTGGTTTCCCTGAATCAACCACGATATCTCACAATGGTCAAATTTCATGGGGTTTCTTAAACGGTAAAAAAGTTGTTGCTATGGAAGGACGTTTTCATTTTTATGAAGGCTATAGCTTAGATGAGATCGCACTGCCAATTCGCGTAATGAAAGCAATTGGTGTTGACCTTGTTATTGTTTCAAATGCATCAGGTGGCCTTAACCCCCAACACGAAAGTGGCGATATTGTTCTCATTGAAGACCATATCAATTTAATGGGCATCAACCCTTTGATTGGACCTAATGATGATTCTCTTGGACCTCGTTTCCCAGATATGATAGAACCCTACTGTTTAGAAATGCTAGCCCTAGCAGAAAAATGTGCCCTCAAAAGAGGCATTAAAACTCACCGTGGAGTATATGTCGGTGTGACTGGACCAAATTTAGAAACTCGAGCTGAGTACCGTTACTTGCGAACCATTGGTGCTGATGTCGTAGGAATGAGTACCATTCCCGAAGTTATTGTCGCTGTTCACGCAGGTTTAAGAGTTTTGGGTTTAAGCTGTGTAACTGATTTATGCCTACCAGACGCTCTCCAACCAGCCAATATCGATGACATCATTGCAACCGCTACAAAAACGGAACCATTGATGTGCCAAATAGTTATGGATGTTCTAGAAAAAAGACCATGAGTACTGATCAAGACTTTAGAGATAAAATCTTCACACGTTTAGAAGCGATTGAAGATTTACCAAGTCTGCCTACAGTTATTATCAAATTAACCGAAAGAATCCAAAACGTTGAAAGCTCTGCCGCTGATGTATCCAAAATCATGGAAGAAGATCCAGCAATCATGGCGCGAGTTCTAAAAATAGTCAACTCAAGTTTTTATTCTGGTTCATTACAAGACCAAAAAATAACCAATGTTAAACACGCAATTGTTAGGTTGGGCTATGATGCCATTAGAAACATCGCCTTAACATCTAGCGTTTTCACCATCTTCAAGGATGATCATGAGCAAGTTTTTAATCGAACAGAATTTTGGCGTCATTGCATCTGTACAGGTATCACAGCTAATATCATATATGAGTTTAGTAACTTAAAAAAAGAACAATGCCCAAAAGAATCAGTTGCATTAGCTGGACTACTACATGATATGGGGAAAATAATTTTAGAACAATACTTTTACGATGTATTCACTAAAATTTTAGAATTTGGTAAAAGTTACAAAAAGCCTATGTATGAAATAGAAGAGGCTTCTGTAAGCGTAACCCATAGTGAGATTGGTGCTTGGTTAGCAAAAAAATGGAAACTTTCTCCTGATCTAGTTGCCGCCGTTGAATACCACCACAATCCATTCGAAGCTCCTGAGCAATATCAGCCTCTCGTTGGGTTGGTTCATATTGCCGATTACATAGTGAATACAAAAGGACTTGGACAAAGTGGCAATGTTGTTCCCCCTCGGTTAAATCAAACGGTGTGGGAGTTTCTTGGAATGAATATTAACCAAATTGATGAAATAATGGAATTGGTTGAAGAAGAATCTAAAAAATCAGAAATACTTTTAAGTCTTATTTAATTTTTAATTAATGTTTTCAGAAATTGATCCAAAGGCAACTAACGCCTCGCTCGAAAAAGAAATTCTTTCTCTTTGGAAAAAAAACAATACTTTCCAAAAGTTATTAGAACTGAGAAAAGACGAGCCCTCTTATATTTTTTATGAAGGCCCTCCTACGGCGAATGGGAAACCTGGCATTCACCATGTCATGGCACGAAGTATTAAAGACACAATTTGCCGCTATAAATCAATGAAAGGTTTTTTAACAAAAAGAAAAGCAGGCTGGGATACACATGGACTTCCGGTAGAAATTGAGGTCCAAAAGAAATTAGGTATCGAAGGCAAATTAGAAATTGAAGAATACGGTATTGAGAAATTTAACACAGCTTGTCGCGATAGTGTTTTCACATACAAAGAGCTTTGGGATAAAATGACAACCCAGATGGGTTATTGGATTGATTTAAAAGATCCCTATATCACCTTAGATAATAATTACATAGAATCTGTTTGGTGGATTTTAAAACAATTTCATGATGCGGACCTCATTTACCGCGGGCATCGGGTTGTCCCCTATTGCCCTAAATGCGAAACCCCACTCTCAACACACGAAGTAGCTCAGGGTTATAAAGATATCAAAGACTTAAGTGCGTATGTACTGATCTCTGCTATAGATCAAGATTTTGATTTTTTAGTTTGGACGACAACACCTTGGACATTATTTTCAAATGTTGCTATTGCGCTAGGAAAAGACATTGAGTATGTAAAAATAAAAGTCGCCAATAGAGAAAGGCCTTTCATACTTGCTAAAAGCAGGCTTTCTATTATTGACGGTGAATACACATTGCTTGAAACAATCAATGGTTCTACCTTATTAGACATAAACTACAAACCACTATTCCCACATGCCAAACCGGATGGCAAAGCCCACATTACAATAGAAGGTGATTTTGTTACTACTGAAGATGGTTCTGGCTTAGTTCATATTGCTCCAGCATTTGGAGAAGATGACTATAGAGTTTCAAAAGAAAATGGGCTTTCAATGCTTAATACAGTCAATTCAAGTGGCTGTTTTGATAACCAAGTTCCTGAATTCGAGGGTAGGTTTGTAAAAGATACCGATGTTGATATTGTTGTCATGTTAAAACAGAGCAACCAATTATTTAAGTCACAAAAAATAGAACATAGCTACCCACATTGTTGGCGTTGCCAAAGCCCACTTCTCTACTATGCCAGAGATGCTTGGTATATTGAGGTGACAAAAATAAAAGAAGACTTAATTCGTATCAATAAAGAGGTCAACTGGGTACCTAACCACATAGGAACAGGTCGTTTTGGTAGTTGGCTAGAAAATTTACAAGACTGGTCTCTGAGTCGTGACCGCTACTGGGGAACACCTTTAAATATCTGGCTATGCACTAAAGAGGAATGTGGTCACGAGTTGTGTATTGGCAGCATTGAAGAACTAAAAAAACATGCCGATGTTGGTGACAATATTGAATTACACAAACCATGGATTGATGAGGTGATCTTACACTGTGAAAAATGTAACAGTAAAATGGAGAGAACTCCTGAAGTCATCGACTGTTGGTTTGATTCAGGTGCTATGCCTTTTGCTCAACATCACTACCCATTTGAAAACAAAGACAATTTTGACGAATTATTCCCCGCAGATTTCATAAGTGAAGGCATCGATCAAACCCGTGGCTGGTTTTATTCTCTAATAGCCATTTCTGGTTTCCTCAAAAAACAATCCCCTTACCGCAATGTATTAGTTGGCGAACTAGTACTCGATAAAGATGGGCAAAAAATGAGCAAATCCAAAGGCAATAGTATCGACCCTTTTAAAATGCTCGATAAGTATGGCGCCGATACTGTCCGTTGGTATTTATTAACAAGTACTAGTGTTTGGTTACCCACTAAATTTGATGAAGAAGGTCTAAAAGCCACAAAAAGAAAATACTTTGATACTCTCGTAAATACTTACCGCTTTTTTGTATTATATGCGAATATAGATAAATTTGGTCCAGATAGCGAACGTATTCCATTAGAAAATAGACCATATATGGATCGCTGGCTTTTAGCTAGAATGAATTCAATCGTTGTAGAAGTCACTTCCTATATGGATAAATATGATATAACTAAAGCCATGAATAGTCTATCTACTTTTTTAGCTGAAGATGTTTCTAATTGGTATGTTAGACTTAACAGACGTCGTTTCTGGAAAGAAGGTGACGACAATGACAAATTTTCTGCTTACTGTACTCTTCAAGAAATCATGATTGCTATTTCACATTTAATGGCACCGGTTGCACCTTTTTTAAGTGACCTTCTCTACAGAGAATTAACAGGAGAAGAGAGTGTTCATCTTAGCCGTATGCCTGATGGAGACCCGCAATTAGAAGATCTCGAATTAGAAAACAAAATGTCTATGACCCGTCGTGTCGTTGAGTTAGGACGGAACCTCAGAACAAAACATAGTCTAAAAGTTAGACAGCCTCTAGCAGAAATCATGGTTCAAAGTAAAGATGAGGTGTTTACAGATCTAATCCTTGCAGAACTCAATGTTAAAAACTATAAAGTAATAGATGCCAACGAAGAGATTGTTAAAAAGAAACTTAAAGTGAACTATAGAAAGCTTGGCCCAATTTTTGGGAAGAACGTGCCCAAGGCTGCTGCGGAATTAAATAAATTAAGTAACGAACATATTAAAGATATTGAAGCAGGACAATCAATTAAGGTTAGAATTGAAGATATTGAACATGAAGTTCCAAGTGATTGTGTTGATATTCTTTGTGACCAATTAGAAGGACTCGTAGCAGAGGGGGATGGTCTACTTACTGTGGCCCTTTCAACTGAACTCAGTGATGAATTGATCAATGAAGGCTATGCACGGGAATTTGTTAACCGAGCACAAAACTCACGCAAAGAAAACGGACTTGATATAACTGACCGAATCAATATCAGTATCTTTTGCAGTAATGAATTCCAGGATGCACTTTTTCCACATAGTGAAAAAATAAATTACGAGTTACTTAGTTCCTTATCTTTTGAAAACAGTGAAGGGTCGGAAGAATTAGAAAAACACACTATTGATAAACATAATTTTAAATTTAAAATTATCAAAACGTGATTCAATCTTTTACAGCCCTACGTTATAATATAAATAACTTACTATGCTATACTAAACTTTGAATTCAGACACTAATCAAATAGAACTACCCGATTCGGTTACACATATAAATGATGACGGCAAAGATTATTATATCATCGGCACTGCACATGTTTCTCAAGCAAGCGTCGATGATGTTATAAATGTAATCAATACCATCAAACCAGACACTGTTGTTGTCGAATTATGCGCAGCAAGGCATGAGGCAATTAACAACCCAAACCGTTGGGAAAATATGAATATCTTCGACGTGATTAAATCTGGCAAAGGTATGTTTTTGATGGCTAATTTATTGTTAACTTCATTCCAAAAAAAAATCGGTAATAAATTTGGAGTTAAACCAGGTGCTGAGATGATCGAAGCATTAAAACTAGCTAAACTTAATAATATGGAATTAGTATTAGGCGATAGAGATATACAAATCACCCTCAAAAGGACTTGGGCTGGGTTTGGTTTTTGGCAAAAACTTCAAATCTCATCCTCCATGCTCTCATCGGCCTTTATTGGTGTTGACATAAAAGAAGATGAACTTGAAAATTTAAAACAAAAAGATGTTTTAACCGATGTTTTAAACGACCTCGGTAAATCTTATCCTGTCATCAAAGAACGCTTAATTCATGAACGCGATTTATATTTAATGAATAGCATTGCTCACTGTGAAGGAGAAAAAATTGTTGCTGTAGTTGGCGCAGGTCATGTTCCAGGTATTCAAGAACATTGGAAAGAAGAAGTTGATATCGAAGAAATCTCTAAAATACCCCCACCTTCTCAAACGGGAAAAATAATTAAATGGCTAATTCCCGCCTTGATCATTGCTCTGTTTATTTATGGCTTTTCCAAAGAAGAAATAGGATGGGAATTAATACAAATCTGGGTTTATGTTAATGGCACGCTCTCCGCCTTAGGAGCCCTTCTTGCACTTGCTCACCCGCTAACAATTATAGTTGCCTTCATCGCAGCACCCATTACATCTCTCAACCCTTTAATCGGTGCGGGTTATGTCACTGGACTCCTCGAAGCCTTTTTAAGAAAGCCAAAAGTCTCTGATTTTCATAATCTTCAAGATGATATCCTGAGCATAAAAGGTGTTTATAAAAATAGAATCTCAAGAATTCTCCTCGTTTTTGTATTAAGCTCGCTAGGGAGTGCTCTTGGCACTTGGACTGCTGCACTAGGTATATTTAAAGCCCTCAATTAAAAGGAATGTTATGAAATACTTTATCGTTTTATTCTTAAGCCCTCTTTTAATCATTGGATGTGGTGGAGATTCAAGCAAACAAGTTGAAGACTTACAAAAATCACAAGGCTTTCAAAAAAAACAACTTGAGCAGCATGCGATTCAATTATCTGAAATGAAATCTGTAATTGAAGATTCAAATAATAAAATCACAACCTTAGAAAGTAATTATAAAAAGTTAAAACTTACAAACACACAATTACACCAAATGATTGAAAGAATAAGAAAAAAATCTTCTCAACAAAGCCTTCCTTCAAATGTACAATCGACTACTAGCAGAGCCAATCCAGCATTAATGGCAGCCCAACAAAGAAAAATTATTTTTCAAATAGTAAAAAGCTTGTCTAATAGTCGTAAACCTGATGCGATTGCACATATATTAAATCAAAGAAAATTAATGGACAGTAATAAACAAACTTGGACCGCACAGTCAGTCAATTTGTATATGCGAAAAAACTCTCTAGGATCCTACGCCCAAAATAAGAAATAATAATTTTATGTCAAACACCCAATCTCATAAAGCATACCAGAGAGCATTGAAATTATTCCCTGGTGGTGTTAATAGCCCCGTTAGAGCATTTAAAAATGTCGACAATGAACCTGTCTTTATAAAAAAGGGTACTGGAGCAATAATCACAGATTTAGATAATAATGAATATATCGATTTCGTATTATCGTGGGGACCCCTTATTCTAGGCCATCGTCACCCAGATGTAGAAAAAGCTGTCATTGAAAGTTTACAAAATGGCTGGACATACGGAGCTCCATGCGAAATCGAAAGTGATTTAGCAGATGTGGTTATTAAGAATATAAAAAGTATTGAAAAATTACGATTTGTCAGCAGTGGCACCGAAGCGGCAATGGGTGCCATCCGCTTAGCTCGCGGAGCTACCAATAGAGATATTATTATTAAATGTGATGGAGGTTATCATGGTCACTCTGATGGCCTATTAGTGAGTGCCGGCTCTGGTCTAGCTACTTTTGGAACAAGTAGCAGCGCAGGAGTTCCCGAAGCCTTTGCCAAATCTACTATAGTCATCCCTATGAATGATACCGATGCACTACAAAAAGCTTTTGAAAATTACCCCGACCGTATAGCAGCATTTATTTGCGAACCCGTAGCAGGTAATGTAGGTGTCATACCTCCAGTAACTAATTACTTGAAAATGTGTAAAGAAATTTGTCATGCCAATAAGGCTCTACTTATTTTCGACGAAGTTATGACCGGCTTCAGAGTTTCAATGGGAGGTGCCCAATCTATTTACGATGTAACTCCTGATATTACTGTATTAGGTAAGGTCGTAGGAGGAGGCTTTCCTGTTGGAGCTTATGGCGCATCGAAAGAACTCATGAACCAAGTTTCTCCAGAAGGCAACATTTATCAAGCTGGAACTTTAAGTGGGAACCCAGTAGCAATGACAGCAGGTTTAAAAACTCTACAATTACTTGATAGTGGGCATTTTAAGCAAGCAGTTGATAACACAAAATACCTACATACCCAAGTTAAAGATATGTTAAATGCAAATAATATTAATTTTCATTTCAACAGTGTAGGCACTATGTTCTCATTATTCCTTGGAGAAGGACCTATCGATAATTATGCCGATGTTTGTAAATGTAATGATTCCCTTTTCAAAAAACTCCATGCTCATTTACTTAAATCAGGATTTTAT
>Ga0233432_10004977_pt1 | contig 11658 bp, 12 predicted proteins | sample SI_122_August201_6_FD_179870 | JGI IMG/M metagenome (GOLD analysis project Ga0233432, IMG submission 179870) | Seawater microbial communities from Saanich Inlet, British Columbia, Canada - SI_122_August2016_10_MG | ecosystem: Environmental > Aquatic > Marine > Inlet | place: Canada: British...
TCTGGATGGGCTACTACTACTAACACCTTATTCATATTTTTTGAGCCACCAAATTCCAAGCAGCAAATTTCCAGTTTCTATGAGGGACCTCTTCAAGAAGGGACTTATGTGTCATGTTTAATACTTTAAATTGTTCAAACAACTCTAATAAATGATTCTTATCGGTAAAGTGGACGCTTCCAGTCCCATTGAAACTCCCGTCGATGAAGTTCTTCCTAGTCCAAACGTCATCGGCTTGTTCACCTTTGCTATAATCGCTATAGTCTGTCGAATACCAATCAGAGCCGATAAATTTCCCGCCAACGACAAGCTGCTTATGGCATTTATTAAGACATTGAACAATCGAAGCTGTGCTATTACAAGTTAATGATGCCCTGTCAACTATTAGGTCAAAATTCTCGTTTGGAATATCTTGGGTAAAATCACCAACATAAATATGTTTCGAAAATTGTGGAAACTTTTTGTGTAATTTATTTACAACAGTCTCGCTGCCATCGACCGCATAGTAGCTGGCACCAAGTGACGCAAACAGTGGAATGTTAGCACCTGCCCCACAGCCAAGTTCCAAAACCTTCAAGTTACTTTTTTCTGGTTTATGCTGCATTACCAAACTGACTAAATCACTCCAAGGCCATACACTCATGTGAGCATTCTGTCTATATACACCTTCCCATTCATTAGAAAAGCTCATTCACTATTCTCCAGTGATTAACTCAACATTGTGCGTATTCATCCAAAAATCTACTATTCCCATATACGGTAAAAATTCACCATTAACTTGTTGATAAACTGGGTGCCTATAATTCTGGTACTCAATCTTAATTTGGTGATGGTCAAATCCGCCTTCTTTCAGATAATCCTTACCCAAGGCACCTGATAAATATTTGCTCGCTCTGAAATTAGAGCAAAGATCCAAAACTAAATCTGATTTTTTTGATTCGATATTTAAGGTACTGCTCTTGACGATTTTAGTATTAATATTAAACTCTTTTAACCAAAAAACCATATGCTGATAAGCTAGATCAGAAAAAAAATCAAAATCTACTTCATACAACAATGCGATTTTTGGGTAAACTTCATCAAAGAATTTCGCTTTCTTATAATTGAAGAAAATATTTTTTAGGTGCTTTTTCTTCCAATGCTGGGAATTATCTATCCTTATATCTCTAATCGAATTGGTAGTATAACCTTTTGTTTTTAATGGAATAGTAAGCCAAGTGCTCCCCTGAGGCGTCTTAATTTTATTTCTATAAGTATAACTATAACTATTCTTTTCTAGTTGAACAGAATCCAAATATATAAAAAAGTCGCTACGCTGTATTTTGTCGAAATAACCTAACCAAGGCAAATATGCTGGCTGATGAATCGAAATAATCATGAAAAGGTAATATCCAGATCGTCAGGCATCAATGGAGGAATACTGGGCGTTATCGAAATAGTAAACTTATCTCCTTTATAATAAAAAAAAGATGGGTGATTTTTTTCACAGCCCTTTAAAAACGGGACTAAACTTGCCAATGTTGAATTGATATCTACTTCATTATCTCTTGGATAACGCCTAGCGTAATAGGTTTCTTGCTTCTTATCCTGCTTTGAGCCTGTGAGTTCTTTTTCCTTCATTTTTTTTAAGATTTCAGCAATCATCATTATCGTTACTTCTTCATCAATTCTTCTTATAAACTCTGCCGTATATGTATTCCTCATCTTAAACCTACATTGCGCGATAATGTTCCCAGAATCCACTTCTTCATCCAGAAAAATCGCTGAAATCACATATTCTTCTAATTGCCTGTGAAAGACGTTAAATATGGGGGCCCATCCTTTTCCCTTAGGTAAATCGGATGAATGAAAAATTATAACATTGTGTAATTTACAGTCTCTTAGAATTTTCTTATAATTCCAAGGTATTATCAAATCAAAAAACTCTGGGTTATTAGGTAGAACAATTCCATAGCTAATTTCATGATCGCCAATATGTTTTTTACAAAATTCTTGGGCATTGAAATCGTAAACATGATTCAATAAAAAGTATATCTTCATATCGTTATAGCTGCATTCTTAGAATATATTTTATTACTTTTTAAACCAAGTATTGTATTTAAAAATGACGGAGGAAATCCTTTTCCTCCACTGACCCTACTGACGGTTAGATTATCCTTATCAAAAACCTCACCGAGTTGAATATCTTTTTTCGCTACAACTACCCTTTGGAATTCCTTTTTATTTTCTGCCTCACCCTTTGAAGGTCTGATCACTCTACTACCCATCATCTTAAAAGAATTGTGGATAGCTGCTGTCCAATTTACGAGGCCTGTGGGGTTTTCAGAAAACCAATGATCTGGACCTTCTAAGCCATTGTCCATGGTGAAATGTTTCTCGAACACTACCGCGCCAAAACCAACAGCCAACGAAGATGCCATTGTTCCTTGTGTATGATCGGAGAAGCCAACAACAAGACCAGGAAACGAATTTTTTAATGTTTCCAGTTTCAATAAGTTTACGTTTTCTGGCGGAGTTGGATACTCGGAGGTGCAGAGTAAAAGTATCGTCGGGTAACCCTCGAAAGTCCCTATAGCTTCTAACGCTTGGAATACTTCAGCCATGTCCGACATGCCACAAGAAACTATCATTGGCAATTTGGTTGTAGCATAATCCTCTAATAAGGGTAGGTTAGTGAAATCATCAGATCCAACTTTTATAGCGGAGATTTCGAGCTTCAAAAGTAGATCTAGGTCAGAACGGTTCTGTGGTGTTGATAAAAAAAAAATATTTTCTCTATCGCATTTTTGCTTTATCTGGTACCACTCCTCAACACGAAACTCATGTCGTTTAAACATTTCAAACATAAGTTCAGTAACTTCTTTCCCTTGCGACTTGTAAGTAAACGTTTGTTCCTTATCGCGACAGAATTCATCAGCCCTAAATGTCTGGAATTTAATCGCGTCCACACCCGATGCTTTCGCAACTTCTACCATTTTAAGAGCTTGGTTTATATCACCATTATGGTTAATGCCTGCTTCAGCGATGATAAACGGTTTACCATAATTTTTTAGAATCCTATTATTAATATTAATCACTAAATTCTTCCTATAAAAAAAGGTTATCGAATCCTTACAAAAATTCCGAAGCAAACATGATATATTATTGAATTGACTAACTTCATATTTATGGTATTAGTTTTTTTAAACATCTGTGTTTCTTATCTTTCTAAAAGTATCAATTAAAACATCCTTAATAAAGAACATGTCTGAACTTGCTCGTCCTATAAAAATAACATTATCAAAATAACCATTGCAATATCTATTTATTTTGTTTTGCTCTTTTAACAATTCATCTGTCAATATTGGAAATCCACTTTTAATAGGGCGAAATGATTTAAATATACAATTATTGTTCTCGCTAACAATGCCCATTTCTTTTAGCTCGAAAAAAACCTTTCCCAATAAACCTTCTAAATCTATGCTATCGTCAGCTAATACCTCCACAGTACAGCTGTAATTTGCTGCATCAGATAAATTTTGATACAATGTAACTCTTCCCGAATACATATCCAAGTCGTATACATTTATGTAGGTCGCCAAAGAGTTCAACGGATTTTCAAAAGTAAAATCAAACAAACCAGTTTCTCTAAATTTTGGTGGTGTTGTTTTTTTACCGAGCTTTGATAAAAAAGACAAAAAACTACTAGGGAGTGTCCAAATAACCTTGTCAACGGTAATCTCTTCGTCAGCACCAATCAAAGAGAAGACTTTTCCCTCATTATGCCTAATTTCAACAATCTTGAAATTTAGTTTAACATCAACCCCTTCCGCATTTAGTTTTTCCATCAGGGAATCTATTATATGACCAGCGCCACCCTCATTTGGATAATATTTTAAAACACCCTCTACCCTAGTGTGATGTGCTAATTTTGAACCATATACACCAAGCTTATCAAGATTTTTGGTAATATTATCATCAAACGCTAAGATTCTAGACATATCGAAAAACCAACCTGATTGAACTGCTAGTTCATTTGGATGAGTCCCGAAGTACTTCATTACTACCGCCATAAAAATTTCGTCATAAAATGTTTTGCCATATTTACTAATTAAAAATTCTTCTAAGTTATCGCCCTTCGGAGACTTTTCTGCTCCCAATAATTCCATGCAACCCTTATTAAATAAATCCTCCTCTATTGTGGCCGCATTAACGTAACAACTTTTATCGTTCATTCTTTTATTAAAATAATTTGCAACGTTGATTTTACTACTAATAAAACAATTTTGGGGGTTAAAGTCTGAAAAAATTAAATCGTCCAATTCTTTTTCACCCGTTTCCGATAATATATGGGTGCCATAATCAAAATATTTTCCATTTAGAAAGTCACTTTTTAATAAACCCCCTGCCCTTGCATCCGATTCAATTAGCGTTACATTATTACCATTTTTAGCCTCAAAATACGCCGCTATGATTCCTGCTATTCCTGCGCCAACAACTGAAACATTTTTATTCGACATAATTTCTTACTCGATCAGCACCAAGTCCATCACAAATACTTTCTGATTTTCGTGACATTAGTGCCCATGAACTTAAATTGTTTTGAAAATCTTCTAAATTACTTTTTATACTTTCCACATTTTCTATTAATTTGACAGACCCAAATTTTACTAAGTGTTTTACTATCATTCGTTGGTTTTCATCCATTTGAAAAATAAAAGCTGGTAAAGATAAGCAACAGCGCTCCCAAGAGGTCGATCCTCCTGCACCGATTGCCAAGTCTGCGTCCAACATTAGGCCTGCCATATTATTTGAATCAATCAGTATTTTTATATTTTTATCTTTTACATAGTTATTTAACATTTTATTATGCGGCGAATTTTTACCTAGCACCACGACAACATTATAGTAATTCGGTATATTTTCCAGAATGCTATGGGTTATGTTATTGACGTCACTACCACCCATACTAATGATAATATTGTTGATTGAGTTCGTACTTTTTCTTTTAGCGATCGCTTTATATCTCAACCTTGAGAACTCGGGTCTTAACAGCGCATAATTCGTACCTAGTAACAGGACACAATCTGGCGGCACTTTATTCTCATAATAACTCTTATCGATGCCCAGGTTTTGATTTAATAGAAGATGACAATCAAACTTCCTGTCAGCCAGATCGTCGATTACCATTAATTTTTCAGAGTAAGCCTTTATATGCTTATGCCACTGCTCATCTATTCCATAATGATCAACAATAATCCAATTAACTTTTTCTAACTTAATTACATTAACACAATCATCTGCATCTTTTTTTTGCTTAACGCCCAACCATTGCGAATATTGAGAGCTCGTGTCCAACTCCTTATCTTTTGGTGCCGATAGCTCATAAACTTTAAAGCCATTCGAAATAATATTATAAATGGAATCTCCTTTTTGAGATCGACAAATAAACTCAACTTTATTACCATCTTTTTTTAACAGGTCAGCCAAAACCAAACAACGCATAACGTGACCTGTTCCTATTTGATGGGATGAATCGACCCGAATTAAAACTTTCACTTTAACTCACCACTGTGTTTTAACACTTGGAACATTAGTTCTGCATGTTTCCAATCTTCTTTTGAATCTATGTCTTGAACTAAGTGTCGGGGCAAAATATATGGACTGGCGGCAGATGAGAACAACGGTAGTTGGAGCCTAAAAGCTTCTGCCTTTCCCCAATAAAATTGACCGGCGTCATGGTATGCTTCAACTAAGTCTTGTGATCTTTTTTCAAAATAATCGGGATAAAACATATTAATACGTTTTTCCGGTGTTAAATTAATTGCTCTTTGAATAGGGGATGCAAATCTTGTTAATGAAAAACAATAATCAGCATTTTCATGCCGCATTTGCGCGTACGCATTCCTAATAGCATACACCTGCACGAATGGAGCTGTTGCATAAATACAGCATACCTCGGTAGGAGGCTGTTCGAGATTATCAAACCACTCAATTGCATGCTTAATCACAGGCATGGTACCTGCATAATCATCAGACAATTCCTGTGAGCGAAGAAAAGGCACCTCAGCTCCAAATGATTTAGCAACTTCAGATATTTCAGCGTCATCAGTTGACACAATCACTCTGTCAAAACAATTTGAAGCAATGGCAACTTTGATTGAATATGAGATTATTGGTTGCCCGAAAAATTCTTTGATATTTTTACGAGGTATTCTCTTGCTCCCCCCTCGCGCCGGAATAACACATAATCTCATTCTAAAATCCTGCCCAATGTCTCTACAACCTCATCTTGCATCTGTTTTGTTAAGGATTGAAATAACGGAATACTAATTACACTTTTATAGTAGTTTTCAGATTTTGGAAAATCGCCTTTTTTAAAACCTCTATCTTTATAATACGGCTGCATGTGGACCGGAATGTAATGTACATTTACACCAATTCCACTCGCTCTCAGTTCTTTAAATACTTGCTCGCGTGATTTATTGACTTGACCTTGATCTAATAGAATTGGATATAGGTGCAAAGAAGAATAAGAATCTGGGCTTTGAAATGGGGTGACTACGGATACATCGCATAACAATTCATCATAGTACTCTTGGCATTCGTGACGCCTAGCTACAAATTCGTCTAGACGTTTCATTTGCGATAGCCCAAGAGCTCCCTGCAGTTCAGTCATCCTATAATTAAACCCCAGGGCTAGCTGTTCATAGTACCAATCTCCTTCAGAAGCTGAAACCATTAAACTTACATCCCGGGTTATTCCATGGTTCCGCAGTGATTTCATTTTAACAGCTAATGAGGGATCATTTGTTGTTGCTAAACCACCTTCTGCTGTCGTGATGATTTTAACTGGATGAAAGCTAAAAACTGTAATATCCGAATATTGACAACACCCTATAGATTTACCCCGGTATCTACCTCCAATAGCATGACTTGCGTCTTCAATAACACTAAAGCCATATTCTTTGCTCAAAGAGCTGATTTTTTTCATATTGCAAGACTGTCCTGCAAAATGCACAGGAATTACAAGCTTCGGGAGATTATTGTCTTTCCTAGCCTGAATTAATTTCTTTTCGAGTTCTTCAGCACATAGGTTATACGTCTTGGGATCAATATCAACAAAATCGACGTTAGCGCCACAATACAAACCACAATTAGCAGAAGCTACAAAAGTATTGGGACTAGTCCACATCCAATCACCCTTGCCCAGACCTAAAGCTAAGCATGCAATGTGTAATGCAGAAGTTGCGCTATTAACTGCCACTGCAGAACTTGCTCCACAGTAATCAGATACACATTTTTCAAATGCTGGAGTTTGTGGTCCTTGAGTTAAAAAGTCAGATTTTAATACACTAACAATCGAATCAATATCAGTTTGATTAATTTCTTGCTTTCCATATGGAATCACTATTATAACTGCCCTATTTTGTTTTTATTTTGTTCCATCCATAGTTGGAGTTCAGATATTTTCATCCACTCTAGATTGTTATCAGAACGATACGTAAAGTCCGAAGCCACTTTTAGACCAGCCTTTATTCTCTTCTGGTCTTTATACCACCCATTAATCGACGGCAGTATTTTGAAATATTTAGAGTATTCATAAGTATAAAATGCATCCTCCGGACCGATCATTTGCTCATGTAACTTCTCACCAGGTCGCACCCCAACTTCTTCTTGTCTAGCCTCTTTATTAACAGCTAGAGCGATATCAGTGACCTTCATAGATGGAAGTTTTTTAACATATATCTCGCCGCCTTTCATATCTTCAAAAGCATGCCAGATCAACTCTACACCTTGTTCTAATGAAATCATGAATCGAGTCATTCTATTATCTGTAATAGGAAATATTCCACCTTGAACAATTGACATAAAATACGGAATCACCGAACCACGCGAACCCATTACATTACCATAACGCACAACGGCAAAAGCAGTAGAGTGCTCACCAGCATATGCATTACCGGAGACAAACAATCTATCTGATGTTAACTTTGTGGCACCATACAAGTTAGCTGGACTGCTAGCCTTGTCGCTAGAAAGAGCCACAATCTTCCTAACGCCCCTATCAATGCAAGCATCAATGAGATTCATTGCACCGAAGACGTTAGTTTTGACACATTCAAATGGATCATATTCTGCTGTTGGAACAATTTTAGTGGCTGCAGCATGAACAACATAATCAACACTATCTAAGGCTCGGTAAAGCCGATCCTTATCTCGCACATCACCAATCAAAAAACGCACCCTAGGATCATTTTTAAATAACTTCGCCATTTCCCACTGTTTCATTTCGTCACGAGAAAAGACTATGATTTTTTTAGGATTATATTTTTCTAAAGTCATAGGTATGAATGCATGCCCAAGAGAACCGGTACCACCGGTTAATAATATTGTTGAGTTTTTAAGCATGTAATTTTTTTCCTTTTTTCTGGCCACAAATCATTTTATAGTAGGTGTTGTAAGATTTTCGCTCAGAAACATCGGAACTATTAAACCAAGGTAATCTTAAGCATACTTGTCACCTTGATATCTAAAGTAATATCGGACCGATAGTTCAATTTGTCTCACTACATTACCAGTGATAACCTAACTATTTAAAACGTAACGCAATAATAAAAGGTATTTATAATAATCAAAAAATAGTTATGTTCCTAGACCTTCATAAGGAAGATCCGAAATCGTAAAATTTGTATTTATCCTGAGTATACTGTCACATTCTTTAATCCTGTCAGTCTATGAGCGATCAAAAACCTTGACTGATTTCCATGCATTTGGCCAATTTTTTTCACTATTTTTTGTTCTGTTTGATTGTCTAACGCACTTTTGACTTCCTTACATATAATAACATCACTATCTTTATAAAGGGCCCGAGCATAGATGGACCCCCATTGACTGGACAGTGACTGGACTGCGGTAAGTGCTTTTCTCACTATGAGCGAGATGCAGAGGAGAGAAGCGATGAGACGAAAGAGAAGAATCCATTCACCTGATTTCAAAGCCAAAGTAGCACTGGCTGCCTGCCAAGGGGATCACACCATGGCGGAGTTGATCAAGAAATATGATCTGCATCCCAATCAGATCACCGATTGGAAGAAGCAGTTGCTTAGCAGTGCCGTTGACGTCTTCGGTAAAGGAGCCTAAGAGGCAGATGACTCAGAAGCCGCTATCGCGGAGCTCCATGCCAAGATCAGGAGGCTCACGATGGAAAACGAGATTGAGCACAAGAGCTCGAGCGAATTCAAGTACCCAGAGGAAAGAAATCCTAGACCGCGAGCATCCGCTGCCTATGGTTCGTCAATACGAGTTACTGGATCTGCCAGGATCGACTTCCTATCACGCGCCTACGCTTATCTCTGATGAGGAACTGGCACTAATGGCATTGATCGAAGGTTGTCATCTAAAGTACTCGTTCTACGGCAGCCGTTGGATCCGAGACTGGTTGGCTGACGAAGGCTACCAGATCATCCGCAAGCGGGTACAGCGGCTGATGGTAACCATGGTTATTGTTGCCTTGTATCCAAGGCGCAACCTGAGTCTTGCTAACCAGGCGCACAAGATCTATCCATACCTGCTCCGCAATCTGGTGATTGACCGACCCAATCAAGTTTGGGCGATGGATATCACTTACATTCCAATGGCTCGCGGCTTTGTATGCTTAGTGGCTGTCATTGATGGGCAGTCGCGTAAGATCCTGTCGCGGCGCTTATCCAATATGCTTGATGCGAGGTTTTATGTGAATGCCTTGGAAGAGGCCTTCACCACTTATGGTAAACCTGACATCTTCAATACAGATCAAGGCAGCCAGTTCACTGGGTGAGGATTTATTGGTATTCTAAAGCGTGAGAACCTCCAGATCAGCATGGATGGCAAAGGAAGCTGGGTGGATAATGTTTTTATTGAGCGCTTGTGGCGCAGTGTAAAGTATGAGGATGTGTACCTGAGAGCCTACGAGGATATCCGCACAGCGCGCTTCGCTAGAGCGATATTTTCAGTTCTACAATACTGAAAGACGACATCAATACTTGACTGACAGACACCACACAATGCCTACTATCGACCCGTCGCCAAGATGGCGACATAACCCCGAGAGGCACTTTTCGCACTGTCCAATTTATGGGGTCCACTTCTATCGAGCTGGGTTGCGAGTCCGCTCTATTGCTGGCCTCCGCCTTAAGGATGTTTTAGATAGCGGCGGGAATCTGAGGGTAGTAGAACTACGAAGAGAAATAGTAAAAAAGAAAGAACGACGCTGTCTATCTGGTGCATCCAGAGGTGCGAGAAGCCTTGCTTGATTTCTTAGAGGCTAGGCCAGAGGCAGAGGTAGACGAATTTATTCGTAAGTCAGAAACAGACTGCATTTAACGCCAATGCGCGCGCTCACAAAATGGTGAAGCTTTTCCGAGACGCTGGCTTCGATGAATCGTCCAGTCATTCTAAGAGCCGCTCATTCGCTACCAACTGTATAAATGCAGGCGTAGATATCGTTTCTTTGCAGACTTTGATGAATCACGCCAGCATTCAACAAACGAGCGAGTATGCATTCACGAATGACGAAACCTTAATGAAAGCTGTGTGTTCTTATTAGTGAATCGCGCACTAATTGGCAATAGGTCGCCGATGCCGGCACATCTTTGCCGCCTTTTTGATGTGCCGCATCAGCCTGAGCTAGGATGGAAGTAACAACCTGCAGCAACAGCTGCGTCCTGGACAATGCCGCCTTTTCCGCCATGAACTCGGCACTCTGAATCCGCGAGCTCACCGCTATCAGATTGTCAGCACTGAACGACTGATCTTCCTTCAAGGCGGCGTCACCTGATGCGACTGGAGCGCCTACAACAGGGCCATTGATAAATCAGGTGGCCATTGCCTAATGCTGCCTCCTCGCCCTCAGCCCGCAAGCCAGCACTTTGCGGGCAGCGCAGAGTATCGCTAGTCAATTGAGCAATAACAAAGCTAACCGTCTCACCGCGATTGGCACCGATCTGGAAAAAGCAGCTTTGAAGTTATCGTCCAGCAGGTGAGCCTCCATCCCAAGTCAATTAGGTCCAGCGACGGTCAGGGATTGTTTCCTGAGCAAACCTGCGACAGCATCGCTTTTCTTTAATGCTCAATACCTCATTAGGGCACTCAACGGCTGACCTTTGCGACTTATTTGCGGCTCTATTCTCAGAACCTAGAATCCGGCTGGCAACCGGCTTCACACCCCGCCCGACTACCCGCTTTGAAGCCCTGAACAGAATCATCCAGACTAACTGCGCTCTCGAAGACGGAAAAAAGGCAATGAAATTCGAGAAGTGAGCGTAATGGCACGATTCATGCTTTATTTAATCCGGGATATATGAAAAGCACAGAGGCAGACATATGGTAGATTCGACGACCGCCGAGAATAACGAGACAGAGGTTGATATTCAAGCAATGCTTCGCAGGGCCGAAATGATCGAGATGCAGCTGCAAATGGAAGCTCGCTTCAAACGCAATATGGCGGTCTTCAAGGCCAATATGCCAAAGGTGCATGACCTTTTTACTGATTATGAGCCCAAAGAACTGCGGCTGGAATTCTCCGATGAGGGCTACCTCCATCTGATCAACTCTCAATCAGGGACTCCAGTTTATCCTGAAAACCCCGAAGAGTTCGTGCAGCGCCAGTTTGAATGGTTCTGCGCATCGCCAAGTATC
>Ga0233432_10004981_pt1 | contig 11654 bp, 14 predicted proteins | sample SI_122_August201_6_FD_179870 | JGI IMG/M metagenome (GOLD analysis project Ga0233432, IMG submission 179870) | Seawater microbial communities from Saanich Inlet, British Columbia, Canada - SI_122_August2016_10_MG | ecosystem: Environmental > Aquatic > Marine > Inlet | place: Canada: British...
TCGTCTCTAACCTTAACTTGGCAGCTCAAACGGACATTGTCTTTTTTTTCTGCTCGTGTGAGGTGTCCTTCTTCTACTGGAGATACATCGCCAGCTCCCGAATGGACTTTAACTTTACACATAGCACAAGTTCCGCCTCCTCCGCATGCTGAAGGAATGAAGATTTTCTGTGAAGCCAAGGCAGATAACAAAGTGCCAGTAGCTGGTGATTCTATGCTATGATCAGGGTCGTCATTGATTAATATTTTAACATTACCCTGCTTTGTTAGCTTAGAGCTGGCTGTAAGTACCATTGCTGTTAAAGCAATGATAATGAGTGTGAAAATTACAACACTTAAAATAAATAACATTATTAAAACCTTTTATTTGTTTGTAAGGCTAATGCCGGCAAAGCACATGAATGCCATAGACATCAATCCCGTTGTGATGAATGTGATACCAAGTCCACGCAATCCTTTGGGTACATTTGAATATTTCAGTTTTTGAGTAATGGCAGCAAGTCCTAAGATAGCGAGTAACCAACCGATACCTGAAGAAAGTCCAAAGACAAAAGTCTGAAGTAAATCGTATTCTTTCTCTACGAAGAATAAACTGACACCAAGAATAGCACAGTTTACAGTTATTAGTGGAAGGAAAATGCCTAGTGCAGCGTATAATGATGGTGAGAATTTCTCTAGTGCCATTTCTACAACTTGAACAAATGCTGCAATAACTGCAATAAATGTCATGAATTTAAGGAAATCTAGGTTAATATCACCCATGTTGAGCCAAATTAAGGCTCCATCACTTAATAAAAAGTTGTGTATAAGCCAATTTAAAGGTGCAGTCATTGTTAAGACAAAAGTTACAGCTAATCCTAGCCCCATTGCTGTTTTGATATTTTTGGCACATTCTAAAAATGAACACATGCCAAGAAAGTTTGCCAATAAAATATTCGAGATGAATATTGATGTAAGTGCGATACTAATGAGGTCAATCATGATTATTTTTCACCTTTATAGAGTGAATTAGAGATCCAAATAAAGATACCTATAATGAAAAAAGCACCAGGTGCTAATAACATCATACCATTGTCTGTGTATCCTGTTAAAATATATACAAAATCGGGTATGACTTGTTGCCCAAGTAGTTTTCCAGACCCAAGTAATTCCCTAACACAAGCGACAGCAATTAAGACTGCTGAATAGCCAAGACCATTACCAATGCCATCGACCAAAGATTTATATGGAGTATTTATAGTAGCAAAAGCTTCAGCTCTACCCATAACAATACAATTAGTAATAATTAGGCCAACAAACACACTTAATTGTTTACTGACACTGAAAACATATGCTTGTAGGATTTGGTCAGCTAAAGCAACCAACGTTGAAATAACAATCATATATGTGATGATGCGAATTTTCCCTGGAATTAAGTTTCTGATCAAAGACATAATTACATTTGAACAAGTCGTTACAACTGTGAGGCAGATTGACATAACGATAGCAGGTTTTAGTTGAACGGTAACAGCTAATGCGCTACAAATACCTAGAGTTTGAACCATGATAGGGTTGCTTGCAACCAAAGGTTGTATTAGGATTTTACCTTTTTCACTTTTTGCAAAACTCATGTTATAGAATTCCTATTTATTTTTGTTTTTAAAGTATGGAATGAATTTTTCTTTAATGTATTTAGTTGTAATTCCAGTGACACCAACTGAAGTGATCGTTGCTCCTGAAATACCATCAACACTATAAGCTTGATCTTTTTCGGGTAAATCGATAACTTTAATGCCTTTTTTCACAACAACACCACGAAAACTATCAAAATCACCTGCTGTTTGAAGTAATTTTTTACCAGAAAATTGAGACTTAAACCAATCTTCTGTGATTTCAGCTCCTAAACCAGGAGTTTCTTGATGTTTATAAAAACTTATACCTAAAACGTTATCACCATCTGGTTTTAAAGCCAAAAATCCATATAATTTTCCCCATAAACCAACACCAGTTATCGGTAAAATAAAACATTCGTTCCCTTTTCTTAGGCATTCGTAAACAATGCTACTTTCAGGAAATTTTTTAGGTTTTTTCGTGTAAGCTTCAAGAGAAATACTATCATTTATAGTTCCTGTTTCAGTATCGATTATGACCGTTTTGATATCTGAATATCCACTGTCATCTTTGCTGAACCATGTGCTAATTTCTTCTGCACTTGTTTCCGCTGTAGCAAGGTTAGCAGCCATCAGAACATTTCTTTGTTTATCAATCTTCTTATTTTTGTCTTGCAAGTCTTTTAAAGAGACACTTGCTCCGGATAACAAAACGCTACAAATAACGCAAGAAATGGTCGCGAATATTAAAGTATATCCGCTTTTATTTACATCAACCACGAGCGAGCCTCCTTTTAATTCTGGATTCCATGATGTAGTGATCAATCAATGGCGCGAATAAATTCATGAACAGGATTGCTAGCATCATTCCTTCAGGGTAAGCAGGATTAATGTTTCGGATGAGAACAACAATGACTCCAATGAGAACCCCATAAATCCATTTTCCCGCGCCAGTTGCAGGACTACTAACAGGATCTGTGGCCATGTATACAGCTCCAAAGGCAAAACCACCCATAACTAGGTGATAATATGGAGGCATTGTAATCAGTTGTGTTGCATTCTCAGGTGCAAAAATATTAAATAAATAGCCCGTAGCAAGGCAGCCAAGTACTGTGCCAACCATAGTTTTGTAACTTCCAATTCCAAAGCTGATTAATAGAATAGCACCAATAACTGCACATAGAGTTGATGTTTCACCAATGGATCCGGGGACATTCCCTAAAAACATTTGCATAAAGCTGTAGTCTCCCGCAGCTCCATCTTTAATAAAAAGAGTTCCTTGATAAGCCGAAGCTAGTGGGGTTGCCGCACTCACTGCATCTATTTGTTGAGGTAGGTCTAACCACTGTGAAGGAGGGTATGTAACAAAGTGTTTTGGAGCAATCCAAACAGAAGTATCACCTGACATGTGTGCAGGGTAAGCGAAGAATAGAAAACAACGTCCTGTAAGAGCAGGATTAAAAATATTCATTCCCGTTCCGCCAAAGACCTCTTTTCCAAATAAAACACCGAAAATGATACCGACAGCAGCCATCCATAGTGGAAGTGTAGGGGGGAGTATCAACGGAAACAGCATGGATGAAACTAAAAAACCTTCGTTAATTTCATGTTTCCGAATGACGGCAAAAATCATTTCAACAGTACCTCCTGCAGCTAGAGTAACTATATAAAGAGGAAGAAATCTTGTTAATCCGTGTATAAAACACATGGCTATATTTGGAGTGTCACCAGCGGTTACTAAAGTTTGGTATCCAGTATTGTATATGCCAAACAATGCACAGGGCAAAATGCCGACGATGACCATGATCATGAAGCGTTTTAGATCAATAGCATCTTTTATGTGAGGACCATTAGACGATGTAACGTCTTTTGGAGTAAGGATGATTGTTTCTATAGCTTGAACGGCAGGGTACAATCGTTCTAACGGTTGGCCTTTTTTAAAAGGCGTTAGAGCTAGATCAATAAGTTTCTCAATCAACTTCTAATATCTGGCTAAAAAATATAAAAGAGGTAAAGTAAAATACCTTGCGTATTGTCAATATTTTTAGGAAGAAAAGCTCTATCTTTAAAGAAACGTTTTTAAAGTGAAATTTATTGTTTTATTTGCCATTATTGATTCTTTTAAATAATATCACTTTTAAATTTAATTATTTATTGTTTTTGTTTAAATCACTATCTGTAATAGGCGCACAAGGGATACATGCGATAACTGAGCATGGGCGATGGGGGTGTTTTACCCTAAGATTATTTGTGAGTGTGTTTAGACCTCCATTTAAATTTTCTTCTGTAATTAAAGAAATTAAAGTGATTGGGGTAGAATCTTTATCAATCATAGTTTTCACAGCATTGTTTACTGGTATGGTCTTAGGGCTACAAGGCTATACAACCTTAAAGCAATTTGGGTCTGAAGGCTTGCTTGGAATTGGTGTAACTGCAAGTCTATTTAGTGAATTAGGACCTGTCCTAACGGCTTTATTATTAATTGGGAGAGCAGGTTCTAGTTTATGTGCACAAATTGGTGTTATGAGAAATTCTGAGCAAATTGATGCCTTGGAATGTATGGGGATTGACCCTTTTAATTTTTTGATTTCCCCAAAGTTATTAGCTGCAATCATTGTATTTCCTATTTTAAGCTTTTTATTTTGTATTGTTGGTACTGGAGGTGGTTATTTCGCAGGAGTTTATTTATTAGGAGTCAACCCAGGAGCTTATTACGATGGCATGGTGCGTGCGTTATATAACCCAACACACGTAAATATGTGTTTATACAAATCTCTTTGTTTTTCAGTTTTGATGATATCTATATGTGCTTGTAAAGGCTACTACGTTCATATGCATAAAGTGAAAGGAGCTTTGGCAGTTGCAAGATGTACAACAGAAGCTGTCGTTTTTTCATCAGTGAGCATATTGATTTGGGATTATTTAATTACTTCAATTTTAATATGAAATAAGCTTAAATGAGTGAAATTGCCGTAAAACTATCTAACATTAAAAAGTCTTTTGGAGGGCAAGTCGTTCACAATGACCTTAATCTCGAAATACCAAAAGGAAAAACAAGTGTAATAGTAGGACACAGTGGCGCTGGTAAAAGTGTGATGTTAAAATATATACTTGGTCTTGTAACACCTGATTCAGGAGAGGTTTTGCTTGAAGGAAAAGATATAACCAAGCTTAAACAACGTGAATTGTATGAAATTCGCTCCAAATTTGGAGTTCTTTTTCAAGGTGCTGCTCTTTTAGATTCGATGAATGTGTATGATAATGTCGCTTTGCCCTTAAGAGAAAAGACAAAACTCAGTGAAGATGCAATTAAAAAAGGGGTCATGGAAAAATTAGATTTAATGGGCATTGCTTCGAGTATTCATAAATTCCCAGCAGAATTGAGTGGAGGCATGCAGAAAAGAGTTGGTTTGGCTCGTGCTTTGCAGAGGCAACCAGAAATAGTTTTGTTCGATGAACCTACGACTGGTTTGGACCCTGAGACAACACATAATATTTATAAACTATTCAAGAAAACGCAAAAAGCATTAGGTTATACTGCGATTATTGTTAGTCATGATATACCTAAAATATTTGCTATAGCAGATCATATAGCAGTATTGTTTGAAGGATCAATTAAAGATTTTCTCACACCTGATAAAATTGAAGCAAGTGGGAATGAATGGTTAAATAAATTAATAAAAATAGAAAAAGAGGTAATATGAATAGTAATAAAAAATATTTAATTGAGGCATCGGTCGGTTTATTTATGGTTTTAGGCTTTGCCTGTTTTATGTTTGTCGCAATGCGCTTTGGCAGTCAATCGATATTTTCACAAGAAGGTTATATATTAACGGCCAAATTCCAATCAATTTCAGGTTTAAAAAAGGGCTCATTAGTTGAGATTGCTGGAGTTAAAATAGGAAAAGTATCTAATATTACTTTAGATGGGTATCGAGCAAAAGTAGAAATGAATATTAACGATGGAATAAAAATTGATGATGAGGCCATGGCGAGTATTCGAACAAAAGGTATTATTGGTGAAAAATACATAAAACTAACCGTAGGGGCTTCAGATGATTTTCTTGGAGCTGGTGATGAAATCGAAGAAACTGAATCTGTACTAGATATTGAAGAAATGATAGGAAAATTTATTTATGGAAAATAAGTTTAAGATTGCATGTGGTCTTCTTTTTTGTGTTTTAATTTGCACATTTAGTTTGTATGCAGAAGGGCAAGTAAAAAAAGCAAACATTCAGTTTAATCTTGAAGAAGATGATGATGATTTTTTTGAAGAAGAAGATACCGTTATAATAAGCGACCCATTAAAATGGTTCAATAAACCGATGTATCATTTTAACGATAAATTGTATTCCTGGTTCTTGAGACCAACGTGTGTCGCTTATAAAAAAGTTATTCCAAAAATTGTAAGAGGGAGAGTAAGGGATTTTTTTACAAACCTGAAAGGTCCTTTGAGAGTCGTAGGAAATTGCTTACAAGGAGATTTGAAACAGTCAGTTCGCGAAACGGGTAGTTTTATTATAAATACGACTGTTGGTTTAGGCGGCTTGTTTGATCCGGCAGGAAGACGACTAAAGATAAAAAAGAAAAGTGAGGACTTTGGTCAGGTATTTGGGAAGTGGAAAATAAAATCCGGCCCTTATTTGCATTTGCCATTTATGGGACCATCTAATTTTAGGGATACAGTGGGTTCAGTTTTTGATGGATTCTTTTCAACCTCTAATTATTTATTCCCTCATGACTTTGAAGCTTCTATTGGCTTGAGAGGATTAAAACTGATAGACAGCACTACTGGAATAATGAAACAAGTAGATGGCTTGAAAAGAGATGCAATAGATCCATACAGTTATAGCAGAGATGCATGGTTGCAATTTCGTGAAAAGCAAATCAAAGATTAATAATATTGCCTAGGAGAAAAATGAAAATTAAATTATTTGTCATTATTGTCGTTCTATTGTACGCTATTACAAACATAAATGCAGGAGACAAGCCCAAAGCAGTTGTTCAAGAAGTTTCAGATAGTTTAGTGAAAATTATAGTTGACCATAAAGATGATTCTGACTTTGCAGTTAGGGATGGAAAAATCAGTAAAATATTCTTGAAGTCATTTGATTTAGTAAAAATGTCAGGAATGACCCTCGGTAGAACTATTTGGAAAGAGAAATTATCTGCAGAGCAAAAACAAAATTTCGTTAATAAGTATGCTGAATTTATACTTACTTTTTACATATCAAAACTTTCACAATATGATAATAATAAAATAGTTGTCAAAGATGCAGTTATGAAATCTAGCGGTAAAAAAGCTACCGTGCCAACAACTGTTGAGTTTAATCATGCTAATGCTAAAGTTCAGTATAGTTTATCTAATTCATCCAAGGGCTGGAGGATTTACGATGTCGAAGTTGAAGGAGTACGATTAACAACCACTTACCGTTCACAATTTCAAACCATTTTTAATAAAAAGGGATATGATAATTTGATAGCTGAAATTGATAAACTAATAAATAGAATAAAAGAAAAGGCGGAAGAAGAAGTGAAAAAGGAATAAATTAGTTCATAAATTCGTAAATTTCATCTAGCTCTTGCTTTATAGTTTTAGGCTTGTAGCCTAAAAGAAAAGCTTTTTTACTATTCAAACTAACATCGGCTGGGCGCGGTGCACTCATTTTAATGTCGGCTTGTAAGCAGGCATTAATGTTTGATTTTTTTAAATCAAATTTTTCACAAAGCAATTCGCCAAAATGAAAGCGAGAACTTCTTTCTATCCCTCCAAGGTGCAACACACCTTTAGACAGTGAGCAGCAGTCCAGTATACCTTTAGCAACAGATTTTGCTCTCGCTGGTGTTCTGTATTCATCAGTGAATAAATTGACATCATTTGAATTTTTTATTTGGCCAATCATATTATAGAGTGCATTGTTGAATTCAGGATGAGATTCCCCAAATAATAAGGGTATACGAAATATATTTGCATCTGAATATATTTTATTGATGCCTTCTTCTGCCTTAACTTTTTGTTCGCCGTAAAGGCTGACGGGATTCACTTTGTCTTTTTCTGAGTAGTCACCTTTTTTGCCATCAAATACGAGGTCAGATGAGATAAAACTATAGGGTATTGATTTATCAGAGCAATACTCAGCTAAGCACAAAGAAGATTTGACATTGATAGCATGTGAATACGTTTTATTTTCTTGGCAAAAATTAGCGTTTGAAATTGCTGCTGTGTGGATAACTAAATCCGGTTTGCTTTTTTTTAGTGCAGCATGTATTTCAGACTCAGAACTTAAATTAACTCGAATTGTTTCGATATCGCTGTATACTTTAGATGAATGATATTGCCCTATAAAGTTATGTTTGTTTTTAGCGAGATTTAGAATATTCCAACCTAAAAAACCAGAAGCACCTGTTAAAAAAACTTTTTTTTTCATAGTCTAGAGATTCTGTGCTGCTTGTATAGCTTGACTCACTGCAACATCCGAATTGATGTGACACCATGTGCCCCATCTTCCTAATGGGATAATCGATTTTTTATTAGCCCATTTTGTCAGTTCTTCAACTAATTCTGGTTTTCCAATTGTATTGATTGGGTATGCAAAAGGGTTGTGAAACTTTTTGGAGCTCCCTTTTTGGCCGTGTATAGAATTGCTTTCTGTCCAGTAGCCTTTTGAACCTGTTGAAAATTTTTCTCTATTCAGAATGCGATGATAGGGTTTGCTTTCTGCAGGTTCATAAATCCAATGTGCTTTTGAGTTTAAAGACTGATTGTAATAATCGACATCGATAGAAGCGCATTTGAGTTTATTAATGATGCTAGTTATTTTAGGGTCTAATTGCGTGCATTTAGCCCAGGTTTGCCAGGGTATCGTATTGATGACTGTTTCGGCTTGAATATTATTGAATGTAAGAGTATCGAGATTGATAGTCTTTAATTCTTCGTTAAAGATAATTTTATCTCCTAAGGCTTCCCCCATGCGTTTCCAGACTTCTCCATAACCAAATTTTTTAGGATAATAAAAATTCAAATGTGCGGGGATATGACCAAAAGTTTTTCTTTCTAAACAACTGTGAAGTGTTTCTTTAAGTGAAACATCAGGTAGTTTGTGTAGCCAATAAGTTCCTATTTCTGATAAATCGATTGCCCAGATTTTTTTGTTATATGGCAACATGTATTCGTCTGTAATTTTATCGCCTAACTTCCATCGAATCCAGCTTTCAAAATCTTCAGGTTGAGGTTTTTGTAGGGTGCATCCAGCTTTTGCGATACTCATTAAATATTCGACTTGTGAATCTATTGGGAATTGCCATAGATTTGCTTCAAGAGGGTAATCAACGGTATTTTCATTTATGTTAATTTGTGAAACCCTGTGAAAGGTATTCCACTCTTCTTCAGGCATAAATTTAAAAACGAATTCGAGACATTCTTTATTGCGACTTTCTAAAAAATGTCCACCTCCAATATCTAAAGGCGCGCCATCTACAATTTCACTCCTGCATAAACCTCCAGCAACAGATTCTTTTTCTAAGATTAAAAAATCACTGCATCCCTTTTTTAGTAGTTGATGAGCAAAGGTTAGCCCAGAAGGACCGGCTCCTAAAATGAGGTATTTAACTTTTAACATGTTTTTAATTTACAAGAGATAAGCTAGTTTAAATAAAATTCTAGATTAACACCTTAATTTTTAAAATTAAGATAAACGGTTGCTAGGGCTAGTAAAAAAAATGAACTTTGTAGCATCGAATAAAGATATATTAGATTATTTAAAACATGAAAAAATGTCCTTATTGCGATGAGTTGATTCAACCCGAAGCATTGAAATGCCGTTATTGTAAAGAATGGTTGAATGATGAAAATCAAGGTAAAAAAGAAATCCTGTTTTATGAGAATATTTCAGCAACAAAAACAGAGTATTTAAGAAAGATTTCAAAACTAACTCCTCATGATCAAATATATTTTATTAAATCCATAGAGAAATATTTTAATAAAGTTGAGTTAGAAGAAGTCCACAAATTAAAAAACAACTACAATTATTGTCAAAATATAACCCTATTATTGGCAAAAGAATCGAGTGAAGCTCTAGAAGCATTGATTAATATATACAATATCGATTAATAATAAAAATAATTAACAGTTTAAGATGCCTGAAATTAGATTCTATGGAGCAACTGGTTCTATTCCTGCTCCTTTGCAACAAGATGAATTAAATGATATATTGAAATCATTTTGGAGTCATTGTAAAAAGAACGACTATCAAAAACCTGAAGAAGCCATAGAGAATTTTGCCGACGGAAAAATAGTGAGTGGTAATAGCTCTTGTGTTCAGATAGAATACGACATGGCTCCTTTGATCGTTTGTGATGCTGGTACAGGTATACGAAAATTAGGTAAGGAAATGGTTGGTAAAATTGTACGAAATAAAGAGATATATTTATTTATGAGTCATACACACTGGGACCATGTTATTGGTTTCCCTTTTTTTGCTCCGCTTTATGATTCTAATTACAATGTGAATATCATGGGTTGTCACAAGGGTTTAGAAAAGCGTTTTACTCATATGCTCAGTGATACTCACTTTCCAGTACAATTGTCTGATATGGCAGCCAATATTAAATTTATTCAATTAGAAGAAGGAAAAAGTTATAGTTTAAATAATGTTAAAGTGACACCAATTAAATTAGATCATCCTGGAGATTCTTATGCTTATAAATTTAATAATGGCATGAAGAGTGTTATTTATTCGACGGATTCAAATTACAGTTGTTTTGAAAATGATCCTGAGCATTCTAAAGCTCTAGATGATACGAATATGTTGATTTTTGATGGTATGTTCAGCTTTAAAGAGTATATAGATAAAGTGCATTATGGTCATTCAACACCCTTTATAGGAGTTGATTTAGCAGTAAAGCACAAGATTCAAAAACTAGTTCTCTTTCACCATAACCCTGATTATAATCAGCGTCAAATATATCAATTGTTGGAAGATGCCAAAGACTATAAAAACAAGCATTACAGAGAAAATGAATTATCGATCCACTTAGCAATAGAAGGCGATAGAATTATTTTTTAAACCCATCTAATTCTGATTCAAATAATTGTTGCATTAGTTTAGGTATACTTGCGACTAAGTTTTTTATGTTTTTGCCATTCGCATGATCTGAAATAACTTTACTGATACGTAATTTTTTGTTACTAAATTGAGCACTCAATGAAATAGCATATCCTTCCATATCTACAAGTTGACCTAATTTAGATAATTTTTCTCGCATTGTTTCGTCGTGTATCGGTTCAGATACCGTTATCAGTTTAGCGCCTTCGTCGAATTTGATGGTATTTAGATCGCGACAAAGAAGGTTTTTAGCTGGCCAGTTCTCACATACCCCAACTTGAACAATATCGCTTATATTGTGATTCTGAGATAAGTCACCTGCAATACCAAGGTTTAGCCATTGAGTATGCTCTAAATCTGAAATTTTTCCACAAGCATAAGCTGTACAAACAGGTCCAATTCCTGTAATAAGAAGGTCGTGTTTTCTCCCTCTATAAAAGGAAGAACTTTCATTTTTCCAAACCTTATCAAAGTTATCATTTTTAAACAGAGATTGTGCTTCAATCTTAGTAGCGATGATTAAACAAGTCTTATGATGATTCAATATTTTTTTAATTATTAAAAAAGTAAATACTTTTATCCACAACTAAATTATATGAGAGATTTCCTTAAGAACATCATAAAAGATGAATCAGATTTTGTTGAACTGAGATTTCATGAAAATTATGTGAATTCTATGTTAGCTCAAAAGGGAAGGGTTGATCAATCGAGTACAAGCACACAAACAGGTGTAGGTGTTCGCGTTATGAATAATGGAGCCTGGGGATATTCAAGTACATCAATTATTGAAGAAAATGCAATTAAGACTGCGATTGGAGCAGCTAGAGATGCCGCTAAAGAAATGTCTGAATGTAAGAGGGAAAAAGTAGATGATTTAGAGAAAATTGATTTGAGTAATGAAGAGTATATCGAAGCGGGTTATGAAAGTTTACTAAAATTGCCATTGTCGGAAAAAATGGATA
>Ga0233432_10004983_pt1 | contig 11650 bp, 9 predicted proteins | sample SI_122_August201_6_FD_179870 | JGI IMG/M metagenome (GOLD analysis project Ga0233432, IMG submission 179870) | Seawater microbial communities from Saanich Inlet, British Columbia, Canada - SI_122_August2016_10_MG | ecosystem: Environmental > Aquatic > Marine > Inlet | place: Canada: British...
ACCATGATTGCTATGCTGGTGATGCCAGTGTCGGTATGAATGGCTATATGAAGTCGCTGTTGCGTGAAGCAGATGTGATTATGGCGATCAATATACGCTTTGGTGAAATGACAACCGATGCCTATCAGCTTTTTGACAGCCCCAACATGAAAGCCAAATTGATTCATAGCCATGTATCTGATGGTGAATTGGGTAAAATTTATGCGGCAGATTTGCCACTTCATTCAGGGCCAAATTGTTTTGCCGAAGCGTTATCATCTATAAGGCTAACACCTAATGCAAAGCGTCAGGAATGGTGTGCTGACGCGCGCCACACATATTTAAACAGTTTTGAGGTTGCCCCACAGGAAAGCCCCGTTGATATGGGGGTTGTGATGGGGGTTCTGGCTGAGATGTTGCCCGATGACGTGATCGTGACACATGGTGCAGGCAATTTTGCCCTGTGGCCAAACCGGTTCATGAAGTTTGGTCGTAAGTCGCGTTTGCTGGGACCGCAAAGTGGGGCGATGGGAGCAGGGGTTCCCGCCGCGATTGCGGCCAAAGCAAGATACCCTGAGCGGACGGTTCTGTGTTTCGCCGGTGATGGTGACTTTCAGATGAATGGCAATGAGCTGGGCACAGCAATGCAGGAAAATATCCAGCCAATCATTCTGATTTTGAATAACGGTACCTATGGCACAATCCGCATGCATCAGGAACGCACCTATCCGCATCGTGTATCAGGTACCGATCTTATCAACCCCGATTTTGTGACATTGGCGTCAGCCTATGGCTTTCATGGCGAACGGGTAGCAAATACCGATGAATTTAGCGCGGCTTTTGGCCGTGCCATGCAGTCTTCGACTGGTGCCGTATTAGAGCTTATGATAGGCACTGAGGCAATTAGCCCCCGCGCGACAATATCTGCTTTGCGTGAAAGCGCTAAGTCATCTTAATTGGGCAATTTTAATTAAAGGATTCTTTATGCGTAGCTTGGACATAGATTTCATCCGTAGTCAGTTTCCTGCTTTTTCAGAATCATCACTAGCTGGGCAGGCATTTTTTGAAAATGCGGGCGGCTCTTATACATGTAAACACGTTGTTGATCGTCTGCATCGTTTCTATCGTGAACGAAAAGTGCAACCCTATGCGCCCTATGATGCGTCGCGGCTTGGCGGTGAAGAAATGGATGAAGCCCGCACGCGGCTTGCAGGTTTGATGAATATCCATAGTGATGAGCTGAGTTTTGGTCCATCAACAAGTCAAAATACATATGTGCTGGCTCAGGCATTTGGACAAATGCTGTCTTCGGGTGATGCCATTATCGTCACAGATCAGGATCATGAAGCAAATACCGGCGTGTGGCGGCGGCTTGCCGATAAAGGCATTGAGGTGCGTGAATGGCATGTCGATGCCGAAAGTGGCCAGCTTGACCTTGCGACGCTTGCGACCATTCTGGATGAAAACGTCAAGCTGGTTTGTTTTCCGCATTGTTCAAATATCGTTGGCCAAGAAAACCCCGTTGCCGATATTGCCCGTATGGCACATGATGTTGGCGCTGTAACCTGTACCGATGGGGTCAGCATGGCGCCGCACGGCTTGCCTGACATGCGGGCTTTGGGAACGGATATTTATCTGTTTTCAAGCTATAAAACATATGGTCCGCATCAAGGCATCATGTTTATTGCGCGTGATCTGGCTGATCGGTTGCCTAATCAGGCACATTTTTTTAACAGTGATGTTCGGTATAAACGCTTTACCCCAGCTGGACCCGATCATGCCCAAATTGCCGCCTGTGCTGGCATGGCGGATTATATTGATGCTGTTCATGACCATCATTTTACGCCAAATGAAGATGCAGCGGCGCGTGGTCGGGCAGTGCGCCAGTTACAACGCGATTATGAAGATTTGATTCTGACGCCTTTGCTGGATTATCTGCGTAGCCGAAATGATATTCGTATAATGGGCGCTGATAAGGTGGGGCAACGTGTACCAACAGTGGCCATACATGCAGATAAACCAGCCACAGAATTGGCCGAGACGCTTGCAAATCATGGTGTTATGGCAGGTGGTGGTGACTTTTATGCTGTGCGTCTGATCGAAGCGATGGGCGTTGCGGCAGACCCCGGTGTGCTGCGTTTGAGCTTTGTGCATTACACCCATGCTGATGAGGTGCAAAAGCTGATCACGGCGCTTGATGCTACATTATAGCGTATGGCTTTCAAGGTGGTAGCTTGACCTGTGCCGATAAACGACTGTAATTTATTGGATTATTTGCGTGGTTTTATCTCAGAGATGATTTTCCACACCGTTGCCTTTGGAAATATTGGCTATCAGCCACATACTTTTTGCCAGTAGGATTCTTGATGACAATAGATTTTGACGAAATCATTAATCGCACAAACACCCATTCGGACAAATGGGACACCATGCAGGCAAATTATAATGTGTCGCCGCATGACGGCATTCCGATGTGGGTCGCTGATATGGATTTCAAGCCACCACAAGGCGTTTCCGATGCGCTGAAAGATATGCATACGCATGGCGTTTACGGCTATTACGGCGATGATTCAAGCTTCCGAAGCGCGCTTGTTGGCTGGATGCGCCGCCGGCATGGCTGGACTGTTCAGCCAGACTGGATTGTGAATACGCATGGGCTGGTCAATGCGCTATCGCTGGCAGTTCACGCCTATAGCGATGTGGGCGACAGCGTCATTGTCTTCTCGCCCGTCTATCATGCGTTTCATCGGCTGATTAGGGCGAATGACCGTAAGGTTATCGAGTCTGAACTGGTGCTTGATGACGGACGTTATCATATGGATCTGGATGCGTTGGCGTCGCGGCTGAAGGGTGATGAAAAGCTGATGTTTCTGTGTTCGCCGCATAACCCCGGTGGGCGTATATGGACAAAGGATGAGCTGCGTGCGGTCATGGTGTTTTGCGCTGAGCGCGATATTATTCTGATAAGTGATGAAGTGCATCATGACATTATTCTGGACGGAAATGAGCATCATGTGCTGGCAAAAATTGCGCCAGAATTTACGGCAAGTCTGGTCACGTTGGCCGCAACGACAAAGACATTCAATCTTGCAGGTGCCATGCTGGGCAGTGTGATTATTGAAAATATGACGTTGCGTAATCAATTTATAAAAGCACAAAAGGCGGCGGGTATATCGCTAAACCGCTTTGGCATGATTATGTCGGAAGCCGCGTATGAACATGGTGATGCGTGGCTTGACGCGTTGCGGTTATATCTGTCCGAGAATAACCGAATCTTTGCCGAAGGTATCCGCAATATTCCCGGATTAAGCATAATGCCTTTACAAGCAACCTATCTGACCTGGGTTGGCTTTGCTGATACGGGAATGAAACCAGATGAATTTAACAGCCGGGTGACGCAAAAAGCACGGATTGCCGGAAATTTTGGTAGTAGTTTCGGGGCAGGCGGCGATAATTTCATGCGTTTCAATCTGGCAACACGCCGCGCCCTTATTGTTGAATCTGTGGCACGTTTGCAAGATGCTTTTGCTGATCTTCAATAATCCAAACAAGACGCCATAGGTACAGCAAAGGGTGTATATTGGGTATTTCACAGGCCATTCTTGAATCAACAAATAAACGCACGGGATTGTTGCTGGTTTGTGCGGCGGCATCCCTGTGGGGGTTGATCTGGGTGCCGATGCGCTATGTCGAAAGTCTAGGTATCGATGGTTTATGGGTTGTGGTCAGTTTTCAGACGTTGCCTTTTATAGCCCTGTTTCCATTCTGCAAAAAGTCATTGATGGCACATCGCGCTGATTGGGGTATTTACCTTGCTGCAGGGGGCGCAATGGGCATTGGCTTTGTGCTGTATTCTCTTGGTCTTGTTGTGGCGTCAGTGACAAAAACCACGGTTTTATTTTATCTAACACCGATATGGTCAACCTTGCTTGGCAGCATCTATCTAGCAGAAAAACTAAATGCGGGGCGCTGGATTGCCATAAGTATGGGGTTGGTTGGGTGCATTCTGATCATGCAGGTGAATGTCTTTGATATGCAGTTTGTTGCCAGTGATTTGCTGGGGTTGCTATCTGGCATAAGCTGGTCAGTCGGGTCGATCATCATTGGCAAATATCCAAAAGCCAATATTATGAATATCACCTTGTTTCAATATGGTGTTGGCGGGGTTCTGGCCGCTATAGCGGCGTTGGTTCTGGCCGTGCCAATTCCGGATGTGACCGTTCTGATAAGTGGGCTACCTGTGGCATTTGTAGCTTCGGTGTGTATTTTCCTGCCGTCAGTGCTGATTATTTTTCGGGTAAATCAGTATGTTTCACCCGGTCTGGTTGGCATTTTGATGCTGTCGGAAGTTATCGTTGCGGCGTTGTCGTCTGCGTTGTTTATTGGTGAGTATCTGGATTATTGGCAATGGGTTGGGTTTGTCGCAATTATCGCTACAGGCGTATATATCGGCGTTGTTTCGCACAAGACGATGGCTGATTAAACGGGTTTTTGCCGCTTTGCAAGCGCCCGCCCGACGGTGACCACGATGGCCGCCAGCCCGCCCGCAACCAATATATTTGCATAAGGGATGTGAAGACTCAGATAGCTTTCCAAAAGCGGGTCATGAACGATTAAATCGCCAGCAAGCCATCCTAAAAGGCCAGCACCCATGCTGATGATAACGGGATAGCGGGACATTAGTTTGAGGATTATGGCGCTACCTGCAATGATGATGGGAACGCTGAGAAGCAAGCCAAAAACCACAAGATACATATTACCTTTTGCCGCCGCCGCAATGGCAATCGAATTGTCCAGACTCATGACAAAATCGGCAATTATGATTGTACGGATAGCTGTCATCAGCCCTTGTGAACTATTGACCTTATGCTCATTTTCACCGTCATTTTCGATAAGTAATTTTACACCAATCCATAAAAGCAGAAGCCCGCCAATAAGCTTTAGCCCCGGAACCGCCATCAAGGTCGTGGCAAAGAAAACCAGAATAACCCGCAAAATGATGGCCCCAGCTGTTCCCCACAAAATACCCAGCTTTTTCTGACGTTCAGGAAGATCACGACATGCCAGCGCAATTATAATCGCATTATCACCACCCAGAATTATGTCGATTGCGATAATTTGTAGAATGGAGATGACAAGCGCATCAGTCATAAATTCGGTCATAGATAAAGGCTTTCTGAATGATTTTATTGCGGAACGGGCGACAGTGATACCGTGTACAGATAGAAGCAATGCGGGCGAAATAAAAGGGGCTATTTAATAGAATTAAAGGAATTTTATTTTTGAATTTTAAAATTGAGAATGATTATCAACTTGATGCTTGCAAACAGTTTTTGATTTTGATAATCATTCTTATTAACTTCTTATCCGATATTTACGTATCTTGCCATTGGTTGATCAGACAAAGTTAGACCATACACGCAAAGACAGTTGAACTGGTTTTATGGTAGCTACATTTCTTTCAAACTGGGCAGGCGTTCCACGGCAACATATTGATCGCTGGCTGATTGTCGTCGTGCTTTTATGCGCATTATCTTTGGCGCCTGTGTTGGCACTTGTTGTCACTGCGAGTGGTGATAGTGACGGGTTATGGACACATCTGCTGAATACAGTGTTGGGAACCTATGTAATAAACACGCTCATTTTGATGGCTGGCGTTGGTGTTTTAGCTATTGGTTTTGGTGTCAGCACAGCATGGGTTGTCAGCCGCTATAATTTTGCAGGCAAGAAAGTGCTGGAATGGGCGCTGTTGTTGCCAGCCGCAATTCCAGCTTACATTATCGCCTATACCTATACAGATTTTTTTGAATATGCTGGGTTTGTTCAAAGTGGCATGCGTAGTATTTTTGGGTGGCAATCAGCGCAGGATTACTGGTTTCCAGAAATCAGGTCACTTGGCGGTGCGGCCTTGGTCATGGCGTCGGTGCTTTATCCTTATATTTATATGGTCACACGTGTGGCTTTTCGTCTGACGCCAGCCAGCCTGTTTGAAATTGCGCTGGTGCATGATAAATCGCAATTCTGGACTGTCGGGCTACCGCTTGCCAGACCAGCGATAATGGCAGGGCTTGCATTGGTCTTGATGGAAGTGGTTTCGGATTTTGGTACGGTTGAATATTTTGCTATTCCAACCATCACGCTAGGTATTTTTAATGTCTGGCTGGGCATGAATAATATAGTGGCGGCGGCACAGATTTCACTGGTGGGTTTTGTATTCATTATCAGCCTGTTGGGATTAGAGTTATATGCGCGTGCGCGCCAACAATTTTCTGGCAATGGCAAACCACCAACGCCTGTAGCCCCGATCATGCTTCATGGAAGCAAGATGTTTGTATGCTGGTTGATTTGCATGATCCCACTTGTGCTTGGGTTTATCATTCCCGTTCTGGTGTTGCTGAGTTTTGTGCTGGGAAGCCGTTCAAATGCTGACTTTGGGGCAATCTTCGGGATTATGTCAAACACACTTCTGGTGGCTGGCATGGCCTCGGTCACTGTCATGGTTGTGTCCTGTTTCATTGTGCTGACCGCAACATATCGCTCGGGTAAATTGGTGCGCGGGCTAGCGTTACTATCGTCACTTGGATATGCCTTTCCCGGGACAATGCTGGCGATAGGTGTGCTGATTTTTGCTAGTGTGTTCGACCGCATGATTGCCACAGTCACCAACGGGCATATATTAGGTATTATGCTGAGCGGGCTTGGAATTTTGCTTTTTGCCTATGTCGTAAGGTTTCAGGCTGTTGGCTATGGGGCGATGGTGTCTGGTGTCCGGCGTTTACCACCAAATATGATGAATGCAAGCCGCATTCTTGGGCATGGATATTCAAGCAGTATAAAGCGGATCATTTTACCCCTGTTGCGAAGTTCCCTGTTTGCCGGAGGTTTGCTGGTTTTTGTTGATGTCATGAAAGAGCTACCCATGACGTTATTGTTGCGTCCATTCAATTTTGAAACATTGGCGACCTTTACATATCAATTTGCCAAGGACGAAATGCTTGAACAAGCCGCGTTGCCAGCCTTGATGATTGTGATCGCTGGGCTAGCACCAGTTGCTTTCATGAATATGATGCTCAAAGGTAACCGATAGACTTTACAATGTTACTGTTTACTGAGACTTTAATCTTTTACGTCAAAGGCTCTATGAATGACAAAAATTGCCTGTATTGAAGATTTGCAAAAGCTTGCAAAACGGCGTGTGCCGAAAATGTTTTATGATTATGCTGATAGTGGGTCATGGACTGAGTCAACATATCGGGCAAACGAAACTGATCTACAGCAGATAAAATTTCGCCAGCGTGTTGCTTTGGATGTAAGCCAACGATCAACCGAAATGACCATGCTTGGTGAAAAAGTGACTATGCCAGTTGGGCTTGCTCCCACCGGGCTTACAGGTATGCAACATGCCGATGGTGAAATTCTGGCTGCGCGTGCGGCGGCTGAATTCGGCGTGCCTTTTACCTTGTCCACCATGTCGATTTGCTCAATCGAGGATGTCGCCGAACATACGGACAAACCGTTCTGGTTCCAGCTTTATGTAATGCGGGATCGTGATTTTGTGTCACGGCTTGTTGAACGCGCCCGTGATGCGAATTGTTCGGCGCTTATGATAACGCTTGATTTACAAATTCTTGGGCAGCGTCACAAAGATGTGCATAACGGTCTGAGCGCGCCACCGAAGCTGACTTTAAAAAACATGATTAACATGGCGACAAAGCCAGGATGGTGTTTTGGTATGCTTGGCACAAAACGTCGGGCTTTTCGCAATATCGTGGGGCATGTAAAGGGCGTTCAGGATATGTCGTCCTTAGCACACTGGACGAATAGTCAGTTTGACCCGTCTTTGTCATGGGATGATGTGGCGGCGATCCGTAAACAATGGGGTGGCAAGTTGATTATAAAAGGTGTGCTTGATGCCGAGGATGCAAAAGCCGCTGTTAATATTGGCGCAGATGCCATTATTGTATCAAACCATGGGGGGCGTCAGTTGGATGGCGCGATATCCGCGATTGCGGCACTTCCAGCGATTGTTGATGCTGTTGGCAACAAGACTGAGGTCTGGATGGATAGCGGTATTCGATCAGGGCAGGATGTGTTGCGGGCGATTGCCCTTGGTGCCAAAGGAACTCTGATTGGGCGGGCTTTTCTTTATGGGCTTGGGGCGCGTGGACAGGATGGTGTGCGCGAGACGCTGGAAATAATCCATAAGGAGCTTGATGTCACAATGGGTCTGTGCGGCAAAAGTGATCTGGCCAGCATTGATGACAGTATTTTGCTACGCTAGGATGTGGGCACGCTGATTTAGCTATATAGAGCGCCTTTACCAGCCGACCCAACAGCAAGGCCAGACAAACGCGCCATATCCCATGCCAATGCCGAATTGCTGGACAGCACCGGAATGCCTAGTGTTGCTTCGGCTTCGGCGATGATTGGCGCGCATTTCAGCGATGTGCAGGCGACAAAGATAGCATCAAGCGGTGTGTTGGCTGAATTTTCGGCAACCGCGGTGATCGCGGCCAGAATGGCACGCGGCGATATACAGCCAACAATCGAGTCGCGACCTTCATCGAAACTGGCAGCTGCGGCAACGTTAAACCCAGCATCGGAAAGATCATTACACATCTTTTGTGATATATCGGAAATATAGGGTGCCAGAAATCCGATATTGCGTGCCCCCAGTTTTGACAAGCCACGCTTGGCGGCGGTCATGGGTGTTGTCACATGTTTTGTGTCTATATGTGATTTGATAATCTTTTCAACATTTGCTTCGCCAATCAGTAACGAAGCTGATGTACAACCATAGCCGACCGCATCAAAAGCATATTGAGGTGGAAATAGGGACAAAGCTTCGGCAAAGCGGTCTTCCATCATGGTCAGATTGTCGGCGGTGACCTGATCGTCACAGGCGATACGCGTATGGATGAGCGAAAGCGCGCCATCACCTAGAAAATAGCGAAATTCATTTTCGATTGTCAGGTCAGTTTCCAGCGTCACAAGACCAAGTTGCAAGGCTTGATCCTGAGGGGCAATAACATCAAAAGGTAGCCGACTGAACGATACTTTTTGTGGGCGGTTTTCATCCATTTACTGTCTCCTTCATGAACTGGCCATTATTTGATTATGGGAAGATCACGTGCAGCGCGATGTGATAATAACTCAAAACCATTATCGGTCACGACTAAATTTTCTTCGGCCACCATAAGATATCCATCACCATAGATAATTGATGGTTCAATGGTCAGTGCCATGCCAGCCTCTATGACGGTTTTGTCCCATATTGTGTGCGATGGTGACTCGGTCAGTTGCGTGCCAAGGCCGTGCCCATAACGGCCAACATCGCCGCCGCCATCACTTGCGTCTGCGCCTGGACGTAAAACGCCATCCATTGCATGAAATAAATCAGACGCTGTTATGCCAGGTTTTAAAATGTCCAAGGCCGCCTGGGTGGCGTCATAAAGCTGGTGATGGGCGCTTTGCGCCTCTTCGCTGGCATGGCCAATGGCAAAATTACGGTCAAAATCACTGAAATAACCGTCCCATATGCATCCAGTATCCAGCATAAAGACATCACCTGCGGCAAGCTTTCGGCTATCTGGCGGTGCAATAATATCAAAATAGCCGCCTAGGCCTGCTGAACCGACAAGATAGCTAACGTCATCAATTCCGGCCTGCAACGCCCGAATTTTGAATTCGCGGAACAGTTCACGCAGAGGCAAGCCTGCTTTTACCCAATTTGGCAAATCGGCAAAGACAGATGATACAATGCCGCATACATGGCGCGATTTTGCAATTTCTGCTGGTGATTTGATCATCCGGATATGCTGAACGTCAGTCGTCATATCGACATATTCGATATCGCCTAGCCGCGCGCGTAAAATATCAAGATCGGCCAGCGGCATCCGCATTGCAGTTTCGCGCCCCATGAGCATGCCAAGCCTGCCATGTGATCCAAGTTGGCTTTTGATGGCGTCATGCACGAGGCTGATGCCATCATCATCTTCGGCTGGTGATGGCCAGCTGTTAATGTCACCGACATAGCAATCCTGCATAAGCGGCACGCCAATTGTCGGTATTATGGCTGTTGGTTTGCCATCTGCCGGAATCAGAATGAACCATGGTCGGGTTGGACTTTGCCAGAATTGTGTCATGAAGCCAGTGAAATAGCGAATTTCGGCTTCTGAGCTGAGCAGTAATGTATTCACATTTCTGCTGTGCATCGCCAGTTGGATGCGCTGACAGCGTTGTGCAAATTCCTCTGACGTAAAGCCGCGTTCTACGGTCATGTTAGATCCCTATCAAGCTAGAGGTTGATGCCAGTGATTTCGCCATAGAGTGCCGGATCGGTTGCGCCTTCGGTACCTATCAAAAGCACAGTTGAATTTTCATCTAGGCCAAGTTGGGCTTTTATTTTCGGATCAGATGTCGCGGCAATCAAAGCGGCAAGACCTGAAGTTGAACATTCGCCAGCCTCGATTTTGGTGTTGTCCGATGTTAGCTGACCATGCGCGAATGCCTGCATAAGCGGGGCAACGCCGTCATCGGTAATGCTGAGGCAATGCGATAGGGTGGGGCGCAACATATCCCATGCAAGAGCCGAGATTTCACCACATGACAAGCCAGCCATCATGGTTTCTTCGGCAATATCAACTAATGTTGGGCGATCATTGCGGATGCTTTCAAGGAAACAGGCAGACATCGAACTTTCAACCGAAATGGCTTTGCACATATTGTCGCCCATATCATTCCAGAATGGACCAACAATACCGCTGGCAAGGCCGCCGACACCAACCGGCAAAAAAGCATGGCTTGGGCGCTTATCCCCCATCTGATCCATGACTTCGGCTGAAATAATCGAATAACCTGCCAAAACCTGACGCGGAACATCCAGATATCCATCCCATGATGTATCCGAAACAAGCTGCCATCCATGTTTTTCGGCATCTTGTTTACAGGCCGCCAGCGAGGCTTCGTAATTGCCATCGACGCGGATCACATCGGCGCCATAGGCTTTCATGGCGTCTTCGCGCGCTGTGCTAACATGCGCGTGGATATATATTTTGGCGTTACAGCCAGCCTGCTGAGCACCCCACGCAACCGAACGGCCATGATTGCCGTCAGTTGCCGTAGCGGCAGTAAAATCTTCGGCTTTGCCACCATTGCTGACAAAACTGTTCAACACGTCGGCAATGGCGTAAGCACCGCCCAATGCCTTGAATGATTGCAGGCCGAAGCGTGTTGATTCATCCTTGTAAAGAACCGATTTGACACCACAAGCTTTGGCCGCAAGGTCTAGTTCCAGTAATTGCGTAGGCGTATAGTCAGGCCATGCGGCAATGACTGATTGCGCGGTTTCCATCTGGGCGTTGCTAAGCACGCGGTCATCGTCCGGAAATGTGCCTGGATTATGGTTCGGATTGGTTATGCATTCGACAATGTTACATTGTCCCGTCGCCTGATTTAAATGACTCATCAAAATTTCCCTTTTCTGTCGGCGCCTGCGTAAAAAATATCTGAAAGGCACTCATTTGCCTGGTGTCTGAATGCAAGATCGTCAGCCTGCATTGCTTTGATGGGGCGGCCTGCATGTTGGTGGTAGTGATAGGTATCATCACCGCGCGCATGTTGCACCCAGATTTTTCCTATGACCTGATCAACATCAGCACCGATATAACTT
>Ga0233432_10004985_pt1 | contig 11648 bp, 6 predicted proteins | sample SI_122_August201_6_FD_179870 | JGI IMG/M metagenome (GOLD analysis project Ga0233432, IMG submission 179870) | Seawater microbial communities from Saanich Inlet, British Columbia, Canada - SI_122_August2016_10_MG | ecosystem: Environmental > Aquatic > Marine > Inlet | place: Canada: British...
GCACATCTACTGGAAAAACGTTGGAGATTCAGGTCTCCCGACCTCCTTTCAACTTGAGATGCCAGACGGGATCGAAGTGAAACAGATTCTCTGGCCAGCTCCCATTTCCTTTGACACCGATGGTCTGATAAGTTACGGTTATCACGGTATAGCTACCTGGCTCATTGAGATCGGTGGTGGTTCCGCCAATCCGAAGGGCGAGCTTCTTATTGAATGGTTAGAATGCGCCGACGTATGCCTTCCAGGCTCAACCCGTCTTGATTTGGCATGGAGTGAGGGGAAAGATACCAAAGAGATTTTTTCTGAGGCACGACGATTCATTCCCATCTCTTCCGATGGGTTTGGAACCATGCAACACAAAGGAGACCACCTTCTATGGAAACCTTCTAAAGAAGGCTCCCACAATTGGAGATTTTTCCCAGAAGATGAAGGCTGGGTGGTTTATGGAAAGGCGCAAACCTGGGACTCCCAACTCGGACTAAAGATTCCAATACAAGAAGATAGCCCTTCTTCTGGTTCCATCAAAGGCGTGATTCAGGGCTACGACGAAGAAGGAGCAACAACGGTCAGCATAGAAGGGAACTGGCCACTGGGCAATATCCCAGCTACCGATTCAGCACCTTCAAACACTGCAGGGCACCTCCTCTGGATGTTGCTCTTCGCTTTTATTGGTGGACTGCTCCTTAACGTCATGCCCTGCGTCCTTCCTGTATTGTCGCTTAAGATCATGCAGCTCTTGGACCACCGCGAAGAGCGACAGGCATGGAAGCCTTCTCTTGCTTACACAGCCGGAGTTCTCCTTTCTTTTCAGTCTCTCGCCCTCGTCCTGATTCTCCTACGCCAAGGTGGGTCCGAACTTGGCTGGGGTTACCAACTTCAAGACCCTCTTGTCATCTGTGGTTTACTCGCCCTCTTCCTTCTGTTGGCGCTTAACATGTTTGGAGTTTTCGAAATAGGAGTTGGTCTCGTCGGTGTCGATGAGAAAGTTAAATCCAAAAGCAAAGGGCTCCTACTGTCTTCTTTTGCTGGCGGAGCTTTAGCTACGGCAGCGGCGACTCCTTGCTCAGCTCCGTTCATGGGTGCCGCCGTTGGGTTCGCCCTCACTCTCGACCCCATGATGAACCTGCTGATCTTCTTCTTTCTAGGGTTGGGAATGGCCTTTCCCTTTCTCGTCATTGGCTTTGTCCCAGGAGCACTTCGTTTCCTTCCCAAACCCGGCATGTGGATGGTCACCCTTAAACAGGGGATGGGGTTTCTCCTCATGGCCACCGTCGCCTACCTCTTTCATGTTCTCGTCACCCTCATCGATGACTCTGACAGGATTCTAAATATCGGTTTCGCTCTGGTCCTCATCTCCTTCGGAGCCTGGGTTTACGGGCGTTCTCACGCTTGGAAAGGTCGACTGTTAGCCCTTGTCGCAGTTCTGGCTTCTGGGTGGCTGATGGGTCCAACCGAAAAGCACATCAACTGGGCACCCTTTAATGAAGATGACATTGAAAAACATCTCAAAGCCGGAACTCCTGTTTTCATTGACTTCACCGCCTCTTGGTGCACCAACTGCAAAGTCAACGAGAGAGTGGTTTTGGAAACTGATCGGGCGAAAACACTGTTCGAGAAGACGGGCGTCATTCCAATGAAAGCAGACTGGTCACGATTTGACCCAGACATCACCCGTTACCTCTCGAAGTTGGGTCGCAACAGTGTTCCTGTCTATGCCGTGCTAAACCCCGACAACCCAGATGTGCCTCAACTCCTTCCCGAAACACTCACCTTCAGCCATCTCGAAGAGGCTCTTATCCCCTTCTCAGAACCTTAATGGAGTGCGGGCCACAAGTTAAACAGAACGAGGGTAGAAAGGTCGAACAGACCGGCGGAGAAAATGACCTTTTAATGATGCGCCTTACGCCATCGTGGTCGGCATGAACAACCGTCAGAAAGATGTACTCGTCGGATGCTCTCTCTTACAGGTTTTACCCTCAACGCCTTTAAACCATTTCCAGTAATTCAGTCCCGTAGCGGCTTTGGACACACAACCCTCGTGATCGTAAATCTCGACCCTCCTTTCTAGGAAGTGGCCCAATTCATGTGTTGTGTAAGCCGCAGCCACCTCTAGGCGACGGGCATCAGGAATTGGGTTGTGCTTCAGAAACAGAGAATCTTTCCCCAGAAAAGGATAAAGACTCATGAAGGCCGTTGCTCCGTGCGGGCGATGGTGACTGTCTTCCACCGCTCCGGTGGTCACCCCACCTCTCGCCATGGCATAGAGGGGCATCCAATCATCGGGGATGCAGATGAGTTGATTCACAACCAACAAGTCAACATCCTTGAGAAAGAGTTGAATTCCATTCATCACCCAATAGGAATGGTACTTTGCTTCTTCCAAATTTAGAATGGGTTTACCACCAATACTGTTTTCAGTGGAAAAAGTTTTGAATAGAGAAAGAGACTGCTCCAAAAGAGCATCCACAGGTTTCTTTCCCTCCTCAGAAAGAAGATACTCCCTTACTTTTTCCTCACCGTGTTTTTTTCCAAGTCGGTCGGAAACCACTTTCATTCGCTTGGGCTCTCCGTCGAGTATATCCCACGATAGAAATTCCTGGATACTTGGGTGTTTCAGGTCTTGCTCGAAGGTCTGATAGAACTTCTGGGCCGGCTTAACCCAGACTTCCTTTAGATCGACTCGATACCCTAGGTGCTCAAGAGTTGCTTTTTCAACCAAGCCCTCGTATTTCTTCCGGTCAGCTTCGCCCAAGGTGGGATACCCAGCTAACTCGACATAGCCGACTCTGATCATGTGAGCCTTTTCCCTAGGGAGAGGCTGAAGAGGGCTTAACGCGTCAAATGGAGGAGTTTGAGTCTGCTTACCTGAACATCCTGACAGGGTGAGAAAAATAAGTCCAAGTAAAACCCAAACACATCTCATCGATGTACCCCATACCTTGAGAGCTTCAGAGCCGTTCCATCGTATCGATGCCGTAGCTCTCCTCAATTTCCTTATCCACCTTTCTCATCTCAGAAGCATCCAGCAAAAGAGGAACATTTCCTGGCCTTAGTCCCAGTAAAACACGTTTCTGCTTAGGATCATCGAGGACTTCTTTAAGATGTTTCAAACCTCGAAGAGGTTCATTGTTGATCGTGTCGATCACTTTTCGGCCAAGATGCTGAAGCCCTCGATTGCTGGCGTGAGCCAGAACTTGCCCCAACATGACAACCTCCTCCCTTTCAGGTTGCTTAAGAAGTCCTTTCTCATCGTTGAAAAGCACGAGCAGATCGTCTGGAGCCTTAGTGGTCCAATCACGGCCCCAAGCCATGAGATAAGGCAGACTCAGGTTTTGAAATACATACCCTCCACGAATAAAGAAACGACCCGGTTGACCGCCTCTGTACTCTGGCAGCAACCATCGGTCTTCAGAAATCGAGGCCATTCGAATGGATAAAGTTTTCCTCTCTCCTTCTCTAACGAGGGTGACCTCAACACTATCCCCTAATTTTTTCTCACTGAAGAGGTGCTCAAAAGATAGGCTGCCAAATTTTGGATGTTCATAGCGCCCCCAGGCATCTAGTTTTCGACCATCAAATTCTAGAATAATATCTCCGACCTTCAGTTCCTCGGCACCACTTCCCTGACCAAGGATAGAGGTGACAACACAACCTCCGTCTTCGTCTTTCAATTGGTTGTAATCCCGGAAGTTTTTCTGCGTACAAGGATTGAAGACAAAGCCTGCCATAGCTGAGTCTGGCTTCATCCTTCCCGAGGGAAATTCATAACGCCGATGGATCTCTTCTACGGGCAACACAGACATTTCAGATCCCTGCCCATTTTTCACACTGATTCCAATCAGGTTGCCCTCACAGAAAACGGGCTCGCCGTATCCGCCCTGCACCGATGCATTGGAACCCTCGTACCAGAGTAGGCATTGATAGCTTCCATCAGCGATGACCGCATCAACGTGATCCAAGGTGGCGTGCCCCTCCATAAACCGTCCACGATCTGTTTTCCAATAACTGCGTGCCTTGTCACCTAGTTTGATATTAGAGACCTTCGGCAACTCGATGACTTCCACTCCCGGGGGCAACTCTCCTTGAAGTAGAGCCAAACCTCGGTCCAAATCAGCGTGTAACACCTTGAGAATCCTTGGTGTCGGCTCAGCATTCAGTCGCACCTCGATCTGAGTTGAATTGCGCACTAAAGACGAAAGCGTGAGGACCAGATTCTCACCAACCACCAATCCCTGACCACTGCGCTTTTTAGGATTCGCCCATTTCCAAGGAGAGTAATAAGACGGGCTCTGCCCATGAATGGTCAGACGGACAAGAGAGGAGCGAAGCAGTTTTCTGACGGGGTCCGTTTCCTTGGCCCTAAGATGGGTGCCACCCATCACCAAACATAGAAGGAGAAGTAGTTTCATCTTCACTCTCGACCTCCACTTGGCACCCGATACTGGGCCAAAATCTCATCATTCTTTGCCGTCGCTTCAGCCACTTTCATGACGTAGGGAATATCTTTCCCTTTAAAGGAAAGCTTGGCGTAAGGGCCCTTCGCGTCTGCCAATTTTTTTCGCAGATCGCTCAAACTCAACACCTCTTCTCCATCAACACTCTCCAGAATCAAACCAATCACTTTGTCAGACCCTTGATTGATTTCGTGAGGCAAACGAGTACTGAGAACCACCAGCTCGTCAGCTCGAAGGTCTTCATTTCCATAGACATCCTCGTAAGCATGTCGAACCGTCAGAGGAGCCTTTTTCACCCCGCCCAACTCATCCAGATAACCTCGAGAAAGAGGAGTGAAACACAGCCCTCCCCAAATCACATATTTTGGAATTTTATCGTGAGGACGACGATGATCGATGATCATGTTCCACTCCTTGAGTGGCAAGTCCAATTTAACCAGCTTACCTTCACGCCAAACCTCGACATGAACCGCGGTCCCAATCTGCTCACGCTCCATCACTTCAGCATAACTCAAGTCACGACCGTCTATTTTAACTTTCCCATCATCACTGATCTCATAGGTATTAATGGACATGAGGACGTCCAAAGGCTGTATCTTACCATACGAAGGCATCCTAGGGAATGCACGAGTGATCAGGACTCCACCACGCCCCTCAGGAACTTCCAAGAGACTTCGAATGATCGGGTTCTGCAGGTCGTAGCGATACTGGACCCCCATCTCCCCAAATCCATCCAAGCGACCATCCTCGACATCTTCCAGCACATGTTCCACAACGGTGGAAGGAATAAGATAACCAATGTTATCGGCCTGACGTAGAACCTGAAAAGCAACACCAACCACCTTTCCATCTTGAATCACCGGCCCTCCAGAATTGCCAGGATTGATGGCTGAATCTGTCTGAACCACCAAATGAGAGTCTGCGCCTGAATGGCTATAGCCTCGCATCTGGATTCGACTAACGACCCCACGAGTCACTGACAAGTGAGTTCCACCCATGGGGAACCCATGGGTCGTCACAACTGAATTGACCTTAGGTAGAGGAGCCATCTCAAGAGCTTCCATCCCCTCAAAAAAAGATGAGTCTTCGACTTCTAAAATGGCAAGGTCGCAATCGTGTGCAGCGAATTTAACCAGAGCCACGTACTTTTGGTCATCACCTATCCGAGTTATTTCAATATAGCGAGCATTTGCAACGACATGGGCATTTGTGAGAATTCTATTGCCCTGAATAACAAAACCGGTGCCTGAACCCTTTCTGAAACGGTGTGGTTTCCAAGGTTCTTTAAAGTTCCAGCGTTGAGAAGTACATTCGATGAGAACCACTGAAGCCTCATGGAGTTCATTTCCTTGGAGTGGCAAGAGGCAGCCCAGAAGGCTGACACAAATCATCAGGTACTGGCGCATTATAGATCCGGCAGGGAATCGACGGGAGAGACTTTATCTTGAGTGATCTCTTTTTTCTTTGCTTTGGGCTCAGCCTTCTCAACGATCTGAAGTTCGGTAGCCTCCAGAGGCTCCAAATCTTTGAGGTCATCCAAGTCAGGTGTGGCCAGCTTGGCGTTGGGCACGTTAATGTATTTAGCCTCCGCTTTAGCTTCTCCAACCTTCGCTTCTGAACTCAGAGGCGAAGTCGTCTTAGTAGACTCAGCCTCCACTTCTGGGGACATTTCAAAGGATTTCTTGTTCAGGGCCTCAACCTTTAACCTTGTAGGAACCGTCTCAGGAACTTCCTCTAGAGGGTGGTCTTCAGGAGTGAGCTCTTCCTCACCCAACTCTAGGTGCTTAACGCTCGTCTCCTCCATAGGCTCTTCAGATTTCCTTTGCTCCCTGACGCCTGGCCCCTTCCTCCCAAAAAGGTTTCTGAAAAAACTATTCTTGTCCTCTTTCTTTTCTACTCTTTTGGGGGTGGGAACCGGCTCCCTTCCCTCCACTTGAACCGCAATAATTTCTGTTCTCATCGCTTTAAAGTGCAAATGCACCTTGTTCTCACCATCCCACGTTTCGAGGAGTTCAAGGCCCGTCTGATGCAAAAAATACCCTCTCACGCCATTTAGAATCTGGCGCAGGGTTGATTGACAGTCGTAGGGTAATGTTGGTCCGTCATCTTCTTTTAGGTCGATGGTGATTTCAACACTCGTCTGATGACCAGCTTCTTCAACCAACTCTCGGATACTGAGGGTTTTGTTCCTGAGAGTGACGATGCCTTCCTCGCCACTGTAGAGCTGAGGTATAACAAGAAGGGCTATGCCCAAAAATATCGTTCTAGGAATCATCTCGGATCACATCCATAAAGGCACTCACAGAGAATACGGCGCGACCTGCCCCCGTCGGGCCATATCCTTCAGGCATTGGGAGGCCGCTAGATTCGAAGCACTCCCTCCAGGCCAGCAACAGCTTACAGAAATATTCTAGAGGCGGAGGCTCTTGCGCACCCAGACTCGCCAACGGTTCCGGACACCAAGTTGTAAAACGTGGAAGAACTCCCCGCTCCATAAAAAAGCTGAGCCCTTCTCGAGTGCTGGCAATGGCCTCATCAACTTCCTTGAATCCATGGGGCGCTGACATCTCAACTCCTCCAACAAAATTTGGAATGACTTTTGAAGGGCCAAACACCTCGACCGAATCGACCACCCGACGAATCCAATTTTCTCGGCCAATGGTCGCTTCCTTACCTGGACAGATAAGTTTGAATAGACGCTCATCCCACACCTCGTAGTTGGGGTGATAAATCTTCAGCCCAGCATTCGCCAGGCGCTGACAATCTTCCTTTTCGAAAGCCTGAACAACCGCTTTAGAAATCCACTTACCTGGAAATTTTTCTTCGATTCGCTCTATATACTGAGCATAGAAATCCACCTCACCTTTGCCCTTCAGCTGAGAGGTCACACTTCCTCCCGTGAGGGTATAAGCTTTCGCCACATCATCTTTCTCAGCGACTTTCGAGAGGGCCTCTAGAATCACTTCCGGGTCCTTCACTCCCGTATAGGGGCGACCCGCCTTATGTTGTTGACGATAATTCTCATTGATGTCGCAAAAACGGCACTCCTCCTTCTCTCCCCAATACTGGCAAAGGCGAAAGGCCGTGATGTACAAAAGGTATCCCCACTCGAGTACAGGAACAATTTCAGAAATCCTGTGTCCTGTACTCAGAGATTCCCCATAAAAAGAGGGAATCCCATGAAAATCTAAATCTCCTTGATGCTGGTTATTCAAAAACAGGCAGGCTTTTCCTCGCCCCTCATTCCATTTCACCACATAGGGAGAATTGGGCTGGAGTCTAACAGAAATGACTGTCGGTCTCAGGTCATTGGGCCCCCCTGAGATTCTAATTTCCTCCGGAGCCTTAAAGACAATTTCCTCTGATTGCTCTGCAAGAGGAACCAGATCAAAAGAAAAAATAAAGTAGTCCTTGGGCTTATAGGCCGAGACCTTTTTCAGGACCTCTGCCTCAAAATGAAGTCCTAAGCGGAGCACATCGGATTTGAGGATCGCTTCAGGTGGAAGATCCGAAAAAGTCTCGATGTGTTCCTGAAGCTGGTCGCTCTGCAGGTTGCTCATGTCGCGGGTATAATGTCCCCGGTTTTGGGGCAAGGTGGTCTAACGGTAGTCTTCCAGCAGAGCTTCTGCTGCCTTTGTATCATCTGATGCATCAATCCATTTCTGAAGGTGTTCAGTTCCCGTCTTGTTCTTAGAATTGATGAGAAAGAGGAAGAGATGCGCCTCACGGATTGGAGCCTCCCCTAGCAGAGCATTATTAAAACGCTCCTTCGCCTTTTTCGTCGCCACGGAGGCATCTGTATTCCAACTCCCTGCTTCACCTAGGGCCATGACCCCTCCCCAGAACCACTGCTCTGGAGTGACCGAAGCTCCCTTTAGCACCTGTTCAATGATGCGATGGGCCTTAGCCCTCTCAAAATCACGAAAACTGAGTCTGGCCTGCCAAGTTCTCCACAGTGCCGTCATGGTTTTAAGAGACCGGTTGCTAGGCAAGGCTTTTGAAAGGGAGATCAGTTCGGCTCCTTTGTTCTGATTAAAATAAGATAATCCCAGCAAGACCAATCCAGGCATTCCAATGCCATCTTCTTCTTCTTCCAGATAGGCTTCGGCTTCAACGAAACGCCCCTCTTTCAATAACGATAAGCCTCGCTCTAAAATGACTCGACTTTCATCATTGAGCTCCCAGGTGTCCAACCCTGGGGAGAGTCCCCGAGGAGGTAATCCGGCCCATGGGTCGATGATTTCAACTTCCTTCGCGGCATTTTGGGTTGGCCCATCCTCCCGCATCATAAGACGGAATCCACACAGGGCTCCGAATACGAGAATAAACTGTAAAAGCGTTATGGCGCGTCCCGCAAACCCCCACCATGTCGCGCTAGATTTAATGACAGGGGTTCCACAAGAAAGGCAGACGGCCTGAGTTGGTTTGAGAGGCTCCTTACAAGTCTTGCACTTCTGAGTCTTGGCCGTCGGCCTGCCGCTGACGGGATTGCTGCCACAGTTGCCACAGCTCTTGGATTTCACAGGCTCCTTGTAACCACAGAAGGCACAATCGATGAAGGTCGCAGCTTTTAGCTGCGCTCCACAGAAGGAGCACTCTTTGTCATCAGAGGCGTTTTCCCCAAGACATTCTTCGCACTTCTTCTTCTGAGTCGAACTTTGTGGGGCCTCCTCATCGTCATCATCCTCTTCGGCAGCGTCCTCAACACTGTCTTCTTCAGTCCCTTCGCTTTCTCCATCGGAACCCTCATCGGGTTCAAAGGTCGGGCCTTCTTCCCCTCCGTCGTCATCAAATGAAGTCTCGGGAACAGCGGCTTCGCTTTCCTGTACTGGAGGCTCCTCGTCTCTGACATTTCGATCCTTGAACGCTTTCTGGATCTCCTTTGCCTGGCTCAGGTCAAACTCACCCTTTTCGACCAGCCATGAGAGCCAATTCTTCTTTTTTGTCCCTTTTTCACTGGATTTGAGCTCTGCACGGTAGGCTTTCAACAAGCCCTCAGCCTTCTCTTTAGGAAGGCGCTCCGTCGTGACCAACCAGCGGGCGAGTTCGATATCTACCTTAGAACTCACGATTCGGCTCCCCGCAGTGAACTCACATTTTTCAGAACCTGAGCCCCTCGTCCGGCCGAAAAGAATCGATCGAAATCTTTCTGTGTTAAAGAGTAAAGCAGCGAAGACTGATTGGTCCGAACTGTTGCTGTTCTCTTACATTTCTGAAGCAGTGCTATCTCACCAAAATAAGAGCCCGGCCCCAACTCAGCAACCTTCACTCCATCTCCAACAAGGATGTCGACTCCCCCTTTATCCAAGAGGTAGAATTCGTCCCCTTCTTCTCCCTGAACAATCACGTCTTTTCCAGAAGAGACTTCCTGTTTTTGCAGGCGCTCCATCACCAGACGCACCTGAGATGAAGAAAAGTCACGAAACAGGGAAAGCTTCATGATCATCGAAGCCAGATTCATGGACTCGAGAACCCGAGACATGGCTCCTTCATTCTTCTCACTCCATTGAACCACGTGGCCACGATACAGCCTCACGCTGATCACATCAACCAAGGTTCTCGCAGAGAAATCGTAAGGACGGTCTTCAAAAAGGTCTTCCAGTCGAATGGCTTCATTCGAACCCAGCGTTGCCAGCATGGTAGAGCCCTGCCCTCCGCTCCGCTCTCGCTCCAAGCTAACCTGTCCCTTCAAGACGATCTCCATATAAGGATGAGCCATATCCCCCTGATCAACAATCACGTGATTGGCAGGATACACCACGACTTCAAGACTGTTGGCTAGACCTTCAATGTCGGCTGTGCGGAAGCCCTTAAAACAGAGCTGACTCTTAATGATCTTGATCCTCTGCTCACGGCTGAGCCCTTTTTTACTCTCGTATTTGGAGAGCTGCCCACCTCCGGCGTCTTCATCGTATTCGGGGCGATCCTCCCAAGGCACAGTGCTGATGGCCACTCTCAGAAAACGCTCCCAACCAGAACCGCTCAACCATCCCTCACCCCAGCGACCCAAACATTTCAACAGGCGAGGTTGATTTCGATGGGCTCGTCGGACATCGTCGACACTCACTCCCCCCATTGCCATCGAAAAATTTGCAGACAGGGTGTTCATAAAAGAGCGACGCGGATTGTCAGCCTCCAGAGTCATCTGAAAACCTGAGCGAAAGAGACTTCTACTAACCGATCTCGCCCAACCAGGCCCAGGCAAGGCCATCAGCATCCAACCTGTCACGGCGAAGGCTTCGGCTGACAGAGGCCCAATGGGTTCCAAAGTTGCAAACTGGGTGAGAAGAAGAGACCCGATAGCAACGGGGATGCACTGAACGCCGACTTGTCCTCCAAAAGACCATAGTCCCACTCCTGCCCACAGACCCGTCGCCAATCCGTAAACGATCGCCAGAGGGCCTAAGTCATCCATGTAGGTCACGAAGATCAGTGTGGCAACAATCAGAGCGGTAAGAACGGTTCTAATCCACCACAGTAAGGCGTTCGGAGAAAGTCGAATAAAAGCATACCCGGCCCAAGCTAGCTGGATTAGAGAAAGCATGACTTCGAAAGGAAGGCGAAACTCTCCACCCAAGAGAAAACCTAGGCCCGCGAGGAGAATCAAGAGCATGGGCCATCGAATCTGCCCCGCCAGAGGCACTTCACCTTCAGCCCGAGACCAAGCCAAGGTAAGAAGTGTGAGAGCCAACAGTGCCATACCGCATCTCATTTGCAAGGGAGGTAGAACCAAATGCAAAGGGAGCAGAGCTAGCGTCATGAGGGTCAGAACGGGCACAAGCAGCCGTTCCTCCTTCCAGATGGGGTACTGCAACAATCTCAGGACGAAGGGCTCCATCAACTTCCAAAGCATCCAGAAGAAGGAAAGCATAATGGGCGCAAAAAGTGAGATCTGCCAGAACTGACTGCTGGTCTCACCCAGCCCAAAACCTTCACGCCCCCAGTCTCCCAGAATGGTGGCCATTCTCGCCAGGGTGAAAAGGAGAAAGGAACTCCCTACCACAACCCAAACCAAAATAAAACCCATGGAAAACTGAATCACCTTCTCCCCGGCTTTTCCATATTCCTCGGCAAAAACTAGAGGGTTAGACCGAAACACCCCTCTCAATTCAACGAAGGGAACGCCATCGCTCATGGCATCCAAGCATCGACTCCAAGCTCCCTTAATAAACGGGCAGGACTGAACGATAAAAT
>Ga0233432_10004987_pt1 | contig 11647 bp, 10 predicted proteins | sample SI_122_August201_6_FD_179870 | JGI IMG/M metagenome (GOLD analysis project Ga0233432, IMG submission 179870) | Seawater microbial communities from Saanich Inlet, British Columbia, Canada - SI_122_August2016_10_MG | ecosystem: Environmental > Aquatic > Marine > Inlet | place: Canada: British...
AATTACCGTATCAATCTAAAAAAAGAATATTAAAATCATACAACTCGATAAGTAATGTTGAAGTTAAAAATATAATTAATAACTATTTTGACAGATATAGTATTGGTAAAAAAGATGATAAAGATGCTTTAGCAATTCCAAATGAAACAAATGCATTAAGAAGCTATAGTTTTTATGTAGAGCAGGAGAAAGATAAATGGGTTGAAAATACAACAGATATCACTGCGTTAACCAAACTTTTGATCAAAAGGTATAAAGTGGTTGATTGGAAAAGTAAATGGATAATTCCCGGCAAGGAAAAAAATATCCATTTTTATAATAAATTTAAAAGCGGACGCGTGGTTAGTAAAATAAAAGAATTGGGAGAGAAAACAAAAAGTACTGGAAAACAATGTAGCGTGGGACAAGAAAAATCAAAATTGCAGAAAATTATGGAACAATTAGAAGAAATTTTAACGGAATATTTAAACAAAGAAAATAGTAAAGAAAAAATAGCAAATAAAGCTGATAAAAAATATACGGCAAAGGACATTTGTAATACAATAATGCTGTATTCATATCATTTAACATATAAGTATGGGGAAAAATACAACTATACTTTACTAGAAAGTATTTTATATGATGTATCTTTGCTACCCGGGTTACCAGATGAAAAATCCGGTAAATTAGACAAAGATGGTAATACCGCCTTTTTGATTCATGCCACCAATTAATAAATTGAATCAATAAATTGAATTAATAATATTATTACAGTATTAATATAAAAATTTGTATTGATACTATATAATGAATGCTTCGAAAACAATAAAAAAAGGCTCGATTTATATTAAATCTATCTTGGTAAGAAAGATACATGTTGATTTTAAACATATCAATAGTTATTTAAAAGACCACATACTTACATTGTTGAAAGAAGAATACGAAGGTAAATGCAGTAAAGAAGGCTATATTAAAACAAATTCAATAAGTGTTATATCGCACAGTTCCGGCAATATACAAGGTAATACAATTATATTTGATGTATCATTTGAATGTTTAGTATGTCATCCAGTAGAAAGCATGAAAATAAAATGTGTTGTAAAAAATGTTACGCGAGCCGGTATTCGTTGTGTTTACTATAAAGAAGATGAAACACCACTAGTAATGTTTATTGCTAGAGAAAATAATTTAAAAAATGAAGAGTTTAATAAGGTAAAAGAAGGTGATACCATTGTGGCAAAGGTTATTGGTATACGATATAAATTAAATGATGAAAATATATCTATAATTGGTGAATTACATGGAACCAAGAAAAATAAGCGATCACATACAAAAAAAAATGTAAAATAATTAAAACACACTGTAATCGTTAAAAACGCCATATATCATAAATCCCCATCATCATAAATAATTGTAAATATTAAAATAATATAAACATTTTTCTACTTTTAAGATTATATGATTAGTATGAATATTGCGGAAACCGCGACAACAACACAGTCTGAAAATGTGAAATATTCGGTGGAAAAACTAAAACAGTTAAAAAAAATTATTGATAATAAAAGTTCAGAACATCATGGAAAGATATTGGAAATAATTGTTAAACACGATATTAATTTTTCAGAAAATAACAATGGTATTTTTTTATCTTTAAATAAATTACCCAATCATGTGGTAGATGAGATTGAAAAATATTTAAAATACATTGATGAACAAGAAAAAATATTATCTACAATTGAAACCGCACAAGAAGGGTTTGAAAAAGAATATTTTAACAAAACAACATAAACCCATTTCAATATGTAATTTATCACGACATGTCATCAAACGCACACTTTTATAAGCAACACCACACAAAGCAACACAACTCACATAAGCGCTACCAGAATAAAACACAACATCACAATACTAATTTAACATCGCCTCACGATATAGAAGATTTATTGATGAAACTTAATAAATATTCGCTAACAAATAAAAATATAATAGACAATGTATGTATTGTTGAGCCACCTTCGCGTGCAAACCAACAAGAAACCGAAGTTGTAATAACAAAAAGAAAAGCGGATTATTATTATCCACCATTGGAATGTAAAGATACCTTGTTTTGGTGTTGGATTTCACATCATTATGGCGTTCAAGAGTATGAAATTAATAAAAATAATTTATATAACTATGAAACAAATCGGAAATTTGAATATGTTAGTTGTATCAGAAGTAATAAATTACTACTTAAAGCATTAAAATTAAATAGAACTAAGTTAGAGGAATCATTGTTAGATGATGATGGTATTGGACTGGGTTTGTTTGTTTTTATTTGTTTGGTGCATAAATATAATGTTATTTACACTGACAACTATATGTATTATGAATATATCGACGACTTCAATACAGAATACATTATGATAAATAAAAGAAACAACAAGTATGGGCTATATGTTAAAGAAAAGATAACCAACGACAACATTGAATCATTTAAAAAAAATAAATGGGTGGTTGATTCTATCACCAAACCATTGCGAGCGGTTGGTAGTTATAAAGTAGGTGAAATAAAGGAAATATGTAAGATGATGAATATTGATACAATGAAAAACGAAAAGAAAAGTTATACGAAAAACGAACTATATGAAAAAATTAAACAACATATTATGTAGTTGTGTGATTGTATAGTTGTGTGATTGTATAGTTGTGTGATTGTATAATTGTGTGATTGTATAATTGTGTGATTGTATAGTTGTGTGATTATGTAAAATTGATATGATAAATTTGTTATTAAAATAATAATAAATTTATATTAAAATTTATATATATTTTATATATATTAATGAGCGAACCAACCTTTTCAACCAGTTTCACTGAATATTTAAAAAATTATACACTATCAAAAGATCAAACCGATGAGTTAGAATTGCGTTTTGGAACCAATCGCACAAATAAAATTACACGCATACATTTTGATAATGTTATTAAAAAACTTAAATTAAATAATTATGTATGTCAATTTCCCAATGGCCAATATCATTTAAATATACAAAATGAATTTTTAGATGAACAAACCGGTCGACTTCGGATGTCCAATATTAGAACTGAAATAAAAGGATTAATGAATATCAAACAATATTGTTTAAAAAATGTGTTTAATTTAGAAATACCGGAACCTTACATAACTTTTATGCAAAAAAAAGCAAAAGAAATGACTGGCGGCGAAAGAGTTACTCCGCTAGACAGTATGGATTTTGAATTTCGTGTTAATTACAAAACAGAAACAAAAATGACTTATTCGCATCCTTTAGTTAGACGAATGTTAGATACTTGGAATAGCACAAAAAAAACATATCGATTGATAAAACGATTTACATTTGAAAAACAAGGCATCGGTAATCCACTTAAATTTGACTTAAGTATCGTTAAAACTTCAAAATGGGATTATAGAAATAGAAAATACATACCGGAATCTACAATACAAAAATCCAATGTCTTTAAAAACGAAGAACAATATGAAATCGAAATCGAATTGGTAAATCCCTATGCCAAACCAATGACGCATTTAGAGTTAAAAAAACAGTTAAACAGTGTTATAAAATTGGTTTTATCTGGCTTACAACAAACCAATTTTCCTATATCTTATACAGAACAAAAAGCCGTTTTATATAATTTCGTAAAAATGACAAGCAATAGCAAAAACGACACCCTGTTTGCTAATGATAACAAAGGTCATCGAATGAGAAAAAATAGAAAAAACTTTATAGGACCGTCTTCAATCACCATAGAAATGGAAAACGCAGCACCAAATATGACTGATTTAAATGTTCCAAATATTCACACGCCTTATACCGTAACGGATAAAGCAGATGGTATCAGAAAACTGTTGTATATTGGACAAAAAGGAAAAATATATATGATTGATATCAACATGAACATTCAATACACTGGGTTATTAACAAAAGATAATGCGTATTACAATAGCGTGTTAGACGGCGAACATGTTGTGCATGATAAACATGGCAACTTCTTAAATTTGTATATGTGTTTTGATATTTACTTTAAAAATAAAGAAGATGTAAGGTATTATCCACTTGAATATATAGATAATCTTACATTTGATGATACAAAGTATGATAAAGGAATCTCCAGATTAAGGTTATTAAAAGAGGTTGTAAAAAAGATGGATATATTGTCCATTATAAAAGACAAAAAGCCGTCTATGAAAATAAAAGCAAAAACCTTTTATTCAAACATTTATGATAAAAACAAATCCATAAACATATTTCAATCATGTAAAAAATTGTTATTGGGTATGGAAAATGGAACTATGTTTGAGTATGAAACAGACGGTCTTATATTTACTCCCATTGATAAATCAGTTGGCAGCAGTAAGTTAGGAGTATTAGAGCACAAAAAAACATGGAAACACAGTTTTAAATGGAAACCACCTGAATTTAACACCATTGATTTCTTGGTTGTTACCAAAAAAACAGAAACAGGTAAAGACGAAATCAATCATTTGTTTCAAGATGGAAATAATTTGACTTCTGACGCGGATATAATGCAGTATAAAACAATAGAATTAAGGGTTGGATTTAATATTAGTCAGCACGGATTTGTGAATCCTTGTCAAGATGTAATTGATGGTAATTATCCAGAACAAATCCGATACGATGAAGAAAGTTATAAGCCTGTTCCATTCTTTCCTACAGAACCCAGTCCGGATTTCAATGTTCACTTATGTAATATACCACTTGTTAGTGGAGAAATGTTTATTGAAGATAAAAGCGAAACATTTGAAGACAAAACCATAGTGGAATTTAAATATGTAAAGGAAAATGATAAATATGCTCAATGGGTGCCTATTCGCGTTCGACACGATAAAACCGCAGATTATCGCAGCGGTAATCCTAATTATGGAAACGCATATCATGTAGCGAATGGTGTATGGAAATCCATTCATAATCCTATTACGCAGAAAATGATGAGTGGTGAAGGTGAGTTTGATTTGGAAAATAATGAAGTGTATTATAAACAAACCAATAAAACAACTACAACACAAGGATTGCGCGATTTTCACAATAAATATGTAAAATACTTGTTATTGACAAATGCTTGCAAAAATAAAGAAACGCTTATTGATATGTCGGTCGGCAAAGGAGGTGATTTATATAAATGGCATCAAGGTAAGTTAAACTTTGTGTTAGGTATTGATTTATCGAAGATGAATCTAGAAAATAGAAAAGATGGTGCTTGTGCGCGATATTTAACATATAAAGGTAAGTATAAAAACGCACCGACATGTTTGTTTATTAATGGCAATAGCGGTATGAACTTGCGCAATGGAGATGGTGTGATAGATGCAAAAAGTAAATTATTGATGAATGCCGTTATTGGTAAAGGTAGTAAGGACAAAGGAGTATTAGGTAAAGTAGCATATGAAAATCATGGCGTGGGTCGCGAGGGATTTGATATAGTATCTAATATGTTTTCCACCCATTACTTCTTTGAAAATATTGAAGTATTAAATGAGTATCTTAGAAATATATCTGAAAACTGTAAAATAAATGGATATTTTGTAGGAACATGTTATGATGGCAAAAAGGTGTTTAATATGTTACAAGGTAAATCATATGAAGAAAGCGAATTTATAATGGAAGAAGGTGAAAAAGTATGGGAAATTAAAAAAATGTATACCAATGAAACTTTTCCATCTGATATGAATGGCGTTGGATTACGAGTCGATGTATATCAAGAATCCATTAACAAAATGTTTCCAGAATATCTGGTGAACTTTGATTATTTTAAAGAAGTATTGGAATTATATGGATTTGAAGTAATTGATCCTACAGAATGTAAAGAATTTGGTGTATTTACTGGTATTGATTCGTTTCAACGGTTATTTGCTAAAATGCGGAATCATGTAGAGAAAAAACAGTTGCATGTAAAAAAAATAGGAACAGCACTAGAAATGAGTGATTACGAAAAAAAGGTGTCGTTCTTAAATAATTACTTTATATTTAAAAAGGTCAGAAATGTAGATGCCAGTAATGTATTTAAAATACAAATGGAAAAAGCGAATGATGTATCTATACAAAGCCGGCAAAAATTACAAAAAATGAAGGCAGAATTAAAGGTGGTTAAGCGCAATGTAGTTAAGCTTAAACGCAAGATAAAATTAAAATAATTAACAACAAAGTATTAATGTAATATTAACATAAGATAAACATAAGATAAACATAAGATAAACACAAACATAAGTTAACACCATATGCTTATAGCACAAACCGCCGCAATAAAATTGAATTAGCATAATATAATATCATTTTTATATTAAAACTTAATATAGTAATATAACAATGAATCAAACAATTAATTATGAGTCAATGAAGCTACCAGAACTAAAAAAATATTGTAAAGAAAATCAGATAAAAAAGATAAGTGGATTAAAGAAAAAAGAAATTGTGAAAAGGATTGAAGACGGTTTAAAGGTTGTCGCGGAGCAAACACCGTCTTCTTCTTCTGATCCTCCTCATATTCCAGATGCACATACTCATGAACTACATAAACCAGCAGATAAAACCGTGCTCGAAAATGGCAATATTGTAATTTTAAATAATGATTGTATGGCAGAGTTAAATAAACTAAATGACAATAGCATTGATTGTGTGATTACAGACCCGCCGTATTTTATAGATAAATTAGATAATACATGGTCTTCCGATATGGTAAACAACGATGTTAAAAACAGTCATGTCAAACATTTGCCAAAGGGTATGAAATTTAATAAATCACAGGTGAAATCACTATACGATTATTATTTGGAATTGTCGAAGTTATTGTTTAAAAAAATGAAACCGGGTGCTTATTTCTTGTCATTTTCATCACCAAGGTTATATCATGCGATTGCGATGAGTTGTGAAATTGCGGGATTTGAAATAAGAGACATGATAAATTGGACTTACACGCAAAGTATGCCCAAAGGCATGTCTATATCACATGTTATTAAAAAAATGAAAATATCAGAAGAAGAAAAAGCCAAACTGATAGAAGAATATAAAAATTACAAAACACCACAAATCCGTTCTTGTTTTGAACCAATATGTGTTGCGATGAAGCCAATAGGTAAATTAACATTTATTAAAAATGAGCTGCAATTTAAAACTGGATTACTGGATTTTTCGCAAAAGGTAGGAGTAAATGGTGACCGGGTTCCCGCCAATATAATAACCACAGAAGAATACAACGAAACATATGATAAAAATTTCTTGGTATCGAAACCTTCTAAAAGTGAAAAAGGAGAAAACAACACTCATATTACGGTAAAGCCAGTTGAGTTAATGGAACATTTAATACGATTATTCAGTAAAAAAGAATCACTTGTAGTGGACCCCTTCTTAGGAAGCGGAACAACTGCCGTGGCATGTAAAAATACAAATAGAAAATGTGTGGGTGTGGAAATAAATAAGGAATATTATAATATTTGTGTAGATAGATGTAGTAAATAGTTGAAATGTTAGTAAAATGCAAATAAATTCAATTAAATATTATCAAATACTTTTTTATAATTTTCTATTTGCTGGGGTGTTAATAGTATTTCTTTATTTTTTATCATTTTCAACAACTTATGTGGACACGGAAATTTGGTCAATGTATCGATAAAGATGTAATCATCTCGGTATCGTGCTTGAATAGGAGGTTGTAGCACCAAGTTTTTAGACGAATTATCAGTTGTTTCTGGATTTTTATGTCCAAGTTGCCACAAATGAGTCGGTATATCAATATAGTCTGATTTGATAGTTGATTTTATTTGATTTATTTCTTTGTGTTTATCTTCTTCGGAACCAGAATATTCAAAATTCTTTCTCATTTTATACTTATTGGATAATTGATAGGGATACACAATATACGATCTACCTTTATCGTGCAAGTCGCTGCTTGATTTTACGCCTCTTTGACTTACTTTATTAAATTGTTGTATTATATCGTTTGATTTAATATTGAATTTAACTTTAATTTGTTCGCATACTTCTCTATTAAAATAGTTATATTTGTATGTAGTCATTAAACACCACGCTTTTCCGGTGGAAGAAGATGGTTTTGGTGGTTTTATTTCATTTGCTACACAAAATGATTTAAACTCATCTGAATAATCCTCAGGTAAGGTATCCAGTAAATCAACATTAAATAGGGTGTAGTTATCTGGTTCTATAATAAGAGCGCTCATTGTAGTTATAGTATATGTTATAATTTTTGTAATCAATTCTTGTAATCAATTTATTTATAAAATAATATAAAATAATATAAAATTACAACAATAAATAATATAGAATACATATATGTTATATTATTTATTACCAGATTGTAACCATATTTTAAAGTCAGGTGATATTAAGATAAAATTTACAAATAATGTTGCGAATAACGAACACAATGAAACATCGTCTCCCGTTTATTTAAGCAAGTCATTGCATAAATATTTAAATAATTCAAAAAAACTGATTGATGACAATTATAAAGATTGGGATATTATGAAACGATATACAAATCCGTATGAATTTATACATACTTCGTTACCATTTGCAAATTATTCAGTTGCCAAGGAAACCCCCGTCTCTCGTGCGTTTTATAAATTAATAGAGATATACAAACATTTCAATATACTAAGTAACTATAGTAGTTTAAAAAGTTTTCATTTGGCAGAAGGACCGGGTGGATTTATTGAAGCAACCGCATATATGAGACGAAATCCGTGCGATACATATTACGGAATTACACTAATAAATGACGAAGACCATAATATACCTGGTTGGAAAAAAAGCGAACACTTATTTAAAAAATATAAAAATATTGTAATTGAAAACGGCGCTACCAATACAGGTAATTTATATAGCGTTGCAAATTATAAATACATGGCGGAAATGTATAAAAACAGTATGAATATCATTACAGGAGATGGTGGGTTTGATTTTTCTGGCGATTTCAACAAACAAGAAAACAATGCGTTCCGTCTTCTTTTTACACAAGTTGCGTATGCGATAGTTATGCAGAAATATAACGGCGTGTTTATTTTGAAAATTTTCGACATATTTCTTAAAAGCACATCTCAATTGATATACTTATTGAATTGCTTTTATAAAAAGGTGTATATAGTTAAACCAAATACCAGTCGCCATGCTAATAGTGAGAAATATTTGGTATGTAAATATTTTAAATTTAGTGATACATCTTCTATATACAATCGATTTCATGATGTATTGCATGTATTAGATACCATTGATTTTGATAAATATGAAATAACAAGCATACTAAATGTAGAGTTAAATACATATTATATTAGTAAGTTAAATGAAATAAACACAATATTTACTCAACAGCAAATCGACAACATTTTAAATACTATTAAACTGATTTATTACAAGGATAAATCAAAAGACAAGCTTGAAATTATGAAAAATCAAAATATAAAAAAATGTATGACATGGTGCATTGAACATAGAATACCATATAATAATAACTACGCATCTACTAACATTTTTTTAACAAATAAAAGCTGAAAATAATAATATTAAATAGTAATTTACTAATAATATTATTAATGGAAAACATTACAAACCCTAACTTAAAATCGCATATTGAAATTATTCAACAGCAAAATGTTTTGATTGAAAATCTACTAACTAGGGTAGAGCAATTAAAACACAGAGTAAGTGTTGTAAAAAAAGAAACTCGGCATTTTAAAAGCCTGTGTAAAAGTGCTAGAAACGAAGCCGAATTATATAAAAACTATTGTAAAAATGTAAAACACATAAAATGGAGTGATTAGTTAAACCATTCTACTAATTTTCTTGCGAATTCACCATCCGATGGGTAATGAATTCCCGCTTTAATTCTACAATAATCACATTGTAAAGCAATATCATATAATAACTGTGTTTTTTCTGGATATCTTTTTGAAAGTGTTTTTGCTAATAGTTGAGCTTGATATGCGTGTCCAGCTGGAAAAGCAGGTGTTTGTGCTGTATTTATATTTATAATATTTAAATCAGGGTTTAATTGATAGGGTCTTCTTCGATTGATAAGATATTTAAAAAATAATATGATATGATTTTGTTTTGTTTCTATTATTGTAAGTTGTTCGCGAGTCTCCGGTACATGATGCACAAATGCTTCCACCACTGATTTATTTGTTTTATGAAAAAACGCAACATCGTTTGGTGTTCTATTCGCAACTGCTTTTTCTACTTCAAGCAATTCCATTTCATTATTTGGATAAAAAGGGAGAGATGGTAAATATGGATTATACCCATTAAACAACCCTATGTAAATAATGTATACTACCAGTATAAATAATGCCTTTTTAATGTGTTGTGTATTTATATTATTAAATAACTTCATTTTGTATGTTGTATTATATATTTTATATGTATTAATAAAATATATAAATTGACTAGTTTTTTATTTATGATTTTATTTATTACCACAAAATGCTAAATATTGTGATTATTTATGAACGCGATACGGTGCGTTTGGATCTACATAATTATTTAAAGGTACGATGTAATTATTATAGCGTCGTCTTAAATTGATGTTGGGCAAATTTTGACGATTGGTAGTAGTAGTTGTAGTATGTGTATTTGTAGTATGTGTATTTGTAGTTTGTTGAGTTGGATGCGAATAAGATGACGTGCGATGTCTATAAACACTGTTGGGTAGATGTGTATGATTACTCGGTGTTGTTTTTTCTTGCAATGGTTCTATTTTTCTACATATAGGACACCTATTATCATGTGTCAACCATTTTAATATACAATTATTATGAAAGCAGTGGTTACAATTTAATCGTTTTTTTTCTTGTGATATCATGTTTAAACAAATAGAACATTGATCGGGTGTATAAAAATAATTATATACCACATCTTCTTGATTTAATTGTTTTAGTTGGTGATTTTCGGGAGAGATAGGTGGGGATTGATAATTTGGCATTCCTTTTTCTATTAACCCGGCCCGTCTTGCAAGTCTTGACTGCGCTATTGACATCATTTTTATAACATCGATGTTTTTAAATACAAAATCTCCATACTCTCCTTTTGATGTTAATGACCCTTTACAGTATGTATCGTCATGCTCTGTAATTGTAAAATAATAATTTCCATTGGGAATCACTTGTCCATTTTCATCGCACATACTTTCAGAACAACTAATTGTTGTTTTAAATGATTTATCTTGTTTACTACCGACTTGTTTATTTGTTTTACTTTGTAGCCCTTCCATTTCTATTTAACAAAAAAAAAGATAATAATCTTTGTATTTTAATGTATTAAACTAGTAATTACTTTCTCTCCCAAAACGGCTGTCGTACAAACTGAAACACTTTTGTCATCATACATTTGATGAAGTCATCTTTACATAAATCCAAGTGTTCGTCTACCATGTCTTCTAAATCATCTAAGTCGCAATCTTCGCTATTATTATAAGCCTCAATATGTTTATGTATGCGTTCATCTATTTCAGCCAAACACTTGTATACAAATAAGTCTATTTCCCCGTTTTCTATCATCGCAATTGAACTACTGGTGTTTTTCTTACGAGTTGGTTTGGCTTGTAAGTAAAACACTAAACTAAATAGTATTGGATAAATAAAGCAGCATCCATGATCGTCATATACTTGAAGATTTACACC
>Ga0233432_10004995_pt1 | contig 11632 bp, 16 predicted proteins | sample SI_122_August201_6_FD_179870 | JGI IMG/M metagenome (GOLD analysis project Ga0233432, IMG submission 179870) | Seawater microbial communities from Saanich Inlet, British Columbia, Canada - SI_122_August2016_10_MG | ecosystem: Environmental > Aquatic > Marine > Inlet | place: Canada: British...
ATCAACCACTTTTTTCATTGCTGATACGTGGTTAACTTTAAGTTGTTTAAGATCTGCTTTTAGTTTAATGGCTTCTGCTCGAGTATAGTCACTATCTTCTTTCATAGCATTACCTGCTGCTACGGCATCTTTATGAGCATTAGAATTACCATGGGAAGCTTTCTCACCTCTTTTCTTCTTAGCATTGATGTTAGCCCAAAGTCCTGGTTTTTCTTCTTTTAATTCTTCTAAAGCCTGTTTAATTTTATCTTGAACTGAAGAGTTATTTTTATCAGCTTCTTTTCTATCTTTAGTAGCTTGGGACATTGGCCATTTGTAGTTAGAGCCTTGATGTTTACCTTTATATCCGTACTTACTCTTTTTCATATTACTGAAGTTTATCTGAGTGCATAATTAACATTCTAATTACGATAGCAGCTAAAGAGCCAAATATGATCCATAGTGCTTTATTGACACCGTTTTTCCATCTTTTAAGATCTTCTAATTCTAACATTTGAAGTTGAAAATCTTTTTCGTTTGATTGCATACCTACTCTAAAGTCTGTATTCTTGTTGGTATTTACTATTACCCCGTCTGATGGGTTCAGTAGAGTGTACTTGAGGTCAGAAATATCTTCTTTAATCTCCTCAAACTCTTTAAGCATAAGTTTAAGCTCACCATTAGGCATGTGAGTCTTAATGTGCTTTATTTCCAGTAATACTGATTCCAGCAGTTCCTTCTGTGTCATGTAGTAATTTTTATTTACTTGATATATATCTAATAAATAGAAAAGAATTACTTTACATGTTCACGAAGTAGGTCTAAATAGTTCTTTAGGTCATCTCTAACCTGGTCTTTATATCCGGTAGATAGTGCACCCCAATCTTCTACGTCTCCTTGTTCCGTTACTATACTAATCTTATCTTCGAGTGATTCAGTAATCCACCCCTCAAGATCGGATATGAAAGCTTTGATGTTCCCTTGAGTCATTTTACTCTCGTACTCTTCGAACAGTCCAGCTTTTTGTAAACTAGCTTCATAGTCTATTACGCAATCAAAACAAAACCCATGTATCTTATACATCTTAGAATCCAACCTCTTTTTCATTCTGCTGTCACATTTTGGACAACATAGAGGAGTTTTCGCAAGCTCTTTAACTGAATCTAGTTTAGTTATGTTCTGCTTGATACCATTCTTAATAGTCCATTTCTTTCCGGACTCATCCCAAACATCGCCTTCTTTACGATGCTGGTAAGCTTTTTGATAACCTGTCTGTGACTTCGTTTGAGCAGTAAAATCCTTATTAACTAAGTTACGTACTCTCTGTACGTCTGACTGCTTAAACTCTTTTTTTAATAACGATTCTTTACTCATAAATTATAATATTCCATGGTAGGTTTCCTCTATTGCATTAATTGTAGCATTAGGAGCAAACTCTTGGAATTTAGCTTTTAGTTCATCTAGTGTTTTGCTATAGTCTATTTGGTCTTTGACAGAAATCCCTAATCTACCAGGAGCTTCTTCAGTACCTTTATATATGTTAAATGCGATGTCTTTACTTTCATCAGAAGCATGACCAATATGAAGAGTCACTTCTGTGGCTAAAGATAAATCTCCAACTAACTTTTGATGTTTAGCTACGAATTTTGCTCTGACATCTTCCCAAGTTGTTCCTTCCCAATAATCATGGGCAGATAAAAATTTAAAATCGTTATCCCAAAATGTTTTTATTTGTTTACCAGGTCGGTAGCCTACTAATCGAGAAGTTTCTCCTAGGGTGACGTTATTGAATGCTGTTTGAAATCCGTCGTCCATAATCCGCATAACCGAATCATACGAATGCCATCCGATCCAGTCGAAGGGATAAGGTGTAAATCTAAGTCCGTCTGTATCAAGTTTTTTAGCTGAGTTACAGTTCCAGCCTAAAGGTAAATGTAAGTGATTACTCATATCCAAGTTTTTTTAATTGTTCAATTACATGGTCTACATTGCCGTTTTTGCATCTTATTGCAATACCTCCTGCTGCAGCCCACTCATTGATGTTACTTTTTTTATCATCTATTAAAATACTATTTTCGTTTGCTTTCCTCTGCTTATCTTTAGAGTAGGCAAATATAACCTTCGGCTTAGGGTTAAGGTGGTTTCTAACCCATAAATTTTTACCCAACCTAGAATTATTATTCCGGGATGGGGAAGTTAGTAAATCTGGTTTGTACTTACTGATAAAGTCCCAAAGTTTTTGTCCTTGAGGCATCCAATCCATTCCGACCCAGAATCTAACTCCAATTTTGTTATCTATTAACTCCCAAAATGCAGGAGTTCCAAATTTCTTCTCATACTCTTGTGGATGCATGCCAGAAAAATGATCAAATCTTGATTCAAAGTCTGTTAATACTCCATCCATGTCGCAGTATATCTTATAAATAGGTACCTCTTTCTCTTCAGGCAGAGGATATGCTTCTAATAAATCTACTATACTATTTTTCATGCGAATATTTTATAATTATCTTCTTCTTTATATGCTGCTACTTCATATGGATGATTGTCATATCTATATCCCATATCGTAGTATCTCTTCATCCATGAAGGTGACTGAAGGTAATGTTGATACTCATGTACTAATGTCTGTATTACATGTTCTCTATCCTTCATCTGTGGATAATAAATAACTATAGAGTTATCTATCCTATCATACTCAGCATGACATTTATCTTCTTCACCTTGAGCTTCTGCGTCACCGCTATATCTAGCATAAATATTATGATGTAGTTCAACATAAGGAGTACATTCTGGTGTAAACTTAGAATACCCGTAGTGTTTCTCTATCTTTGGGTAAACCTCCTTTATTATATTTTTTATCTCTTGTCTAGTCATATTATTTAAATTCGACTTTTTTATGAGTTTTAATACAGGTGATTAAATCGTCGACTACGAAAGGGTCGAGTATTAGACCTTTTGATTGTAGATCGTAGATAGTTTTTTCTAGAATAGAATGCGAATGTAATGTTGCTTGTGTCATAACCTTTTTTATTTATACTTAAATATACGAAAAAAAACGTTAGGAACCAACTTATTTTAAAGAATCTTCCCAGTTTCTGAAAGTAATATTACCTGTAAGATATGCTTCTTTTTCTAGTTCCAGTAAGTGGTCATCTTCATTAGTATTAGAAGTTTGTACATTACCTAGTGTGCCGTTTAAGTTTTGCATATGATGAACCATTTCATGAGAGAATGATCTAACTATATCTTTAGGATGTCTACCAGTCGTATATATGACTACTTCCTTATTGTTAGGATCATAGTATGCTGTTCTACCGAAGAAGCTAGAAGCATTATCTTCATCCTGTCTTAATTTGATTTCCGGTAGAGGGGTAATATTCATACCTTGATCTAACATATACTCTACTAGTGAAGCAATGTATTCTTTAAGTTCCGGTTTCTTTGTTTCTTCTTTTATTATCTGTTTCTGTTCAACAAAGTATTCTTCTACAAAGCCTTCAATGTTTGATCCTAATATCTCTGCTACTATTTTATCTTTCAAATCGGTAAGTATATTAAGTATTTCATCTTTAGATAACTCAGAAGGAAAGAAGTCTACTATTTGATCTAGATTACCTGATAGTATACTCTTTCTGAAATCTGTAGCTCTAACTCCTGAACTAGAAGCAGCTTTGAGAGCTAATCCTTGTACGTTGTCTACATTATTAAATGTGGTAACTCTTCTTAAGTCTACAAAGTCTTCTTGTCCTCTTATACCTGTTACAGCTACATATTCACCCTTTGGATTCTCTCTAGCATAGTCTTTTGCAGCAAACATAGGATTCTTTTGTCCATCTACTATCTTAACGTTGCCTAAATGTTTAGCATATATTTCCCATATACGAGTAGCTTCTGCTTTATCTATTCCATTTCTTTCTCCTCCTCCAACAAATATAACTACCTCTTCTATAGATGGTTTATCGTTAGATGGTCCTTTAAATAGACTAGAGGCTTTATCCTGATAGTTGTCTTTATCATAAACAGTCCCATTATAAGAGCCGTCGAGTAAAGATTTTACTACGTTAAAATGACCTCTATGAGGTGGTTTAAATGCTCCTGGGTATAATGCTATCATGCTGTCTTATGTGTTGGTTGGCTCCAAGGTTGAATCCAATATTCCCAAAATATCTTCTTTAATTTTTTCATGCTAAAAATGCTTGAACTTTAGAGTCTATTTCTGCTGGTGTAGAATGTTTTAGTTTTTCCTGAAATGTAGGATTATAAATCATATCGATTATATTATCTAATACTGCATCAGCAGCATCTCTTCTTTTAGCAGATGACTCTCTATATTTTTTAACTGCGTCCTTAAGTTTATCTTGGCCAGGACCTACTCCGTTACTTTTATATGCTTTTAGAAAGGCTTGTTTGATAGCTTTGTCTTCTGATCTATTGTCTCTATCCCAATCAATATTACCAACATGTTTGTTGAACTCCTGTTCTTCATCTGAGGTCATTTCTACTGGTTTAAAGAAAGAAGAACCTCCTATGTCGTTTTTCTCGTTATATCTTTCTAAGTAATCCTTCACACCGCTCAATCCGTTTTTAGCTGCTGTGTCAAATCCTTCTATTTCTTTTTTGAACTTACCACCTCTATCAGAAACAAATATAGATAAGTTACCTTTTAGTTTTTTATTATAATCTTCTATCTTCTGATATACATTTCTCCAAGTAGAGAATACGGCATCACTTGGTATATTTCTTTCTCTACCTTGAAAGTTAGATATATAAGATATCATAGGATGAGCGTACACCATTACCATGTACACTTTATATTTTTTAGCCAACAAGTCATCTAGCTGCTTTTCAAACCTAGCACCAGATGCTGTTGTATCCCAAACAAAGCTAGTTTTTTGTTCTGCTGCTTGAGCTGCGTCCTTGGCTACTTGGTTGGCTGCTGGTCCTAGTTTGTTGTAATACTGGTGATCCGGATCCTCGACGTATTTGTCTGGGTTGAGGTTGAGAAGACTGTCTAACCCTAACTGGTTGAGTAGGTACGTTTTCCCTGACCCTGCTCCTCCCGCCATTATTACTGCTTTCGGGCCTGCCGTAGCCTCTAGGAGTATTTCTGATAGTTTGATCATTGTTGTTAATTATTATTCTTCTATTCTTTACTTTAACTTTGATATCATTAGCGATTTCATCTATTGATAATGTACTTCCAGCTGTTGCTGATCTTGGTGTTCTAACTCTTACGTTAGTATTGTTTCTAATTACATTATTCGAACCTCTTCTACCGCTGGTATATACAGTGTTTGTTCTTCTATTATAATTAGGTCGGTAATTCCAGTTATAAGGGTGGTAATCCCACCTATGGTTATAGTTCATATACTGATATCCCCATCTGTCGTATCCGAACATAGACCATCTGTGTGGAGTAAACCATGGATAGTCCCAAGCCCAATCATTCCACATTTCAGTTCTATTCCAATAGTAGTTATATCCGTAATAATAACCTCTCCAATTATTGAATCTATTATATCTAAATCCTAATAGTTTATTATTCCAATCAAACGATCTAGGTTGACTTAGAGCATATTGAGCATAGTCGTATCTGAATTGAAAGTTATTCCGTAACTTCCATTTAAATTGAGAGTAAGATAAAGTATCTATTCTAATAGTAGAAGGACCGTTATAAATTCCGTCAAGATTAGCTGCATGATTAAGAGTAGTGTATTTAAACTGCAATGTACTGCAAGAATTAGCACTTATTGCTAAAAAAATTACTGTTAAATAGATTGCTGCTATTTTTAAAAACGAATTTACTGAGTCTGTCATACTTTTACTGTTGTTGGGTAACTATTATAAATAGGTTCAGTATTTGGGTTCTCTAATTCATATAGTCTGTATATGAGTTTAAACAACTCAAAGTTCTTATCAATTTCATCAATCTGCAATAGTTTCCAGCCTTTTCCTTGTATTACATTCTTCTGCTTAGAAGGTCCTCTTGAATGAGCTTTTAACCATAGCACTGCTGTTCTATCGATCTTAATACCTCTACTCTCTTCTAAACCTTTAGCATAAGAAGCTAATTGAAGGTCATAAGACTTATGTATACTATTTGAAGTCTTGATATCGATTAACCATACCTCTCCATTCATCTTACATACAATATCTGCAGTACCAGCAAACTTATGTTTGTCTGACCATACAAATTGTTCTGAAGATATAAGTTCAGGTTTATATTCTTTCCAGAAATCAGCAAACTTAAGTATCATCTCCCATACTAACTGAGAGTATTTAGCTCTACCGTAATCGTCCATCCAGCTTACTTCTTCTCCTTCTACTAACTTTTCAGCAGCTTCATGTACCTGGGTACCTTCTTTACCTGCTTTTCTCATTATAAGATCGGCGTTATGCCCAACGTCCTTCATCCATGTTTCGAAGAACTTATTTTTGGGCATATATTGGAGTATAGTAGTTACGGAAGGATAGTATACTCCTTCGCCTCTCTTATAGACCCTTCGGTCTAAAAAGTTAATTTGCTTTAAATCGGGGTTAAAGTCTAGTCTCTTTTTCTCGTTTTGTTCGAGAATATTCATTCCTTGTTTGATCATAGATCTAATTTGTGCAGCATCATTTTCGTTAAGTCTAGTTCCTCTGCTTGTTGTATAAAGTTAGTAAAAGCAGTAAATCCCATTTCAGATGGATCTTTGTCTGGAAGATCTACTAGGAATACTCTTTTACCTTGGTTTAAAAATTTTTCTGCTATTTGTATTGCTTTATCTCTAGCATCTGTATCTAATGCGATATAAATGTCCTGTACATTACTAGTGATAATCTTTTTATATAGTTCATTAGACACGCTCTTACCTAGTATAGGTATAGCATTTCGACGTATAGCTATAGCGTCAAACACTCCTTCACATAGTATAATGGGTGCGTTCCAATTAATTAAGTTCTCAAAAAATATTATGTCTTTGGAAGCTTCAGGATTCTTGTACTTAAAGTAGTTGCCATCATAAGTTCTTGCAACATAGAAATTGAGTGTACCGGATGAAGTATAACTTGGAATAACAACTCGTCCTCCATAGTCTCCAGTTGTGCAGTATCCAATCCCATATTTAATAAAATCATTGTCGGTAAGTCCTCTCTCATAAAGATAATTTCTAACTAGTTTAGCAATAACTGATGTTGTAGAAGCGGAATACAATGGTTGGTATTCTTTCGGTAGTTCTACTATAGATAGCGGCTGGTAATCTATTTGTGAGCCTCTTGGTATGTACTTTAGTATACTATCAGCAATACTCTTAGGAGTTTTCAACTGCCTTACTAAAGAGCGTATAGATCTACCTTTAGTTTGACAAACCCAACATTCCCAAGGATTATGTCCTTGTTCGTTAGTTGCCATATTGATTTCCAACTTAGGCTTTCTGTGGTTGCAGAAAGGGCAATGGAAAGCGTAATTATCTCTCGCTCTTTTGTGAGACTTACCTAAAAGATTCTCAACAGAACCGAGTAAGAATGTATAATCCATACTAATGTCCGTAACTAGTTATACTCCAATATAAGAAAAATAATTCTAAATATCAACTAATTTAAGGTGATTCTTTTGATTCACCATAATGTTGGAAGGTCTGATGTCTAATTCATCAGGGTCTATACCGTAACGTTTAGCATCTTTTTTAACTGCATCTACCCATTCTTCAGGAATTTCTCCTTTAAACTCTCCTAGTACTTCCATTTGTATAATACCGAGTTTAGGATTAATTTCCTCTACATCGTAGATATGAGCAAAATGATTTGTTTTTTTACCCTTAAGTACGTGGGCATGTTCTAATTCAATTTCGTCTGTAGTAACTTTATATACTCTGCCGTTAAGTAAATAAGCTGAACCGTAATCTCCGGAACCTAAATGCTTACCTCCTAAGTCTTGTATCTTATCTATTTCCCTTTCAAATCCTGGGTCGTAGTATAGAATTTCGCCAAGTATTACGTTTGATAGTCTCATACATGTTAACTTACGTCCATTGCGTCATCGTGATCTGCATCGATCCCTTTAGCTTTAATTGCGTCAGTAATTTTATCTAAAGTAGTAGGAGCATAATCTCTTGGTAGCTCCATTCCTGTTAGGTTTTTGATATACTCAGCAGCTTCATCATAGGATCTAATTTTGTCTTTCCAGTTATTTAATCCACCTTCTGTTGGTTTCTCATAGAGATATGTTCCGTAGTACCTTCCAAAATCAGTATATGTTATATTGATACGGTGAACTTCAAATCCTGGTTTATATTCTAATATTAAAGTGCTTAGTTTCATCTTACTTACTTTTGTATAAATAGCTAGGTTTTGTGGAGCTTTACAATAAACCCACCTTCATCTAGCTCTATGACTGTGTCGACCCACTTGTAAATGTCTTTCTTTATATTGTGATATGGTTCCGGATATAATTCATCTACGTTAGGATTAACCTGTGTAGAAGTGCTCCAAAGCTTGTCTATATCATCTCCTTCAGCGAAAAATTTGTTGATTAGTATGCCTTGTTGCTGAATATAACTTCTGTATGTACTTCTTATTACTTTCTTTTCTACCCTTGTATATTCGTCAATATATACATCTGCTGCATAGCTAATTATTTCATGGTTATCGTAAAGTTCTTCTGCAAGAGTAGAGTTAATTAAGTATGCATGAGCACCATAATCTCTTTCAGTATCATTCTCCTGTAAGTGTTTACATATATAATTTCCTGCTATCTTTCTTCTCTGCCTTCCAAACCAAACGATATCTATCATTTGCTTTTTTACTTTATCTATAGTTTTCTTAAAATTACCTGAGTATATATCTTCGACTAAATCTAAAGTAGGTCTTGCATCATCTTCAAGTATAAGGTAATATCTTCCTTCTGATGTTTGATCATTATCTTCAACAATCTTTTCGTATACAGATCTATGAGATATAGAGGTGGCAACAATATTTTTAGATAAACATCCGTTAGGATCGAAAAATGTATCGGATAGCTCTCCAGAAGATAACATTTTATTTATGTTTAAATTCTTACCTAGAGTTGCGTCTACAAAGGTGTAATCGAAGTTAGAGTAATGAGACCATGCGGCTTCAAAAGCTTTTCTCCTTTTTTTATTTTTAGGATCGCTAATTACATAAACTTTATAAGCTCCAAAATTATATAATGGAACCTTATAATGTATAACTTTACTTTCCTTGTCCGCGGTACTTTTTAACATAATTTTTAGAATTTTTGAGTTTTGAAGATTTAGACTTAGCGTGTACGCCTGGTCTTTTCTTTCTACTCTTTTCTAAATAATTACCAACTAGTATTTTAGCCATTTTAATTATTAACTTTGTTATAAATATAAGAAACTTTTTGAATTATACCAACAGCATTTTTATAATCTTCTGATGCTAGCATTTCTTTTCGTGTGTTGTATACTTTAATTCCATCTAAATCGAAGTATTTTAAATTACCTTCATCATCTATTGCACAGTTGTATACGTTTACAATATCAGTTAAAACGATATTATGTTCAAGGGCTGCTTCAAAATGTTTTAACATTTGAGAAAAAACATTAATTCTTACAGGCCATTCCCAATCGTCCCAATCAGGGTATAGATTGTACTTAGCACAAAGAACTTGATACCCTTCATATCTCTCTTGAACTACATATAATACTCCGTTATAAATCCCGACATCATATAGTTTAGGTATTATACCGAGATTGTACAGGATATCATTTGTTTTTAAAATGACTAGTTTCTGTTTTAAAGATGCTACTGGTACTGTAGTATTAAATGTTATTTTATCTAAGACAGCTTTGCAGGGGTAAATAAACTTTAGTACGTAATCTTGATAGTAAAATACTTTATGAAAGTATCTAAAATCTCCATTAGTTTGAAGTGTTGTAAGTTTTGAATCTGCGTATCTATTTTCTATAAGATGTTTAGAGTCTATAATAGAAGTAAAACTGTACTCGCTTAATTCAGCATTTACTTTCTTAATCTCTTCTGTCCAATCTGTAGTTCCTAGTTGAAATTTATTTCGCTCAGGTATATGGAATTCATTTATTTTAATATCTTCTAAATAACATTTCACACTGCTACCTATATGAATGTTATATTTATCAGCTAACTGTTCACCGAGTTTAGCATCCATAGTCGAAGACCAACTACCTACTTTACCAGATCTAAAGTCATTAGTAGTATACTTAATACCGTCAGTATTTTTATTTGGTAGTCTTATATCTATCTGCTTTTGAACTGGTAGCTCTAGAAACTTACCTACTTTATCTACTGATGATTCATAGTCATTAATTATATCCTCAAATGAAATAATTTCCATATCAAGATTGAGAAGCTCTCTACTCATATAAACTGAAAACCAGTTCTTGTAAAAATCTATTAATATATCTCCTAGATTATCATAATCAATACCAGGAGTTTCATATCCTGTATTATCAAAATTCTCGTAAAAGTCTGAGAAAGAATTGTAGTTTTGTTTGATATGAGGTCTATGATAACAAGAGTTAATTATATCTCTAATATCTCTAAAGATTAATATGATTTTAGATTCAGAAAATATCTTATCTATTTTTTCGTCAATACCTAAGTCAATAGTATGGTTACGTTTATAGTGGTCTCTATAGTTGTGTGAGTGAGTAGAAGTTACTTTGTTTCCTTCGTCTATTAACTCTTGAAAACCATTTAAACCCGGGTGTTCAAACTTAGTAAAGTCTAGATAGTTTTCATCAATACTCTCGTACCCAAAGTTATTTACTATGAGATCTGCTAGTAAGTGAGTACCGCTTCTTCTTGCTGCTACTATAATTACGTTCCGTTTATACACCATGCATACTTTAATCCGGTTAGTCCATAGAGTGGATAATACCACTCATCATAAAATTCTCGATAGGTATGATAGTTACCTTTAATATCATCTAAAGGAAAAAATCTATGAAAATACCCACAGTTCTTATACATAGACTTTTTATACTTTTCTACTCCATCTATTCTTAAAGGTTCTTCATTAATAAAGTCTGCAACTCTATCTTGAAAGTACTCTGGGTAGAAGAGAGCATCTTCATATCTGACTATTAAGCAGTTCTCTTTGAATTCTTTTCTATAAAAGTTAATTAGTTCTGCTTCTTTCTCTACAGTGAGATCTAGTAGCTCTCTTAAGTTAGGGTTGCCATGATCTAGTGTTGGGTAGTCAAAGGGGTAGTGATGGTTGCCGTTATCGAAGTGTAGAATATTCATTGCTACCTCTCTAGGATCTGTTACAACTACTACTACTTTAGTTCCTGCTTTCTTTAGAGTCTTAGTTATCTTTTTATCTAATATTGAATGAGACTTACTCCAGTAGGGTCCGGTTTGTATACTTTCGAAGTTTTCGAGTATAGCTTCTCTACAGAATTCTGAGCCGGACATTCTCCAGCTTACTAAAAGGTATTTGTTATCTTCTATAGGTTTATGTATCCACGCTAATGCACCTTCAAGTTCCATACAATCAGGGCTTATGTCTCTCCAGTTAAATACTCTTTTATTTTTTTTCAGCATTAGGTTTATTAGAAAGAGGAATTGGTATTTCTGGTTCGGTCTCTATAGCTTTGATATGTCTATTAGATTGAGGTACTAATACTTGAGGAAAGTATTTTTCTATATA
>Ga0233432_10004998_pt1 | contig 11628 bp, 8 predicted proteins | sample SI_122_August201_6_FD_179870 | JGI IMG/M metagenome (GOLD analysis project Ga0233432, IMG submission 179870) | Seawater microbial communities from Saanich Inlet, British Columbia, Canada - SI_122_August2016_10_MG | ecosystem: Environmental > Aquatic > Marine > Inlet | place: Canada: British...
TTATATTAAAGAAAATTTAGAAAAAATTAAAACATCAATTTCAGAAAAAACTGTTCTTGTTGCAGTGTCCAAAACCAAACCTATTGTAGATTTGTTTGAAGCATATGAAGCTGGTCAGAGAGTTTTTGGGGAAAACAAAATACAGGAAATGGTTACAAAACATGACGCTCTACCTAAAGATATAGAGTGGCATATGATAGGTCATCTTCAACGAAATAAAGTGAAGTATATGGCTCATTTTGTAGACTTAATTCATGGAGTAGATAGCTTAAAGACTTTAAAGGAAATAAATAAACAAGCACTTAAACACGAAAGAGTAATTAACTGTTTGCTGCAAGTAAGAATAGCTAAAGAAGAAACAAAATTTGGGTTAACACCAGAGGATGTATCTGATATTTTAAATTCTGATGAACTAAAATCCTTTACTAATGTTAAAATTAGTGGTTTTATGGGCATGGCAACTTTCACAAAAAATGAAGCTATTTTAAATGAAGAATTTTCTGAATTAGAAACTTTATACAACCTTCATAAAAAACAACACCCAGATTTCACAATACTATCAATGGGAATGAGTGGAGATTACCAATTAGCTATCAAAAACGGAAGTACCATGATTAGAGTTGGTAGTTCTATTTTTGGTTCTAGAAATTATATCGCATAGAATTTGTACGCAATTTTAGACATAGAAACTACAGGAGGTAAATTTAATGAGGAGGGCATTACAGAAATAGCCATCTATAAATTTGATGGACATTCAACTATAGATCAATTTGTGAGCTTGGTAAATCCAGAAAAACCAATTCAAGAATTTGTTGTAAAGCTTACAGGAATCAATAACAAAATGCTCAGAAATGCTCCTAAATTTTATGAGGTTGCTAAACGTATCGTTGAAATTACAAAAGATGTAACATTAGTGGCTCACAATGCAGAATTTGATACTAGAATTTTAAAAACAGAATTTGATAGATTAGGGTTTGACTATGAGAGAAATTCAATATGTACCGTAGAATTAAGTAGAAAGTTAATTCCTGATGAAAAATCCTATAGTCTTGGTAAATTGTGTAAATCTCTTGGTATACCCATGAGTGATCGGCATCGAGCTTCTGGAGATGCTTTAGCAACAGTTCAACTATTCAAATTATTATTAAATAAAGACATCAATAAAGACATTACGCAAAACTCTATTAAATACTTTGATAATAGAAATATCAAAAATAAAATTAATACCATTCTAGATAGCATCCCTGTTAAAATGGGGGTATATTATATTCACAATCATGAAGGTAGAGTTATATTTATTGGTAGAGGAAACAATCTAAAATCTGAAGTTACTAAACTTTTTTTGAAGCAAAGTAAACGTGCCTTAAAAGTTCAGGAAAGAGTAGATAAAGTAACTTACCAATTTAGTGGAAATGAACTATTTAATAGATTAAAGTACCATATAGAGTTGGAAACTCTTAAGCCAAAATACAATTTCAAAAAAAAGAAAAAATTAACAGTTCAACAATTTTCTCACCCAGACTTTATAATTCAACTAAATGGACGAGAAGTTGAGGAAAATGCACTTATTTTAATTGAAAATAATGAGGTTTTTGGTTTTGGATACACAAATTTAGCTTTTCAAGAATCAAAAATATCAATTTTAAAATCTATACTAACTCCAATTGAACATAAAGAATTGGCAAAAACTATTATTAAAAATTATTTAAAAAATAATAGTGTGAATAAAATCATAAGATTTTAATTTTTAACTTTAAAAAAACTGCAATAAGCCATCGTAACATGAAAAACATCCTCCTAAGTATCTTCCTGTTTCTTTATACTTTTTTGCATGCTCAAAAGGAAAGATCTGCAAAAATGGGACAAACAAGTCTTCAAGAACTTCAAATGACTTATTATGAAAAAGATTCTAGTGCTAATGCACTAGTTTTATATGAGCAAGGGAATTATTACAGGAGTAAACTAAAAGATTTTCGATTTACAACAGATTATTATCACAGGGTGAAAATTTTCAATAGAGAGGGTGTAAAAAATGCAACCATAACCCTATATACAAGTAATAATCACAACGAAATAATATCAGATATTAAGGCAATTAGCTACAATTTAAATGATAAACAATTAATTGAAACTACATATTTAAATGATGATCAAATATACACGTCAGATGTTGCCAAAGATCACACTAAAACTACATTTACACTACCAAATGTAAAACCCGGAACAGTTATAGAATATTCCTATTCTATTTCTTCTTACTCAGTAAATATTAGAGATTGGTATTTTCAATCTCATATTCCAAAGTTAATGAGTGAATTTGATTTGGCTATTTTGGGTAATTATAAATATAATGTAAGGTTTTTAGGCCCTCACTCTCTTGGTAAAGAAGATTCATTTATAGATAAATCATGCATTGAAATGCCTGAAGGACAAATTGCACCCTGTGCTGCCTACTATTATGGCATGAAAGATATCCCAGGTTTTAAATCAGAAGACCACATGCTTAGTAAATATAATTACCTATCAAGAATTATTTTTGATTTAGAGTCTGTTTCAAAACTAGTAAAATACACTATTGGTGGCAAAGATGATATTATTAAAGAAAAGATAACAAATTATACAAAAACCTGGAAAGATGCAGATAAAACTTTAAAAAAAGATTTTTTAAATTATCAAAGTAGTAAAGAGAAAAATTTTAAAAAGAAAATACCTTCAGAGATTTTAAATGAAATAAATCAGATGACCAAAGCTAAAAGAATTTATTCATTTATTCAGAACCATTATACTTGGAATAAAATAAACTGGATTTCATCAAATATTAAACTTAAAGAAAGTTTTGATAAAAAAGTAGGGAGTGTAGATGAAATTAATCTTTCATTATATAACAGTTTACAAGCAGCAGACATTGAAAGTTATATTACCCTAGTTACTACAAGAGATCGAAAACAACCAACAACACTTTTCCCTGCTTTAGATGATTTTAATTATATTATTGTTAAAGTAGTAATTAATGGTAATGATTATTTTTTAGATGCTACAGACAAATACTTACCTTTTGGTACAGTACCCTATAGATGCTTAAATGGTGTAGCAAGAGTTTTTGATTTTAAAAAAGGAAGCTATTGGCAGCACATCCCGCCTAATAAAATAAATAATTCTAGTCTTTCTTCTACGATTTTAATGAATACAGACGGGAATATAGAGGTAACCTCTAATGTTGTAAATTCAGGTTATTTTGCAAATGAAATTAGGCATAAGTATAACTTATCTGGAGAAGAAGACTATAAAAAAGATATTGAGATAAAACTTGTAGATTTTGAGATTGAAGACTATTCAATTAAGTATAGCTCTGATCTAGAAAAACCAATTAAAGAATCTTTTACCTTATTAAGTGATGATGATTTCTCAACTCAAAATAAAATTTCTTTAAAACCATTTTTAATATCAAGGGTATCCAGTAATCCTTTTAAACTAAAAGAACGATTATATCCTGTAGATTTTGGTTATAATAGATCTGTTACACAACGAATTATTGTTGAGGTTCCTGAAGGTTATGAAGTAACGAGTATACCTGATGAAGCTGTAATAAAACTGCCAAATAATGGAGGTTCATTCGTTTACAAAATACAATATGTAAACAATACTATAAAAATTTACTCAAAATACCTTATCTCTAAGAAAATTTATAATCCTGACGAATACAATAATCTAAAAGATTTTTTTAAGCAAATCATCTTTGCAGAAAATTCTGTCATTGTGTTTAAAAAAATCTAACTGGTTCATAAAATTATCACTTTCTTTATTTTTCGTGTATCAGTATAAATTATAGTATATTGTCAATAAATATGTATAACCTTGATGAACTTATCAAAAAATAAACCGTCTTTAAAACACAGACTTCATGAAATTATTTATGAGGCAGACACCAGTGGTGGTAGATTGTTTGATGTCATATTATTAATTGCAATTCTGGCAAGTATTCTCTTTGTAATGCTTGAAAGTGTTCAAAGTATTGATAAAAAATACGGTCCTTTTTTGGATGTTGCAGAATGGGTAATCACCATCTTATTTTCTTTAGAATATGTGTTAAGAATTGTAACTGTAAAAAAACCTTGGAAATATATATTTAGCTTCTATGGTATTATAGATTTATTGTCAACCATTCCAAAATATGTTTCTTTAATACTAATAGATAGTCATAATTTAGCTGTTTTAAGAGCATTAAGATTGTTAAGAATATTCAGAATTTTAAAGATAACTCGATATATAGGAGCTTCTAACAGATTGTTATTAGCCTTGAGGTCTAGTAGAGCAAAAATTGCAGTTTTTTTACTCTTTGTATTAATTCTTTGCATCATTTTAGGTACTATTATGTACATGGTTGAAGGAGCTGAAAATGGTTTTACCAGTATTCCAACAAGTGTGTATTGGGCTATAGTAACCCTAACTACTGTAGGATATGGAGATATTGCTCCGGGAACTCCAATAGGTCAATTAATAGCAAGCGCTATCATGATTTTAGGATATGCAATCATAGCGATACCAACTGGAATTGTTGGTTCTGAAATGATAAATGCTAAAATTCATACCAATACTCAGAGTTGTCCTAATTGCATGCGAGACTCTCATCAAGATGAAGCTATATTTTGTTATCATTGTGGTGATAAATTAAATGAATAATGGGCAACTCAAAAAAGACACTAATCACCATTGTGGGACCTACTGCTATTGGAAAAACCTCTCTGAGTATCTTTATTGCGTCTTATTTTAAAACAGAAATAATTTCATGTGACTCTAGACAATTTTATAAGGAAATGACCATAGGAACTGCAGTGCCTGAAAAAGAGGAGTTAGCTGAAGTACCTCATCATTTTATTCAAAATAGAAGTGTTTTTGAAGACTATAATGTGGGTGCCTTTGAAAGAGATGCACTAAACGTATTAGATACTTTGTTTAAAAAACATAATATTGTTGTGATGGTTGGAGGAAGTGGCTTGTATGTAAAAGCAGTCCTTGAAGGCTTAGATGATTTTCCAAAAATTGATCCAACTATTAGACTAGAATTAAATAATATTTACAAAAATGAAGGGATTATTCCTTTACAACAACAACTTAAAAAATTAGATATAGAGACCTACAATACAATTTCATTAGATAATCCACAAAGAATTATTAGAGCTCTAGAAATTTGTATAGGTACAAATTTACCATATTCAAGTTTTAAGGGTAAAGGAAAAAGAAAAAGAGATTTTGAATCAATTATTGTAGGTTTAAATGGTGATCGTCAAAAAATCTATGATCGAATAAACTACAGAGTTGATTTAATGATGGAAAAAGGATTGCTGGATGAGGCCAAAAAATTACATCCTCAAAAATCTTTAAACGCACTACAAACAGTTGGGTACAAAGAATTATTTTTATTTTTTGATGGAAAAATCACCAAAGAATATGCTGTAGAAGAAATCAAAAAAAACACACGAAGATTTGCTAAAAGACAACTCACTTGGTTTAAAAAAAACACCAATATAATGTGGTTTGATTTTGAAACAGATCTTAGTAATTTAATCAAAAAATTGAAAAAAATATAAATATTTTTTAAAGCATATAATGCTTTCAATATTAAATCCCTTTTTTATCTTTGTTCAAATTATATATAAAATGAAAGTAAAATTATTAATAGTTGTTTTTTGTTTTGCAGGTTTTTTTGTTAACGGTCAAACCAAAGTTGGTACTATAAATTCAGAATTTATAGTTGGATTAATGCCTGAGTCTAAACAGGTTTTAAGTGAGTTGAAAATATATGCCGCAAAATTAGATTCAACTTACCAAGTTAAATTAGCAGATTATAATGCTAAAGTTACTGCTTTTCAAAAACTTGATCCAAGTTTATCAGATAACTTTAAGAAAGTTAAAATTGAAGAAATTAATGAATTGGAGCAAGACTTACAAAAAAGTCAACAAAATGGAAATAGTTTAATTAATCTTAAAAGAGATCAATTAATGAATCCATTATATCAGATTTTAGGTGAAGCGATTACTGAATTAGCTAAATCTGAAGGTTTTACGCAAATTTTAACCTCCTCTGGCAATGAATTTGCATACATAGATGAAACATTTGACATTACAGAAAAGGTAATGGCTAAATTGGGGATAAAAATGCCTCCACCTTCAAAAAAATAAGATTATTATAAAATATATTCATAAAAAAGAGAGGCTTTTGCCTCTCTTTTTTATGAATATATTTAGAATTTATCTTCTACTATAATTTGGAGCTTCTTTAGTAATAGCTACATCATGAGGATGACTCTCATTAATACCAGAACTAGTTATTCTAACAAACTTTCCTATACTTTTTAGAGTTTCAATGTCTTTTGACCCACAATATCCCATTCCTGCTTTTAAACCTCCAATAAACTGATGAATACTTTCATCTAAATTTCCTTTATAAGGAACTCTTCCAACAATACCTTCAGGAACTAATTTTTTAATATCATCTTCTACATCTTGGAAATAACGATCTTTAGAACCCTGTTTCATGGCTTCAACGGACCCCATACCTCTGTAAGATTTAAATTTCCTACCCTCGTAAATAATGGTTTCTCCGGGAGATTCTTTTGTTCCTGCTAAAAGAGATCCTAACATTACAGAATCTGCTCCTGCTGCAATGGCTTTCGGAATATCTCCCGTGTAACGAATTCCACCATCAGCTATAACTGGAACACCTGAGCCTTTAATAGCTTCAGCGACTTCTAAAACAGCTGAGAATTGAGGAAAACCAACTCCTGCCACAACTCTTGTTGTACAAATAGAACCAGGACCTATTCCAACTTTCACAGCATCAGCACCAGCTTTAACTAAGTAAGTTGCAGCTTCAGCTGTAGCAATATTGCCTACTACTACATCTAGTGCTGGAAATGCTTTTTTTACAGCTTTTAAGACTGTTACAACTCCTTTTGTATGTCCGTGTGCAGTATCTATAATTACTGCATCTACTCCAGCATTCACCAGAGCCTTTGCTCTATCTACAGCATCTGCTGTAACACCTAAAGCAGCTGCGACACGTAATCTTCCAAAACTATCTTTATTGGCTATCGGTTTTTGAGTAACTTTTGTAATGTCTCTAAAAGTAATTAACCCTCGTAATTTATATTCATCGTCTACTATTAGAAGCTTTTCAATTTTATTTAATTGTAAAATAGATTCTGCATCTTTTAATGAAGTACCCACTGGAGCCGTAATCAAATTTTTCTCTGTCATTACCTCTACAATAGCTCTATCATTATTGTGTTCAAAACGTAAATCTCTGTTGGTAACAATACCTCTTAATTTACCTAGGTTATCAATTACTGGAATACCGCCAATTTTATGTTCTCTCATGGCATTATTAGCATCAGCTACCACAGCAGTAAGCGGAAGTGTTACTGGGTCTATGATCATACCACTTTCTGCTCTTTTTACCTTTCTAACCTCCTGTGCTTGCTTCTCTATAGACATATTTTTATGCAAGACCCCTATTCCACCTTCTCTGGCAATAGCAATAGCCATAGAAGATTCTGTAACTGTATCCATAGCGGCAGACACAATTGGTACATTAATGGTAATATTTCGGGTGAATTTTGTTTGGATAGATACTTCTCTTGGAAGAACATCTGAATAAGCAGGAACTAATAAAACATCATCGTATGTTAAACCTTCTCCTACAATCTTAGAATTGTGAGCAATCATAGTACAATTAAATTAAAATTAATTGCGACCAAATTTACAACTTATTTTCTAGATAGTAAACATCAGTAATTGCAAGAATTGTTAACTTATTTTGTCGTACTTACTTAGCCACGAATATTGACTGAAATTTTTTCCAGAGGAAGCCCCTAATAAAAACAACATTCCTACATAGCCTTTTACATAAAATAAAAATAACATAAATAGATACCCTACATGGTTGGTGTCTCCGTAGATAAGATTTTTTGTTAGGATAGTGGAAAGTAAACTTAACAAAAAGATTGAAATTCCAAGATTTTCTACATTTTTAACACCCCAATATTTAATTCTTCTTAATGGATGTAAATCGGTACCCCATTTGTGAATTAAATAATAATATCCGTTCCCCATGGGAGCAAATAACAATGGATCGTCTGCCTTGTCTAGTCTAAATAGTTTAGAGGGCGCTATAATTTTAAAACCATCTAATACGGTATTGTGTGTTTTTTCTAAAGTATTTATCTTATCGACAACCTCTTCGGGGTAAGTTCCCTTAAAATATTTTGTATCTAAAAAACGAAGACGATAATTAACACATATTTTTTCAATGTGACTAATGTGAAAAATTGCATTTGTATCTAAAATATCAAAACTAAACTTATTAATATTCCTGTTTATGGGTGAAAGTGAAAGCCTTTTTAGAACATTATTATCTGAAGAAATCTCATTGATAATTGAATTAACCCATTTAGTAATATCAAAAGATTTATCGTCTTTGCTTCTCTGTTTAATTAGAGTTTTGTGTATATCTATGGGTTTTAACATAACTGATTTTTTACTATTACAAAGTTAAATAAAGTCTTTAATTTAAAAATTATTTAATTTTAACAATTCTCTTATTCATAATCATTCTATATAATTTATTGACAATCAAATGCCTATGATTTTTATTTTTATTTATTCTAAATAAATTTTGTATAAGACAATTTCTGTTGTATTTTTGCTTGAAATTATTAAAATTATATTTAATCAATCTAAATAAAAATAATGAAAAGAATTGTCATATTTACAATTTGTATAATAAGTAATCAAATAATTTCTCAAACAAAGTTAAAAAAAACTGATAATAAAATTGATTCAATTCAGAAATTAGATGAAGTAATAATTAATTCAAATTTAATATTTGGAAATAAATTTGTAGCGAGTAACAGAACAGGGTCTGCATATTATATCTCTCCTAAAGAATTAAAAAAATTCAGTTTTACTGATATAAATAGAGCATTAAGATCTGTTCCAGGTGTAAATATATATGAAGAAGATGGTTTTGGTTTAAGACCAAATATAAGTCTAAGAGGAACGTCTCCAGAAAGAAGTTCTAAAATAACTATGATGGAAGATGGTGTGTTAATTGCTCCTGCTCCCTATAGTGCTTCATCTGCGTATTATTTTCCAACAATAGCTAGGATGGAAGCTGTAGAAGTTTTAAAAGGTAGTAGTCAAATCCAATTTGGTCCTTTTACTACTGGTGGTGCTATTAATATGATTTCTAATCAAATTCCAGAATCTTTTAGTGGTAGAATAAGAAGTAGTTATGGTAGTTTTAATTCTTCTCAATTTCATGCAATTATTGGTGATAACATGAATAATTATGGATATTCTTTAGAATATTTGAATTATGGTTCAGATGGTTTTAAGAAATTATCCAATGATCAAAATACTGGTTTTAATAAAAACGATATTGTGTTAAAATTTAAAGTAAACTTATTTCCTAAGTTAGTAGTTAAACATGCTTTAGATATTAAATTACAATATTCTGATGAGGAATCTAACGAAACATATTTAGGATTAACCGATGATGATTTTAATACGAATCCATTCAACAGATATGATGGGTCTGCTGTAGATTTAATGAAAAATATTCATAAACAAATTGTTCTTACTCATACTGTAGATTTTACAAAAAACTTTAGAATAACAACGAATGCTTATCATAATTATTTTAGAAGAAATTGGTACAAAGCAGATTATATCACATTTGATGGGGATAGACAATCTATTGGTAATGTTTTTGGAAACCAAAATAATTTCATCAATCATCTTTCTTTTGCAAAAGGTGAAATTAATTCAGATGGCGATGATTTCATGAATGTAAGAGCCAATAATAGGGTGTATAATTCGAAGGGAATTCAAACAAAATTTGACTACCATTGGTATGATAATGATGTTTTTCATGATATTGAGATTGGTTTACGATACCATTATGATGATGAAGATCGCTTTCAATGGATAGATGATTATAGTATAAATAATGGAGTATTAAGTTTATCAAATGCAGGAATACCTGGGTCAAACGCCAATCGAATTAGTAGTGCCAAAGCATTTGCAGCTTCAGCAACTTATAGATTAAAATATAAAGCTTGGACTTTTACTCCTGGAATTCGCTATGAAAATATTTCTTTACAAAGAGAAAACTTTGGAGGGAGTGATCCTTCAAGAACTGGAGATAATTTATCTACTAGAGAAAATAACGTAGATGTATTTATTCCAGGTATTGGAACAAATTATAAATTCAATAATAATTTTTCAATTTTTGGAGGGATACACAAAGGGTTTTCACCTCCAGGCAATCAGGAAGGTCAAAAACCTGAAGAAAGTATCAATTATGAGCTTGGAAGTAGATTTGGTGTAGGAAAATTAAGAGGAGAAGCTGTCTTCTTTTTTAATGACTATAGTAACTTATTAGGTAGTGATTTAGCTGCTACTGGTGGTACAGGCTCATTAGATCAATTTAATGCTGGAGAAGTAAATGTTAACGGTCTTGAATTTCTTTTAAATTACGATTTACTTGATCAAGAATCAACTATTAAAATTCCTTTTACTTTTGGATATACTTTTACAAATACTGAGTTTAAAAATAGTTTTGGAAGCGATGAAGATCTATGGGGAGAAGTTATAAGTGGTGACGAATTACCCTATTTATCTAAACATCAATTTAATATTGGAATATCTTTAGAACATGAAAAATATGAGTTCAATTTTAATGGACGTTTTAATGGGAAATTTAGAACTCAAGCAGGAAAAGGATCTATTCCAGAGGATGAATTAGTAAATTCAAATTTTGTGATTGACTTTTCTGGAAAGTATTTTATCACTGAAAACATCTCAACTACTGTTAACATCATTAATTTATTAGATAATGTTTATGCGGCATCAAGAGTTCCAGCAGGACTTCGACCTGGTCATCCATTTGGTGCATATCTAGGAATTCAATTTAAATTCTAAATTTTCATTTTTTTAACTTAGGGAAGAGGGGTTCATGTACCTCTCTTTTTTTTTAAATTTTTCAGATACAATATCATTGCTCTTCTGATATCTGAGGAAATCTCAATTGAGTTAGGATGGTACACAGAAAGCACCTCAGGATGTTCAGATGTTAAAAAAGGGATATCAAATCCTTTCATTAAATAATCACTAATAGCAATTGTGTAGGTTTTTGAAGGATTGATAGTGTTATTGTTTATAGAAAATAGAGTATCATTCATTTCAATAGAGCTACGTTGTAAATAAGCACCTGAACCAGCTGCATTGTTACCATACTCTAAAACTTTATTCAATAAACTTCCTTTCATTTTTACTTTTAAAACTGACCCTCCAAAAGGTAATACTCTAAAAGCATCTACGCTGTTAATATCACCAACTAATTGGTCATCAATTCGAATAGAACCACCGTTCACAATAGAACAGTCTACTTCATTATTGTATGAATAGGCCATAGATTTCGCTATCAATTGTCCAAGGTTCGTTTGTTTAGATCTAATTGGAATATCTCTTCCATCTAAAGGAATTTTTGTGTTGTAAATGATTTCATATGGATTTTCTACAATTTTTGATATTTGAGAATTCATGACCTCCATCCATTTATCAACT
>Ga0233432_10005000_pt1 | contig 11624 bp, 7 predicted proteins | sample SI_122_August201_6_FD_179870 | JGI IMG/M metagenome (GOLD analysis project Ga0233432, IMG submission 179870) | Seawater microbial communities from Saanich Inlet, British Columbia, Canada - SI_122_August2016_10_MG | ecosystem: Environmental > Aquatic > Marine > Inlet | place: Canada: British...
ATGGAAGGATTGGCTGCTGATCCACTATGGATGCCGGATTTTCCGGGTGTTTCGGATGCGGATGATTCGGCCGACTGGGAACCTGGAATGCCTCTGGACCTTGATCGAATACGCGATCAGGACGAAGATTATTGGGACGATTATCGCGGAACCCCAAAGGCATTCATTGCCCTTGAATCGGGAGTGGACCAGTGGACAAATCGCTGGGGTAGTTATACGGCCTTTAGAATTCCACTGAGCGAATCGAGTTCTGGAAAGCTGGAGGCGGACCTGAAATTGATCCTTGATCCTGCGATAGTCGGAATTCAGGCGATCTCGTTTCGGGATAGCGCTTTGAAGTCGGCAAATTCGCCGGTGGATATTGGCGGGCTATTTATTGGGATGAGTTTCTTTCTTATAATCGCTTCGGTGAGTTTGATTGGGATGCTGTTCAGTTTTTCGATGCAACAGGTCAATCGCGAAAACGCGCTTTTGTCTTCGTTGGGAATTGGCGAGAAACGCATTTTTCGGTGGCGTTTGCTCAGTTCGCTTTTCCTCGTCAGTTTGGGTAGTCTGATCGCCTTGCCGCTTGCGGCGGGGTATACCTGGGGGATATTGCGTTTCCTGGAAACGATCTGGAGTAAGGATTCCGTTGATACGCTTTTCGGTTTTCACTGGAGCGGGGTAACGGTTGTCGGCGGCGTTGTGGGCAATATCGTTTTGGTTCTTGGAACGATCTGGTTCGTACTTCGCAAGCAGAGCAAAATTCAGGCGAGTTTTCGATTGCAGCAAGGTTCCGAGGAAGGCGCTGATGCAAAGGGCGAGAAAGGGCGTTGGTCGAGAATCGTTGGGAGTGCAGGACTAGCCGCAGGCATCGCATTGCTAGGACTTTCGCTTTTCGGGAAACTGCCGATTCAGATAGGATATTTCTTGGTGGGGTTCTGTTGGTTGATCGGCGGTTTGGGCATTTGTTCGCTCCGGTTGATCCATGCTCGAGCGATGAATGGACGGGCTTTGGATCCGGTACTCATGGGACGGTTGAATAATGGTCGCCGTCCGACGCGCAGTCTTGTCGTTGTTGGTACGCTAGCTTGTGGAGTCTTTCTCGTGGTATCGGTCGCAGCGTTTCGCAAGGAGCGCGATACGAGTGGAAACGATCCGAAGAATGGATACGGCGGTTATACCTACTGGGCGGAGACGTCGATGCCCATGAGCGACCCGAACGACATTGGCGGAACGGATAATGTTTTCGATGTGGATGGGGAGGGCTCGATTTTACCGATCCGTATTGGACAAGGGGATGACGCGAGTTGCTTCAATTTGAATTATACGGAAAATCCACGCTTGCTGGCGCTGGACGGAAATAGCTTGGGGGATCGGGAAGCGTTTACGTTTCACTCTATAAGGAAAGGTTTGGATGCAAAAGAGGGCTGGCGATTGCTGGGAGAATCTGAAGACCCTAATATTCTCCGGGCCTTTATCGATAGCGCGACCTTGCAATGGGCGTTGAAAAAAAAGCTGGGCGATCGTCTTGAATATTTAGATGCATGGGGAAATCCATTCCAAGTCGAATTGGTCGCCGCTTTAAGCGACACAGTATTCCAGGGGAATCTATTAGTCGACGAACAGGCGTTTCTTGAAAAGTACCCTCAACACGAAGGGTATCGGCTTTTTCTACTGGATGATTGGAATGAGGATTTGAAGGCAAAACGGGCGGACATCGAATTCGGTCTCAATCAATGGGGTGGCCAGGTCGAACTTTCCGAAGATAGGCTACAGGCGTTCCATGAAGTAGAGAATACGTATATCGCCATTTTTCATGTGCTTGGCGGTTTGGGAGTCATCCTCGGGAGTGCGGGTTTGGGCGTAGTGGTCGCACGGAATCTTTCAGAACGCAGACATGAATTTGCACTGCTGGACGCGATAGGCGTGTCCTCTGACGTTCGTGGGAAGATCGTTCTTTCCGAGCTGCGTCCTCTAGTGGGATGGGGCATGGGAATTGGACTTGTTGCGGCAGTGGTGTCTATTATTCCCTCGATGAACCATCTAGGGGTGGCGGCTCCGGTAGCAAATTTGGCGATACTTTCGGTAGCTATTGTAGCGAACGCGGCGTTTTGGTCGTATATGGGTTATCGTAGAAACGTCCCAGCGATCACGGACTTACAACGAGATTTTGATTCCTAGGAGTTGAACGCCTTGAATGATGCAGTCTTCAGCGATTTTGATGAATAATGGCCGCTCGGAGATCGACTGCTATCTTTTAGTTCTGATGGAGGTTGCGTGAAAGGTCCTTGTTAGCGTTTTCCGTAAAGCGAATCAGTGATTGGGTAGTTCGCACTGGGAGGTCAAACCTGCAGGAGATCGATTGGATCAGCGGGAATTGGAGTAGGAATGAATTTTCGATTGACGTAGGAGCGGGTTTATTAGCTAAGAAAATTATGATTAATGTTATTGCATCAATAAGCATCAACGAAGGGTGTTTGGCCGAATTCGTCGAAGTGTTCAAAGCTAACGTTCCTGCCGTTCTAGAAGAAGTCGGCTGTATTGAATATGTTCCGACAGTCGATTTCGAATCGGGGATATCCTCTCAAAGTGTGGATGGCGCAGTCGTTACTGTAATTGAAAAATGGAACAGTCTTGAGGATTTGAAAGCACATCTTGAAGCGCCGCATATGCTTGTCTTTAGGGAGCGAGTGAAGGGTCTTGTGGGAGGGGTGTCCTTGAAGATTTTGGAAGCCGCTTGATTCTCTAACGATTTGCTACGCGAAATTCGAGCGAGAGGAGGCGGCTTGAGAGGAGCCTATCGTCTCCGTTTTCGCCTTGGAGAGCGGGGACGAAATAGCGATTGCAGAGGATGGCGATGGAGACGGTGCTAGTACCGGTCGACTGGAGTGGGGCTTCGATTACGAGTTCGCCTGAACTGGAGGTGTTTTCAGAAGACACGACGGCACCATTGATCAATAGGGTTAATTGGGTTGGCTTAGATTGGTATCGTTCGGGCAGTTCTAAAGCGATTCGAAGCGATTCAGCATCTTTGGGGCGATCCAGGATGAATTTGTGGTAAGGTCCGATCCATTGGTTTGGGCAGAGATCATGCCCTTCGTCTCTATAGAAAAGATGGGCGAGCCGGTGCCAATTTCGCGTTGTGGCGATTGGAAGGAGAAGTCTGGGGCCAATTGCGAGTGGAGCTTTCGACGCGGCGATGATTCCAAGAAGGAGGGCATCGATCGGACGTTGTTTTAGAAGAGCGGTTTCTGCTTTGCGGACAGCCTGGATGGCTGCCGGGCGTCGGGATCGCCGATAGAGCGCGTAGGAAGCTTCGCATCGCCAGCGCAGTGGTTGGATCCATGAACCCCAGTAGCGTCGGCTGATTGCGTCGCAATCGTCCATGAGGTCTTCGTGGGTTTTGTTAGTGGTTTTGGAATTGGCGTGCAGTCGGTAGTCGCTCCAGATTTCGGAGACTTTATGGAAGCGGTAGTGTTGGCTGAAGCGGCAGAATAGGTCGTAGTCGAGGGCGTGGTGAATGTCGCTGTCGATTTCGCCGCATTGCTCCCAAACCTGTCGGGTCCAGAATGTGGATGGTTGGGGGATTTGATTGAAATGGCGTTTCCAGATGGCGAGTTGTTCGAAATGAGAAGTGTATTCGCAAGCGTGCTCTTGGCCTGTTCTCAATGGATTGTCTCTGAAGAATAAGCTGCGGCCGAAGACAATGTGTCGGCTGCGGTTGGGATCTATTTCTTTGGAAACACGTTGTAGGCATCCTTTGCGTAGACGATCGTCAGAATTGAGAAAGCCGAGGATTTGGCCGGTCGCTTTGCGAAACCCGCGATTTAGGGCGTCGGCCTGTCCCGAGTCCTTTTCGACGTGGAGTTCGAAGGTCGAGGGGTGTTGCTCTACGAATTTTTGGGCGATTTCGATGGAATCGTCGGTCGATCCGCCTTCTTGGATGATGACTTCTAGGTTCGGGTAATCTTGATCGACGAGGCTTTGAAGGGTTTCGCCGAGGTAAGCTCCTTGATTGTAGGAAGGTGTGACGATTGAGATTTTTGGCAACTCGTTCATTCGGTTAGGAAGATCGAAACAGTTGATGCTAACCTCGCAACCTGGCAAGCGTGTTCGCGAATCGGATCTTTCTTCGAGTTTGGATCGTCCTGGCTTGTCATATGGGACGATTTAAATTTGAGCTGGGTGATCGCATTTTATGTCGTCTGAAACGCATCGCATTACAAAAACATTTTTCGCTTCGTTAACGGAAGGGATCGTAGAGTTGTCCTCGGACTGGAGGGCTCTCCGTCCTCCGCATTTGAGTATTGAAGGAGAATTGGTGGGGCATTTGGATCTCGAACGTTTGCTTCCAAGCGATTTCGCATGGGAGAGTAGCTATTTCGTCGACGGACAAGGGCGAGCGGTTTTTGTTTTCGATCCGAATTTGTATCCGTATGTCGATTACGATAAGGTTGGAGTGTATGTAGCCGGTCCGTTTAACGGGTGGCAAGAGGCACTCGGGCAAGAGGCTTGGCAATTGAAGCTTGAGGAAATTGACGGGAAGGCGGCGTATGTTGCCCGATGTCCCGTGGCGGCTTTAGGGGCGGGCGAGGTTTCGTTTAAATTCGTGACGGAGGGGCATGTTTGGCTTCCGGTGGATTCTGAAGCGCCGAACGTGGCGCATGATGGCGATGGCAACCGCAATTACGTGTTTTCCGATAAGCGGAGCGGGCGTCACCGTTTCCGTTTTGCTTTGCAGCACCCGGTGGATCTTTCGGAAGTTCATTATTTGATCTATCATGGAAGGGTTCACTCCCAACGGGTGTATCTCGAGCCAGGGCCGTTTTTTTATGAATTGAAGTCTGAAAAACCGCTTGGAGCGATTGTTGGAGATAGCGAAACGGTGTTTCGTTTGTTCGCTCCGCGGGCCAAGTGGGTGAAAGTTGGCTTTTTTATGCCAGGCGAAACCGAAGAGGCGATTCACTGGGTCTTGATGGAGCGATCGGAGGATTTCGTATGGGAGACGATGGTTCCGCGGGAGCTGACTGGAGCGTATTATTGGTTTCGGCTTGATGGGCCCGAAGGCGCTTGCAGCTTATTCGATCCGAAATTCAAAATTCTCGATCCCTACGCGAAGGCGGCGGAGAGTCGAGAGGGTCCTGGGATCGTGGTCGATGACCGGGGCTATTCCGCTTTGCCGGCTTTCCATCCAGTAGCGTGGCAGGATCTGGTGACGATGGAGGCGCATACACGGGACTTGGTGGCTGGATTGCCAGAGTATCGCGATGTTTCGCGTCCGCTAGGATTTGCCGATTTGGAGCGGTATGTGAAGAGCGACCAATTTTACCCGAAATCACTTGGGGCGAATGCTCTCGAGCTGCAGCCGGTTCAGGAGAACGATAGCCAATCCTACGGCGAGTATCATTGGGGATATATGACGGCGAACTTCTTCTCGCCTGCGTCGTCTTATGCGAGCGATCCAAAAAGTGGATCTCAAGTGGAGGAATTTCGTTCGTTGGTGACTCGATTGCATGCGCGAGAAATGTCGGTAATTCTCGATGTGGTATACAATCATGTGGGCGAGCCGGCTCATTTGATGTATATCGACAAGCTCTACTATTTTCATTTGGAGCAGGACGGTACTCCGGTTAATTGGAGCGGCTGCGGTAATGATTTGCGCTGCGCTGCTCCGATGGTCCGACGCATTATCGTCGAAAGCCTAAAGCACTTCGCTCTGTTTTATGGAGTTGATGGATTCCGCTTCGATTTGGCGGATTTGGTAGGGAAACCGGTTCTGCAGGAAATCGAGCGAGAATTGAAAGCGGTGAAGCCGGATATAATTCTAATCGCCGAGCCGTGGAGTTTCCGCGGTCACATCGGTCGGGATTTGAGGGATACGGGATTTGCTTCTTGGAACGACGGTTATCGCGAATCCCTCAAAGAGTACGTTAAAGGCGAGGCGAGCGCGGATACTTTGGTGCATTATTTGAAAGGATCGGCGGGAGAGTATGCGACTTGGCCTTCGCAAACGGTGAATTATACGGAATCGCACGACGATCGGGTTTGGATCGACGATATTACGGAAATAGGGGATCAAGACGGTTCGATTCCGACGATTAACGATTTGCGCCGCACGCATATGATGGGGGCGATTATGATGATGTCCATCGGCATGCCCTTACTGCATGCGGGGCAGGATTTTTTGTTTTCCAAAAAGGGCGTGAGAAACTCGTATCAACGTGGCGATTTGAATGCTTTGGATTACGGGCGTCGTTTCGAATACGCTTCGACGAGCGAGTATTTTAGGGCGTGGATAGAATTTCGAAAATCCGATCTCGGGCGATTAGTCCGCCATTTCTCTCGGGCGACGGATGGATTTTTCGAGTTCAATCAAACGGACGAGGGTAATGCTTTGGCTTGTCTCTACAATGCAGACCGAAGTCAGGGTCAGCAACGACTGCTGCTTGCCGTCAATCCGGATTTGTTTCCTCGGAGTCTGTCGATCGCCGATTGGAAGGGCAGTTGGACGCAGCTTGCGGATCGCGATCGTTTTTGGGGTTTGGATCCGGAGGCATTGCAGAGCGATGCCAAGGATGAGATCGTGCTTCCTCCAGTCGGTTGTGGGCTTTGGCTTGCGAATGATTGAGATTGTGAGTGCCTGTGGCTGAGAATTGGCTACGTTTAGCGACTCGTTTGCCTCAACGAAGGGCTAGTTTTGGCCGTTTGGAAATCTAAGCCTCTAAAACCTTGATTTTCTCGAAAGTGCGCCCTCTACTCCCCGTTCGCCTGATTTCTGGGTGATTTTCGGGGGGCGGTTCCTCTCGATATAAGGACGTCAAATACAATAAAAAATACGAAAATGGCTGTAAAAGTAGCTATTAATGGATTTGGCCGCATCGGCCGTCTAGTCTTCCGCGCAATTGTCGACCAGGGTCTCCTGGGCGACCAGGTTGAGGTTGTCGCTGTGAACGATTTGGTTCCCGCCGGAAACCTCGCGTACTTACTAAAGTACGACACAACCCAGGGTCGTTTCAACGGAACGGTTGAGGCTGAAGGCGATGATGCACTCGTGGTCAATGGCCAGAAGATCAAGTGCCTCGCTATCCGCGACGTACCCGCGAACTTGCCTTGGGCAGAGAACGGCATCGACATCGTGATAGAGTCGACCGGACTGTTCGTTCAGGACACCATGGCCCAAGGGCATATCGACGCTGGTGCGAAGAAGGTTATTATCTCCGCTCCTGGTAAGGGTGATGGCGTCAAGACCGTTGTTCTCGGAGTTAACGATGATTCGTTGACTGCAGACGACACGCTTATCTCGAACGCATCTTGCACGACTAATTGCTTGGCTCCGATTACCAAGGTTATCCTCGATAACTTCGGTATAGAAGAAGGTCTGATGACTACGGTTCACAGCTATACAGCTACGCAGAAAACTTGTGACGGTCCTTCTCCAAAGGACATGAAGGGTGGACGCGCGGCGGCGATGAATATCATCCCATCTGCAACTGGCGCAGCCAAGGCAGTAGGAATCGTTATTCCTGAGGTTAAGGGCAAGCTCACGGGTATGGCTTTTCGCGTTCCGACTCCAACCGTTTCGGTTGTCGATCTCACGGTTAAGACCACGAAGTCCACTTCTTACGAAGAAATCTGTCAAAAGATGAAGGAAGCCTCTGAGGGTTCTCTCAAGGGAATCCTCGGTTACACGGAAGACGAAGTAGCGTCATCCGACTTCATTCACTGCCCGGACTCCTCGGTCTTCGATGCTGGATCTGGCCTCGCGTTGAGCGACACCTTTTTCAAGCTCGTGAGCTGGTACGACAACGAATGGGGCTACAGCAACCGCGTTGTTGATCTCCTCAAGAAGGTTACCGCTCTTTAAGAGACGAAACTTTTCAGTCCTTTGTTCGCGATTGCGCGGGCGAAGGACTTTCTTTTTATAGGACGTGCTCTTGCAAAGAACCATAAAGGGAGAGGTGGCGATCGAACCGAAAATTGGGGAGAGGTGCCTTTCGTCTAAATTTCAAATCTGCAATCTCATAGCACTTGGCAGATAGCCAAGCATAATAGCCATGGCGAAAAAGACGATCGAAGACATAGACCTGAAGGGTAAAAAAGCAGTAATCCGCGTGGATTTCAATGTACCGCTCCAAGGAGAAACGATTACCGATAATACGCGTATTCTCGGAGCGCTTCCAACGATTAAGCATGTAATCGAGCAAGGAGGCACCGCGATTTTGCTGAGCCACCTCGGCCGACCCAAGGGTCAGGTCAATCCGAAGTTCTCGCTCGCGACGGTTGCGAAAGGGTTGGCTGACGAATTGGGACAACCGGTCGTGTTTATCCCGGTGTCGCGTGGCGAAGCAGCTGAAAAAGCCGTTGCGGAACTTTCTGAAGGATCGGTCGCGCTTATGGAAAACGTTCGTTTTCATGAAGGCGAAGAGAAGAACGACCCTGAACTCGCCAAGGATTTCGCGAAGTTGGGTGACGTATTCATAAACGATGCGTTCGGTACGGCTCACCGAGCTCATGCCTCGACGGCGGGGATCGCCTCGTTTTTGAAGCCTGCGGTTGCGGGGTTCTTGATTCAGAGCGAACTCGAGTATTTGGGAGAGAAAACTGAAGGTGCGGAAAGCCCGTTCGTGGTCATTCTCGGTGGAGCGAAAGTAAGCGATAAGATCACGGTGATCGATCGCCTGCTGGAAAAAGCGGATACAATTCTGATTGGCGGTGCGATGGCTTATACGTTTGCGCTGGCTAACGGGAAAACGGTGGGCGATAGCCTGTCGGAGCCGAAATTCATCGATACGGCGAAAGCTGCGATGAAGAAGGCGAAAGAAATGGGTGTTAAATTCCTATTGCCGGTAGACAATATTACGGTGGATTCTCTGGACTTCGACAACATGAGCGTTGGAAGTATTGGCTCTTCGGACGAGAATGGAAACATTCCCGATGGCTGGGAGGGCGTTGATATTGGCCCGAAGACGTTGGCTCTCTATGCCGCTGAATTGGCGGGAGCGAAGACGATCTTGATGAACGGCCCGATGGGTATTTTCGAAATCGAAGCTTGCGCGAAGGGATCTTTCGCGATCGCGGAGGCGGTTGCGAAAAACCAGGATGCGATCTCTATCATTGGCGGTGGCGATTCGGTTAAGGCGGTCAAGCAAGCTGGGTTCGGCGACCAAGTCTCTTTTATCAGTACAGGCGGTGGGGCGAGCCTCGAATTTCTCGAAGGAAAGAGCTTGCCTGGCGTCGTGGCTCTCGAAGACAAGTAGTCTTGTGCCCGTTTTTTTAAATCATAAGCTATAATTTCAATCTAAAAACAATGAGCAGAAAATACTTTATCGCTGGTAACTGGAAGATGAACAAGACCCCGGAGGAAGGTGCAAAGCTGGCTTCCGAGATCGCTTCGATCGTATCTAAGGATGCATCGGTAGACGTGGTCATTTGTCCGACATTCACTGCGCTTGATCGCGTGTCTCAGGCCATTGAAGGATCGGCTGTTAAGCTGGGCGCTCAAAACCTTTACCCGAAAACGAGTGGCGCGTACACTGGCGAAATCTCACCGGAAATGTTACGTGAGGTATTCGCGAAATTTGTGATTCTCGGACATAGCGAGCGCCGCGAGTATTTCGGCGAGAGCGATGCATTCGTGAACGAGAAGGTGAAATTCTCCTTGGAGAATCTGATTAATCCGATTCTTTGCATCGGCGAAACGCTTGAACAGCGGGAGGCTGATGAGACCTTGGAGGTCGTTAAGACGCAGCTCCTTGGCGGACTTGTAGGAGTCGAGGCTTCTCAAATGGGAAGCGTCGTTGTCGCTTACGAGCCTGTTTGGGCAATTGGCACCGGCAAGACTGCTACACCGAAAATGGCTCAGGAAGTGCATGGTTCGATCCGCGCTTTGCTCAATGAGAAGTACGGCGATGCTGTTGGCGAGAAAGTACGCATTCTCTACGGCGGTTCGATGAAGCCTGCCAATGCGGAGGAGCTATTGTCTCAGAAAGACATCGATGGCGGGCTAATCGGTGGAGCAGCGTTGGACTCGAATTCGTTCTGCGACTTGGTTGCTGCTGCGAAGAGGGCGCCTTAAGCGCAGACTGGAGGATTGAATTTCAAAAGACGTGCCTTTCGGGGCACGTTTTTTTGCGGACAAATGCTGGATTCGACAGTTGTTAGCTTTTCGGGCGGATTCGAGCCCAACTTCTGAGGAGCTGATCTTTGATCTGTTCAGATGAAATCGGTTTCTCCAAGAAACCGTTCATGCCGGCTCGTTTGCAACTCAAACGCATATTGTCTGAAATGTTGGCCGTTACTGCGATAATCTCAATTTTTGCGCTTGTAGGCGATTGGGCCTCGTCGGTTCGGATGGTCGCAGCCGTTTCGATGCCGCTCATTTCCGGCATGTCAAGATCAGTGAAGATATAGTTTATTTGCTTCGATCTTATGATTTCCAAGGCTTCCTGCCCCCCAGGAGCTTCCAGGCTTTGATAACCTAGTTTCTCGAGAATAGTTCGAATGACTTTTCGGTTGATGTCGTTATCGTCCACTACGAGGATATTGAGCGGGCGAAGGTTTGCGAAATTGGGTTCTAGCATGGCGGAAGGTTTGGAAGGGGTATCACTTCCAAAAAGGTCGCCTTGTTCATTGTAGGCCGATGATAGGTCGCCAGTCGAACGTGCTCCGTCTGCGGAGTTCGATTCTTTTGATCCTAGAGCTGTAGGTTCGCTTGGATTGCGCATTGATAAGATTTCATGCTCGGCGATATTTTATTCTGGGTCAATGCGGTATCGTCGCGTTGAAGGTGATTTTACGGGGTGGGAATAGCGGTTTTGAGCTTTGGATTGCCTTCGATTCTGAGCCGTTCGATACTGCAAGTTGGTCTTCGCAAAAAAACGAGGAATTTTCGAAACGACGCTTGACTTGGGTTTTGCAAAACCTAGTTTCACGACCTTTTACAACTACGGGGTAGTAGCTCAGTTGGTTAGAGCGCCTGCCTGTCACGCAGGAGGCCGCGAGTTCAAGTCTCGTCTATCCCGCCACTTTTTAAAGCCGTCTCGAATCCGAGACGGCTTTTTTGGGTCTAGTAAAAATATGGAATTGGGTGGGGGATTGCGGGAGCCAATTGACTGAGGTCTAGGCGGAATAGTCGGCGAGTTTCGCAGGAAATTCCAAATTGGGTGGTTTTGGGAAGCTGCACGCGCCGTTTCCGTTACGGAATCCTGGTTCTGGAATGCTTAGGTTACAGCGTTGTTACGATTGCAAGGCGAGTGTGACGCCGCGGTTACGAATGAGTTACGCGCGGCATTTTCGTTTGTATCATCCATATTGTATCCAGTTTTCTAGAGTTCAAATTTATGAACTTATTTAGATTCGAATCCCGTAAATCACAAGCTCTCGGCTTTGTCGCAAAGAGCGTTCTCGCTATTCTACTGTCGTGTTCGTCTTTGGTTTCTTTTTCGCAGGAAGCCCCGTTGGGCGCTCTTTCAGGAAGAGTCCGGGATGCAGATTATGGCGGAAGCGTGTTGAACGCGAAAGTGATGATTCTTGAAAATCAGAAATCGGTAAAAGCGAATGTAGATGGACGTTACTTTATTGATGCTCTTCCGGAGGGAATATATACATTGGTTGTTACTGCTTCTTTCTATAAGACTTCTCGG
>Ga0233432_10005006_pt1 | contig 11613 bp, 9 predicted proteins | sample SI_122_August201_6_FD_179870 | JGI IMG/M metagenome (GOLD analysis project Ga0233432, IMG submission 179870) | Seawater microbial communities from Saanich Inlet, British Columbia, Canada - SI_122_August2016_10_MG | ecosystem: Environmental > Aquatic > Marine > Inlet | place: Canada: British...
AGCAATGCTTACGTTCTTAACTTCAAGACGCTTACAAGTAAAAGCTAACTGAAAAGTATTCTCTTCTCCAGAAGCGTATCCAGTCGCGTAACCATTCTTCGAGAGACTCTCTAACATCTGAAGGAGGAGAGTAGTCTTACCACATCCAGCCTGCGCAGTTACAGTCGCAGCAGATCCAGGTAAGATACCCTTACCAAAGATCTCATCGAACTCAACAATACCAGTTGACATCCGCTTGAAGTAAATATCCGGGATAGTAATCTCAGATACTTTCGTAAATTTAGTTGAATTGATTCCTAAGTTCATTTGTTTCTTTCTTCTCTTTAATTATATCAGAGTTCCGTTTGTGTTCTACCACGCGAAATGAGGTTTCGCATCGTATTTTTCAGTCATCTCAAGATTAAGACGAGAAATTTCCTCCTCTATAATCATGTCCTCTTTAAAGGAACGCATTTCATCGAAAGTAAGTCCGTGTCTTTTCGCGTAATCCCTATCAATAGAAGTCAAACCGCATTCATAATCGTAATTAGCTATCTCATAATTAAGATCTTCTTGCTTCATTTCTCCTAACAACACGAGGTCTTCTTTTGTTGGTTGCATAATTACATTATAAAGGAGTTCCTTTTAAACGTACTCCTCTTCGGTAATTGTAAGGTAATATTTCGAACCTGATAATTTTTTTACTGTCGCATGCGCTTCCTCGTAATTAAAGGGTCCCAAATTTGTCACCTTTTCGAACGCTTTGTCGAAAATTTCTACTATATACATTTGCATTATTTTATTTTAAGATAGTTCCTTTTTCAATCAAAAGTGTTTCTTAATATATTCTTAATTTTCCAATACGATTAAATAATAGTATGCACTTTAAAAGAAAAGACGCTGAACTTATTTGGGAACAATATACAATGCAAACTGAAGGTTTGGATACAGCTGGTCATGTTGCTCTCGATCTCGTTGGACTAATCCCCGGAGTGGGTGAATTCGCGGATGGAGCGAATGCTCTTTTACATGCAAAGAAAGGTGAATATTTAATGGCTGCATTATCGATAATTTCATTTATACCGATTGTCGGGGACGCTATAGGTAAGAGCGGAAAAGTTGCTGGTTACTTGGCAAAGGCCGGAAAAACTGGGAAGGTAATAGGGAGGGGAGCTGAAATGGCATCTGCTATGGGCCCGGGAGTTAAAAAAGCTAAAATGTTAATTAAAACTCATCAGGAAGATATTAATAAAGTCATGGCGAAGGTTGGGGAGAATGAAAAACTAGCAGAGTATGTTCCAGAGATGCAACAAGCGCTTAATACATTTGCTGAAGTGCAATAGTTTCATCAGATACATAGTATCTTGATAGCTCTACTATTTTAATGCAAAAATAATTTCCTCCCATTTATTATTTCTTACCTTCAAAGCTAGGAATATCACACTCCGGCGGGCATGGATCAATCGTTGTTGGAGTAATTGTTGTAGTTGTTGTTGTAGTTGTTGTAGATGTAGTTACAGGCGGAGTATTAAACAGTCCGCTTCCTATTGTAAATTGCTGGGGGAGAGTCGTTCGACCAGGTGTTGTTACTATTCTTGTCGGGGGTGGTGTTGGTGTTACTGCTGGAACAGGGTCTGGTAAAGGTAAAATCGGAAAAATACATTCTTCCGGACATGGATCCATTATGACTCCTGTAGGGGGAGGCTTAGTAGTCCCGGTATCGGGAATTGCTGTATAAATCTCCACTAAGCATTCTAAAATTTCACCTGCGTTAACATAACCTTCCGGAACTTCAATAAAAACTGTATGTGGATTAGGATTACCAACTGGTTTTTCTGTTTTTGGAGGATCAACCTTTATTATTTTACCGTCTGATACTTTTAATAAAGGCTCAACATCAGTTCCAACAATAACATCGAAGACCCGCGAGGGTTCCGCCTCCGGAAAATTGTAAATTTTACTTCGTCTGCCAAACTTACCTTCAACATCTGTGAAATCGATCTGCGGTAAAGCGAGAATTTTTTGTCTGTCAAATACAGGATTTGCTCCAATGAGCCTAATGTTAGGATCCTCGGGATCAAAGGCCACTTCATCAGCACGTTGGTAGCATACTAGTTTTTTCTTTTTTTCTGGATCTACTTTTCCATATAAATTACAAAGTAAATATGGTGCGTTAGGATTGTTTTCTATGAATGAGTTGTCATATAAATCTGGTATAGCTATTGTAACTTCATACTCAGTTATGCTTTCTCCAGGGTTTGGTCCAGCTTGAATTTTAGGAGGATCTACAGAAACAACCTCACCTATTTCTAAGGATACAAGGGATTCAGCATCTGCACCTTCAGTCAGGCCCTCCGCTACAGACTGAGGATCCTGAGGATCTCCTCCCGGAAAGGAAGGATTTGCTCCATCTGTTTCATTCTCTGTATTACTATTATCATCATGGCAAATAAGATTTAGTGGTGACGGTGTAGTCACAGGATCATCAGTCGTGGGTCCTCCAGTCACGGGCCCATCAGTCACGGGTCCATCAGTCACGGGTCCATCAGTCACGGGTCCACCACCAGTCCCGGGTACCCCTCCTCCTCGTCTATTAGGATCTTCGGAAGTGGTATCATCATCTTTCTTGTCTTCACAAAAACCGTCAACACAAATCTGACCATCAGGACAAGGATTATTCGGAGAACACTTTTGTTTACCCGCGTCATCGACTTTGTTTTCACCACCGTCTATTTTAACCCAACCTTCTTCATCGTCATGAGAATGCTTATGGTGGTGATGTCCTCCAGGACGATTGGCTCCACTATGTTCATGATCATAACCAGAACCCTCAATTTTATTATCTCCTTCACCTCCGTGACCATTACCAGTACCTGATTCAGAGCCATTACCATTACCAGTACCTGATTCAGAGCCATTACCATTACCAGTACCTGATTCAGAGCCATTGTTTGGATTGGGAGTAATCGGAGTGTATATCGTTACAGGAGTCTCGACCCAGGAAGGTGTGTCAGTGACGTACGCAAGTAGGCAGCACTCAATAGGTTCTCCCCCATAATTATAATAATCCTCCCCATTAGAATTTTTCTCTGGAATCTCAATTGTAACACAAAATAAACGCCAACCGGCGCGGAAAGCTTCTGGAGGAGATACCGATAATATTCTTCCTTCACTAATTGTTATTAATGATTGTACATTTTTGGCACCAAGTGGTATCTCCGCAAATCCTCCTGTATATTCTTCCCCATTAACTTCTACCCTGACTTCTTCACCGGAGCCACGAGAATTAGATCCTGTAATTTTAACATCATTACTCTCACCCCGGTCGGTTCTGCCGGCTTGGCCGCCCTCACCATAGGCAGTGAACGCAACCGAATTATCAGTGGGCTCTGTTCCTTCCCAATTACCCTGCCTGATTTCGACCGTAGCAAACAGCGGGCCTGAAATGCCAATGTTATCGAATCCGGGTTTGTCATAAACGTTATCAACTTTGGCGCCATAGTCCCAGCTAGCGTTTGCTTTAGAGCAGTCAAACATTCTTGGATTAGAGCCATAACCAGATTCAGAGCCACTACCATTACCTGATTCAGAGCCATTACCAGTACCTGATTCAGAGCCATAACCGGGCTGTCCGGGTCGAAGCTCAGGGGGATCACAAGGGTAGCATCGTCCGCCGTAGGGATAATATGGGGATGAAGGATCATCTGAAGGTGGAGCGCAAGGATCGTCAACCTCAATTTTTATTGTATTAACACCTTCAATCAAGCCACCTCCTAGTCTCGGTCGGTAGCTGCCGGATTCAGTCTTCCCGGAAAATTCTGGACTATAGTCAAAATCAGCACTACTTGGATCATTTTCATCGTCTCCTCCAACGTATTTGTCGCCATTCGGATCTGTATAAATCCAGTTCCTCCCGTCCCATTCAATTTTATGAGTACCTCCTCTTTCACTCCCACTGAAAAGTGAATCTGGGTCTGTGTTAATGAAGCCAGCAACACCAGTGTTCTCATCTTCAACCCACTCTAGATCTTGACCAACACCGATTAGAGTACCAAGCCTGCCTCTGTAAAGATCTTTACCAGTATAGGGATCTATAATGCGTTCCTCTTCTCTCCCAGGAACGCGGTCTGGTCCAAACTTACTATAGAAGGTGGCACGAGCTGTTTTCACACAGTCCTTTTTAGCATTACCCCCAGCATTATTACCAGGATTATTAGGGTTACCAGAGACAGAGCCCGAGCCAGAAACAGAACCAGGATTATTAGGGTTACCAGAAACAGAGCCTGATCCATACTTCGCCTCCGCTTCCTCTGCAGACATTGATTGAAATTCCTGGTATTCCGCTTCAGTAACTTCTCTTTCATAAGGAGGATTTCCTATAAAGAACTTTAGAGGCTTTGGTGTCCCATCTCCGGAGGGATCGACTCCTTCGACTCGCGATGCAATATTTTTGAGGGGTCTATCTTTACCGGAAAGTCCGCGACCGCTTCGGAGACTATCTATAAAGTTGCTACCAGTTATCCTTGTAGTTCCAGCAGCTCCTGTAGTTCCAGCAGACGACGTGCCATATACAGCGCCAGATCCGTTACTGGAGAAATTAGGATTGTTTGTTGTAACATTTACTATGTTTGTCTGAGGTATTTGTGACGAGTCGACCTTATACAGATAATCGTGTGGTGAATCTATATGGTTTGCTCCTACCATAGGCCCCTTGTCAGGGTGTATATGGTAAAATCCTATATAGTCTGTACCGCTACTAGTAAAATACTCACCTCCAGTAGTATATAAATTTTCTCTTATTGCAGGTCGTGTCGTCTCAGTAGTATTAATAGATATTGCTGAATCATCTGGAGGGGGCGGGGTAGGGGAAGCGCTAGTTGTAGCGTTTAGATTTATAGTAGGAAATCCTCCACCTGCAGGTTCGGTCGTGTTAGGTGAAGTTGGTGCTGGTGAAGTTGGTGCTGGGGAAGTTAATACAATTGACGGTGAAACGGTAGTATTATATGAAGGAGCTTCTGGAGGCCCTCCAACAGAAGGCCCAAATACCGGTATTAGAGGAGGTCCTTTATATGTTGGAGGAGGAGTTACTGTAGACTCTACAGGTGGTGGAGTTACTGTAGAGTCTGCAGGAGGAGGAGTAGGAAAAGATGGTGTTGTTCCAGTCGACATCAAAGATATTTAATACCTTTTCATGATTAGCTACTTCTCTTTAATGAGATTTAAAAATTCTTTGTATGTAATTTTTTCTTCTGAATTAAACTCTTCATTAATTTCTTCATTAATTTCTAAAGCTTTAGCCCACTCTCCTGGTAATTTTTTAGCAAACACCTTGTCATAATTATCGATATATTTTTTTGTAGGAGGATCAGTTTTAATAAATTTTCCTGTTACCTCGTTTTTTGCGATGTTTACATTACCAAAAGCCATAGCTAATTTTAAGGTATAATTATACCTTATCAACTAGAAATCACCCCAATTATCTAATATTTCAGGCTTGTTAGCCTCGAGATTATTAGCAAGCTTCTGAATTAAAGGTCTCATCTCATCAAGCTCCTCTACAAGACGTTGAGCATAACGAGCATCTGTCTGAGAAAAATCTTTTATCTCATTCATTAGTAAGGCTTCTTGTAAGTCTTGCATAAAGAAGAATGCATCTTTAACATAATGACCGCTTACCATTCTACGACCTTGCTTATCTATTCTTGCTGCCATACCTTATTTTATATTAGAGTTCCTTTATACAAGCAGAATATTCTCCTCATTTTTCTCAAAAAACTTCGCCCACTCTATCTGCTCTTTAGCATAGTGAATTCTTAGATCTAATTTATATTTTAGAAATTCAAGAATTTCAGTCTCTTCAAAATTATCTTTTTTCTGAGCTTTATCAATAAAAGCTTCAACTGCTTCAGTAAAAGGATCTCGGAAGGCGACATACTCCCAACACTTTTCTTCAAGAGGGTGGTAAGCCCAATCAATTTTCTTTTCCATACCTAATTATATCTGAGTTCCTAAGAGCAGACGTTCTTACTAAAGTTCTTAACAGCACTACGAGCACCTTTCGGACAAAAGCGATCCTTATTCTCTCGCCAAGTCTCAGCAGACATAATCTCAATCTCCGCTCCAACCTTACCAGTATAGACCATACGACCTTTCGGACGCTCTACAGGATTCTCATTAGCGCATCTAATACAATTACTAAAGCCTGCTTCAACACGAGCAGGTCTAACCAGACAACCACAAGCACAATATACAATCTTCATTACTCTCTAATTATAAGAGAGTTCCTTTTTATTTTAAGGTAAAATTAATAGTAGTGTCTTTTTTAGTCGGTCCACGGTGGAGCCTCTGTCAAATTTGACGGGGTTATTAATTGATTAATTTGATAATCAAGGTCGCTCTTGATTTGTACGACATCTAAACCGCCATTCTCAAGCCAACCTTCCACAATTGACTGTGTAAGATTTGCGTATTCAATATAATTTTCAGTATCAGGCTCCGCTAAATTATAAGTTCCAAAAACATTAGCGGTGTAAGGTTCGCCATCTTCTCCCGCCTGATCTGAGATGGCGTACATGCGCCAATGAATTGTGTGAACTACTCCAGTTAATGAATTTTGCGTTGGATATCTATCCATTGCGTTAATTTCCCAGTTATATGTGTTAGTCATTTTTTTTGTTTTTTAATTGTTTTTATTTATTAACCCACTATCCAATTGCTTCCGTCAGAGAATACGGGAACTAAATTACTACCTCCCGCAGATACGGTAGAGCCAAGATTAACATCTAATACACTACTTGCATCAGAAACAAACGATCTTTGACCTGCTGGAGAAGCAGATGGTAATGCTGATACGGTATAGACTTTATGTGTGATAGTCCCATTCACATGAAGAGCTGTACTTGGAGTAGCTGTACCTATACCAACCTTATTGGATATAACCGTGCCACCCGAATTCACTCCAAGTAAGATATCGTAACCCGCCCCTCCTGCGTTATATATTCTTAAGTCATTACCAGCATGGTTAAAATTCCATAGGTTGGCGACATCACTACGACCAAGCTGCAATGAATTATCGCCACCATTTGTTGCTTCAAGTTTTGTAGTCCCTTGATATACATGCAATTTCTGCCCCGGGCTACTTGTATTTATACCAACAGCACCAGTGAAAGACGCATTGCCAGACCCAGTAATAGTGAATCTTTTATTATTATTCGTTCCTAGAGATAAACTATCAGCGAATTCATTAATAATTTCTAACGCATTAGTATTGTTTTCGTAACCAATTCTGCCAACCACCGCACCACCATCTTGTTTTAAGACGATACGAGCATTATCTGTTTCAGTTACATTATCGGTATCCGCTTCAATAGTCAATACCGCTGTTCCTGTTGATGCTAAATGAAGAATAGAGCTTGGACTTATTGTACCTATACCGAACTTTCCATCTTCCGTTAAAGTGAATTGATTTGCTGTTGTGCTTGTTGAATTATTTCTAACTACATATTTACCTCCAGAGTAGCTATGTAGTAAAAATTTACTGTCATCTGTATCTTCGAGCCTTAATTGAGAATGATTGTCTGATATATGTAATTTAGATGATGGGCTGGTTGTTCCTATGCCAATGTCACCATTTCTCAAAATACATAATAAGTTTGTAGTAAAGTGTTGGAATCTGAAAGCACTATTGCTTGTTGTAGCAAATGTACTATTATTGTTTTCTCTAACGTTAAACACCATGTCGCCAGCTGTATTCCCGTTAGCTGCCGCCGCCATTAAATACATACCTACTGTGTTCGCAGTTTGCCTTCCAAGGATTGTGGGGGTTGTAGTGGAAGATATAGAACAAATGCTAATAGATCCATTCGGTGCGCTTGTTACTGGAATAGTTGTTCCACTTGCCACTTGCAAATTACAGCCCGGGGCCGTTGATCCTATACCTACTTTACCATCATTTAAAATAGTAAGAGCTTCAATTTGAGAACCAGCATTTGAATTATCAGCAAAAAATGCTAAAGAATTATTAGCTCCTGATCCTGAACCTTTGTATCTTAGAGAGAATCCGTAATTAGAAGAGTCGCTTTCCCCCTTGTTAACGCTAGTGTCTCCATCAACCCTCAAAAGATTTACATCATTAGAGCCTCCACCAGCTCCTATTCTTATAGCGGTTCCATTATTAGCTTGAACCATTCTGATTGTGTTATCAGCGCTACTTGTATCACCTCCTATATCTAAATTGTAGTCAGGACTCGTTGTTCCTATACCAACATTTCCTGACGATACATTTAAACCTCCAGTAAGAGTACCACCAGCTAGTGGTAGCTTAGTACTATCAGCTACCGTAATATTAGCCGAACCATTAAATGAGACTCCGTTGATCGTTCGTGCTGTTGTGAGCGTATCAGCATTTGGGTGGTAAGTATCATGGAATACTCTGCTTGAACCAACATAGTGTTCTCCTGTAGAAGCTATCTTTCCGGTAGTCGCATTTAAAAAGATTCTCGCATCCCCATCGGCTGCAACATACATGCCCCAGCCAACTCCGGCTTCAGTGAAGTTTATGAAGGAAGCATCCGTATAGGTGTATCCAATACCATACATGTTGCCTAGAGCAGCGTCTGTAGGATTGTAGTTTGAACCAATCGTGTAGATCGGGCTACTTTTATCGCCGCTTGGTCCAACATTATTATACCCACCTTCAAGGTGACCCGAATGGTGGTTAGATCGCATGAGATGGTAATCGCTATCTAACTTAATATCTCGCGATTTTATTGTCCCAGCAACCTCCAGCTTCTCAGAAGGACTAGTTGTTCCAATACCAACATCACCATCACTAGCAATAATTAATCGTGTATTTGTTCCTACAGTGTCATTATCACTTATTTCAAAACTACTACCATTAGTACCTAGAGCAAAAGTATTAGATGATGAAGCGAGGCTTATTTGAGGGTCGCCTCCCGCTGAGTTTATCGCGATTGTACCTGTACTACCTACATCACGGGTAAATGTAGCTAGTGGTCCACCAGAACCTCCTCCAGTTACTTTAAGACCCGTTCCTGTAGAATCATTATCGTCAATATGGAGTTTGTTGGATGGGCTTGTTGTTCCTATACCAAGCTTATTAGTTACACTAATATTAGTATCTGATAAGATTGTATTACCACCGACTGACATAATTTCAAGGTCACCAGACGATGTATCAATCAAACCTGTATCTGTAATACCTATCTGAACATTCTGACCAGCAACACCAGTTGTGGAAACTCTTCCCCCTCCAGTAATATTATTACCACCCATCGCTAAAACTCCTGACATCGTACCTCCTGATTTAGGTAGTGCATTTGTAGCAAGAGTACCCTGCGCCGCTGTTGCATAGTCGGAGCTATCAAATGCCTTAACCTGCGCTAGATTAGTTACCTCAGAGTCCATTAAGGCTCCAGCAGACGTTACGTTAGTTGTGTCAGTTACGTCTGCAGATGCTTCAATACCATCCAACTTGGTTTTATCTCCATTAGCAAACGCGCCCTCACTAGGCTTAACTTGTAACGTAGAAATTGTTACAGCTTTAATGCCTGCTAGATCGGTTACCTCACTATCCATTAAGGCGCCGGCTGAGGTAACGTTAGCTGTATCAGTTACATCCGCACTAGCTTCAATACCATCTAACTTTGCACCATCAGTAGCTACATCGCGACCATCAAATGTACTATTAGTTGTAATAGCACCTGTCATCGCACCACCAGTCTTAGGTAAAGCAGCATCAGCAGTTGCTCCTTGTGCAGAAGTGGCGTAGTCAGAGCTATCAAAAGCTTTTACTTGTGCTAGATTAGTAACCTCACTGTCCATTAAGGCTCCTGCAGCAGTTACATTGGTTGCATCTGTCACATCAGCACTAGCTTCAATACCATCTAACTTTGTTTTATCGCCATTAGCAAACGCTCCTTCGCTAGGCTTTACCTGAAGTGTAGAAATTGTTACTGATTTTATACCTGCTAGATCTGTCAGCTCGGAGTCCATTAACGCACCTGCAGACGTTACGTTAGTTGTATCGGTAACATCAGCACCGTCTTCCACGTTTAATGCGGTTAACAATGAGCTTTTGGCTATCGAACCTGTTAGTCCAACAACGGCTTGTACAGCGTCCGTTTGATCATGCTTTGACCAGTTTCCTGAGTATACAGATGTAGAAGCATTATCTGTTGTGGCAACTATATTATCACCTACAGCAAATGCTACACTATTAACAGTACCTGCCCCTGAAACGTAGTAAAACCAGCCTGTTTGAGCAGAACCGCTACCAGGAAAACTTCCTGAACCAGCGTTCCAATCACCTTTATAGACCATGCCATTTTCAAGAGCAGCAATATCTGTTTCCATTTGATCAAGACTAACTGCCTGCGTAACAGTAATGTGATCTAACTTGGTCTCGTCTGCAGTGAGGAAAGACGCAGTAGTGTTTTGAAGAACGTTAGAATATGCTTGCACATCTGAACCAATAGCCAGGCCGAGATTCGTCCTTGCAGTTGAAGCGTTTGGTAAATCAGATAAGTTGTTAGCCTTCATAGCCGCGCCAGCTGAAGTAACGTTAGCTGTATCAGTTACATCTGCACTAGCTTCAATACCATCTAGTTTCGCACCATCAGTAGCAACATCACGACCATCGAATGTACTATTAGTTGTAATAGCACCGGTCATCGCTCCGCCGGTCTTAGGTAAAGCAGCATCAGCAGTTGCTCCTTGCGCAGAAGTAGCATAATCTGATGAATCAAATGCCTTAACCTGCGCTAGATTAGTAACCTCAGAGTCCATTAACGCACCAGCTGCAGTGACATTGGTTGCGTCTGTCACATCAGCACTAGCTTCTATACCATCCAACTTGGTTTTATCTCCATTAGCAAACGCTCCTTCGCTAGGCTTAACTTGTAACGTAGAAATTGTTACAGCTTTAATGCCTGCTAGATCAGTTACTTCTGAATCCATTAACGCACCTGCAGACGTTACGTTTGCTGTGTCAGTTACATCAGCACTAGCTTCAATACCATCTAACTTTGCACCATCAGTAGCTACATCGCGACCATCTATTGAACCGCTCACTACTAAATCACCGGCGATGTTTGCGCTACCGGTAGCGCTAAGACTACCATTCGCGCTTATATTACCAGACACAGTAAGTTTTTCTGATGGTGAAGTTGTTCCTATACCAACGTTTCCCCCTGCTTCGATACGCATCTTTTCAGATTCGCCGCTAGCCATGAAGACTAAATCGTTGTCAGAGTTAGCTAATACTAAACCTCTTGTACCACCCGGGTCTTTAAGTAAAATACCAGCATTGTTTCCATTTGCACTTTTGATTTCTAGATAGTTGTCTTCGTTATAAGCGGAGTGATTAACAACTAAAGGATAAGTTGGAGCTGTTTCACCAATACCTACATGTCCACCAGAAGCTGGCATTAAAGAAATATGAGGGTCACCAGCTCCTGTATTGGTTTGTATCTCAAACCTGTTGAACCTTGAGCTAATCCTAGCGGTATTATTACCCGATACAGAACCATCAATGTCAATCCAATTGGAAGCAGTATTAGAAAATCTAGCGATACCCCCACTAATATGAAGCTTTTGTGCAGGACTAGTTGTTCC
>Ga0233432_10005011_pt1 | contig 11610 bp, 15 predicted proteins | sample SI_122_August201_6_FD_179870 | JGI IMG/M metagenome (GOLD analysis project Ga0233432, IMG submission 179870) | Seawater microbial communities from Saanich Inlet, British Columbia, Canada - SI_122_August2016_10_MG | ecosystem: Environmental > Aquatic > Marine > Inlet | place: Canada: British...
GATTATGATGAATAAACCGAAGTTGTTTCAGATGATTCTAAGAAAGAGGAATAATTGTGATTTTGTCTCAGACGAAGTATCGGAGACAGAGCGAGGAGACGGAGGATTTGGGAGCACAGATTTAGAACAGATTTAAAATAAGGCTAATATCCCATATTATATTGGATGCTGTAAGTGTCCACTGAACCTGGGAGGTTAAAATGAACTCAACTTTCATAGAAGCGCTGGCCCACTGCAACAAAGAGAAGGATCTTAATTCTAAAAATTTTCTAGAATACATTCTGTCGAAATACTTTTGCGAAGAAAGGCTCTTCATGTCAATGAAGGACGCAATTCCTTACTTGGACAAAGGAGATTTGGAAGTCTTTATTCCGATTGTGTATTCAATCGAGTAATAAGCAAGGTAGGTCGCGGCCCAAAAAAGGTTGACAAAATTTGGGCTGCGGCTATTCTTGACTCACAAAGGAGAAAGAATGCCCCTTATCTTAATTGAGTCGCCAAATAAAATTTCTAAGCTAAAAAAAATCTTGGGTCAAAACTATACCGTTATGGCGTCCGTTGGACACATAATGGATCTTTCCAAAAAGAACCTAGGGATAGACCAGGAATCCTTCGAGGCGACTTACAAGGTAAATGTTGATAAAAAAGATATTGTAAAGTCAATTAAGGCAGAGGCTAAAAAGCACGATGTAATTTATATTGCAACGGACCCTGACAGAGAGGGCGAGGCTATTGGTTGGCATATTTTCAAGCTGCTTCCAAAGACCGGAGTAACGGTCCATCGGGTCAAGTTTAATGCGATTACGAAAGAAGCAGTAAAGAAGGCTATGAAGTCTCCTGGAAAGCTTGACAAGGATCTGTATAACGCTCAGCAGGCTCGCAGAATTACGGATAGGCTGGTCGGCTTTAAGGTCAGTCCAATCATGTGGACAAAGGGCCTAAGAGGCACTAGTGCCGGCAGGGTTCAGTCTGTTGCCCTGAAGATTATTGCGGACAGAGAGAAGGAGATTGGAGGCTTTATTCCAAAAGAGTATTGGACAATTGCCTCCGAAACAGAAAAGGATTTTTCTGTAGACTTTTACTCTCTCAACGGAAAGGCGTATACTCCATCTTCAAAGGCCGAGTCTGAAAAAATAACGAAAGATATGAGGTCTGGGAAAAGGCCTTTTTCAGTAACTGCTTATGACGCAAAGGGCAGAGTAAGAAAGCCGTATCCTCCATTTACTACATCTACAATGCAGCAGGCTGCATCGAATGCCTTCGGGTGGGGTGCGAAAAAGACTATGAATGTAGCTCAGGGTCTGTTTGGTCACGGGATGATAACATACCATCGTACAGATAGCACTAGAAGCGATCCTGAAAAAATTAAAGATTTAAGAAAAAAGATTGAAGCAAAGCACGGAAAGCAGTACCTTTCTCCTAGCACAATTATATACGGACCAAAGGGTGGCTCTCAAGATGCTCACGAGGCAATTCGCCCAACTTACGACTCTGTATCTGCCCCAATGACTCCTGATCAAAATAAGCTCTTGGGCTTGGTTGATTCTAGGTTTATTGCATCTCAGATGGCTTCAGCTAAATTTGACCAAGTTTCACTTAAGTTAGAGTATTCTGGACTGAATAAGTATGGGTTTAAAAAGAATGGAAGCACACTTGTATTTGATGGATTCCTGAAGGTTTACGGGGAAATCAAAGACGATGTCATTCTCCCCAAACTATCTGTTGGAGACTCCATTGAGTGGACAAAGGTTTCTTCGAAACAAAACTTTACAAAGCCTCCGAATAGGTTTTCTGACGCCTCAATCATTAAGACGCTAGAGAAAGAAGGTGTCGGAAGACCAAGTACTTATGCCTCAATTATAGACACTCTTTTTGCCAGGAGCTATACTGAGAGGTCCGGAAAGTCTATTAAAGCCACTGATGTTGGGATTATGGTATCAGATTACTTAAGTGCAAATTTTCCGAAAATTGTTGATGCCAGCTTTACTTCAAAGATGGAGTCTAACCTAGATAAGATTGCTGAGGGAACAAAAGATTACAAGGAGACTCTTTCTGATTTTAATACAACCCTGACCGATCAGATTCAAATCGCGAATAAGGCGAAGCTTCCAAAGGCCCTTTATACCGATGTGGATTGCCCAAAGTGTTCTGCAAAAATGGTTAAGAAGATATCAAAGCACGGACCTTTCTTGGCATGCTCTGCTTGGCCAAAGTGTGATGGAACACTAGGGATAGATGGCAAGGAAAACAAAAAGGTCTCAATAGAGACGGGCCATAAGTGTCCAAAGTGTGAAAATATCTTATTAAAAAGAAAGGGACGCACTGGAGATTTTTATGGGTGCAAGTCTTACCCGGTCTGTAAGTTTAGCGCAAGCATTGGTGATGATGGCTCTCCCATTGAGAGCAAAAAGCCAAAGGCAAAAGACACGGGTCACAAGTGTCCAAAGTGCAAAAAGGGAACTCTACTGGAGAGGTCTGGAAAGTATGGAAAGTTCTATGGATGCTCAGCTTATCCAAAATGCAAAACTATAGTAAAAAAGCTGCCGGGAGAATGAGATGGAAAATGATGAAGATTTGGCTGTAGATGAAATAATAGGATTTTTAAGATACCTTCTGGCTTGTGCAGGGCACGATGACCCATTTGATATAAAAGCACACATTCCTAGAGTGGAAAAGCTGATTGAAGATTATAATGAAGCTGTCTCCAAAGAAAACTTTAACAGTATCTCAGATGGGTTGGCTGATGCCATTGCCCTTGCCACTCATCCGATTGATCCGTCATTCAAGCAGAGGCAAGAGCTGAGGTTGGAGGTTGATCGAAAGCTGTTGACCGCACTCCAGAGCGCGACTGGAGGTGAGGAGTGAGCAATATAGCTCTTTTTGATATGGATGGAACAATTACTCCGGCTAGAAAGAAAATAGACAAAAAAATGATAAAGGCCCTTGAGGCCCTATCTGACTACGGAGATATCGGAATAGTATCTGGATCGGACTTTAGGCTTATATCAGAACAAATTGTCAGCCAAATAAAAAGCCGAAAACTTCTCAGTAGAATTACTCTATTTCCTTGCAACGGAACTCAAGTATATGATTATAACTATAAGCAGAGAGAGTACACTAAAGATTACTCTGCAAGTATCTTTTCTGAAATAGGAAAAGATAACTATTTTAAGCTTTATGACTTTCTTCTAAAGCAGCAAAGAGTAATCATTGAGGATAATCCAGATATTATTATTTCCGGAAACTTCATAGAGGACAGGGGTTCGGTCATAAACTTCTGCATACCAGGAAGGATGTCTGCCGATGATCAGAGGGCAAACTTTGAATATATAGATAAAATGAGAAGAGTTAGAGAGCAAGTCTTTATTAGGCTGAGCACCTTCTTTTCCATGTCGGAACTAAACCTTAGTGCATCTATCGGAGGAAAGACATCCATAGATATATATCCCACAGGATGGAGTAAGGTGTATGTCCTCCGCCACTTGCCGGACTATGAAACGATAACTTTTGTTGGAGACTCATGTCATGCAGGAGGAAATGACAGAGATCTTTTTCTTGCAGAAAGTGTTGTTGAAAACTTCCTCGGAATAGAAACCTCTTCTACGGACGAAACTCTTGATATTATAAGATGTAAACTTATTCCTATCTTTACCCAATTATCTTAGAAACCTTATTAATCTTTTTGTGTATCTGTATACGCAGAGAGGTTGTATGGATATAGACAAGTTTTTTTTAAAATCAATAAATGACTCAGCCTATTATCAGGGTATCTCTATGGACTTCGGTACACCAGAGTATCTTCTGAAAATAATGAAACTGCCAATTTATGGAGGTCAGGAGCTATTTGATAAAAAAAATACCCTAGCAGAAATTTATATGGAAGGATTATTGGAGGAGGGAAGAACCTCTAGATTTTTTATCCACAAAAAGATTGGAGACTTATCCCTAATAAGATTAGGGTTATTTCCAGAAAATATAAGTAAAATGTTGAGTAGGGACTATTATGTTCAGATGGGATCTTTAGCTTACATGGAGTGCTTTTTGTATAAACAAAATAGTCTATTTAAGAATCTTTCGGAAAATATTGAAGATTTTTCAGATGTTATATATGGGGCAAAAAATTCTTGCATAACTAATAATATTGTTGATCTCTATGAACTATGGACTAGGACAAGAAGCAAGTTTGCAAAAAGAAGATTGTTTGCGCTGGGCTTTGCTTTTTCAGAAATAGAAATTTCGGAGTAGTAATGTTTCTTTTAAGAAAAATAAAAAATTTATTCTTTGATCATCCAAACTCACTAGGGGAAGGATACGTTATGCACATGCTCGTTGGCCTAGCATACTCATTCGGCCTTCTCTATGCATCAATAGCCTGCTTGATACATAGCTTTTTCCCATTTTTATTCACAACAACAGCATCGTCTATAGCGATAACTATAGCCGATTCATCAAGGCATAGGAGAGATGACATATGAGCCTTATATTTGGACCGCACAAGAATTTGACAAAAAAATCAGCCCTAATAGAGGATTCTGAATTTGGAGATGAGATGGCCGAGCTATCCGAGGCTATGCTAGCGCTTATGAGCGCGCTCGGCGGCGTGGGTCTAGCTGGGGTTCAGATTGGTATACCAAAGAGAATCATTGTTGCAAACGTCGGAGAGGGAAATATAGTCCTAATAAACCCGGTTATAAAATCTGTATCTGATGAAGAGTCTGAGCTAGAAGAGGGCTGTCTCTCCTTTCCTCTAAAAACCTTTCGCATCAAGAGGCCGTCTGAAGTTACGGTAAACTTTAGGCTTCCAGATGGAAGAGAATCTGAGGAAACTTTCTCCGGGATGGAGGCTGCAGTAGTGCAGCATGAGATTGACCACCTGGATGGGATCACTGTGTTTAGCAAGGTAAGCAGGTTAAAAAGGGATCTTTACAGCAGAAAGTTTAAAAAGTTTAGAAGAAATATAGGTAAATAGAATGTCGGTAGATAGACACTTTGGCTCTCACAAGATCATAATTGGCAATCACAATATGCCCAATCACCTCGCGGAGGATAACTCCCTTGGCGTATTTCTTGATGGTGAAGTAAAGATAAATACAACGGATAAGAATATCGCTCTGAGCGCAACTGATGGCGGAAGCATAAGCCTTCAGACATATGACTCTGGAGGTATTGATGTCCGCTCCGAGTTTGGAGCTATTAACGTTGAGTCCGTTGGCACAGTAAAGCTTCATTCTGACACCAATGTTTGGATCAGTGGAGGCCTTCGAATAGAGGGCGGAAACCCCCAGGTCGACAAAGTGTTAACCTCCTCAAATAGCAGTGGCGATACGTACTGGTCAAGCTCAATGTCCCTAACTGGACTAAGTATAAGTGGAAACTTATCTGTATCTGGCGAGACTCAGACAGATTATCTATCACTGGAGCTGAACAGTACCGGTGACCCTGATCAAAAAGGCTTTATAAGATTCAAAGATATTGATGGCGATCAATACTCAAAACTTGTCCTTAGAAATGTTGGTCTAGGAATGAATGTTGCGGAATCGAAGCAAGCACCAGCAGCATATGGGGAGGGCTCTATAATGGTCCATTGCCGTCAACGCAGCTCGTTGTCATAAGGGTTAATGATGCCTTTTCAAGTAGCTCCACCAACTTTCCAACCAACCTGAGAACAGAAATTACAGGATTAGCTATACGAGGAAGGGTCCCTACAAGTGGAAATGAACTCGACACCTTAACGGCGGCTGATGATTGGATTACAAACATGAGATTTGACTCATTTAATCTAGCTGACGCGAGTGATTCTGATCAAACTGGCCTATCAGATATATCCATTGGAGAGGCTCAGGCCGCCGGCGTAGGAGGTGTGAGCGGCATTTGGCAATCGGTGTATTATTATGTGGATATCTCTTCAATTTCAGCTGATGCAAGAACTATATCTTTAACGGACAGTACTGTATTTGAATTTGTAATGACAGGTGGTAGAAACTGTTTTGTTAGCAGCATTGAGTTTTGGGCAGATGTAAAGGGACATCAGGCCACTTAGGCTACCGCTTTGTAAACCCGTCTGCTATAGAGCTGCTAGCCCAACTATCTGGCTTTATTTCGCATCCAAATCCTTGTGATTTAAATATGTTTTCTAGTTCAGCTCTAAATTTAGCTGTTTTATTTTTCTTAAAATCTCCACCTATATCCAGATGAACAGTAAGCGTTGATCTAATCATTGGATCAACTTCAAGCGCCGCCTCAAGACTCTCATACGCCTCAAGATATATTCTAGACCTAAGGGTCGGACACTTATCTTTGTCGATAATTTTTTTCATATAATAAATTTGATTTTCACTAATCCCTCTCTTGTAGAAGCAGACGCAAGTTACGATTGAGATTTTATCCTTTATTATCTGCGAATCAGTTCCAATATAAACCTCAAGCCCCTTTTTATCTAGTCTCTGCAACTCTGACACGAACTTATCGTAAGGGACTCTTTTTTTATCCATGGTTCTTAATATGCTCTGCTTTAGCATCAAGTGTCTCCCAATTTTATTTATAAACTACATTTACACATTATATTAATAAAATAGTTTATTGAGTAATATAAGGATGAGGTCTAGTGCCATTCTAAGTCAGTGGGCTCAATTGATATCTGCGTAGAAAAAACTTACATCGGAAAAATAAGAGTTGCAAGTGATTGTAAATCTTGGCAAAAATCGTCTAGGCGAGGATAATGCCCCTTAAGCCTGAGCATAATAAGCTCGGTCATTAAATTTTTGGGAAAAATTGTGAAAAAAAGAAAAGATAAGAAAGTTTTGGAAAAAAGCAAAAAAAGATCCGAAAGAAGAAAGTACCTAGATACAATGATGGCCGACATGGGTATATCATCACTCAATGATTTAAGCTCAAATCAAGAAAGGGCGAAGTGGCTAAAGGCGGTAACTCCATCTAGAGCTGCGGAGAGAAAGATGAAGGAGATGGGTTATGATATTTCCGGAAATAATAATATTGGATCTCTCGGCAGGCGTAGTATTCTTCGAGAATTTCTAAAGGTTTCATCCGGCAGCGGAATTGCCGGAGATGACCTTTCTTCTATAAGAGATATTGTTGGTCCGGAAAAGTATCGTAAGTTGGTAAGGTTTCTGATTCCAAATCCATTCGAAAGATATGATCCAAGGAGTTTTTCTAAAGAAAAAAAGAGAGAAGAGATTATCATTGCACTCTCGTCTGTTGGTTTAACGCCAGGATCAAGCGATGACTTTAGCCAAGTGATGCTTCATGTAGATAGCATCCTGAATAGCCAATCTGTCTTGTCAGACTCCAGCAATCCTTCTGAAAATATAGAGGATTATGTAGAGAGGGTTGGGCAGGTATCCGCAGATGATATGACATCATTCGATCGATCGAATATAAAGATTCTACTTGAAGATAACGGGGTAATGGTTGGCCATGATAGAGAATCCATAAGATCTGGGATAATGGAGTTTCAGGCAAAAAATGATCTCGCCATAGATGGCATAATTGATATTAAGACAATGGCTGCCTTAGGCGCTGTATCAGCCGCAATTGCAGCAACATTTACTCCATCAACACAGGGCGCAGGGCATAAGGCTGCGGAAAGCATTGGAGATCTAAGGGTTATAAGTATTTCGGAAAATGCCGATCTAGAGAACTCCTCAGGGCTTGTTAGGGACTTTATTCTTGAGTTAGACAAACACTCTGCCGATCTCGGGATGGACGAATTCTCAGTAACTAGCGCACACAGGTCTCCTGATGATCAGTCAAGAATAATGTTTAATAACTTTGAAAGAACCAAGGAAACTAAGGGTCCGGCAAGCGCTAGGGAGTACTTCGTAAATCTGTATAATAAATTTCCTAGACACGATGAGATAGCAGACATTTATGCCTCAGAACGTGATCCGGCAGAAATGAAGAGTCTCGTATCGGATATAGTGTCATCCTCATGGAACACAGAAAGAGGACACCTAGGCGGGCTAGCTATTGATATCTCTGGGCTTACAAGATCTGAGTTTGATGCAATACTCGATCTTTCCAAGAGAAGCTTCGACTTCAGAAGTCTGTGGGAGCCAGAGCCAGGAGCCCACTACCATATATCTGTTAGGTCGAAAAGAACCATGAAAACAACTTAGAGTCCAGTGGCAAATTTAGCTCTGCTCGACGGGAATCCATGAAGCTTCTCTAGATAAAGCCTTATTGTTGCCGCAGCATTACCGGTCAGAGCATAGTTTATATTTCCGTCAAAACCAGAGGTTGGCTCAAATGGTATCTTTAGCTGAGAAATACCTCTATCTAAAGTGCAAAAAACATCACCAGAGCCTCCCCAGGATAGCGCGAGCGATGCGGCATCAGATGTTCCTCCGCTAGTATTTGCTACAGATACAACTAAGCCTATCACCCTAACTCTCTCGTCCCCACTTCCGTCAGCTCCGTTTAAATCTCCTGCAACGAGAATCACCCCGGTCTCTCCGGCTGGGTCTCCAGTTGTCACAAATTCTATCGTTGCAGTCTGCGCTCCATCTGCAAGACTTCTGTTTATTGAAATAGCCATATTATCTCCCTTTGCAACTGTTTGTAAAAATATTAGTATTAATTGATGGAAACAAAATCAAAAAACACTTAATATAACCGCATTTAATACTAGTCGGTTCCATAGTTTCGTTTATTTAGGTAAAGTTTACATTTTACTATTTTTATAAACAGGAACTTGGTCTATGTCAAATAAGTCTTTACTATTATTTTTAGCGATATTAGGATGCAGCGATTATAGCATTAACAAAATCACAGAGAAGCCAGCGCCCGACATAGAGGTTACTCCCCTAGAGTATAGCTTTTCGGACCTAAACGTTGGAGAGACTCTCGGTAAGGATTTTTTAATAAAAAATGTTGGAAATGATAAGCTTTATGTACACAGCATCGAGCTTGTTGATGAGTCTTCCTCTTTTTATTTGCGCCAAGAAAACTTGGACTCCTTAGATCCTCAGGAAGAATTTTTATTAGTCGTAGAGTACTCTCCTCTGACATACTCTTACGATGGTGCATTTATTGAGCTGGAGTCAAATGATCCAGACGAACCCCTTGTGAAGATTCTGCTAAACGGAACCGGTAGCGCTCCAATCATAAAGGTCACACCAGACTATCATGACTTTAACTTAATAGAGCTAGGGTGCGAAGATGATTTGACCGTGACCATAGAGAATGTCGGCAACGTTGATTTAGAGATATCCGATATAGATTACTTGGCGAATGTTCCTGCAGATATGATTATAGATGATTTTTTCGGAATACTTGAATCACTTCCAACAACTATTGTTCCAGGTGGGGATATTGCCCTTAATATTGGGTATATTCCTCTTGATACATTAAATGATGCTTCAATTCTTAAGATTCACTCTAATGATCCAATGACCCCTGTTGCAGATGCTGAGCAATATGGAAATGGTATTTATGGGAATCTTCATTCTGAAACCTTTTATCAAGATGGAATATCAGATGTTGATATACTCTTTGTTATAGACAACTCTGGATCAATGCTTTCAAATCAAGTAAATTTAAAAAATAACTTTTCATCTTTTATAAGTGTATTTTCATCTGCTGGTGCAAATTATCAAATAGCATTTATAACCACAGATAATGCAGAATTTGTAAATGGAGAAGTGGTAACCAGCATGTCTCCAGATCCAATCCTCTCTGCTGAATCGATAATAGATTCAATAGGAGGTAGGGGCAGCGGAGTTGAAAAAGGAATAGATTATGCTTATGCCGCGATATCCCCAGGTGGAGATGCAGAGCCCGGGGGAATGCTTACAAGGGAAAGTGCAAGATTTGTCTTAATATTCGTATCAGACGAAAAGGATTACTCCACCTCGTGGTCTGCCGCAGATCTTATTAGCAAGATGGCTTCGATTAAGTCGTCTATATCAATGATTACTGCCCATGCCGTAGCCGGGGATTATCCATCTGGATGCGCATCAAATGGTGGGGCGGAATTTGGCGCAGGATACCATGATGTGGTAAGCGCCATGATGGGAACTTTTTTATCTATATGCTCAAATGATTGGGGAATAGATCTTGACGAAATTGCCAGAGACTCACTATCTGTAAATCAGTTTGTACTAGAGCATGATGCAATAGAAGAATCTATAAGCGTCATGATTGATGGGATATATTCTTCGGATTGGATATTTGAGGAATCAACTAATTCTGTTATATTAAGCATAACTCCGATAGACGGTAGCGAAATCGTGATAGACTACGCTTCATGGTCCTGTCGATAGTTCTGTTTGTTTTATTTAAACTAAAATAATTTTAAATTGAGGCAAAAGTGAGTAATAAAGAAAATATCAACAGAATAAGAACTCTCTGCGACTCTCTGAGAAATAGAGATGTCCAACTAAAGCTTAATGAAAAAACACTGTGGATAGTTTTTGACAAAATAGTAGCCGCACAAAAGGGGGTCGATAATATCGTTGCCTGCAAAGATAGCATGTGCAAGGACTCTATCTCGGAAAGTCTAGAGGGCTTTGCCTCTGAATTAAAGCTTGCCATAAATATAGTTTCTGAAAAGGGCTGCAAAAGAGTAGATGAAGATGCCAACTAACAATATAAGTCAAAATGGTTGGAATGAGTATTCTAAGTTGGTCCTAAAAGAGCTAGAGTCACTATCGTTTAGCATAGACGGTTTGAATGAAAAGATACAGGATCTAAAATCAGACATAACAGAGATAAAGGCAAAAGAGGATAGAATAACAGAGCTTAGGGATTGGAAGTCAAAAGTGGACGAGGTTGCTTCCCCCAGTCAATTAAAAGAGCTTGTAGAAAAAGTATCTGATCTTGAAAGGTTTAAGGTAAAGGCGGTTGGAGTATTTTTAGCCGTTCAATTTATGATGGGCGTTACCGCCTGGTTTCTAAAATTATTGGAGTAAAAATGAAATATGAACTAATTTATCACACAAAGACATTCTTGGGGGTTATAGCTGCTGCGGCAGTAATTGCGATAGGAGGATTCCTCTTATCTAATTCCGAAACAGTCACTAGCCCAAATATTGTCCTAAGCCCTATCAATGAAGTCAAGCTTAACTATGCAGAGAGAGGTACTCGTGCAGCTTCTCTCAAAATAATAACACCATCAGGCGGGCATGGATCAGGAACTCTAATGAAATATAACAAGGAGCTTGTTATATTTACTGCAGCGCACGTTACGACAGAGGGCCCGGTATATCTTGTTCAGGATCAATGGGGAGAGCAGAAGTTTGCAATCCTAGCATACGTTGATGTAGAGGCTGATTTCGCAGTACTTGTGGTCGAGCCATTTCAAAAGACAAAGCCTGTAAAGTTTACTCTACCAAGATATGATATAAGAAAAGAACTTGATCTGGAGGTTATATTCTCTGGACACCCAGCTCATCATAGCCTAATAACAATGAGAGGGAGGGTTGCCGGTTTCGAAGGTCCGTCTATGATAATAAACTCATCGGCATGGGGTGGTTCGTCTGGATCTGGAGTTTTTGACACCAACGGGAGCTTTGTTGGAATACTTTATGCGGTAAGTGTTGGCGGAGGCTTCGGCGGCCCAACAATAATGGAAAACTTCATATGGGTTATGCC
>Ga0233432_10005012_pt1 | contig 11609 bp, 15 predicted proteins | sample SI_122_August201_6_FD_179870 | JGI IMG/M metagenome (GOLD analysis project Ga0233432, IMG submission 179870) | Seawater microbial communities from Saanich Inlet, British Columbia, Canada - SI_122_August2016_10_MG | ecosystem: Environmental > Aquatic > Marine > Inlet | place: Canada: British...
CCGGCCTTATGTAGATTTCCATTCAACATAAAAACTAATTCTTTTCCTTTAATTTTTGTTCCAGATAATTGTCCTAATTGTTTTGGCACATGACCTTTGCACTCTCCATATTTGTTATCAACTTTCCAACCGCCTTTATTAAAAATCATTATTATTTTATTTGCTGGATCGGGAATGTCTGTTCCTTGAATTACTTTTACTTTTTTTCCATCACTATAAATAAATGCATTTCCTTTAACATCACCTGATTTACATTCTCTTGCCTCTGCTAGAGTGGAAATTAATAAAAAACTTAAAATTAAAAATATTTTTTTCATTTAAATAAATCTTTCAATCCTTGTTCTGATGCTTCACAAACACCTTTTTCTGTTATCAATCCTGTTACATATTTAGCAGGAGTCACATCAAATGCTAAGTTCATTGCTTTACTTTTTTGTGGATAAATTAAAACTTTTCGTAATTTATTATCTTTATCCAATCCTTCAATATGTGAAAGTTCTTCTGGATTTCTTTCTTCAATAGGTATCTTTTTATGATCTTTAATATTCCAATCAATTGTTGAGCTTGGTAGTGCAACATAAAATGGAATATTATTATCTTTTGCAGCTAGTGCTTTTAGATATGTTCCAATTTTATTACAAACATCACCATTTGATAATGTTCTGTCTGTTCCAACTATGCACATATCAACTTCACCTCTTTGCATTAAAATTCCACCAGTGTTATCTGCAATTATTGTATTTGAAATGCCTTCTTCGTTTAACTCGTAAGAAGTTAAATTTGCGCCTTGATTTCGTGGTCTAGTTTCATCTACCCAAATATGAACTTTAATTCCTTTTTTATGAGCGTGATAAATTGGTGATGTCGCTGTTCCCCAATCTATTGTTGCAAGCCATCCTGCGTTACAATGAGTTAAAATATTTACTGAGTCTTTTTTTTTTGCTATTTCTTCAATTAATTTAAGTCCATTCAAACCAATATTTTTACAAAAACTTACATCTTCTTCTACAATTCCTTTAGCTTCAGCTAATGCAATTTTTAGAATTTCATTGCTATTAACTCCTGATAATTTTTTCATCATTCTATCTACCGCCCACTTTAAATTAATTGCTGTAGGTCTAGATGCAATTAAATCTTCACTAGATTTTTTAAGATATGATAAATCATTTTTTTCTATAATGGATAAAACTAATCCGTATGCTGCAGTAGCGCCTATCAATGGTGCGCCTCTTACTTCCATAGTTTTGATTGCATTAATTGAGTCTTTAACTGTTTTAAGATCTTTTATAATGAACTGATGTGGAAGTTTTGTTTGATCGATAATTTTAACAATATTATTTTGAAACCAAATTGTTCTGTGGAGTTTTCCGTTTATATTCATTATTTTTTACTAAAAAACCTACCCGCAATATATTTTAGTTTATTTTTAGTTTTTTTTGATCTTAATTTTGGATCAGTTATAATTGCTACATCCAAACAGTTGTTAGCTGGATCATTGTCTACAGAGTAATCTTTGAAAGTTTTAATAACTTCTTTAATCATGTTTTGTGCATTTAAGGCATTTTTGTTTAATGTTTTAACTACCATTGCTACATCAACTACGTCATGATCTGGGTGCCAACAATCATAATCTGTAACCATCGCGACTGTGCAATATCTAATCTCTGCTTCTCTAGCCAATTTAGCCTCTGGCATATTTGTCATTCCTATAACGTCAGCTCCCCAAGATCTATAAAGGTTAGACTCTGCGAGTGTTGAAAACTGTGGGCCTTCTATTGTTATATAAGTTCCAGTCATTTGATGTGAGATCTTTAATTTTTTTAATGCTGTCTCACAACACTCTCCTAAAGATTTACAGACTGGTTTTGCCATTGATACATGGGCAATAATTTCTTCATCAAAAAAAGTTTTATTTCTAGCGAATGTTCTGTCTATAAACTGATCAACAATAACAAAAGTACCCGGGCTCAAATCTTCTCTCAAGGATCCTACGGCTGATACAGAAACAATATCTGTCACTCCTAATTGTTTCATTGCATCAAGATTCGCTCTAAAGTTTATATTGCTTGGATTAATTATGTGTCCTCTAGCGTGTCTTGGAATAAAACAAATCTCTTCTTCACCCAGTTTTGCCATCAAAACATCATCTGATGGCTTACCCCAAGATGTATTGATTTTTTTCCACTTTGTTTTTTCAAACCCGTCCATTTTATAAAGCCCGCTTCCACCAATTATCCCTAGTTTTCTTTTTTTCATTATTTAATTATTAATACTTTTTTGTTAGAAGTTGAAGATAATTATGGATTTAAAAAAACATATAAGATCAATTCCTGACTATCCGAAAAAGGGAATTTTGTTTAGAGATATTACTACATTAATAAAAAATGCTAATGCTTTTAGGTACACTAATGATAAAATTATTGAATTAGCAAAAAAAATTGATTTTGATAAGGTAGCCGCAATAGAGTCGAGGGGATTTATTTTTGCTTCTACAATTTCTTATAACTTAAAAAAACCTTTTATACTTCTTAGAAAAAAAAATAAGCTTCCGGCTGAAACTCATTCTATTGATTTCGAATTGGAGTATGGAAAAGCAACTATTGAAGTTCACAAGGACTCTATTAAAAAAAATGAAAAAATTTTGATTATAGATGATTTAGTTGCCACTGGCGGGACGGCTGAAGCTGCTGCTAAACTTATTGAAATGTCTGGTGGAAAAGTAGCGGCCTTTATTTTTGTTATTAATCTATTTGATTTACCAGGTGACAAACTTTTAAAAAATAAAGGGTATCTGACAAAAAGCCTAGTGGAATTTCCTGGTCATTAGATTTCTTTATTCTTCCAAGTAGTAGGAGTTAATTCATTATTAATCTCAATACTTATATTATAATCAAATGGTCTGATTCCTCTTTTTTTTATATATTCAAATGTTTTTTTTATACCGTCATTTAGCGAAACAGTTGTTTTGTAATCTAGCAAAGATCTAGCCTTATTAGCTGAACAAGTCGCGTGTTTAACTTCTTGAGGTCTATCTTTTTTATGAATTGGTTCTAAATTCACACCTGTAAGATTTGAACATATTTCAGCAATTTTATTAATTGTAACAAACTCTTCATCTGGTCCAATATTAATTGTTTGTTTATTAAGATTTTTTTGATCCAACATTGGTACTAGGCAACTAAGACAATCATCAATATAAGAAAAACATCTTGTTTGTTCTCCGTCTCCGTAAATTATGGGAGCTTTACCTTGCATCATTCTATTAATCATAATCGATACGACATTTCTAAATGGATCATCATATTTTTGTCTTGGACCAATTATGTTATGGGGTACTGCTATTACCCACTCGATATTATTTAAGTCACAAAGATTTTTTAACACTTCCTCTGATGCAACTTTTGAAATTGCATAAGGATCAACAGGCTTAGGTTTCATTTCTTCCGTAAAAGGTGTTTGCTGACCACCATATCTTGCCATGGAAGAGCAAAAAATTATTCTTTTAACTTTCTCATTTACAGCAGCAGAAAATATTGAGACAGAGGCTAAATAATTATTTTTAGTAATTTCAAATGGGGAAAATACTGATAAACCTTCGTGTGCAGTTGCTGCGCAATGGTATACAACATCAACACCTTTCATAATTGATTTGACCTTTTCAAAATCACAACAGTCTCCTTTGTGAAACTCAATATTTTTCGGCACATTATCTTCATACCCACCTAGCATACTATCTATCCCTATAACGGAGTGACCCATATGAACAAGTTTTTCTGCTAAGTGTGAACCTAAAAAACCGGCAACACCAGTAACTAAAATTTTTTTACTTTTTGAAGACATAAAAGTTTTTATATATATAAATTTGCCTTAATCAATTAATTATTATTTTTGGTCTATACCAAGATTTATTTCCCATAATTGAATGAATTAAACCAGAGAAACGATAAAAATAAATTTTTCTTTTTTTTCTATTAAATATTAATGTGTAGAAAAAAATCTTTATTATTGATGAAAAGAACTTTCCACTTATTTTAAATAAAGAGTTTAAAAAACCGTAATGCTTTTTATTATAATAAAATGTAGACCACATCCAATGCCAATTTCTTGAAAGTTCCATCTCAAAGTTTATTAAGTTATTATGAGAACTGCCTCCTAAATGATGAATCTTAATATTTTTGTCTAAATAAATTTTTTTATTATTTTGTCTTAATCTTTTACATAAGTCTATTTCTTCAAGATAAATAAAAAAATTCTTATCAAAAAAACCTATATCTTTAAATTGTTTGATGTTTAAAAACATTGCAAATCCTTTTAACTGATCAACCTGAAAAATATTTTTTTTATCTCTATTTTCATCTTCTGTGCTAAACTCATTTTGTTTAGCCGGACCTATTATCGCAAAGTCATCCACATTGTTTGCAGAAATCAAAAAATTATCTAATGTATTTTTTTCAAGCATTGCGTCAGGATTTAAAATTAAAGCATATTGGCTTGCCACTTTAGATAAGCCTAAATTGTTCCCTTTTGCGTATCCTAAATTTTCACCAGCAAGAATACATTCAACATTTGAATATTTACTTTCTAGCTCATTTTTAAAATTTGTATTATTTGAGTTTTCCACGATGATGACTTTGAAGTTGGTGCTAATAGAGTTTAAGCAATTATAAATTTTATCTTCGCTTTTGAACGTATTAATAACTATTGTAATTTTATTATTCATTTTTAAATTTATAATATTGCTTTAAACAAATATCTATTTTATTACATAATATATATTAAAATATGTCTCTTAAATCTAAATATTGATGAAAAAAATTATTATTACTGGTGGAAATGGTTTTATAGGAAGCAACTTAGTTAATTTTCTTCTAAGCAAGAAATTCTTTATTATCAATATAGATAAAAATGCGTATTCGAAAAAGTCTTATTTATTACGTAACATAAAAAATAAACATTACAAATTTTATAAACTTGATATTAATAACAAAAAAATTGCTAGTATTTTGAGCAAGTATAAACCTGAAGCTATTTTTAATCTAGCAGCAGAAACTCATGTTGATAGGTCCATAGACTCTCCTAAAGATTTTATTAATTCAAATATCATCGGTGTATTTAATATTTTAGAACAAATTAGAAGTTATAAAAAAAAATATAAAAAAAAAATTAGACTAATTCATATTTCGACTGATGAAGTTTACGGAGATTTAAAAAAAAATTATAGATCCAATGAAAAAAGTCCTTATCAGCCAAGTTCTCCTTATTCAGCTAGTAAAGCCAGTTCCGATCATTTAATAAAAGCATATTCGAGAACGTATAATATTGATGCAGTCATATCGAATTGTTGTAATAATTTTGGACCCGGTCAATTTCCAGAAAAGTTAATTCCTACTTTAATTTTTAATATTCTAAATAACAATGCATTACCAATTTACGGAAAGGGGATTAATTCCAGAGAATGGATATACGTAAAGGATCACTGTAAAGGATTATTCGACATTTATAAAAAAGGAAAATCTGGTGAAAATTATAATATTGGCACAGGTAATGATTATAACAATCTTAATTTAACCAAATTATTGTTGAAAGTTGTTAAAGATAAAAAAATTAAAATTGGTAAAAAAGTGAAAATTAAATTCGTTAAAGATAGACCCGGGCATGATTTAAGGTATGCCCTAGATTCTAAAAAAATTACTAAAAATCTTAAATGGCGTCCATCAAAAAGTTTTGAATCAGGTTTAAAAGAAACTTTTGAATGGTATTATCATAATTATAGTTTTTTTAAAAATTTTTCTAAAAAAAAAATTTTTTAAAAGATTAGGTCTAAAACTATGATAAAAAAAGGAATTATATTAGCTGGTGGTCACGGAACACGAATGAGTCCTCTTACTAAAGCTGTTAACAAACAGTTGCTTCCTATTTACGATAAGCCTTTAATATATTACCCGCTATCAGTCTTGATGTTAGCTGGAATTAAAAATATTTTAATAATTGTCAATAAGGGTCAGCTAGGGCAATTTAAAAAAATTCTTCAAGATGGAAAAAGATTTGGAGTTAAAATTACTTATATTGAACAGTCCAGTCCAAAAGGTCTTCCAGATGCATTTATATTAGGAGAACAATTTATAGGAAAAGATAAGGTAGCTCTAATATTAGGAGATAATTTTTTTTATGGACAAAGTTTAACTAAAAAACTGAAAGACTGCATCAAATTAAATTCAGGATGCAAAATTTTACTTCATCCCGTTAGTAAACCTGAGTTATATGGAGTGGCAAACATTAATAGTAAAAAAAAAATTGTTTCGATTAAAGAAAAACCAAAAAAAACAAATTCTAATTTAGCTATTACTGGTCTTTATTTTTTTGATAATAAAGTTATCAATTATAGCAAATATTTAAAACCCTCAAAAAGAAACGAATTAGAAATGATTGACCTTCTAAATAATTACAAGCGAAATAATAAATTAAAAGCTGAGTTTTTAGGAAGAGGTGGAGCATGGCTTGATACTGGCTCAATTAATGATTTTTACAATACTTCAGCTTTTGTATCTGCTTTAGAAAATCGACAAGGCTTTAAAATAGCATGCTTAGAAGAAATAGCTTTTAAATCTAAATGGATTAATAAAAAAGATATAAAAAAAGCAATTAGTTTTTATGGCAATTGCATTTATTCTAATTATCTTAAAAAAATAATCCAATAATATAAATGTTAAAAAAAATTATTGTAACAGGTGCTAACAGTAGATTCGGTCAAGAGTTAAAGAATTTTAAAAGCCGTTATAAATTTATTTATAGAAATAAAAAACAATTAAATATTTTATCACCCAAGTCTATTTACAAAAATTTCAGAGAATTTAAGCCTGACGGAGTGTTACACTTAGCTGGGTTATCAAGACCCATGTCTGTACATGAAAGCGACATTGATCAAAGTATAGATTTGAACATTATAGGGACTTGTAATCTGGTAAAAGCTTGTAATAATAAAAAAATAAAGATAATTTTTTTTTCTACTAGTTATATCTATCCTGGAAGAAAAGGTAACTATAAAGAAAACGATCCTGTACTACCTTGGAATAATTATGGATGGTCAAAATTAGGTGCTGAATCCGCTGTACAAATGTACAAAAATTCTCTGATTATTAGAGCATGCATGACAGAGAAACCTTTTATACATAAGAAGGCTTTCTCAAATGTAAAGTGTAACTTTATTTTTCATGATGAATTCATAAAAATTTTATTGAAAGTGATTAATTTTAAAGGTGTTGTAAATATTGGTGGAAAATCTCAAACTATTTATCAATTTGCAAAAAAATATAAAAAAAATGTAAAGAAAAAAATATCTAAAGGTGAACTACCTTCTAAAATTTATATGAATCTTGAAAAAGTTAACAATTTGCTAAAAAAATGCAAATAATTAGAACTAAAATTAATGACTTGCTAATTATTAAGCAGAAAAATAATATTGATAGAAGGGGTAATTTAAGGGAAACTTTCAATAAGAAAATACTAAAAAAAGAATTCGTTTTTGAGTACTGTACAACATCAAAAGCCAATGCTTTAAGAGGTTTTCATTTTCAATACAAATTTCAACAAGCAAAATATGTAAATGTTTTAAAAGGTAAAATTATGGATTATGTAATTGACTTACGAAGAAATTCAAAAACATTTGGGAAAACTTTTAAGATTATATTGTCAGATAAAAATGGTTTAAGTTTATATGTGCCTGAGGGTTTTGCGCATGCGTACTATAGTTACGAAAAAATCAATATTGTTTATTACAAATTAACAAACTTTTATAAACCAAAATTTGAAAGTGGGATAAACTTGTTGGATAATAAATTAAAATTAAAATGGCCTAAAAAAAGATTTAATATTTCTAAAAAAGATAAAGAATTAATGTCTTTTCGTGAATTCTGTAATTATCATAAGTTTTTATAATCAGATAGATCTTGTACAAAAATTGGTAATTCTTTAATTTTATAATTTTTTAAAAACCAATAAGATAAAAATCTTTCAGCTAAAAAACCATATATTCTCTTCAAGCCATATCCCTCCAAATTATTTAATCCAAATTTATTTTCACACCTTTCTAACCAAGGAAAAACAACTTCATAGTATTTTTTTAAAATTTCAGTTTTACAGATAAACATATTATGTGGGTTAAAAGCAGTTTCTTTATTCATGAAATTTCTAAAATCTTTTTTGTTATTTTCATCTAATAAATCTATAGCTAAGTCTAGGTTACCTTTTCCATGAAATATATCAAAATGAAATTTTAGATTTCTTTTTTTTTTATTAAATAAAGTTTTAGGATTTAGTAAAAAATCTAAAAAATGGTGTTTAATAATTTTTGATATTTTATAATTTTCAACTGAAAATTTATTACCCAAAATACAATCAAAATTTTCATTTTTATAATTTATTTCTTTAATTAAAATATTATCTAAATTATTAAAATCTATTTTATTTTTTAAGATTTTTGATTTAACAAAAAATTTTCTATACTGACAAAAACCAACCCAAGTTGTATTAATTTTATCTAAATAATTTTTCCATAACCAATAGTGGAAAGTGTATTCACCATAATTCAAATTTTTATTTGATATGTTTAATTCACTTTTATCGCTTAAACATTTGTTAGAAAAAGTTTTTTCTCCTAAGCCGACAGGTATATAAGATAATTTTTCTATTAATTTTTCGTGTTCAGGATTAAGTGTTAGGCAAAAAATTGAAATATTTTTCATAATTTTTTTAATATTCTATTTACTCTTTTATAATGTATTCTATGAATATAAGGTAATATTCTAGCTATTAAATCATTCCATTTTGATTTTTTTTTTGTAAATAGCCAATCAATATTATTATGGTCAACTCCAAATCCATTATAAGAGTATCCATTTTCAAGAAACTTATTTAATATCTTTTTCTTTTGAATTTTTGTTAAATGTAGATATTCAATTGAAACATTAATTATATTGAATTTTTTTAAATTTATATCCATCATTATATCGAAGTCTGCTCCCTCCACATCGATGGATAAAGACTCGATCTGAATATTTTTAAAATTTTTTTCTAGTAAGTTTTTAATTTTTAAAGTTTTAGCGAAGATATATTTAATTTTAGATATTGGAAAATATCTCTTAATATGGTCAATATTACTTGATAATAGTTGATAATGAGGAGCATCATTTTCGCTATAAAAAAGTTTAATTTTTTTTTTTTTAAATCTATTAGGAATTATTGCATAATTTAAAATTTTAACAGCTTTATATTTTTTCCAAGACTCCCTTAATTTCTTAATATTTTTAGGATTAGCTTCAACTAAGAATATCTTTTTATTTTTACTTTTTTTCTTTTTTTCATATTCTGAAAAACCATCTCTAAAATTACTTGATGGATCTAAGTCTCCTGCTCCTGCTCCAATATGTATAAAATTCATAATATTTTTAACAATTTTTTGGTAGCGAGAGGCGGATTCGAACCGCCGACCCCAGGCTTATGAGTCCTGTGCGGTGAATACTACCCTTCACTTCTTAACGTTATACAATACTTTTTTTGCAACCTGAAAACATATTTTGCTTCTGAGTGAGTCCAATTTGTGACCAGAATATTGTATGCTTTTAATATGGATCAACGAAGTTTTTGGCAAAAATGCAAAGACGAATTAGGAAATGCTTTTTGGTATTTTATTTTTCTACTAATTCTTTGTCTGTTAGCTAGTCTTTAATTAATCTTTTTTTTTTTTAAAAGCTTTAACAGCAAGATAACCAACAACTCCACCTACGACAGCTACTGGCAGTGTTCCAGCTACAGCTGTTCCCAAAGCAGCTATACCCATAGATGAACCAAGCCATCCGCCAACAGCAACTCCACCAATAGTTCCCATACCTTCTTTTGTGGTTGCGGCTTCTAGTGCTTTTTTGGATAATTTTTTTTTGCTCATAAATTATCATACATAATTTTTAGTTATTTTAAAATAAAATTTATGTTATATTTAAATATGAAATTAATGGGCTATGCCGCTTATTTAACATCCTCAGCTCACCATATTATAACTATCCCAACTAAATGGATTAAAGACATAAAACATTTGGAATTTAATGAAATTTTAGGATCATCTGTTGGAGTTTTAGCAATGGTTTATAGTTGGAATAAATCAAAAAAAGATGAATTTATAGAAATAGCTAGCGGTACATTAGCTTCAAGTTTTGTTTATGGTGACCCAATAACAACAATAGGGTCATTGGCTGCTTTAGCTCATGGATATAATAAATCAAAAAATAAAAATGAATTAAGAAAATATAAATGGTCAGCCGTTAGAGGAATTGCTGGTGTTGGAGCTTTTGCTTTATCAACGAAGCTAATTTCAATTCCAGTTTTAAATTTTTTAGTTGGAATAATTGCAGCATCACTAGTTAAAAAAGTAGTTAAAAGTTTGAGACTATTTGAGTATATGCAATATCTTAGAAACTTAAAAATTTATTTGCCTTATATTAAATCTCAAATCAGCAGAAGAGACTTTTTAAAATTAGACATATTAAAATATAAACCAGCTTAATATGAAAAAAATAATTAAACTAACATCTTTAATACTAATTTTAAGTCTTTTAACTTCTTGTGCTAGCTATAAACCAATTGTTGATACAGCTGGAAGGTCAGGCACATTTGATAAAGATAAGGCAAAAGAAATAAGCAATGATCTTCAGCATTGCAAACAAATAGCAAAAGATAATACAAGTGTTATGAGCAATGTTAGTTTTTGGTTTTTGTCACCAACTGCTCAAACACAATATGAAGACATTTATAGAAAATGTATGATTAATCGAGGCCATAGTGTTCTGAACTAGACACTAATGAAAAAACTTTTAAAACAGATTATATCACTTAAAATTATTAATAAGACAACAGTCACCAACAAGAATTTTTTGATTAAAAGAGATAATAATATTAAAATTTATTATGCACCTTTTGACTATATTAATTCAAAAGCAAAAATAATGATCATTGGCATAACTCCTGGACTTCAACAAATGGTACAAAGCTTTGAGGCTGTTAACAATGGAAGAACCTTAAAAGAGGTTAAAGATTTATCCAGTTTTAAAGGAAGTATGAGAACTACATTAATAAAATATTTAGATGCACTGAAAATTAATAAAAAATTGAGAATTAAATCTTGTGAAAGTTTGTTTAATATAAATAGCAGATATTTGCATTCTACATCATTAATTAAATATCCCGTATTTGATAAAGGAAAAAACTACTCAGGTTCAAATTTATTAAAAAAGAAAATTTTATTAGATTTTTTAGAAACACATTTTGTTAAAGAATTAAAAAAATTAGACAAAACGATTATTGTCCCTCTAGGGAATACAGTGTCTTCTACGATTGATTATTTAAACGATAAATTTAATTTAAAGTTAAAATGTTTTTTAAAAGGCTTTCCACATCCATCAGGACTAAACGTTAGAAAAGACGTTCAGTTTAAAGAAAATAAAATTAGAATGATGAAATTAATAAGGAAATAATTTGCTTCTGAGTGAGTCCAATTTGTGACCAGAATATTATATGATTAATTATGATTAATAGTTTTTTTAATTGGTGTGTTAACGTTT
>Ga0233432_10005014_pt1 | contig 11602 bp, 8 predicted proteins | sample SI_122_August201_6_FD_179870 | JGI IMG/M metagenome (GOLD analysis project Ga0233432, IMG submission 179870) | Seawater microbial communities from Saanich Inlet, British Columbia, Canada - SI_122_August2016_10_MG | ecosystem: Environmental > Aquatic > Marine > Inlet | place: Canada: British...
GTGCCTATGATGTAGATATTTCTGGATGTATGGTCGAAACTGCTTGCAACTACAATCCAGCAGCTACATTACCTGGGTTATGTAACACACCTGATGATAATTGTGACAGCTGTTCTGAAGAAGGTAATGTAATAGATAATGATCAAGACAACGACGGTACTTGTGATGCAGATGAAATTAATGGATGCACTGATGCCTCAGCATGTGGTTATAATCCTAATGCAACAGAAGAGGATGGGTCATGTTTTTATGCAGAAGACTATTATAACTGTGATGGAGTATGTATAAATGACACTAACAATAACCAAATATGTGATGAAAATGAAATTTCTGGTTGTCAAGATGAATTAGCATGTAACTATAATGAAAATGCAAATGTAGACGATGGCAATTGCGATTTTGCATTAGAGTTTTATGATTGTGATGGAAATTGTTTAAATGACGTGGATAACGATGGTACTTGTGACCAACTAGAAAATGAAGGATGTACTGATGTTTCAGCCTGCAACTTTAATCCATTTGTGACCGAAGAAGATGGTAGTTGTGAAAGCACCTCATGTTATGGGTGTCTTGATGCAAACGCTTGTAACTATAATGCCATGACCTTATATCCAGTTCCCGAATCGTGTATTTATACGTCAGATGTAAGTGATTGTGCAACTTGTTCAGGAGAGCAAGATGGAACAGGACAAATATTAGATAATGATGCAGATGATGATGGTGTGTGTGATGCCGATGAAACTCTTGGTTGTACTGATGATTTAGCCTGTAATTATGATGCCACTCCAACTACAGATACTAATAATTCACTTTGTAATTATTCAACAGATTTAGATGAATGTGCAACTTGTTCTGGCCAAACAGATGGAACTGGAACAATTGTGAATAATGATAACGATAATGATGGTGTTTGTAATGATGATGAGGTTATGGGTTGTTCAGATCAATATGCATGTAATTACAATCCTTTATCTACAGATGAGAGCGAATGTAATTTCGCATTAGAATTTTACGATTGTGATGGAAATTGTATAAACGACATTGATGACAATTCAATTTGTGACGAAATTCAAGTTGAAGGTTGTACAGATCAAGATGCATGTAACTGGGATGCTGAGGCAAATGTAAACGATGGCAGCTGCGATTTCCCTGAAGACTACTACGATTGCTCCGGAAACTGTATAAACGACTCAGACCTAAATGGAATTTGTGATGAATTAGAAGTGGGCGGATGTACAGACTCAGAAGCCTGTAACTACAACCCCAATGCTACAATTGATAACGGAACTTGTGAATACTTAGAAGTTACAATAGAATACATTAACTTTTCATCATTGTTAGAAGTTAGTTCAAATGCTTCATTACCAACATACCAATGGAATATCAACGGAGAAAACACCAATATCAAGACTGATCGATTGAATCCTTTTATAAATGGACTTTACACAGTAAGTGTTTATGACGAAGAAAACGATTGCTGGGGTGAAGCATCTTATACTGTTAATGACGTATCTATTAATGAAGTTAGCTCCGACATAAAGATCTTTCCAAACCCAGTCTTCAACACTTTACACATCAAATCAAAACTAAATAATCAAAACACGACAATAGAAGTCTACAATTACCTGGGCAAATTGCTTGATGCATACCAAAACAAGAATTCACAGCATTCGCAAATTGATGTCTCAAAATTATCTTCAGGAATATACATTGTAAAACTTAAATCAGAAGATTTTATTATACAAAAGGAATTTATAAAATATTAATCTATCGTTGTTTTAACAAGACTTCCATTTTAGACTGCAAGGATTCCCATTCTGACATCTGTTCATCTAATTGATCTTTAGACTTCTCGTATTTAGCAAAGAAATCTGAATCAGACATCAAAGTATCAGCCTTAGTTGGATTCTGGAGATCTTCATCACATTGTTCAATAAACCCCTCCAACTCTTCAATTCTTCGCTCTATTTTAGAAATTTGATTACTCATTTTTTTGACTTCCTTCTCAAGATGTTTTCTATCTGATCTATCCAAAGGTGTTTTAAGCTCTTTTTCATGAGATTTAGAGCGTTTTTCTACCTCACGCATAGATTCTGTTTTTCTATAGCTTAAATAATCATTAATATCACCTAAATGCGTTTTAATCTGTCCATCTCTAAATTCAACAACCTTATTGGTTAAGCCTATCAAGAAATCTCTGTCATGAGATACGATAATAACAGTTCCTTTATAAAGCCTCAATGCATTTTTCAATACTTCTTTTGACACCATATCCAAATGGTTAGTTGGCTCATCAAGAATTAAAAAATTAGAAGATTGCAATAACATTTTACAAAGTGCCAATCTTGATCGCTCGCCTCCAGATAATACTGCTACCTTTTTTTCCACATCATCACCACTAAATAAAAAAGAACCGAGCATATCTCTAGACCTTGGTCTCAATTCATCATCGGCAACATCTTCAATCACATCAATAACTCTTTTTTTAGGATCTAATAACTCAGCTTGATCTTGAGCAAAATAACTCATATCGACATTGTGTCCTGGTTTGATGAGCCCCTGATATGATTCCGTATCTGTTAAGCATTTCACCAAAGTCGTTTTTCCTTGGCCATTCTGACCAACAAAGGCTAAGCGATCACCACGATCAATTTGAAAATCAAAATTTTGAATTACTTTTTTATCACCATAAGATTTTGATAACTGTTCAATCTCAACAATTATTTTTCCAGGTTTTTTGGACTCTGGGAAAGAAAAGTGCATCTTTTTAACTCCAACAACATCCACTTCTACCCTTTCCATTTTATCGAGCTTCTTAATTAAGCTTTGTGCAAATGCTGCTTTACTTGCTTTGTATCGAAATTTATCAATTAGATCCTCTGTTTGTTTAATTTCTTTGTCCTGATTCTTTTTAATAGCGATTTGTTGCTCCACCCTTTCCTTTCGTAAGTCTAGGTATTTGGTATACGAGGCCTTATAATCATAGACCTTACTATTTGCAATCTCTATAGTTCTATTGGTCACCTGATCAAGGAATGTTCGATCGTGCGAAACCAAAATAACTGCGCCAGAATAACTTTTTAAGAAATTCTCTAACCAAACAATCGACTCAATATCAAGATGGTTGGTGGGCTCATCAAGAAGTAACACATCTGGATTACTTAATAAAACCTTAGCCAACTCTATTCGCATGCGCCATCCACCGCTAAAAGTATCTGTTAGTTTATTTAAATCCTCCGATTTAAAGCCCAATCCATAAAGAACTCTCTCTATGTGCGAATGAAAGGTATAACCACCAATTAAATTTAATTCATGCTCATATTCGCTAGATTTATTTATCAGTTCAAGATAAGATTCCGATTCATAATCTGTTCTGTTAACAAGTTCTTCCTGAAGGGAATTAAGTTCAGCTTGGAGATGCTTAATGCGTTCAAATGCTTTTTCAGTTTCCTCAATAACTGTATTACCTTTAACAAAATCTATATCTTGAGACAAATAGCCTACTTTCATCTCTTTTTGTAGATTCACAGAACCTGAATCAAAACCGCTATTTGAATGAATAATTTTTAACAGAGTAGACTTCCCTGCCCCATTCTTTCCAACGAGCCCAATTCGATCTCCTTTATTTACCATAAAGTTCATTTCGGAAAATAAAACCCTACCACCAAACTGAACACTAATGTCTTGGATTGCTAACATGACATCTCGTTTTTATATCGTTTAATATCAACTTCAGGATCTAGAGCAACACCGTTCTCCATAAATTCAATAAGTTGTATTGCTAAGTATGGGCTCATTAACAACCCTCTTGTACCCAAACCATTAAACACAACTATATTTTCATGATTGGGATGTGCACCTATTAAAGCTCTTCTATCTTTTACGGTAGGTCTAAGTCCAGCATACTGATTAATTACAACTGGATTAATATTAACAAGTTCTTTGAGTTTAGCTAATAATTCTTCTCTTGCTTTCACGGAACATACTTCATCTTTATCATCCCAATTAAAAGTAGCACCCACCTTATAAACATCGTTACCTAAAGGAAGTAATGTAATATTACTTTTAATCAATTCTTGTACTTTCAAGCCCTCTAACTTAACAGTAATCAATTCGCCCTTAGTTCGCATTAAAGGTAAGTAATTAAAAAAGGGGTTATTAGTTAATCTATGCCCTTCACAAAAAATAATTTTTTGAGCAGAAATAGATTTATAAATCACCGATGTTTGTCTTGTTGACATAGAATTAAAATCAAACTCTTCATCTAAAAAACAATCTTCACTTATAAGCCTTTGCTTAAATATTGAAATCAATTTTAGAAAATCAACCCAACCTGATTTTTTTACTTCACCAAACCCAAAATCTGCATTTACATCTTCATAAGGGTTAGAAATAAAAGAAGGATTCATAAACGGCATGAGCCGATGATGATCAGATTTTTCAAGCCATAAATTTTGCTCTTGAATAGACGCAAACTTTCTCCATAATTTTAAGGGCTCGTGAATTGATGTATTAAATGATGTTTCAAAGGCATCTAAGAAATCATACAATGGCGTTAATTGATCTTCAACCTTCCAGCAGGGCGTAAATCTTTTAAGCACCATTGGGTTATAAGTCCCAGGCGCAATTTTAGAAGATGTATGATCTCTATGCTTATCGATTACGAACACTCGTTTACCTTTTAATCGAAGCTGGAAAGCCAATACAGTTCCGGCAATGCCTTGCCCTACAATTATATAATCAAATGCTTTCATAAGAAAAAAGCCCCCAATGGGAGCTTTATTTAAATATTTGGAAAGATTTTAATACTCCCAAAGATCACTTTCTAAATAGCGAATATCATTCTTGATGCGATCTGCCTCAAGAAGTTGTTGCATTGCTGTCTTTTTATATTCATAAATTGCACGGTCGAACATATTAGTTTCTTTAATAATTGTAGATGTGTACAATCTTTTTGTTAAAAACTCATCATAAGTCATATGTTTGGTACCAACGTATTTTTGATTATCTACGAGTAAAAAATTATTAGCAAGAACCTGTCTTACTTCTGGATACCATACCCAAAATAACACTTCAGGTTCCATATCACCAGTTTCAGCATTTTCTTTATTCGCAATTAAAGCCAAACCAATTATTCTAGATTCTAAAACAGAACGTTTTTTATCAAAAAATTTATCTTCTAATATATAAAAAGATCTTGCATCTGCAGCAGTAATGTTAATAGTATCATATTCCATTACATACTCACCTGTGAAAAAATCTGGATTTTCCATAGAATCAACACGAGAAAGCTCATTTTTTATTTCTTCTGGCGTTTTAATAACAGTAAAATAATCTTCTGGCGTTTCATCGTATGCCGTAATTTCACCAACTTTCACCTTTTCGATAAGTAGATGAGCAAGACTTGTACGATATTTTCCACGACCCATAGATACTGGAGTGGTGGGAAAATAGAGAGGCAAATTTGGGCGCTCTTTAAGATTAACTTTAGTTAAATATCTTTTTGTCCATAAAATATCATCTTCTCTAACAAATGGAAAATCCAAAATACGATTTTGATAATCGTAATGAACAACATATGAGTGTTGGTCAGCAGCTGTTAGCTTTGGGTTATACTTTGAAACATCATACTCATTTTGAGCAATAGATGATAAACCAAACGCAAAAATTAAGAATATATGTAAACATTTAATCGGTCTCATCGCTATATATTTTAGATTTTTATTGTATTTCTAATACAACTGGATTACACTTTTTAACACCATCAGGTCCTTTCGCTCTAATATTTTGAAAAGTTACTGAAGAACCTGACTTTAACTTTTTAATTTTATCTCTTAATTCATCTTTAATAAGGTTAGTACCTTTATAGGGGAAAGTTTTTGGAAATTCTCCCACTTGTAGTCTTACATCGTAAGAAATAACTTCATACTTTAAATCAAAAGGGAAATTCTTAAGCCTAGCAGCTACACCCTGCGCTTTCAACAACTTACTTTTAGACATTCTACCTTCATCTTTACCTCCTACGGCTGCACTAGGATTTGGAATTTTATCTACCCTAAACTCAATAGGTTTTCCAATAGCTTTTCCATCTGCTTTTACAACAACCTTAGCTTCTTTACTATTTTTTTTGAGTACTGTAGCTTCGTACTTCCCTGGTTTTATTTTTTTTATTGAAACACCTGTTCCAGAAACCTGAAGGTCTTCTGGTGAAAAACCAGGCACAGAAATATCGATTGGATTTGGTACACCATAATAAAATACATTCATTTTAGTTGGAGATACCACAGCCATCGGCTTGGCTACTTGGTAATCGAACACCTTTTCATATTCTTTAGGACCTTTATCGGTAGCAATAATGATTTTAGCTGCACGTTTTTGAGTTCCAATACCTGCAGCAGGTATGTTATAAAACCCTTTACCGTTAGATATTTGATCCTCCGAGATAGTGTCGCCATTGGTATAATCAGCTAAAGTATCTCCGATAAAAACATCTGTAACAATAATCAAAGGCTTTGAAGTACTATCAAAAGCTGCAATAGATATTTCTGCTCTAAAACTATCACCCTCCATTACATAATTTTTTGCGGATATCACTTGGGCATTAGCTGAAGTCAGTTTTATATCGTCAGCAGAAACACTGGCATACAAGTTCTCAACTATCTTTGACTCTATTGTGGAGGCATCAACTTGATATTGAGATAAAAAAGTTAGTACTGCAATTAAAGGAACATTATTAAAAGTTCCGTACTCCCATGAAACCATTTTGCCATCTTTCATGAAATCAACAGTATTAAGACTGGAATTAATAATGTTTTTTAATTCTTCATTTTGGAAAACAATGTCAAGGCTTAATAAATAATCTCTATAATTATTCATTTTTTCACGGAACTCCTTCCCCTTGAAATTAGGCTTTAGAAGCATGATATTGGAAACAACAGATTTATTATCAGCACCTGCTAATTCTATACCATCATCTTTGTAGCCACCTGTTTTTTGAATCAAAAGGTCATTTAATTCCTGAACATAAACTCTAAATTCATTAGCTATGTCTTTGACTGAATCCGCAACTTGAAACTGAGGCCCTACTTTTGAAGGTGCAGATATAGCAGCATCACTAAATTTAGAATACAAGACATCAGACTGATCATTAATGTTTGACAAGTTAGACTTTAACGAGTTATTGACCTTAGCAAAAGCCTTCAACATATCCTTTGAAATATTCAGTGCTAATAAAGCTGTTAACACGAGATACATCATGTTAATCATTTTCTGCCTAGGTGAAACATTTCCTCCAGCCATTTTGTTATCTTTTAGTGATGATTAATTGTAAATTATTTACTACCATTCATGGCGTTAAGCATGTTTCCATAAACGCCATTCAACTCACTTAAATTCGTTTTAAGCATTTCCAGCTCAATTCTCATCTGCTCAGCATTATCAAGAGAAGATGTCATATTCGCCGCCATTCTTTTAGTCGCATCAGCCTGTTCAGCAGAAGACCTAATTTGATCTTCATAAAGCGTATTTATGTTTTGAAGCTTTTCTGCAGCGGCAGATACTTGATCACTATACTGTTTTGTACTGTCTGCTATATCAACTACAGAGCCAATTCCGTTAGCAGCCTGATTTACTTTTCTTAAACCATCGCCTAAACTTTGGATTAAATCTCCATCTACTTTAGCTTTTTCTAGCATATTATCCAATTCTCTCACAGGACTCTTATTCCCATCATCATCCATACCAGCTAACTCAGGATATACAAGAGACCAATCGTAATCAGCATGAGGTTTTTCAAAAGCAGAAATAAAGAAAATAACAGCTTCAGTTGTTAAACCAACAGTTAACATGACATCTGCACCAGGCCAGTGAAGTATTTTAAACATTGCACCTAGAATTACAACTGATGCACCAATACCGTATAATTTGGCCATGAAATTTTGACCTGCTTTAGTTTGAAAAAATTTAAACATATTTATCTTCCTTTTTTGATTTAAAAAATTAGTATCCGAAATCGATTGATTCAACACCTGCATAAGTTTTTACACAACGAAAACCAATGTAACATTTTGATGTATCTTGATACTCATAATCTTTAGCTGCAACCTGCAAAAATGCACCAACATCTTTCCATGAACCACCTTTGATAACTTTTCTTTTTAACATTGGATGAGCATTATCATTAGCATCATACGAGTAAAAAGGATTAATATCTGAAACAAACATACTCGCTGTTGGCTCAAAAGGAGTTGACGTCCATTCTGAAACATTTCCTGACATATTATAAAGACCATAATCATTCATCCAATACGAAACTGCAGGGGCTGTAAATGCAAATCCATCAGCAATATAATTACCGCGAACAGGTTTAAAGTTTGCTAAAAAACAACCTTTACTGTTGCGAGAATATGGACCACCCCATGGATAAATTGAATTATCTTTATTACCTCTAGCAGCGTACTCCCACTCGATTTCTGTAGGAAGACGATATGCTGTTTCATATTTCTGCTGGTAAGGTGTTAAAATACTTAAACGGTAATCAGTTCTCCAATTACAAAATGCTTTTGCTTGTTGCCAATTAACGCCTACAACTGGATATTCTCCATAAGCAGGATGCCAAAAATAGGTATCAAACATAGGTTCATTAAATGTATAAGAAAAATCATGTAACCAAGTTAAGGTATCAGGATAAACATAAACTTCCGCCTCTTTAATTAAGCCTTGACGAGAAAAACCTTCACGATAAGTACCTGTTTCAGGGTCGAATCGATTTTCTTTCTGTCCTGCTTTAGATTTATCTACCCATGAATACTTGTACTTCCAAAAACGCGTATCAAAACCTTTTTGTCCCATAATTCGTTCTTCTTCTGGAATATACATATCGTAAAGCGCTTCTGACTCAATAATTTCTTCGTCGTCCCATGGTATTTCAACATCCCAATTTAAGTAAGGGTCATCTAGTAGCTCACCTTCTATTTCTGTAACCATAAAAGTCTCTTCATCAAAATTTTCAGCTAAAAGGGTTCTAGCAATAGAATCTCTAACCCAATGAACAAATTGACGATATTCATTGTTAGTGATCTCAGTTTGATCGATGTAAAAAGAATGCATCGTCACTAATTTCTTCGGAGTTGTATGTGCATAAGGAACATCTCCATCATTTGCACCCATGGTAAATGTTCCTCTTGGAATTTTAACCATCCCATAAGGGTCAGTAGGATAAAATTCTTCTAAATTTTGAACCCCAACTAATTCCCCTCTTGGTGAAGTTCCACAACTACTAAAAAGTACTGCAACTAGAGCACCAAATAAAAGTATCTTTTTCATTTTTTTTTCCTTCAATTTACTAATAAAGCAATTTTCTTTAATTATAACGAATATTTCTATAATGCGTAGGCATCTTACCTGGTGGACGCATTTTGAAAGAATATCGTAATAATATTTCATGTGAACCACTGGAATCAGACTTCAGATCTGAAGTGGTTATATCATAAGCGTAGCCAAATTTAAGGTTTTTATTTATGTTATAACCCGCAATTAAAACTACTGCATCATCTAATCTATAAGTTACACCTCCCCATAAATGATCAGCATACATCACATTAATATTAAAATCAATCTGAGTAGAAATCTGATCTGTCTTAACAAACATAGACGGACGCATTACTAATTCACTTGACACTTCATGCATCCATCCCATTGTAAAATAGTGATGCTTCTTAAATTCAAAATCCGTATCATCATTATTTCCATACACTGCAGTTGCTTGATTAAGGTGTGTTACCGAATAACCAATATACAATTCTTTCATTCTGTAATAAATACCAAGCCCTAAATCAGGAACGATGTCATTTTCCCCTATCGCAGGGACAGATGGATCATCCGCACCAGAATTATTACTTGGGGTTACCCACTCTCCTTCAAAACCAACATCCATAAAACCAAGACTCAAACCTACACCTAACTCAGACTTTTTTGAAAGCTTTGTTTGATAAGCATAGGATAAGTTTACACCTCTCGTGTATTCATTACCAATTTTATCATTCAACAAACTAACTCCTGCACCTCCATGTAAAAAATAGACCGGAGCCTCAACACTTACATGCTGAGTAACAGGAGCACCATCACCAAATCCAACCCATTGGCTTCTATGTATTGCCAAAGCATTAAACTGATCGTAACTACCCGAAAAAGCGGGGTTTACAGAATATATGTTAAACATATTTAACGAGAACTGAGGATCTTGTTGTGCTTTCAACAATGTACTCAGCAACACGAAAAATAGTACCAAAACCTTTTTCATAAAATGCATTATCCGTTCGTTGCATCTATTTTAAGAGGGCTAAAGATAAAAAAAAAATCAAAAAACAGATGATTTATTTACAAACCTTTAACAACTTTGAGTAAAGCACTGTTTTTTAACCAAATGTAAATCACATTATTTAAATCTGATATACTTTAACATTCTTCCAGAAAGCTCTCCATCAACAGCTTTCATGTAATCTAACGAGGAGCATGGTAGTAAATCTTTAGCGGAACCTTTTTGATTAGAAAAATTGACCCACCATTTGTCGCTCACCAAACTTTTATAAAAAACCAGCTCGGTCAACTCAGAATGAACATGAAACACCTTCAAATCATTAAACTTTTCAGTCAATAAATCATCCTGTCTTAAATGCAAACCTTCAAGAAAATACCAAATAGCCTGAGCATAAACTTTTGCACTCAGACTATTTTTATCAAGTCGAGGATTCAACTCTGAAAAAAGAATTGACTTGACTCTGCTACTTAACCCCGCATAACGCAACATCACACACAAGCCCTCCGCAGTCATTCCATTAGGAGAAGAATAAGTATTTGCAGGGGCTTCAGAAGCTTTAACTACTGAAACATCAACACTTAAGTGATCTATGCTTCTAATATAAGGTTCCATCTCATTTAAATCAGAATTGACCTCACCCAACCTAATGAGATTAAAATCCATTTGATTTAACAAATGAACTTCCTTAGGATCACATAAATAAGTTTGATAACCAAAAAGACTATAATTTGACAACATCGACTCTTTAGATGCTAATAGATGCGACAAAAAGGACTTAGAATGATAACTATCACCATCCTGAAAATCTAAATAAGCATCTGCCGAAGCAAAATTAAGAGGTTTTCCAAGAGCAGAATGACCTTTATAAATTGGTATCATTAAATCGTGTCCACCTCCTAAAACTAACAAAACCGCTCCTCTTTGAATTAAATAAGTGGTAAGTTGCTCTAATATCGCATAAGTATCTTCTACTGTTTGCCCTATTCTCAAATTTCCTAAATCCAAAATCTTTAGAGCCCACTCTCCTTCGTACAAACCATATAAAGAAGATCTAATTTCATCAGGAGCTAAGTCACAGTTCTCATTTCCTAAAGACAATCGACCTTCAGGCACACCTATAATGAATACATCATAACTCGATAAATCATCATTAAAACTCTCATCAAAAAAGTCCAAACAACAACCTATACGACTTTCTTCTAATCTTCTAGAATCAAATTGATAAGCATCAAAATATTGCTTTAAATCCATGGCTTAAATATAAAAAATGATTCACAAACACTT
>Ga0233432_10005016_pt1 | contig 11600 bp, 9 predicted proteins | sample SI_122_August201_6_FD_179870 | JGI IMG/M metagenome (GOLD analysis project Ga0233432, IMG submission 179870) | Seawater microbial communities from Saanich Inlet, British Columbia, Canada - SI_122_August2016_10_MG | ecosystem: Environmental > Aquatic > Marine > Inlet | place: Canada: British...
ATTTTCAATAGAGTGGACTTCCCACACCCGGTTGGTCCGACTATGGCTACCACCTCTTTTGTGTTCAGATCAAGCGAGACATTTTGGAAAAGGAAGGGGCAGCCTTCATCGTAAGTGTAAGCCACTTCCTGTAGAGATAATTTAGCACCCTCCTTTGGGCGATGATCAATTAATCGTTTTTCAGTAGATAACTCTGGCTCAGTGAAGGCAATATCGGCAAGGCGTTGCAGGTGAATATCAAGTAACTTGAATTCAAATAATTTATCTAAAAGAGAAAACATGCTGCGATAAAAATGATCTTTAAAACTGATAAAAGCCATAAGCATACCAATGGACAAGGAACCGCCAAGAACTGCATAACACCCCACCAGTAATAAAAGAATGTTTTCTACACCAAGTAGTAAGCCATGAAAAAACTGTACTGTGATGCCAATTCTTTGCACCTTGATTCCTGATTTAAGGGCTGCTGCGTAAGTGTTTTGCCAACTGCCAAGACGAGAAGCTTCGCGCCCAAAAAGTTTGATCCCCTGAATTACACTGACGTTCTCCATGAACACGGTATTCTCAAGTGCCCGGTCTCGTATCCATTCTTCGTTTCGCGCATGCATATGCTGATAAGTAACAACACGAAGAAATCCATACAAAATTACTGCCGTAAGCGCAATAGTGGTAAGCATCGCGTCATACACAAACATTAACAACAAGGTGCCAACCACCATTAAGCCATCTATAAAAATCTGAACAATGCCTGAGCAAAGAAAGTCCCTGACATTATTTAGTGAACCGAATCTGGAGACTATATCCCCTATGTGTCTGCTCGAAAAATACTCCAGTGGCAAATGAAGTAGATGACTGCACAATCTTGTTGCAAATTGAAAGCTGACCTTATTACTCAAATATAAAACCACTTGGGCACGCACAAGTTCGGTTAATTGCCTGAAAACTGTTAGCAGTAAAAAGCCGCAAGCAAGTAGTTTGAGCAAATCAAAATCAAAATTTACCAGAACATCATCAAGTAAAATCTGCGTATAAAATGGCAAGGCTATAGCAAACAGTTGTAACAACAATGACAGTACAACCAGCTGAATCAAACCCGGAACCAGTCCTCCAGAGTGAGCCCACAACTCTCTCAAGGGCAATTTTTTGCGCTCATCAATTTGTTTGAAAGCTTTGGCCGGCAACAGCTCCAGTGCAACTCCGGTGAAATGTATGCTCGACTCTTTCCAGGTAATTTTTTGCTTACCCACTGCAGGATTATGTATCTCCAAATGAGTACGCGTAACCTTGTGAAGAATAACAAAATGATCCAGATCCCAATGCAGCATAGCCGGCATGGCTAGCTTGCCAAGGTCTTGCAAGTCCAGGCGCAAAGGTCGCACGGCAAGATTAAGCCGGGACGCAAGATTCACCACTGCTTTCAATGTGATGCCGTGGCCAGATACACGATAACGACCGCGCAATACATTAAGATCAATTTTGTGTCCGTAATAACTCAGGATCATTGCCAGGCATGCAAGAGCACATTCACTGCGTTCTGCTTGCAAAATGACAGGTAATTTCCCATTGCTTCGCACTAGAGCATTTCCCTTTGCACGAAAAGTGGTTCCAGAATCCACTCAACCAGGTTTCTGCTCTCCAGCAAAATATTTGCCTTGAGCTGCATACCTGGCCTAAGTTTTATTTTTGTCCCATAGGCACTTATGAATGGGTCTTCCAGACTGGCTCTCACGCGATAGTAAGGTTCATTGACACCATTGCTAATCTGGATATCCTCAGGCAGCAGCACTGACTGTGAAATCTCTCTTACTTTAGCTTTTAGCGTGCCAAACTTTTGAAAAGGAAAGGCATCAAAGTTTAATCGTACCTGTAAGTCCTTCTCCAGGAAGCCAACAGCTCTCGAAGGAACATAAAGTTCAGCTTCAAATAGAGAGCCATCCTGCAAAAGTGAAAGTAAAGGCTGCTGCTCAATAACAGACTGCCCTTGCCAGTGATATACTATCGAGATAGTCCCTGATACCGGTGCTACCACAGAGCTAAGCTGCTCAGCCTGCAGTTGATAATTTTGCTTTCGCAATTCAGACAACTGCGTTTCCAGATCAGCCAACTGCTGATTAAACTCCATTTTATACAACTGTTTTTCACGCCCTGCCGCCTCAATCAAGCGCTTGTTGTTTTCCAGCTCTATTACGGTTTGATACACAGAGTTTTCATGCTGCAGGGCTTCCATTTGTACTGTTTCATAATCTGCCCGGCTGATATGTCGATTCGTAAACAGATCAGCCAGACGCTCCAGCTTCAAAGTCATCAAGGCATACACAGCTTTTTTATTCTCAAGCAAAGCCAGTAATTGTTTTTTCTTTATCTCAAGACTTTCCAATTCTGACTCCAGTTGTTTAAGCCCAAGTGGAAAGGTCTTATTTCTCATATCCGCCAGACTATGGAGCATAGCGACCTGCTGTCTGTTTTCAGCAACCAACTTTTCTGTAACAACACCGCCATCTGCAGCCCCCCTCCCTGAGCCGATCTCCAGCAAAGAATCACCTTTCCTGACCCGTTCACCCTGGCTGAATAACACTGCCTCCACCACCCCACTGGCGGGCGCCCTGATCTTTACTGCGCCTTTGTCAGTGACAATTATCCCGGCCACTACTTCTTTCCTGCGGTATTCACCACTTGCCAGAAACCATCCCGCTGTTATAACCAGGCACAGCAAAAGAAGAGTCAGCACCGTCATGCTTATCGGGTTTAGTCCGGTAAAGTCTGCCCAGAATCGTTGCCCGTGATGCTCTACAACTTCCTGCCTGAATAACTGACCTGTCAAGATGACCAATTCCTGGTTTTTAAAATTTTTTGAATGTATTGAACATGATCCGGTACTTACTCAAAATAGTCGTAATTTCCGCTTATGCAAAATCTGAATAATTTTCTCGGCTCCGGCTGGCTGAGATTTAATCAGCTATGTTATAATTTAGTCCTTAATTGCAACTGAATATGATTCGACTACCATGACTAACTTATTGAAAAAAATAGCATTTCTCAGCGCCCTGGTATTTTCCCTACATGCTATAGCACATCATTCCTTTGCCATTTATGATTTCGAGACACAAATTCCGTTTGATGGCCTTGTTGATTCCCTTAAATTCAGAAATCCCCATATCGAAATGACCATGAAAGTCACAAATGAAGAGGGAGAAGAAGTTATCATCCATTTCATTGAAGGCGCGCCGGCAAACATGATGGTAAGAAGCGGCGTTAAGCCTGACACTCTGAAACCCGGCACAGTAGTTCATGCCGTTGGTTCACCCCTTATTGAAGACCCCACAAAGTTTTTCTTGCGCTCTATACGTACAGAGTCTGGCGCAGAGTACGGCTTTTAAATCTAAAGAGGCAGAATCTTGCCACTCAAAGATAATAATAATTCGAATAAAAAATCACTTACCATTTTTAACCTGAAAGTCTAGGAATCAAGTATGAGTAAACCCAACGAACCCTGGGGCAATACTGTTGATGTTGAATTTGAAGAACAGATTGCCTTCGTCTACTTTAATCGTCCCGATAAAAAGAATTGCATGAGCCCTACTCTGAACAGGGAAATGTATGCCACTCTCCATGCGCTTGAACTCGATGATCGCTGTAAAGTGATTGTTCTCACTGGTCGTGGTGCAGCCTGGTCAGCAGGTATGGATCTAAAAGAATATTTCCGTGAAACTGATAATGAAAGCGACAACTTCAAAATGCGCATTCGCGAAGAAGCCGCAGCCTGGCAACAGGTAAAGTTGCGCTATTACGGTAAACCTACCATCGCTATGGTAAATGGCTGGGTTTTTGGTGGCGGCTTTACACCTCTCACTTCCTGCGACCTGGCGATCTCATCAGACGACGCAACCTACGGCCTGTCAGAAATCAACTGGGGTATTTTACCGGGTGGCAATGTCACTAAATCTGTTGCCGACACAATGGGGCAGCGTAATGCCTTGTACTACATAATGACCGGTGAAACCTTTAAAGGGCCGAGAGCTGCCGAGATGGGATTAGTGAATGAATCCGTTCCTCATGACAAATTGAAAGAACGTACAGTGGAATTAGCCAAGGAACTGATGAAAAAAGACCCTGTAGTTCTTCGCTCTGCCAAGGAAGTCTTTAAACGAGTGCGTTACATGGATTATGAAACTGCCAATGACTATATCTATGCCAAGTCAGATGGTTCCCTGCACAGAAGCGGCGGCGAATTCCGCAGTGGTGCCATGAAGGCATTTCTTGATGACAAGGAATTGAAACCTGGTCTTGATACCTACGACAAGAAGGACTAACAGATTTAGTCTTTCTTTAAAAAAAGCCGGCCCCAGTGTCGGTTTTTTTTGTGCCCTTCTACTATCCACTCAAGCAGCCAGACTAATGAGGCTCGCACTTAGTAGAGGCCAAAGCGCAATGCCAGGCTCATTGCGATCAAAAAGACAAAGAGCAGGCATACTTTAAAGAACCCTTTGCGTGGACGCTGGCGGATTTCATATTCTTCCTCAATGATCAAATGTTTAGGAACCTTCTTATCTTTAAAAACCATTACACTACCTCCTTCGATGCAGTACATTTAATCAGGTTAAAATGCTATTTCAGAGGCCTAAAGGTGGCAAAAATCTGACTTCTACAAGCTTGCTAACCATAAATGCTGTGCTATGTTCCTTTTGCGGGAGTAATACTATGAAAACCATACACCAACGCCTTGTACTTTTAATTTGCCTCACAACCATCACTAAGCTGTGTCTGGCACAAGTACCAGATACAGTTCTGCTCAATGGCAAAATACTGACAGTGGATACTCAATTCAGTATTGCGGAAGCATTGGCAATCAAGGGAGATCGCATCTTAGCTGTTGGTAACAGCTCAGAGATCGCGGCATTGGCGGGGGATCGAACTCGTGAAATTAATCTGCAAGGTGCTACAGTAATTCCTGGCTTGATAGACAATCATTTTCATTTTTTGCGTGCAGTTCAGCGCTGGCATCGACAACCACGACTTGATGGCGTGAATTCCAGAGTACAGGCTCTGACAATACTGGCGGACAAGGCTGCAGAATTTCCAGCAGGAGAATGGCTGCTTACTCAAGGTGGCTGGTATCCAGAACAATTTGCCGACTCTCCCGGCGGCTTTACTTTGGAGGAACTGGATCTCGTTTCACCAGAAAACCCACTCTTCCTGCAGGAACGTTACAATTTGGTTTATGCCAATACTCTTGCCCTGGAAGCTATTGGACTTGATCCTGCTGATGGTGCCCTCCACCCTGCTCAGGGGCTTGCGACATTCCAACCTCCCTATGGCAGCCTGGTGCAACAAATCGCTCCAACATCAGCAGAGCAATTAGAAAAAAATCTGACAGACTTCATGCTCACTCTTAACAGTAGCGGCCTTACCGCATTGTATAGCTTGGGGCGCGGACCTGAAGGAGAAGACTCCGTTCTGGAAAATCGCGCTGCTGCAGGCCCGCTACCGCTGCGTATTTGGAATACTCTTGCCTATGAAGCGAATGACTCTTCAAGTGCAGATGCGGCTGCCCAGCTGATTACCAGTAATACACCGAATACTTTTGATGGGGATAACGGTACTTTTGGTTTAGGTGAGCATATTTATCTGCCATTTTTTGATTTCCCATCACAAAATGGACCTTGGCCTGCGGATGTCATGGATGGCTTGATGAAAATTGCCAGCGCTGCGGCACAAGGCGGCTGGCATATACACGAGCACACGATGAGCAACTGGTCGATACAGGATTTACTTGGACGTTTTGAAAGGATGAATGAAGCCATCCCGATGAACCATCTGCGCTGGACCCTGGCACATGTCTATGACATCACACCGGACAGCATAGCTCGGGCTAAAAATCTGGGCATGACTCTGGCTGTTCACGGCGTCGCCATGAATGGCGGCGTCAGAATCCCGTTTCGGGATATAGCCGAGAGTGAAATTATCTTTGGCCTGGGTACAGATTCCACTGTGGTTTCTCATTACCAGCCCTTCATTACCCTAGGTTGGGCCGTCAGTGGACTGGATATCGCTGGCAACAAGGCACTGGATCAGACTCTAAGCAGAGAAGAAGCGCTTATTGCTCATACGCGAAACAATGCCTATATGTTTTTTCAGGAAGAAAACCTTGGCACACTGGAGCCGGGTAAATATGCAGACCTTGTGGTACTTGATCATGACTATATGACTATCCCCGCAGAAGAGATTTTCTGGATTAAGCCCACCATGACAATGGTCGGTGGCCGTATCGTTTTTGAGCAGGAATAAGCATCATGTTAAATATGGATTTTTCAGAATTTGTGTCAATTGATACTCTGACACTGGACTGGGTTGCCAGCCCGAAAGCTGGCGTCTGGCGCAAACCTCTGGCCCGTGAAGACGCCGAGCGAGGCCATGCCACCAGCCTTGTCAAATATGATGCTGGTGCCAGCTTCAATAGCCATAATCATCCTCTTGGCGAGGAAATACTGGTACTGGAAGGGACTTTTTCAGATGAGACTGGCGATTTCCATGCCGGCACTTATTTTCGTAACCCCATGGGTTTTATCCACTCCCCTTTCAGCAAGGAAGGCTGTGTGATTCTGGTTAAGTTGCACCAGATGAACCCTGAAGATAAAGAACGTAAAGCTATCGAAACAGACAAGGCCCACTGGCAAGAAATGGAGAATGGGGTAAAAATTCTGACCATGCATGAATTTGGAACAGAAAAAGTGCAATTGACAGATATTCCTGCAGGAGCCGGGTCTTCCCTGCATAGTCATAATGGTGGTGAGGAAATTTACGTAATTCGGGGAAAGTATTGCGATGAGTTTGGGGAGTATGGCGCTGGTTTCTGGAGCCGGCTGCCTCATGGTATTGAGCACAAGCCAGTATTTATTGAAGATTCATTACTTTGGATTAAAAGCGGTCACCTTCCCGCCTGATCCTTAACCTGGCCCTTAAGTGCTTGCTAATTACTCGACCGGAAGCTGGCCCAGCCTCTGTTAATTCTGCGCCTCTTTACCCTCAGCACCCACGGTATTGTCCTTATATTCCCCCAGCATTTTCCCCATCCAGACAAGTATCAATAATGCTGGGATCACCATTAGTGTCGTCATCACAAAGAAAATTGTCCAATTACCATCAAGGCCATCAACAATGGCACCACTACTGGCAGCCAGGGAAGTACGGCCAAAATTAGAAATGGATGTCATCAGGGCAAATTGCGTTCCCGTATAGGTACGACTGGCAAAATAGGAAATGAAGGAGACAGCGCAAACTGTCGCGAAAGCCTGTGTAAAATTATCCACCAGCAAAGTGATAACAAACAACCAGGGTTCTGGTCCGACTTTCGCCATCAATGCATACAATAAATTTGATGAGGCCATGGCAATACCACCTACCAGCATGCCTCGCACAATCCCGAATCGGGTGTTGATGAATGCGCCAATCAAGGAAAAAACAATAGTGGCAAAGCCACCGAGGAATTTCGAATACAGCGCAATTTCTTCTGTTGTAAATCCCAGTTCTACATAAAAGACCAGAGACATGCGCCCCAGCATTGCTTCACCAAGCCGAAAACTGAACAGAAACACAAGGATCCCCAGGGCCAGTTTAAAACCACAACGCTGGAAAAATTCAGTAAAGGGGATGAATAAAGTTTCTTGCAGCCAGGTGGCAGCTGCTTTTTCCTTTCCATCAGTGTCGTATTGTTTTTCTTTTGCTTCCTGTTCCAGAGGCTCCGGCGACAACATCACTGCAATCATCAACAGGGCTACAAAGCCGGTTAATGCTCGATAAACCTGTGGCCACTCCATCCCCATGCTTTCTCCACCTAGCCATAAGGCCAGGGTGCCGCCGATAAAGGCATAACCGGAATACCAGCCGGCAGTGGCAATGGCAGAGGCATAAGGGATTTTTTCATCCATTTCCTCACGCCGGAAAAGCATCACCCGATAGGCATCAATGGACACATCCTGACTGGCAGAAACTATCGCAATACCCAATGCAAACACACCTACCAAGAATAAATTATTGGCCGGGTCTGCTGTGCTCATCAACCACAACATAATGATCATCAAGCCCTGACAAAAAAGAATCCAGGAACGACGTTGACCAAAAAGTTTGTATAGAACAGGTAAACGTAAGCGATCTATCACTGGTGCCCATGCCCAGTTGAAAGCATAGATAGCCGTGATCGCACCAATATAGCCAATAGCAGAACGACTTAGACCTTCACTCTGCATCCACAAGGTGAGCACAGATCCATGCAGCACCCAGGGAAAACCACTGGAAATACCAACCAGATAGGTAACTATAAAACGGCGATCAAGAAGTGTTCTGAATGAATGGGAACGCGCTTGCATAATAGAGCTTCGGTCAGAAAAACCTAAAGGTAGCAAAAAGCCAGAGCCCTGACATCAAATCTCTGAATTTACCGAGGCCTTCCGGCCCTTAACAAACTCCAAAAAGAAGAGCAGGATTCACAGTGGCTCAACAATCTCAATCGCCACTTCGCCGAGCTTTTCAATTGAAGCCACCAGCTTGTCACCGGGAACTACAGCTCCAACACCGGCTGGGGTTCCGGTAAAGATAAGATCACCTGGCTGTAAAATATAGAGCCGGGATAATTCAGAAATTATTTCATGATTCTTCCAGATCATGTCGCTGATATCAGAATCCTGCCGGGGTTCACCATTAACTGTAAGCGCTATTCGACCGCTATCGATTCTCCCCACATCACTCAAAGGGTAGACAGATGAAACAGGGGCGGAATAGTCAAAGCCTTTTCCTGTCTCCCAGGGGTAGCCTAATTTACCTGAAGAGATCTGCAGGTCACGGCGTGTCATGTCAAAACCTACAGCATAGCCATAAATATAGCTCATCACGTCTTCAGCAAGGATATTACTACCTTGCTTGCCAATGGCGATGACAAGTTCGGCTTCATAATGATAGTTACTCGTCCCGGGCGGGTAAGGTATCTGCCCTGTTGTAACAATCGCATCTGCGGGTTTCATGAAAAAACATGGGGGATCACGCTTGGGATCCAGACCCATCTCTCTGACATGTTCCGCATAGTTCTTACCTACACAATAGACCCTGTGAACAGGAAACTCCTGTGCTGAATTTGCAACGGGTATCGAGGTGAGACCAGGTGGTTCAAATACATATTTCAAAAGCGGAGCACCTTATTATCAAGTAGATTATGGTAATTAGGAAAATTCTATCTTAGTCAGCCACTGCTTGCTAATTTTGTGCAGTGATTAAAATTCCATGTTCATTCATAGCCTATACAAATATAATGGGTTAACCTTCTCGTGTGTTAGCGACTCTCTCCTGTCAGCCTGAGTAAGGTTTCAACAACAAGCTAAATCAAGCTTTTATTAACAATATTCAATAACATCATTCGACAATCCCTATGAAAGCTGTCTCAATAAAAAATCTGGTTAAGAAATTATCCAACCTTGGCCTTGAATCCCTGGGTAATCTATACACAAAAAATAACATACCGAAAACCGAACAAATTGGCGAGTTATGCAATGTCCTGTTAAGCCTGAAAGGTGAAGCATCTTCCATTGCACTGGCTGAAGAAATTATCTCTGCATATACAAAATTCAGTGCAGAAGAAAAAACTGAATTTTTCCAATACCTGGAGACAGGAATTGGCACGGATCTGAACACCATAGAACTGGCAATCTCGGAGTTTTTGGCGAATCGAACACAAGATGCTGTTCAGGCTGTCCACAAAGCCAGCGAATCTCCGCGACTGGAATTATTCCGGGCACTGAATATGGCCTCAATGGGTACTCAGGCGCTGATCTCAATGCGCGCAGATATTATAAATGCCCTGCCAAGCAACCCTGGATTAAGTGTTGTAGAAAACGATTTACTCGATCTGTTTCGCTCCTGGTTTAACCGCGGCTTTCTTGAAATCAGACGCATAGACTGGGAAACCCCGGCGGTTGTTCTGGAAAAACTCATCGAATATGAATCGGTCCATGAAATCATGGGCTGGCCTGATTTGCGCAGGCGGCTTGAAGATGATCGGCGCTGTTTTGGCTTTTTCCACCCGGTAATGCCCTATGAACCTTTGATTTTTGTTGAAGTGGCACTGACTAATGAAATCAGCAGCAATGTTTCTGATTTAATTAAGCAAGAGGTCAATAAGAACAAAAATAGCTCCTATAACACGGCAATTTTTTATTCTATTAACAATTGCCTGAAAGGACTTCGTGGTGTGTCTTTTGGAAACCTGCTAATAAAACAGGTAGTCGAACAACTGGAGCGGGAAAACTCCAGCATCAAGACCTACTCTACGCTTTCACCACTGCCAAAATTTTCTTCCTGGCTTAAAACTGAGCTGGCAAATATCAATTTTCTTGGGACTGAAAGCAAAGACAGGATTGCAGCGCTACTCGAAAAGCCAGTAGCTGATCAATTAGAGAACTCTGAGCTTAAAAAAGACCTGCTGGGGCTTTGTGCCTACTATCTTCTTAAAGTAAAAAGCCGGGGGAAGCCTGCTTGCCCAGTGGCACGTTTTCATCTGGGTAATGGAGCAACCCTGGGAAAAATAAACTGGCTCGCAGATGAGTCAGAAAACGGACTGAATCAAAGCGCAGGAATCATGGTGAACTATATTTATGATCAGTCCACTCTTGCACACAATCATGAACGCTATGGCCAGGAATATGCCATCGTTTGCTCTGCTGATGTCCGGCAATTACTTCCGGCTTAAATTATGCCCGTAAAAAAACCGAAGTTTTTAGCTTCGGTTTTTTATATCCTGAATAACTACAATTCCTAGATTCTCAGGGGACTATCTCAAGGAACTATGGGACTACTTCTGTCCACGGCGTCAGATTCCTGTCCAACCATCAACTCATGCGCATAGTTGGCCTGCTGACAAACATACTCAAAAAGCTCCGTGCCTTCTGACCAGCCCAGATTAAATCCACCTGTATAGGAAGCGGTGTAAGCACCGGGGTCATCAACTGTGATTTTATAATCAATTCGATTGGCATTATAACGAGTGAAACGCTCGATGGTATGTAGCTGTTCTGTATGAGGCAACCCTCTTCTACCAAACCAGAAGTCTTCATTAAATCCTACGCTATCAATGACCAGGGTATCCCCTTCCCACCATCCAACAGAATGACCATAGTTGCTTACTTCCAAATCAGACGGGTGAGACCTACCATCCATATAGACAACACGATAAGTATGGGGGCCACCAATATCAAAAATCAGTATTCGATTCAGCTCTGGAAGCTCTACAAATTCAACACCATATGGGGTAAGAAACTGACGTGAAAGTCCTGAGGCCTTACAGCGTGCGTGTGGCTCGAGCTCATGTAGTTGACGCTCATCGTAAAGAGCTTTTGCCCAAGGCTTGAAAGGTACTACTTCAACCGGAGCAATAGGGTCAAAAATGCTGAACCTGGGGGTCCAGACGCCTTTTTCTGTCGAATTGGCGCCGCTAAGAATTACCCTGCCGGCAGCATTCCTTGGTGCCGGCTCAAAAACCTCAGTGTTTTCAGGGCTTGGTTGCGCCTGCGCCAATGTGCCCCAACTCAAAGCCAGTATAGAAAAAATACCAGTCAAAG
>Ga0233432_10005028_pt1 | contig 11589 bp, 13 predicted proteins | sample SI_122_August201_6_FD_179870 | JGI IMG/M metagenome (GOLD analysis project Ga0233432, IMG submission 179870) | Seawater microbial communities from Saanich Inlet, British Columbia, Canada - SI_122_August2016_10_MG | ecosystem: Environmental > Aquatic > Marine > Inlet | place: Canada: British...
GATGGCAATGTGAAGCGAGTGTTCGCTCGGCATCGGGCTTTGGCGGGTTGGCCGGGGAAAGCAAGCGTTGCTGAGACGCTGTGGGAAGCAGCCGAAAAGAATACGCCTGTTAGCAGAGTCGCAGACTACACGCAGGCCATTATGGACCTTGGTGCGACCTTGTGTACGAGAAGCCATCCATCGTGTGACCGCTGTCCGGTCGCTGCTGATTGCATCGCGCTAAAAACGCAGAGCGTTGACTCCTACCCGGGTCGTAAGCCAAAGTCAGTCAAACCGGTTCGAACCACGACGATGGTATTGGCAAGCCTTGGGGGGCAGGTCTATCTGGAGCGTCGGCCGGAGTCGGGTATATGGGGCGGTCTTTGGAGTCTTCCGGAACTTGGGGAGCGCACTCTGGATGACTGGTGTGTCGATACCTTCGGAAATACAGGGGCGGAAATACTGTCGTGGGCTATATTGCGTCATAGCTTTAGCCACTTCGATCTCGACATTCAACCGATTCTCGTGCGATTCAAGTCACACACGAGTAAAGTTGCCGAGTCTGATGCCGAGACTTGGTACAGGCTTGATGGCGTCCCGCCGGGTGGATTTTCTGCACCGGTTAAGAAACTAATCGATCAACTAAAGAAGAGTGAAAATGTCGCGTACCGTTAATTGCGTCATGTTGGACAAAGAGGCTGAGGGTCTCGATTATTCACCGTACCCTGGCGATCTCGGCCAACGAATTTATGACGGCGTATCCAAAGAGGCGTGGCAGCAATGGTTGGCCCACCAGACTATGCTGATAAATGAGTATCGACTGACGCCTATCGAACCAGAGGCTCGAACGTTTCTGGAAACCGAAATGGAGAAGTTCTTTTTCGGAGAAGGTTCGTCCGCACCTAAAGAGTTTGTAGCGCCGTCATAGTTGAGTAGCGCTAGGCATTTGTTCTTGACTGAGCAGACGCTTATCGATCTAATACTCCGCTCGTTGGCCTCCAGCCAGCGCTGTAGGAGCGGCCATAGGCCGCGATCCAAATAAGGCCAGGTAGCTCAGTTGGTAGAGCAGCGGACTGAAAATCCGCGTGTCGGTGGTTCGATTCCGCCCCTGGCCACCATTCTTCTCAACGACTTATGTCGTGTCCCCGAGCTTCGCCAAGACCCTTGTGGCGACCTATTCTGCAAATTCCTTTTTCGGAAACATCGTGTGGTAGTCGCGCTCAGGCGTGAACGTCATTTCATGTGATTGCCCGTCGCGTGTGGCGGTGATACTGATGTACTGTTCATCTGACGTTTTGCCGTGCAATGCGATTCGCAGGCTGAGCGACGACATAGGGTCATCGATAGGGAAGCGCCCTAACGCGATCAATTGTTTGGCTGGAGCGGTTTGGGCGTCGTCCGAGGGGCTTAGTGACATCAATAGTCCCTGCAGCGGCAGTGATTTGCCTGAGTCGTCCAGCAATTGCACGCCGTCGTGAATCTGCTGTTCTACCTTTGAGATGTGCCGGCTCAATTCCTGGGCCGATAGGGCGTCGTCACCGTCATCGTCAACGCCGTCGAAAGTAGAGACCGGGACCGAAAGCACCAGGAAAGCTCCACCATTTGCAACGTTGACGGTACCGTGTTGTTCGACCATCAGATGCGCATGCGACGTCGTGGCCGCCATCAATACGCCGATAGTAATTACAAGCGGCGCAACGCCGCGACGTAGAAGTCGAGAAATCATGGCGCGCCCTTCATGCATCGCTGCAGGAATGGGTAACCATCGGTCGCGTAGTAGTGGTATATCCCGTCTGGGAATTCCGGGGTGACACCTGTACGGCCATTGCACTCGTCGAGATCACCGAGACCAACGACATACTCGTAGTCTTGTGTAAATGTGCCCATCGAGAAGAGCGAGACGTCAGGCCGACTTGCATCGGGCGACGCCTTGAGCTGGTAGCTACTTTCAATGACAACGATCCCGGAATTCGCGTCCATAGCATTGAGGTAACCGTAGCGCGCGTAGATAGGGAAACCGTCCGCGGCCCAGGCGATTAACGTTGGCTCGATGCCATTATTGAGTCTGTTGACGAAACCTTCCGGTATTCCGTGGTAGTGGTATGCGCCGCCGGGCTGCACATGCGCATGGTTAGCATCATCGCCGAAATTGAAGGAGTCCTGTCCAAGCGCCTCGATATTCCAGCTGCCCACGTTACCGGCTAGGCTGCAGGACCCGCCTGAATTGTTACAGCTTCCGGCGGTGCCGGCGTCGATCTTGACGCCGTTGAGTACGTAACCAGTCACTCCCCTTGGCCCGCCAAGTATTGTCGCCGTTGAGGTTAAGACTGGGTCGAGTGTGAAACTCGCCGATACTGCTTGCTGCGATATGGCGTTGGGATTATTGGCGTTTGGAAATGTGCCGACATCGTGGTCTGGTATGCCATTCGCGGACAGCGTTCGGTTACTTGCATCGCAGAACCAATCCGCTGTGCTCGTTGTGCTTACTGACGCTGAGCTGTTAAAGGCACTGTAGCTGTACATGCATTTCACGCCGACCGTGGATACATTGGAAGTCGTCCCTGTATCAGGCGTTGCTATGGTCGTGCTTCCGTTCTCACTATTGTTGCCACTACTGCCACTACTGCCACACGCAGACAGAATAGCGAAGACTGCTAGTGTAGAAATCAGTCGAGATCGAGCCATTTAATTTTCCTAGATTGATTTAGGTTCGGGACAGTAGATCATTAGAACTTAGAAACAAACCGTTACAAAAATTACAGCATTGCGCGCCTGTAATGGTGGATAATCATGCCCACTCAGTCAGGATATTCAACCTATGTACTATAGAAGAAAGGTTGCCCTTTTTTTGTTTTTTGCGTCGGTTATTGTTTCAGCGTGTACTGGTCAGCCAGGCGGGACAAGCGTTGTCTCAGGTTTCGAACTCGATCGATATCTTGGCACCTGGTATGAAATAGCTCGCCTAGACCATCGCTTCGAGCGCGGTCTGACGGACGTGACTGCAGACTACACACTTCGAGATGACGGTGGCGTGCGGGTGGTGAACCGGGGACTCAGCACTAAGACAGACGAATGGGACGAGGCAATTGGTAAGGCCTACCTGATCGACTCGCCGGAAGTTGGCCGACTAAAAGTGTCTTTCTTCGGCCCGTTCTACGGCGGGTACAACATCCTCGAGTTAGATATAGAGAATTACCAATATGCGCTTGTCGCGGGGCCAGATCGTTCTTACCTCTGGATCCTGGCACGCTCTCCGGGCTTGTCTGAAACCGTTGTACAGTCACTTGTTGAGAAAGCAAGACGCCTAGATTTTCCGGTGGACGAACTGATTTATGTGTCCCACGATATGGCTAAGGACTGACGTGCCTCATAGCAACTGTAGCAACAGCACCTAATGCGAGTAGCAATTATCGGCGGAACTGGATTTGTTGGCAGCTACCTGACCGACGCCCTGTTGAATTCTGGGTACTCGGTTTCGATGTTGGTGCGACAAGGTAGCGAGAGTAAGCTGCGGCAGCCTGAGCAAGTCTTAATAGTGAATGGCGATATCACTGACACCGATTCGATTTACCGTCTTCTTCAGGCGTGTGATGCGGTGATCTACAACGTCGGAATATTACGAGAAGTGCCGCGAAAAGGCGCTACCTTTGAGTCGACGCAATATGAGGGCTTGGTCAACACGATTGATGCTGCAGTGGCAGCTGGCGTGCAGAGGTTTCTGCTGATGAGTGCCAATGGTGCGAAGATTCCGGGAACTCGATACCAGGAAACCAAACGCCGCGCCGAGGAGTACGCCCTGAAAAGTGGACTGGACGTCACCGTGTTTCGCCCGTCCGTAATTTTTGGTGATCCTCGCGGGACGATGGAGTTTGCAACCCAACTGTTTAATCAAATGGTTCGTCCGCCGATTCCCGCCGTGAGTTTTTTTGCGGGCTGTGACCCGAAGAAAGGTGCGGTTGTAATGTCGCCCGTTCATATTAAAGATGTGGCGAGAGCATTTCTGGCCACGCTTGAGAACGAAGAGTGTGTCGGAAAAACCTATGCATTAGGGGGCCCAGAGGTCTTAACCTGGAAGGAAATGGTCGCGAGGATTGCTGCGGTGAAAGGTCGCCGCAAGTGGTTTCTGCCCATGCCAATTGCATTGATGCGTCTTGGCGCAACATTGTTCGATTGGTTGCCATTTTCCCCAGTCACACGTGAGCAACTGACTATGCTGGAAGAGGGTAATGTTGCCGATCCCGAAATCATGCAAGCACTTACGGGCCGAGAAGCGACAACATTTAGTATCGATTATCTAAATTATCTTGGTAAATAAATTATATTTCGCAAGAAGGAAAGAAGTGAATAAGAAGCGAATTGTTGTAAACGATCTGATGCAATCGGGATACGCGTATACGTTATCAGAGCCTTGTGGGAAAAATTTTCATCCCGACTTTCGACCCGATCTAACACCAGAAGAAATGCTCAAACTTGGAGTCTTTGGTGGAAGGTACATGACGGATTGCCAAAATGAATTCCCTGCTGCTTGGTTTCGTAATGCAAATCTATGCCCTGATAAGGCCGACCCAAATGTAAACTGTTTTGGTGCCAGTGCTTCTCAGCCTCTTTCTGTATGGAGAGAGAAGGGATGGATTTGGGAGAAGGATCCACGCGGATGGTTTCAATGGTATTGTCGATATTATTCAGGTCGAAGATGTGAAGACGACGAACGACAGATAAAGCGGTGGCGTGCAATGAGTCGGCACGTTGCACAAGTGAAAAAAAATTGCGAGAAATATGAGTTTGACTGTCGTCCAAAACAACGACAGGCACTACTGCAATGGGCTTATGATTCAAGAGATATCTAATATTTAAGCGATAAGCAGCAGGACAATAAATTTTTTGTTGACGATTCGAGGAGAACGGTTGATGGAAAATTATGTGTGGATGCTATAGTATAAATTGAAGGGGAAGTATAAAAATTACTTACAGTCTTAACCATACCAGTCCAATCGATGGTTTGTTAATTAAAGACTTTATAATAAGAAATCTTCGTACTTAGATCATTAAATCAAAACACAGAATCTAATAATGAACATTATATTAAGTAAAAGTTATTTATTTTCAGCCTTATTATTTATATCAGTTATTGCCTCCGTACCAGCACATTCAGATACTCTAATTGATATAGATGCTGGCGATAATCATACATGCATGCTCAACTCAAATGGCAAAGCTCATTGTTGGGGAAATAATGCAGTAGGCCAGTTAGGGGACGGCTCTATTGAGTCTAGTATGACTCCTGTTGCAGTTTCTGGGGGCTTAAAATTTAAGTCAATTAGTGTTGGCTGGGATCATACATGTGGTATCACAGGTGATAATGATGCTTATTGTTGGGGGCGCGGAAGATATGGAAGCCTCGGAAATGGTTCTCCTGAAAACAGTACGATTCCAGTAGCTGTTTCCGGTGATTTATCCTTTGAATCTGTTGATGCAGGATTGGCACATACTTGTGGAATTACTTCAGACGAAAAGGCTTTTTGCTGGGGAAGAGGAGAGGCTGGAATTCTTGGTGATAAAGGAGTTTCGGAAGTAGCCCGTAATTACACCAAATCTAAAAGTTCATCAGTGCCTGTTCCAGTGTCTGGTGGAATTGCTTTCGGCTCAATTAATGCAGGATCAGCAACAACATGCGGTATATCAACAAATGGTAATGCATATTGTTGGGGATCAAGCGATTTTGGTAATTTATTAGGACAGGGCAGTGATACTCGTGGTAAAGCGGCGCCAGGCCTTGTGGCTGGGGATTTTGTATTTCACCCTAATTCAATAAGTGTTGGGCTTGATCATGTATGTGCTTTAGGCACTTCAGACAAAGCTATTTGTTGGGGGCGTGGTCGATACGGCAAATTAGGTATTGGCTCCACAGGAAAATTAGGAGTTCTTGAAAACTTGAGGACGCCAAGGGAAATAAATGGAAATATATCTTTTGCTTCAATCGCTACTGGAACCTTTCAAACCTGCGGTATTGCAACCGATGGTCAAGCTTATTGCTGGGGAAGAAATGGACAAGGCCAGCTAGGTGATGGCACGACAACAATGCGGGTTGAGCCTGTAGCTGTATCAGGTAACGTAAGTTTTAGAGATATTACTATTGGCACTAAACATACTTGTGCCATTTCTTCAAATGATGAAATTTACTGCTGGGGAGATGGTAAGGCCGGTAAACTTGGAACGCGTTCATCTGACAATAAACTAATTCCTACTAAGGTTAGGCTAAATAGATCGCATCGCAAATAAAGTCAGAGTTTCATAATTCGGTAACAAGCCAATTCCTACTTAAGGTTATGTAAAATTTAAATATTATTTTGATTCAAAAAAGGTTAATCAAAAAAGTTATGTCTAAAAAACTAATAGGTATTCTGACCGGACTGCTTCTAATAGTTAGCGCCAATTCACACGCACAGCGCTTACAGGAGAATCAAAAACAGTTTGAAGTTCTTTTGTTTACAAAATCTCTTGATTACCAACATCTCGCTGTCCCAAATGGGATACAGATGTTTAAGGATCTAGCTCGTGACCATCACTGGGGGCTTACTTGGACTACACAATCTAATTTTTTTGATAATCAAGAAAAACTTAATAGTATAGATGTAATTGTTTTTATGAATACATCAGGTGATATTTTAGATGACGATGAGAGAAGGGCATTACAGGCCTACATGCGTCAGGGAGGAAATTTTGTAGGTATACATTCGGCTACTTTCACAATGATGGAGTGGCCATGGTATGTAAGCCTAGTAGGCGGTGTATGGAACCGTCATCCAGATCCAGGCATTTGGACAGGAATTGTTGATAATGAAGACCCGAACCATCCATCAGCATTCCACATACCACCTAGATGGGTAACTACTGGAGAGTGGTATAATTATTTAGAGATGTCTGACAACATTGAAGTTGTTTTGAGTGTCGATGAAACTACCTTTCCTGGCGGAAAAATGCCGGCTTATCATCCAATAGCTTGGTATCAAGAAGATTTTGAAGGCAATGGTGGAAGATCTTTTCACACTGGTCTTGGCCACGCTGAAGGAATATATGATGAGCCTTGGTATAAGCAGCACATTCTTGGCGCTGTGTGGTGGGCTGCAACTGGTGGAAAAGCTTACGAATAGTTATAGGGAATACAGCCGTATTCCTTCATGCATTCCTTTAGGGGCTTTACAGCGTCGAGAGTTGTAAAGCTCAATTGATCAGTGTCTCTGAAGATTCACTGAGGCAATCCAGTAATTGTTACGGTTAATTTGCCAGGATTAAGCCATCATGTATTTCTGCGCCCCGTTCTATCATTGATTCAATGGCTCGCTCACCGTCTCTGGGGTTAACGTTTACGGCACGAATAGCGTGTGTTAGTAGCACAACATCTAGGTCATTCGTTAGCGCATCGTATACTGTGTTCAGGACGCAATAGTCTGTGGCGAGGCCGCCGACAATAACTCTCTTAATACCTTTTTTATGCAGTTGATCCGAGAGATCAGTGTCCTGAAATCCGGAGTAGGCCTCTTTATCTTTGTCTGTTCCTTTGTTAATGATTGTAACGTTATTTGGAAGTGCTAGGTCTTCTGAGAACTGTGCGCCTGTGCTGCCTGCGACACAGTGTTCTGGCCACGTCCCGCCGTTTTCCACAAATGAACAATGATCAGTAGGATGCCAGTCACGAGTTGCATATATTGGCAAACCTTTTGCTTGTGATAGCTTCATACAATTATTGATCACCGGTATGACCGCATCACCGTCACTTACAGCCAGACTGCCTCCGGGAAGGAAATCGTTCTGGACATCGACGACGATTAGCGCGTCATGTTTTCCAAGTATAAGATTTCCCTCTAATGCATACGACGTTAGTATTGGACTTGCTGATATAGCCGCCATTCCTTTTAACAACTCTCTGCGTTTCATGATTCTCCTTCCTGAAGCCGTCTAATGGTCTCAGTATATTACCTGATAGTCAGGGCCTATTAATGATGTGGCACTATCTCCCCATGACGACAGTGTCTTTAGGCAAAATCGTCTTAGGAACGGACAGCAACGCAGTGTATTCGGGGTTCACAAGATTGCAGACGCGCAGTTTTCCAATCTGACTGACAAGTTGATAAGCATCCTGCGGATCCAATCCGGTCAACGCGGCAACCCATCGCACCATTTCCGCTGCGGCAACTTTGATCGCGCTTTCGAGTGGACGTCCAACGCCGATGACTCCAATGCAGGTCTGTGTTTCGATGCGGGGGAAATCAAAGGTTTCATCATCAGAGACCTTCGCTACTGCAAGACTCGAGTGAAAAGCACCCTCAATGGCCGTTCCTGCTATTTCGCCGTCGCCTTGAGCGTAGTGTCCATCGCCCAAATATAGATGACCACCATCCACATTTGCCCGCAGATAAAGCGTTGTTCCAGGGCAAAGTTCGGGCATGTCGAGATTGCCACCGAAGTCACCTGGAACAACACTGAGGCGCACTTCGCCATGGGCTGGGGCCACACCGATCGTGCCAAAGAAAGGATTAAAGGGAACCGACATCTCAGTCCCGTTTGCTGCCTTGGTTCGCAGGGTGGTGTGGTCATTATCGAGACGCCAAATCCAAACACGCTCATCACTATCGGGCTGAAGGTTCGGTGCCATCCGCGTTCCCGAAAGCAGGCCAAAATTAGGTGAAACGGTTGCGACGCCCCAATCACGCGCAGGTGTCATTGATTGAATGTGGATTGCAATGATATCGCCTTGTCGAACCCCCTCGATATGGAAGGGGCCTGCGAGCGGATTTACTCTGGGAAACGGCGCCACTTCGCGCGGTTTTCCAGTTTCAGATGTCAATTTGCCAGAGAAACAGTCTTCGGTGAACACCTCAAAGGGCGCACCAAGCACTATCCGCTGATTTGCATGATGGCCGCCGAAGCAAAATTTGAAATCACTATCCGCACTCATTGAACCACTCCCCTTGAGCAAGCTGCTCAACAATATCAACAAAGGCTACTGTTTCATCTCGATGGACGCTATGCCCTGCACCATTAAAGATCGCCAAGGATCCATCAGGTGTGTCGGCTTGTAGTCGCGCTACGTCACCGGATGGCACAAAACGGCTAACATCAGGGAGAACCCAGACGGTCGGTAGCTTCGAGCTCAGCCGCGCCGCATCAGGTCGCAAATCCCACGGTGCATTTCCGACGAATGCCGCGCGTGCGTCGTCAAAAGATACTTGCTGAATCGACACCAGCTTCCACGCCGCATCAAGGGCTGTCCACCCCGGATTGGCCGCAAGCAAATCGTCGATAGTAGTTGGCAGATTGGCTTCATCCCATTCGAGCATGGCACGTGGGGTTTCTTGGTCCGCAAAAACCGAAACAGGGTCTTCAAGGATTAGCGCGCCGGGCGTGAAAATGTCATTCAGCACGCCGATCTGTGCCAGCGTTCCACCAAAAGAATGGCCGAGTAGAACATCAGGAGACATCGGTAGCACCTCGGCCAAATCGCCAAGCAGAGTATCAAACGAGAAGTCCCCATTGCCTCGGCCGCTTTCGCCATGACCACGCATGTCAGCAGCGAGTACTTGCCAGCCCTTATCAGCGAGACGCCGGGCCGGTTCGCACATTGCCCCGCCATTTGAGGTGATTCCATGCAGAGCGACCATGGTGCGTGCAGCCCCCGGATCACCCCAGCGCATGACGTTCAGGGCGACCATATTATTGCCCGGCGGCCCATGCAGTCATGCGCTGCCACATTGTGGCGTAACCTTTCCAATCCAAGAACGAGGGCGGCGCCCAGTGCGGGGCACAATCGGATGCAAATGCAACGCTGCGCCCCTTGCCATGAGTGCCGATAACGATCAGCGGATCGTCCCCTACAGTCACGACAACCTCACCATCTGCCTTTGCTGTCAGCCGATTATATCCGAGCAGGTCAGGCCAGACACCTTCGATCCCAGCAACGAGGGGATGATTGACATCGCTCACTTGCGGCGTAACACCCTGAGGACATTCCACACGGTCATCATCTATTTCGAGGGTTACCGGCAAAGCCGTCTCGATCGCCGTGCCGCGATACTGCCCCTTGGCGTCAATTCCTTGGAATGTCAGCCAGCCGCCGATCATGATTAAGCCACCACCATTTTCGACATACTGACGGATCGTTTCCAATCGGTTTGGCAAGGATTTAGAGTGTGCAAATGTATCGGGGTGCAAGAGCAGCGTATTGGCACCGATATCACTTAGGATCACACAGTCATATTCGGCTAGGTCTGTCGTCTCAAATGGAAAGTCGCGAGCGGCGACATGAGCGGGTTGATAGGTAACTTCCCATCCCCCTGCCTCAAGGGCCTCACGTAGCCATTTCACACCCTCAGTGTATTCCGTGGTGGTAAAGCTATCAAAGCCTTTTTGGTGAATTGAATGAGTGCTCCAAGATTCGCCTGCGATCAGGACGCGCGGTTGTTTTGCCATGGTAGTAATCTCCGTTTTTTATATGTCTAGATTTGCGAGGCGCGCCAGCGCATCGATGAAAGTATCAAGGGTCCGGTCGCAGTCCAACTGAGTCACGACGTCGACGTTTGCTACTGCATCGCCACGCAAGCCGAAATCAACGACAGTACGCCCATAGGTGTGACGACCAGTAAGTTCGATATCGACGCGAGCAGGCTGTGTTTGCGCCAGCTCGGGCTGCGCCGCAACAAGGCTGGCCACCGGATCGTTTAATGGCATGAATTTGGGTGCCATGGTGCTACCAGGACGAAACGTCGTGACCAGTGATTGTAACAGTTCAGTAGCAAAAGAGCCGACCGGGCCGCCAATGGCATGAGTGCGCTTAATCAGTTCAGGGGTGATGCCTACGGGGCTAAGAGCGTCTATCGGAAGCATTGTGATCGGAATGCCCGCGCCCAGCACGACATGTGCCGCTTCGGGGTCGCAGAGGATATTCCATTCCGCAGCGGCAGTCTTGTTGCCTAATCCCCATGATCCACCCAGCATGACGATTCGCTCCAGTGTGGCCGTAATCTCAGGCGTGTGGCGCAGCGCCATGGCAAGGTTCGTCAGCGGGCCGGTGGTGACGATGGTCGTGGCACCTCCCGACAGCACAGTTTGTGTGATCAGATCCATAGAATGGCGCGGGTCAAGGTCTTGCCCCTCAAGATCAGGTCTCTCAGGATCGAGCGCGGACGCCATGTCAAGAACGCCTGCGATCATGCGTTCGCGCACCAAAGGATTCAACGCGCCAGCTCCTACGGGGATGTTGGATCGGCCAGATAGGTGCAGCGTGATGGCGGCGTTGTGCGCAGTTCGGTCGCTTGCTAGATGGCCGGCGCCGGTGGTCACTGCTCGCAGATCAATTGCAGCATGACCGGCCGCTACAAAAATTCCGAGGGCATCGTCATTTCCGGGGTCGCAGTCGAGGATGATAGGTAAAGGCATAGACAAACTCACAATTTAGCTGGCTTGTTACGGACATATATCCGCCAGCGGGAAAAGGTCAGGGCAAGGATCGCCACCAAATAGGGTAGCATCAGCACGAACTGCGCGGGAATATCGAAGGCCTGTAGACGATCCCCAAGCGCACCGAAAAAGCCAAACAAAACCGCAGCACTCGCT
>Ga0233432_10005033_pt1 | contig 11581 bp, 16 predicted proteins | sample SI_122_August201_6_FD_179870 | JGI IMG/M metagenome (GOLD analysis project Ga0233432, IMG submission 179870) | Seawater microbial communities from Saanich Inlet, British Columbia, Canada - SI_122_August2016_10_MG | ecosystem: Environmental > Aquatic > Marine > Inlet | place: Canada: British...
TAAAAACCAAGATTAGTTAATGTATTTTCAATTTGTTCAAATATGTATTTTTTACATAGCGAGCATGGTTCATGTGGTCTACTAGAACATGTTCTAAAGTCACATGAACCACAATCACTACATTGAAATTTTTTATAATGACCTGGTATCCTTTTTGGACGTAATATACGATTTGGAAGATAGAAAAAACCATCTTTTCCTATATCATTAATTGTATATGGATTAGGAAACATTTTGTCTTTAATTTCTGTTTTATAACGATTATCCAATTATGAATCATATTGCGATTCAGAATCTTTCGTTGGTGTAAACGATTTAAACATATTTGTTCTTTGTTTGTTTGTTTGTAAGATTTTCTTACTCTATTTAGTTTATTTATTATATAAAAAAAATATGATTCATTTTTTTTTTTACTAATTAATATTATAAAATTGTAATATTCTAGTTGTTCTACCTTGAGAACATTGACCATTTGTATATATATCACTAATTTGTTCAATATATAATTTATAAATCGAAATATCATTTAAATCTTTAATTTTAGTCCATATTATTGGAAATAAAATTTCTAAATTAATATGATTTTTTTCATCAAAATTATTTTTTCTATCATTTGCTATTAAATGAATCGTCTTTTGAGCATTAATTTTTAAATTAATATCTAAAATTTTATCTTTATTTATATAATAATTTAATTCAGTTAATGATTTAATAAATAGTTTATATTCATTTTCAGTGACATTTTGATTTGTTTTCATAATTTTTGTTAATTTCGTATCATAATCGTGTGTATTAATAGAAGTAGTCATTTTATAAATATAATATAAAAAATAAAATAAATTAAAAATTGAAAAAAAAAAATATATTTAATAGATATGGATATAAGTAAAATGAACGTAATAAAAAGAAACGGTAAAAAAGAAATAATTTCATTTGATAAAATAACTAAACGTATATCCAGTTTATGTATTGATTTAACATTAAATCCAATTGAAATTAGTCAAAAAGTAATTCATCAAGTGAAAGATAATATTAAAACATCAGAATTAGACGAACATACAGCAAATATTTGTAGTTCATTATTAACAAATAATCTTGATTATGGTATTTTAGCAGATAGAATAATAATTTCAAATAATCATAAAAACACATTAGAAAATTTCTCTGATAAAATTGAATTATTTTATCAATATAAAGATGGAAATAATAAAAATTGTTCAATTATTAGTGAAGAGTTTTATGATTTTGTAGTTTTGAATAAAGACATTATTGATAATATTATTGATTATCAAAGAGATTATAATTTTGATTTTTTTGGATTTAAAACATTAGAAAAAAGTTATTTATTTAAAATTGATAATAAAGTAATTGAAAGGATTCAAGATATGTTAATGAGAGTTTCATTATTTTTATATTTAGAGGATATCGAAAAAGGTTTAGAATGTTATAAATTTATGTCTAATAAAAATTTCATTCATGCTACACCAACATTATTTAATGCTGGTACAAATAGTCCCCAATTATTAAGTTGTTTCTTACTAGGTTTAGGTGATTCAATTGACTCTTTATTTAAAGTCAATTCAGATTGCGCAAAAATTTCTAAAAATTCAGGTGGTATAGGGATTGATTTTGATAAAATTAGATGTAATAATTCTTATATTAGAGGTACTAATGGAAAATCAAATGGTATTATCCCTTTTTTAAAAGTATATAATGAAACTGCTCGTGCTGTAAATCAAGGTGGTAAAAGAAATGGATCATTTGCAATTTATTTACAACCACACCACCCTGATATTATTGATTTTTTAAATTTACGTAGAAATAATGGAAATGAAGATGAGAGAGCTCGTGATTTATTTACTGCATTATGGGTATCTGATTTATTTATGAAGAGAGTAAAAACAAATAAAGAATGGTCCTTATTTAATCCTGATGATTGTATTGAATTATCAGATAGTTATGGAGAAGAATATGAAAAACTATATATTAAATATGAAAAAGAAAAAAAATATGTAAAAAGATTACCAGCAAGAGAAATTTGGAATGCGATTATTACATCTCAAATTGAAACAGGTACACCTTATATTTTATTTAAAGACCATATTAATAAAAAATCTAATCAAATGAATATTGGTCCAATTAGAAGTTCAAATTTATGTGCTGAAATTGTCGAGCATTCAAGTACTGATGAATATGCTTGTTGTACATTAGCATCTTTATCATTGCCATCATTTTTAGAAACAAAATATGATAATGAAAATTTAGTTATTTATTCTAAATCTAATTGTGATGATTGTAATAAATTAAAGATTTTATTTAAGAAATTTAACTTAAAATTTACTGAAGTAAAATTAGATATAAAAAAGAAAAGAGATAAATTTTATATGGATGTAGATGAGATTTTTGATGAAACTATTAATAGAATGCCTCAAATATTTTCTAATAAAAATAATTCAAAAGAATTATCTGATTATGTCTATATTGGAGATTTTGCTAAATTTAGAAATGATATTAAATTTGAATTTAATTTTGATAAGTTAATTGATTCAACTAAACTATTAGTTAATAATTTAAATCAAATTGTTGATAAAAATTTCTACCCTGTACCTGAAACCGAATATTCAAATAAAAAACATCGTCCACTTGGTCTCGGAGTCCAAGGATTAGCTGATTTATTTTTGAAATTGAAATTTCCTTTCGATTCTCCAGAAGCAAAACAATTAAATAAAGATATTTTTGAAACAATATATTGGGCAGCATTAAATAAATCATATGAATTAGCAATTGAATTTGGTAAATATGAAACATTTGATGGTTCTCCATTGTCACAAGGTAAATTTCAATTTGATTTATGGGATGTTACACCAAGTGATAGACATAATTGGGCAGAATTAAGACAAAAAATTATAGAAGGTGGTGTTAGAAATAGTTTATTAGTTGCTTTGATGCCAACTGCATCTACATCTCAAATATTAGGAAATAATGAATGTTTTGAACCGTATACTGAGAATATTTATAATCGAAGAACTATGGCAGGTGATTTTAGAATTATTAATAAACATTTAATATATGATTTAATGGAATTAGGATTATGGAATAATGATATGAAAGACTTAATTATTTATAATGATGGAAGTATTCAAAATATTAAAGTAATCCCAGAAATAATTAGAAATTTATATAAAACTTCCTGGGAAATTGATACCAAAGTTTTAATTGATCTATCTATTGATAGAGCACCATTTGTTGACCAAACTCAAAGTCTCAATTTATTCTTTCATGAACCTAAACCAAATGATTTAACAAAAGCATTATTTTATGGATGGAGTAAAGGAATAAAAACAGGATGTTATTATATTAGAACACGTTCTGATGTTACAACTCAAAAATTTACTATTGATCCAAATAAGATTAAAGATATTAAAATGAAATATGAACCATGTGAAAATTGTAGTGGATAATTCAAAAAAAAGAATCTTTTATAATATATGTTAAGTAATCATTTATCTTTTGTTTTAATTTCAATTATATTTATATCAATATTTTTAATTAATTATATTTATCTAAAATATTATAAAAAAAATAATAATTTAAAAAATATTAATTTAAAAAATAATAATTTAAAAAATAATAATTTAAAAAATAATAATTTAAAAAATAATAATTTTAAAAATAATAATTTTAAAAATATTAATTTAGATGAATTAATGAATAATTCAATGGCATCTATTTTATTTATTTTTGGTTTACTAAAATTATATAATTTAAATAAATTTTCCAATATTTTTTCAAAATATAATATTATTTCAAAAAAAATCCCTTTTTATTCTTATTTATATCCTTTTATTGAAATTATTTTAAGTATAAATTTATTTTTAAATTATAAAATAAATTCAACTTATATAATTATTACTATTTTAATGATTATTAGTTTAATAAGTGTAATTATAAGTATAATTAAAGGAGAAAAATTAAGATGTGGATGTTTAGGAAGTTTTTTTCATATACCATTATCTTATGTAACTATTTCTGAAAATATAGTAATGTTATTAATGATTACAAAAATATTATATTAAATTTGTTAAATAAAATATTAAATAAAAATATTAAATAAAAATATTAAATAAAAATATTAAATAAAAAAAATATTATATTAAATTTTTTACACCTTTAAAAATTTAAAACGCTGATTTAATCCAGATATTTTTTAGTTTTTTATTCTTGTTGATAGTCGTTTTAAATATTTAATAATATATAACAATATAATATATAATAATATATAACAATATAATATATAATAATATATAACAATATAATATATAATAATTTATAAGATATAATATATTATATATAACATATAATATATGATAATATTAAAGAGATGGTATGGAAGATTAGGTAATAATATAATACAACTTTCCAATGCTATACATATAGCCATAGCATTTAAACATAATATTAAAATTAATGTTCAACATAGATTCTTTGATTTTTCAGTAATAGAAAAATATTTTAAAAAATATAATAATAGTCAAATAATCACAGATAACTTAAATTTTTTTGATCGTAATAAATTACCATTTGAAAATGTCATATTTAAACAAAATATTGAAGAAAAAAATAAAATATTACAAAAAGCATTTTTAATAAATAATATTCATAAATTACCTGAAAATGAACTAGTAGTTCATATTAGAAGTGGAGATATATTTTCATCAAAACCACACCCTGGTTATATTCCTCCACCTTTATCCTACTATACTAAAGAAATTGATAAGTGTAAATATGAAAAAATTCATATTATATGTGAAGACACTATAAATCCAGTTGTAAATAAATTACGGAAATTATATAAAAATGCCGTTTATAATAAAAATACTTTAGAAAAAGATATTAGAATAATATTAGGAGCTACAAATATTTTATATAGTATGGGATCTTTTATTCCCTCTTTAATTTTGTTGTCTAATAATAATAAATATTTACATGATACTGCTAATAATAATGGGAAATTAAAAGAATATTATAAAATTATGAAACCTTGGTACAATACAATAGAACAAAGAAATTATATTTTAACTTATGATTATAATTAACTCGGCGTTTTAAATGTTCAAATATGTAAATAAAAATATATTTTATTTTAAAATATCTAATTATTATTATTCATGTAATTTTTTAGCATTTTTTTTAATTCTTTTCTATATTTAGCAGTCTTCTCAATTCTCATAATATGATTAATATGTTCATCATCTTCGCCTAATAATTTAAATTCTTTTTCTTGGATTATTGTTAAATAAGTATTGGTAATATTCATTATTAAAACATTATATAAGTATTCATTTTCATCTAACCATTCATTATTAAAATAGTATTGAATATTATTATTATGTAATTTAAAAAAATTCTTATTTTTTAAATAATATTCTTCAATTAATAAGAAATCCCCATTTACAGAATGATTAAATAAACTTTTATTAATGAAATCTTTATCTAAATCAAAACCATTTTTTAATATTTCTAAATTTTGATTTTTTATTTCAATTTTATTATTTTCTAAAACTTCAATCCTCTCTGTTAATATTTTTACTGTATTTTCTAATTGAATACACTTTATTTTTAATTCATTCATATCTGACATAATAGTATTTTTAATTAAATCTTCCATATATAAATATATTAGATTTTCCCGTCTATATAATTTTAATTTTATATTGATAATTTTTAGATATATAAATTATTGAATGAATCAAAATAATATTAATCAAAATAATATTTTATTAAATAATATTAATCAAAATAATATTAATCAAAATAATATTAATCAAAATAATATTTTATTAAATAATATTAATCAAAATAATATTAATCAAAATAATATTTTATTAAATAATATTAATCAAAAAATTAATATTATTAATCAAAAAATTAATAATAATGAATTTATTAATAAAGAATATACTAATTATTACCTAGAACAATTAGATTGTAATTTAGATGAATTTAATAATTATTTAAATAATGATATTGACATGAAAGAATTAATTTTAGAAAAAGAAACTATTGAACCATTTATTAAACATATGATAATGTATAATTATTATTTAAGATTTATTAAAACTGAAAATACCACTGTTGAGTAGATATATCTTTACCTTCTTGAATACAATCTTTTAAAGTAATTTTATTATCATTATTTGTTAAACATAAATTAGATTCTGTATCAATATATGTATTTTTATCAGTTCTTCTAAATTTTAATGGAGTCTTAACATTTTTATCTAATACTATAGTATTATCCTTATTTTTAAAATCAAGATTATTATCATATTGACATTTAAATGTATTTTCATCTGTAAATGCCCACATATATGGTGGTTTAAACAATTCCGGATTAGCATCTTCAACTATATTTGAATAATCAGCTGGTCCATTTGTTTTATAATAAAAATATTTTTTTGATGAACTCCCATTAACTAATGGAAAATATGACATTGTTTTACCACCCATATCTCCCTTAGGTCCTTTAATTAGAGATATTGTTTTATCATCTAAATCTGGTTTCATTAAACAATTTGCTTTAATATTATTAATTTTATAAAGTAAATTATTCAAATCTAAATTTTCATGAGAATCTTCATCGCTTTTATTTTTATCTGAACTTTTATTTTCATCTTCGTCTAAATTTTCATCTTCGTCTAAATTTTCAATAAAATTTTCAGAAGAATTACAACTAATATAAAATCTTAATAAAACCAGCAATATAATTAATAAAAATAATTTTAACATATATTATAAATTAATATTTTTCTTTTCTTCTGATGAATTTTTTTTTCTCCGATATCTAATAATCTGTGCGGTTGTATAAATTAAACCATCTAACATTTCTTCTAAAGCCATTAACTCCCAATCATCATCTTCAGTTCCGAAGTCTTGTGTATTTTGATTAACTCTTACTCCATGTCCATATTTTCTAACACCCATTTCCATTCTTTTTTTTAATAAATCTAGAATCTCTCCGTTATCATCTTTTTCTTCAATTTTAACTTCAGTATCTTTTTTAACTTCCTCTTTTGACTTAATTTTTTTTGATGTATTTGCTAATAAATCTAAATCATTCATTTATATTTAAAAATGAAAAAATTTTTATATAAAAATCATTTTTTCAATAAATTATAAATTTAATTTTTAAAATATAATTATATTTTTTTAATTAATTTAAAAATATTATAATTATATTTTTTTAATTAATTTAAAAATATTATAATATTATAATTATATATAATGTTTAAACCATTAGCAGAATTAGTTGGTACATTTCTATTTTTATCAGTAATTTTTTGTGTAGTAAGTAAAAAAATTACATTAGCACCTTTAATAATTGGCTTAACTTTAACCGGGTTAATTTTCTTACTTGGACAAATATCAGGTGGTCATTTTAATCCAGCAGTTTCAGTATTGTTTTACTTAAATAAAAGTATTACATTAAATGAATTTATCTTATATATATCTGCTCAAATATTAGGTGCTATATTAGCATTTGTTATGGTAAAACACCTACTGTAAAAAAAATTTACTATTTAAAAAAAATTTACTATTTAAAGAATAATTTATTATTTAGTATAATATGAAAAGAAAAAGAAATGATAATGAGGAGCAAGAAAATGATGTATTAATATCAATAACAAATAATAAAATTATTTTTTATAGTGATATTAGTTATAAAAGTTGTTTTACATTAATAAATGCGATTGATGAAGCAAATCAATACTTATCATCATTATCAAATTTAGATAATGAAAATTATATATATTTACACATTTGTAGTGACGGTGGAGAGGTATTCCCTGCATTATCAGTTATAGATGTGATTGAAAAATCTAAACATAAGATTATAACTGTGAACGAAGGATGTGTAGCAAGTGCTGCAGTTTTAATATCAATGGCCGGACATCAGCGTTATATAAGAAATAATTCTTATATGTTAATTCATGAAATAAGAAGTGGTTGTTGGGGAAAATTTTCAGAATGTCAGGATGATATGAAGAATAATAAGATTATAATGAAGGATTTAAAAAAATACTTGTTAAAAAAGAGTAATAATAAATTAGATAAAAATAGATTAGATGATTTATTAGCCCATGATATAATTTGGAATGCAAAGAAAAGTTTGAAGAATGGTTTAGTTGATAAAATTATCTAATAAATTATTTAAAATAATAAGTTAAAAATAGATTTTTATATTTTTATATTTTTACAACTTATTATTTAAAATAATAAGTTAAAAATAGATTTTTCTTTTTTTACAACTCTCTTTTTAGTAGTTGTTTTTTTTGCTGGTGCTTTCTTTTTAGTAGCAGTAGTTTTTTTTGCTGGTGCTTTCTTTTTAGTAGCAGTAGTTTTTTTTGCTGGTGCTTTCTTTTTAGTAGCAGTAGTTTTTTTTGATGGTGCTTTCTTTTTGGTAGCAGTAGTTTTTTTTGCTGGTGCTTTCTTTTTGGTAGCAGTAGTTTTTTTTGCTGGTGCTTTCTTTTTAGTAGCAGTAGTTTTTTTTGCTGGTGCTTTCTTTTTAGTAGCAGTAGTTTTTTTTGCTGGTTTTTTTTTCGCACCACCTGTTAATTTAGTTTGTAAAATACCATCAGTTAAAACTGATGCTTGGTTAAGTTGCGAAGGAGGGATATAAGGACCAGATTGATTAAATGCTCTAAATAAATCAGAACCATCATGCCATCCAATATCTGGAGCATTTACAGGTCCTGAAGAATTAGCCAAGGTTGCAAAATTACCACCAGTTTGAAGATGAGATGGAGAATTATTGTAATATCTTTTTGGTAAACTATCTCCACCAGTTTGTCTAATAGTTGTATCAGAGTCATAATATCTTAGAGGGAAACTTGCCCCACCACTTTGATTAAACATTGAAGAACCAGATTGAAAATTATCCATTTATAAATTATAAAAATAAAATAATTAATACGAATTAATATTAAATAAAATTTATTTTTTAAATAAATGAATTCAATATCAGAAAAAATTTTTGAAGGAGAACCAAAGAAAGTAAAAAGTATTCAAATCGAATTTTCTAATGATGAATTAGAAAATAAAGAAACTGATTTTAATAAAAAAATTTTTGATATGTTATTAGAAATATTTTATGATGGAATGAAAAAATTCCATTTAAGAAATGGTAAAGTAAATTTAGAAGAGGTAAGTAATGATGAATTTAACAAAATAAAAGAATATTTTTGGAGTGCAGGATTTGATGTATTTTATAAATTAATAAAAGATGATGAAGTAGTTTTTAAAAATGATTATAAAGAAAAAAAATCAGAATTAAAAGATTATTATTTAAATTTAAAAACTGATAATTTTACTTATCAAATATACTTTGATTACTATTAATAAATAATTTGAATTATCTATTATCTTGTAATAAAATAATTTGAATTATCTAATAAAATTTGAATTATCTATAATAATTTTATTTTATTTAAAGAAATATTCAATAATTATTTTTAAATGGTATCTTCCAAAGATAAATTATTAATGACAAATATTAATATTTTTTATAAAAAAAATCCAATTGATAATGTATTAGATATAATTAAAGGTAAATCAAAAATATCTCTAAGATTATTAGATTGGTTTGTTACAAATTATGCAAAATCTAATCCAGTTATAATTAATAATATTAATATTTATTTAAATTATAAATCTCAATTAAAAGCTTTTTCAAAAAAACAATTTGATCCATTTTGTAGAAGAGAAAGGATTGTATATTATTATTCAAAAGATGAATCAATATTAACTACTGTTGGGCAACTAAATTTTTTTAAATGGTTATTTGAATATAATATTTTAGATTATATTAAAAATAATTTAGATGCGATTGAAAATAGTATGAATAAAAATAAAATTATAATTAGAACTAAAAAACAAATTTCTAAAAACAATGTAAAAGTTGTAGTTCAATTTAAATAAATATTTAAACTATTAAATTAAAGTTATTAAATTAAAACTATAAAAATAAAACTATAAAAATAAAAGTGTTAAATAATTAAATTACAAGTCTTAAATTAAAAATAAAATTTTAAAATTAAAAATAAAATTTTAAAATTAAAAATAAAAATGATTTTTAATAATAAAAATATTTATTATAGAATTTAATGACTATATTTTTAGACAAGGTATACTCTATACCTGTAAATAGAGAAATTAATTATATTGAAATAAATGAAGATAGTAAATTTGAATTAAGGGAAAACTTTGATTTTAATTATTCAAAAAAGAAAATTCATGAAATTATTAAAAATGAAAAATGTAAAAAAAAATTTATTACATCAATAATTATTTTTGATAAGAATAAATTAACACAATTATTTTTTAAATTTAAAAGTATTAGTGTAAAATTAAAAATATTAGGTTATTTAGATTACTTACAAAATGAAAAAAAAAATAAATTAGATTATTTTAGTTATATTTTAAATAAACATGAAAATAATTTAGTTTTAATAAGATATCAAATAGAATATATTAAAGGAAGTAATGGAAAAAAACAATTAATTCCAATATATAGTGAATTAAAAAAAGAAATAAGTTGTAATCAATTAATTATATTAAGTGATTATTTTTTGAATAATGATTTACTATTTGAAAAATCTTTAAAATATTATTCAAATTTTTTAAAAAAGAATAAAAATATTAGAAAATTAAAATTTATTTTTAATAATAAAAAAAAGAATTATTTTAGTTTATTAAATTATGATTTAAAATGTGAAATCTGTAAATATTTATAAAACTCTTAGTTAAATAAATTATTTAATAAAAATTATTTAATAAAAATTATTTAATAAAAATTATTTAATAAAAATTATTTAATAAAAAAAATTATATAATTTTTTAAAAATAATTTTTATTAAATAATTTTGAATATATTTTTAATATAATATTTTTTGATATATCTCATATTCTATTATCTTTTAGATATATCTCATATAATCTTTTGGATAATTAGTTAAATATTGAAATGGGTATCTATATGGATTTCTATATAGAGGTTTATTATAGAATGTTAATTCTCTAGTACCAGTATTATAATAATTAAATGGTCTTCTAATATACATAGCAAAATTTTCTTTTTTATTAATTAAACATATTACAATTAATCCTAACATTAATCCAATTATAATATTATTCATTATAATTTATATAATAATTTAATTAAATAGTAATTAATTAAATTATTATTTAATAAATTGAAATTAATTAAATTGTAATTTATTAAATTGAAATTAATTAAATTGTAATTTATTAAAAATTTATGAATTATAATATAAAAATTCTAATTATTCTTAGTATTTTATAAATAAATTTATAATTTAATAAAAAATTTAGTAAAATTAGATTTAATTTTAAATTAAATTTTAAATTAAATTTTAATTAAATTTTAATTTAAATAAAAATTGAGTATGCAAAAGTATTTAAAAATTTAAATTTAATTAAATAAGTTTTTTCTCAAAATTTTTTTCTTAGTATAGTATATAAAAATGGGAGGAGGTCTTATGCAATTAGTCGCTTATGGTGC
>Ga0233432_10005039_pt1 | contig 11575 bp, 8 predicted proteins | sample SI_122_August201_6_FD_179870 | JGI IMG/M metagenome (GOLD analysis project Ga0233432, IMG submission 179870) | Seawater microbial communities from Saanich Inlet, British Columbia, Canada - SI_122_August2016_10_MG | ecosystem: Environmental > Aquatic > Marine > Inlet | place: Canada: British...
TGGTATTTGCAACGCCAATCATAGTTGCTGTATACAGTATTACCGTACTCAAGGAGCCGATGAGCAAGGGCATGTTAACCGCGATACTGCTGGGCTTTATCGGCGTATTGATTGTTGTCAGACCTACTCCCAGTCATTTCCATATCGCTCATCTGGTGATGTTGGGCTTTGCCCTGGCCTCGGCTTTTCTGAGCATTTCTGCCAGAGCGCTGGTAAAAACAGAATCGGCATTAACACTTAATTTTTATATCTATCCTGCCACCATCATTCTGGCGGCATATCCTGCCTGGCAGAACTGGGTTACCCCTGATCTAAAATCTCTTGCGCTATTATTTGGCGTAGCATTTTTTGCCACACTTGCACTTTTTTCCATTACCAAAGCCGTACATTGTGCCAGTCCTGCCAAAGTCACGCCGTTTGATTATTCACGCATCATCTGGACAATCAGCATTGGCTATTTTTTCTTTGATGAATTTCCCGACAAAGTAACCTGGCTTGGAATTGCCATTATCATTCTCAGTGGCATATACATCATCAGTAAAGGCAGAACTATAAGAACAGGCAGCACTGTAAAGTGAGTTAAAAATAAAAGCCCTCACAGCTGAGATCAAGGCTTCACTTTTTTCCGCAAACATATTGGCAATAATAATTCACACCTTCAAATCTTTAAAATAGCCTTACCCCAGAATCCTCCCATCGCGAGCCTCTTCAATATTCAGCAAGTCCCGAACCTGGTTTGAGGGTTAACAGCTTCGCCACCGCAAAAAAAGTATTCCCCGGCGACAATGCTATATTTTGGACATTTAATGGGGCTTCAATTAATAAAATTCAATATTATCAATAAGTTGAATTTTTTTACGCTTGAAAAAATTAAACAAGCGACTTTTGCTTATCAAGCAACTGCATTTCTGCAAAACTGGCTTTTTAAGATTTTTCTGCTATGTTTTTTGATTTCCTGCTTCAACTCCCGGAGCCATTGATGTAATGTTTTGCGTTAATACTTTTAACACTTATTACATGTCCAATTTGAGCCAGGCACTAATTAACAATAGAGGGGAAATAAACCATGGAACTACGGGTTAACAACGAAATCCATGAAGTTGATGTCGAACCGGAAATGCCCTTGTTATGGGTTATCCGGGACATCCTTAATCTCAAGGGTACCAAATTTGCTTGCGGCATCTCCCAGTGCGGTGCCTGCACAGTCCATATCGACGGCGAACCTGTCCGGTCCTGTTCTTATCCTGCATCTGCTGCCCAGGGCAAAGAAATCACGACCATTGAAGGCATATCTCTGGATGCGTCACATCCAGTGCAGCAAGCCTGGGTCAAACACCAGGTTCCGCAATGCGGATACTGCCAGTCAGGACAAATCATGGCAGCTGTTTCCCTGCTGGAGAAAAAAGCCCGGCCCACCGATGCAGATATCAATGCGGCCATGACCAATATTTGTCGCTGCGGTACCTATAAACGCATACGCGATGCCATTCACGATGTTGCCGGCAATACTGCCGAAAACACACTAGCCTACGAGGCGTAAGGAGATCACTATGAATAAACAATTCAATTCCTCACGTCGCAAGTTCATGCTCACCAGTGCTGCCATCAGTGGTGGTTTTGCTCTGGGTCTGCAGCTACCTGCCAAGGCGCAGGATGCGGTTAGTGGCAATGACATTAATATCTGGGTACAAATCAATCCCGATGATACGGTGACAATAAAGTACGCCCGTTGTGAAATGGGACAAGGCAGTATGACCTCTGCCCCTCAAATCGTCGCAGACGAACTTGATGCCAGCTGGGATCAGGTGCGTATTGAATATGTCGATGTAAACGAACATTTTCGTATGGACCGGGCCTGGGGTGCCATGGTTACAGTCGGCAGTCAGACTATTCGTAATTCCCAGGAATACTTACGCAATGCGGGTGCTTCAGCCCGCGCCATGCTGGTTGCTGCAGCCGCAAGCGAATGGGGTGTGCCCGCAAGTGAAATCAATGTCAGCAATGGCGTGATCAGTCATGCCATCAGCGGCCGCGAAAGCGGGTTTGGCGCTTTGGCAGCGGCGGCGGCCGAACAGGCAGTACCGGAAACTGTTACTTTGAAAGACCCGGCAGACTGGCACATCATTGGTCAGTCAAAGCCGCGTGTGGATATTCCCCCTTCTGTTGATGGCTCACAGGTTTACGGTGTCGATGTGGAATTGCCAGGCATGGTCTACGCCTCTATGGCGACCTCCCCGGTATTTGGCGGCAGCGTTATTTCCTTTGATGCCACTAAAGCCCTCACACGCAAAGGCATCATTGATGTTGTTGCGATCGACGGTATCGCCGTTGCAGTGGTCGCTGACAACTGGTGGCGCGCCAACAAGGCCCTGGAGGAAGTTGAAATACAGTGGGACACCAAGGGCAATGGCGAAGTCAGCAATGAAACCATACTGGCCCAATTTAACGAAAGTCTGGCGGCGCCCGATGCCGCGCCAATGCCTAACAATGCAGGTGATGCCGACCAGGCTCTGGCTAATGCTGAACAGGTACTGGAAGCCGATTATTTCACGCCTTTTTTAAGCCATTCACCCATGGAACCCATGGGCGCCACAGTACGTATTACTGGTGAGCGTGTAGATATCTGGGCATCCACCCAGTCTCCGGAAGGTCTGGTCGGAGAGATGGTTAACGCGCTGGGCGTAGAAGAAGAAAACGTCTATGCACATCGGGTCCAGGCAGGTGGCGGTTTTGGCCGCCGCGGTGGTTCCAGCGATTACGCACGCGCTGCCGCACTGATTGCTGCAGAATTACCTGATGGCACACCAGTAAAAATGCTATGGACTCGTGAAGAAGACACTCAGCATGATTTCTACCGACCATTAGCCATGTACAGATTAAAAGGTGGGCTTGATGCTAACGGTATGATCACTGGCTGGAAAGCCAGGATTGCCAGTGGTTCGATTCTTAACCAAATGCGTGGTGCACCTCTGCGCGGCGGCGTCGATTTCACGGCAGTGGAAGGTTTTACTCAACTGCCCTATAACATTCCCGATCAGTTCCAGGATTTCAAACTGACCCCTACTCATGTACCACTGGGTTTCTGGCGGACCGTAGGATGGTCGCAAACACCTTTTGCCAGAGAGCAGTTCATTGATGAGCTGGCCGTGGCAGCCGGGGAAGATCCCTTTCACTTCCGCCTGAAGCACATGGCAGAAGATGAGTTGTCCCGTCATATCCTGGAAAAAGTGGCTGAGGCCATCGGCTGGGATGAAACGCCTGCTGCCGGCCTCTACCGCGGAATCGCTACAACGGAACCATATGGCAGCTACACCGCAGCAGCCGTGGAACTGTCAGTGAATGACGCTGGCGTGATCAATATTCACCGTATTGTGCAGGGTATTAATACCGGCCACATGGTGAATCCTGACAATGTTATTGCGCAACTCGAAGGAGCGACGGTATGGGCTATCAGTGCCGCCATGTGGGGTGAGATAAACATCGATCAGGGTAAGGTGCAGGAAAGTAATTTCCATGACTACCGATTACTGCGCATGGCACAAATGCCAGTCATTGATACCGTACTGGAAGCCACTGGTGGTTTCTGGGGGGGAGTCGGTGAACCCGGCCAGGCACCAATCCTGCCGGCATTTTGTAATGCTATCGCTGCCGCAACTGGTACACGGGTCAGATCTCTGCCTCTGAAACATCACGGCTTTAGTCTGGCCTGATCCACGCCATTTGACATAATGAACGAGCTCCCGGGTTGAGACATATATTACCCGGGAGTCTTGTTCAGAAATTATCAGTCAAATAAGGCTCTGTGGAAGGCCAACTTTTTAGACCGGATTAGACCGGATAGAACACCGGAATTAAAAAGCTCAGGCTTACCCACATCAGTACTGTGAGTGGAATCCCCACTTTAAGAAAATCATTGAATGAATACCCCCCCACTGTCATCACCAGCAAGTTGGTTTTGTAAGCCATTGGTGTGGCATAACTCATATTGGCACCAAACAATACGGCCAGAACAAAAGGCTCTACCGCTAATCCCTGTTGCTGGGCAATACCAATTGCAATAGGTGTTCCTATAACAGCAGCAGCATTGTTGGAGACAATATTTGTCAGGATCGCCATCAGCAGCATTAGCCCGCTAAGCTGAAAGGTCACTGATGAATCTGCTGTGAGACTGACAAATTGAGTCGCCATGGCATCGGCTGCACCGGTGCCGACCATCGCTGCTCCAAGCGCAAGGGATGCCGCAACAATTAACACAATTTGTGTATTCACCGCTTCACCCACATCGCGCCAACCCAGACATCCAGTAATGGTAAGCATCAATACGCCACACACTGACCCGATGGCAATGGGAAGAATACCCAATGCCGCCAAGGTCACTACCGCCACCATAATACCAAGCGCCAGCGGTGCTTTCCTGGAGTGAGGAATATCTGCAGTGCCATCCAGCACCAGAATTCTGCCCCCTTTCTTTAATTCACTAATTTTTTCACTGGCGCCTTGCACCAACAATACGTCACCAACCTGCAAGGGAACATTTGCCATCTCGGACATTAACTTTCGATTTTTAGAACCTACCCTGTGCAGCGCCAGTGTGGCTAACTGATAGCGGTCAGCAAAACGTAAATTAGCCAGAGTTCGCCCAAGAATGGGAGAGCCATAGGTGACAATGACTTCTGCAAGTTGTTGCCCTTCTGCTTGCAGAGGATGCTCTTCATCCACCCTGTTATCGCTATTGTAAAGTTCAGCACCGAGCATTTTTTCGAAACTCTTCAAATTATCCGGTGTATCCCTGACCAGCAATTGGTCCCCTGCCTTTAATTTGATACTGCCGTGGGCTACAGACAGATATTCCGTGCCGGCTCTTTTAATAAACAATACGTCAATGGCATTGTCAGTTTTCTCGATAGCTTCTTTTAAGGTGAGTCCGTCCGCCACACCTTCTTCATTAATAAAGAGTGCTGCAGAGAAAATCCTCGGTGATGAATCCTGCAATTCTGATTTTCTTTCCGGCAGGATATGAGGAGCAATCAACCAAAGATAGGCTATGGCCAAAGTACCCGTTATCGCAACCGGGGCAAGGAATTCAAACATGGAAAAGCTTTCCATCCCCATGCTGACCGCTACAGAGACCACCAGCAGATTGGTTGAGGTGCCAATAGTAGTCCCCATTCCGCCAATCAATGTAGCAAAGCCCATGGGCATCAAAATTCTGGAGGCTGGTGTATTGGTTTTCAGCGAAACACTGGTCAGGATCGGTAGCAGCAGTATTACGATAGGCACATTATTCACAAAAGCACTTAATACTGCGCCCACTACAAGGGTAAGCAGAAATGACAGTTGCGGGGAGATTTCCCAGAATCTGGCTAACAGACGTCCAACAGGTTCAAGTGCACCGGTACGCGCCATACCATGACCGATGATCATAAGCGCTGTTACTGCTACAAGGGCTTCGTGGCCAAAGCCGGAAAAGAAATCCACAGCATGCAGGGTTACCCCATCCCGGCTATAAGGAAACAATTCGAAGCCTGCGGCAAGAATAGCCAGCACAAACAGGCTGGACGTTTCGAGTGGAATTTTATCCCGGGTGAAAAGGAACAATGCCACCACGGTAAGAAGCAGAACAGCTGCGGAATGAGGATTAAGGTTAAATTCTGCCAACATAAGTTTTGTATACTACTACTTATTGTTTTCTCATATTCTAGACCAAGCAAGAGTAATAAGGACACACTTAATTATGCCCGACTCTGTTGATTATCTTTTTGTTTATGGCACTTTGCGCAGTGACACCTATTCTGACAGTTATCGCCAGTTAATCGCGCCAGAATTCACCCTGATCAGCAGGGCAACAATACCTGGTAAGCTCTATCTCATTGCAGATTACCCGGGCTTACTGCCTGCAGAAAAACCCACTGATCTCGTTGTGGGCGAAGTGTATTCATTTACTGGCAGTGAATTACAACTTGCTGACATTGATGACTACGAAGGCTGTGGGGTAAATTCACAACAGCCCCATTTATACAGACGGATTAAGGAATCAGTTGCTTTACAAGACGGCACAACCATTTCGGCCTGGACCTATTTTTATAATTTTTCTATCAATGAAAATATGCTCATCAGGTCCGGGGATTTTCTTGATCCTGTTTAAGCAGCAAAAGCACTTTAATTAATGAGAGTACTTTCTTCCACAATCTTACTAATGTAGGCTTTGATTAATCGATGAATGAGGAATTGATAATGAAAACAAGCAGCCTTCTACCATTAATCACAACCTGTCTGTTCGCAGCTTTTTCCAGCCAGGTGTCCGCACATCACGCTTTTGCTACTGAATTTCAGGAAGCAGAAGGAGAGGTCTCCGGTGTTGTCACCAGAGTCTGGTGGACCAACCCGCATATCCGCTATGACGTGGACATGACCATGCCTGATGGCACTATTGAAAAATGGTCTTTGCACCCTCCTGGTAATCTGCCCACCTATCGCCGTGAAAACTGGACCAAGGAAACCATTGAGGCTGGGGATACTGTATTTGCCACTGGCAATCTCGGTCGGGGTGATGCTAAAAAACTCTATGCCACCTGTATCAATCTGGAAAGCGGTCGGCAGCTGGGTCGCTGTGTCAGTTCCAATACCACTTCGGAAATCAGCGCTGACCCCACTATAGATCACACCGTTACCGCTAATGATTATGAAGTAGATATCAGTGGTTTCTGGACAAATCGCTATAAGTTCCAGACTACCGTTGATGATTTTCAGCCCAAGCCAATGCCAATGACCTCGGCAAGCCGCGCTATCTATTCAGGCCGTGAGTTTGGCGATGACCATGTATTGCGCTGCCAACCTGCTGGTCTTCCACGCATCTTTGGTTCTCCCTACTCGATGCAAGTCCTTGATGCCGGTACTCATTACCTGATCGTGTATTTGCAGGACAATACACCACGCTGGGTATATATGGATGGCCGTGGCCCGCTGGCAGATCAGCCCCTGACTTCAATGGGTTTTTCTGCTGGTCATTGGGAAGATCGCACACTGGTTATTGAAACCACGCATTTAGCCGCAGGATGGCTGGATGGTTCAGGCTACCCCATGAGCGGCGGTGATGGCACGCGCATCGTGGAAAGATGGAACATTGCTGAAGATGGGCTGTCCATTGACCGCACCATGACTATTTATGACGACTATTACACAGCACCACTGGTAAGAACCCGAGGCTCCCAGCGCGGAGATGCCAGGGAATTACTGGAAAGCCCGCCCTGTGATCCTTCGGTGTTTTTTAATGAAATGCTGGAACAGGGAAAGCTGGAAGAAATCTTGAATCCGCAATAAAAGACGGCGTTTACGAATAAAAAAGGGTGTCGATTGACACCCTTTTTTATTTATACGAAATTCATTTCCAATCCACTTTTAATCTACTTCACACTGGTAGGGCATGATTTCAATTTCTGGCCGCCATTTCCACACAGCATAATCCTCGGCAAGCACAGTTTCTGTAAACATTTCCGGATCACTGATACTGATATCGTAATGCAGCTGGGTTTTATCTTCGCTGAGGGTAAAACGTTCTTCAAATGCCACTGCTGTACTTTGGGGAATGCCGGCAAGCCCGCTGATGTCGAACAAGGGATAATTCACACGGCTGGTATTTACAATCAGCGTATCTCCTTGCCAACGACCTATTGAATAACCCAGAGGACTAAGTGGTGCCGAGGCAGGAATGACATCTTCCGTCATATGAATTTCCCGTTCCACATCAAAATATTCTCCCTGTAGAAGAATCACCGCTCCCCGATCAACAAAGGCAATGGGATGAGGACCGGTGACAGTCATCACCCGGGGCATTCCCAGCCGGACACATTGCAGCGCGGGATCATCATAGCTGTCATACTGCTCCCAGCCCTGCCTGGCAGAATCTGTCAGCGGTGGACTGTCACTAAAAGACGGCCGACTGGTACGATCCAGCGTCCAGACTCTAAAAATACCCAGCCTCTGATACGCACTACCCACATCAGCCGCCACTGCCCAGTTGCCACCACCCAGAATATTTTCTGACCAGCGCGCTCTGGCATTACCGGTTAACAGGACTTCTGTGTCATCCGGCAGCAGAACATTGGTGACCAGCATATGAGCCGCACGTCGTGTAGAGGCATACCCGGCAATCTTTACTTGCTGACCAACAGAGAAAGTTCCTGACTCAACACCGCGGCGCTGGGTACCAAGAAGATCCGCTGCTTCCATGCGCCAGATAAGGCTTTGTCCAGTCTCATCAGTGACATCTACCCATAAACCGACGTGGGGGTTGCGCCAGATCACGCGAGTAATTTCTCCTTCCAGTTCCGTTACGGTGCTGCGGTCATATTCTGCATTGGAGTGATGAGCGAAAACCACAGCCGGAACATTGCTCAGTAAAATAACCAATAAAAAGCGCATTAATGTTTTCATAGTTTTAAACTCTGCTTATTGAGCCGGTAAATCCATCGGCGCTTCCCGTCGCAGAAATTTCCAGACCCCGTCTTCACGAATAAATTGGTCATTGTAATGACCCAGAATGGTCAAACCAGGATTACCTTCTGCATCCGGCGTTATATATATCCACTTGGTCAGTGCCTGCGCCCTGTCCCCATCAATATCTATTTTTTCATTGGTCAGAATATGAAATGTCCCCGATCCCTCCGGTAAGGGATTATGGCCAATCATCTCATCCATTAATTTAAATACTCCATCAGGCCCCTTTGCTGACCCCATGCCACTTACCCACTCCCCGTCCCTGGCAAACAGGTTGGCAAAGGCCCGGTAATCACGATGATCATGGGCAGTCCCGTAGGCCAGAAGCAGGCTGCGGATTTCTTCCCGGTCTTCCAGCACCTGAATTCTCGCGGCCAGCGCAGTTACACTATCTTCAGCAGCCATAACTGACTGGAATAATGTTGCAGCAATCAAAAAAGGCAGAATCAGCAGCAATCGGGTTTTAGGGCTATTGAGCATCTTTTGTCCTGTATAAATAATGTGTTTCCAGCAGAATACATTGTCGCTTTTTTAGCGTCTATGCTTACTGCAATGACACCTGTAGTTTAAATTCAGGTAAACTCGCGCTTTTCTTTCAAACCCGTTTTGTATCAGGCTTTACCATGAAAGATCTTACGCAGGGTTCTATTCCCCGCACCATCCTGACAATGGCCGCGCCTGTCGCTGCCGGCATGATATTTCAGACCCTGTATTTGCTTGTGGACCTTTATTTTGTGTCCGCACTTGGTGATGCAGCGATTGCCGGTGTCGGCGCTGCAGGTACCCTGTTTTTCATGGTAATGGCACTCAGCCAGGTTCTGGGAGTGAGCTCTGTTGCCCTGATCTCACAGGCAGTAGGCCGTAAAGAACAGGATCAGGCTAACCTGGTTTTCAACCAGTCCATGGTTCTTGCAGGTTTATGTGCTGCAATTACGCTGATCTGTGGCTACACATTGGGTGATGCTTACATGGGCACCATTGCCGCTGGTGAAGCCCAAAGCGAAGGCGTGACTTTTCTGTACTGGTTTTTACCAGGCATGGCGATGCAATTTGCCCTGATGGGGATGGGCTCCGCATTACGCGCAACCGGCATTGTGAAGCCAACCATGGTGGTTCAGGTACTTACCATTATTCTAAACATCATCCTTGCCCCGGTATTGATTGCCGGCTGGGGTCCAGGCCCTGCTCTGGGTGTTATGGGCGCAGGACTGGCCACCTCTATTTCGACTACCCTGGGGGTGATATTACTAATTATCTATTTCATCAAGCTGGAAAAATATGTGTCCTTTAATTTCAGTTTGTGGAAACCACAATTTCCTATCTGGGGTCGAATGCTCAATATCGGCCTGCCCGCTGGCGGTGAAATGTTATTGATGTTTGGCTATTTCGCTATGGTCTATTGGCTGATCCAGGATTTTGGCGAAACAGCCCAGGCGGGTTTCAGTATTGGCGGGCGCATCATGCAATCAATCTTCATGCCTACCATGGCGATAGCTTTTGCTATCGGTCCTATTGCCGGACAAAATTTCGGAGCTGGCCATGGTGATCGTGTGAAGCAAACTTTTTCCAAAGGAATCTTGTTAAGTTCTATAGTCATGGTTGTAGTCACTGTAGTGCTTCAATTTCATCCTGAATTACTGGTAGCATTTTTTACTGATGAAGAAGAGGTTGTTACCATTGGTGGAGAATTCCTTCAAATCATCTCCTGGAACTTTGTTGCCCAGGGTATTATTTTTACCTGTTCCGGTATGTTCCAGGGCCTGGGTAATACCAAGCCTGCCATGTTCAGCTCAGGCAGCCGTTTGCTTATTTTTGTTGTGCTTGCAGTCTGGGCCAGTAAACAGGAAGGCTTCACCATTAATCAGGTTTGGTATGTGTCCGTTCTTTCCGTTGCTGTTCAGGCCATAATCAGCGTTTTGTTTGTACTAAAAGAGTTCAAGCTGAAACTCAAAAATCTGCAAGTACCACCACAAGTAGAGAGTGTCCCAATCTAGGTTATTCGCGCTTTTCGCTGCGAATGAAATTCAACTTTACCAGATGTAATTAACCACTATGCCCTTGCTCACCCTGAAAGAAGTTCACCTGGCCTATGGCACTCAAGTGCTGCTCGATAAAGAAGCTATGACTATAGATTCGGGCGATATTATCGGCCTGCTCGGACGCAATGGCGTTGGCAAAACATCTCTGCTGAAAATCCTGCTTGGCGAAGTTAAACCGGACAGTGGCGAGCGCTGGCTAAGTCCTGGACTGCGTATTGCCACTTTAGAACAGGAACTGCCCTTTCAAGCTGAAGAAACAGTCTATGAATTTATTGCCGGCGGGCTTGATAATGTCGGACGCCTGTTAAGCGATTATCACCAGCTCACCGCAATGAGCGATGCTTCCCTGGATATGAAAAAGCTGGAAAGACTTCAGCATGAAATAGATGCCATTGATGGCTGGAAAATTCAGCAAAAAGTGGAAACCGTTATTAGCCAGCTGGATCTCCCCACTGATTCTTTGATGTCCAGCCTTTCTGGTGGCTGGTCCCGACGTGCAGCATTGGCCAGAGCATTGGTAGTAGAACCGGATATTCTTTTGTTAGATGAGCCGACTAACCATCTGGATATACCCGCTATCGAATGGCTGGAAAAATTCATGATGGAATTTCGCGGCGCCATAGTACTGATTACCCATGACCGAACCTTCCTGCAGAAAGTGGCCAACCGCATCATGGAACTTGATCGTGGACATCTTGTTTACTGGCAGCATGATTACCAGGGATTTTTAGTACACCGCGACCAGCAATTGGCAGCAGAAGCAAAAACTCATCATGAGTTTGATCGTAAAATGGCCAAGGAAGAGGTGTGGATTCGCCAGGGCATCAAGGCCAGGCGGACCCGTAATGAAGGCCGTGTTCGTGCCCTGGAAAAAATGCGCAGGGAATATAGCGAGCGCCGTAATGTTCAGGGCAATGCAAAAATGGCTCTGAACAAAAGTGATGCTTCTGGCAAAATTGTTGTAGAAGCGCTGGGGATCAGTCATGGCTATAAAGATAATCCGCTGATTAAAGATTTCTCCATCAATGTTATGCGTGGCG
>Ga0233432_10005042_pt1 | contig 11571 bp, 9 predicted proteins | sample SI_122_August201_6_FD_179870 | JGI IMG/M metagenome (GOLD analysis project Ga0233432, IMG submission 179870) | Seawater microbial communities from Saanich Inlet, British Columbia, Canada - SI_122_August2016_10_MG | ecosystem: Environmental > Aquatic > Marine > Inlet | place: Canada: British...
TTGTCTCTGCAATATTAATGCTGATTGGATTATCTACCCTATTTCCTAAAGTTTGCCAACCATATGCTTTAGTGAGATGCCCAGCACTATCAATATCAGTGCTTGCAGAATCTAAAAGATTTATGCCGTACCAATCGGAGTCTACGTCTCCGACCATACTAAACTCTAATTTTGAAAGTGCTGGACTTGCCATTTTAGTCTCTCCGAATCATCATTGCATTAACAGATGTCATTGGGAAGTATTGGTATGTGACCCCATTAATTGTTGCACTATCACCCCAGAAACCAGCATTACCAACAGTGTGATATACGCCTGCCTTTGCTGACATATTAATCTCGTCACCACCAAGAGCAGAGAAATCCATATATGTTGGTCTTAGACGAATTGCTTTATTTCCGTTTGAATCAATATCATAAGCATTACCATTAATTGCATCCCATGCTTCGATATCGTTATTAGCGGCACCACCCCATTCTGTAGAGTAGAAGAATCCACGGTGTTGTGTGTATGGGGTGTAATACGTTGAGAATGGATTTGGATTTGCTAGAGCAGTAGGTCTTGCAGTAGTATCATCATCGGAAACAGAACCTGTAATACTCATCGTTGTATGCCCGTGTAAACCAACATTTCTTAACTTATCACCAATACGTTCATTGTAGATATTTCCTGGGAACATAACAATAGGTGCTTTGGCGGCAGTGTTATCCCAAGTTGAATTATAAGCAACGCCATCACGATAGCAGAAATCTGCAGACGTTGTGCCACTTCCGCCAGTAATAAACATAGCACATACAGGTACATTACTATCAGCGATTACGTTTATCTTATCTCTGTATTTCATTGCAGATGTTTGTGTAAACTGATAAATCGCACAAACATTTCTTTGGTCTTGACCATTAAAATCACTGCCTGTGAGTACTAATTTAGTTTGGTCAGCGAAAATATGAATTTCTCTGTTAGGAACATGACTTACACCCATGCCGCGAAGATCAGCATCTATTGGACTGGCCATGGCAGTGTTACCATACTGCATGTCCTCAATTCCCGTACCAACGCGATTTCTAACCACTAATGTTGTCGATGATCTAGGGTCATTGTATATGGCAGAACTTGCATGATTACCTCTAAGACGCACATCACAATAAACTGTATGTCCAGTATCGTATGTGGATCTAAGTGTATATTCTGCACCATAATCTGCATCACTAGAATTGTAATCTAATGCAGTTGAATTAAGTGTGCCTTTATCAGCAAAGGTCCAATGCGAACTATCCTTTGAATAGAATTCTGTTGCTGCCGAATCAATACCAGCATATCCATCAAGGTTAGCAGGTCCTGTGCCATCGTAACAATCTGTGATTGCTTTCACAATCATTCTATTTCTTGTAGCAGAAGTTGTTGCCGACAGAAATCTCATTTTTGCGTACATTTTTTTTATCCCTTATTAAATGTCAAATTAACGTAAAGATCAGATCCTGCGGTTGTAGATCCAACTTGAGTTATGTTTACTGTTAAATAATCATCTTTAGCAAGATTGATTGTATCGTTAGTAGTCCCGCTATTTAATGCGCCATCCGCGATTGTTACGGTTTTTACTGTAGTGGTACTATTCTTCACTATATTTATAATGATTGCTGCTCCTGCTGGAGCACCTTTTACGTATGCTTCGACATTTTTTAATATAGAAGCACCCTGTAAATAAAATCTTTGGACACCATCATACACACTTATGGTACCATTTTTATGATATGATTTGAAAAATTCTGTAACCGATTTTTCGAAAAGCATATTCACAAATAAATTTGATCCTGCAGTTTGAGAACCAACCTGCGTTATATTAACTGTAGCAAAGTCATTCTTCGCGAATGCTGTAGAGGATCCTGCTGATACGGTAGAAGCACCAGATGCTAATGTAAGCGTATCTGTAATATCGCTATCATTCTTTTGAACATTTATAATTAAACTGCTACCAACTGGAGCGGTGGCCACCGTTGCAAGAATTGATTTAAGGTTTGTGTCCTTGTTGAAATAAAATCTTTGATCACCAGCAGCAACTTTAAGTCCTCCAGAATATTGAAATGTTCTTTCAAATTCATAACCGAGTGTAGCAGTACCAGAATCTGCACTAGCAGCAGGAGCACGGGCAGTAATATAATCACTATCAACTAGAGATAAAACTGTAGCAGAGTCAACCGTTCCAGTGCCAGCAATTCCAAGAACATAATCTGAATCGATAAATGCTAATACTGTTGCAGAATCTAATCCACCACTGCCGCCACCTGATGCAGTAACAACCAAACTTCTTATTGTAGTTAATAATGTCATATTAGTTCTCTGTAAGTAACCAACCTTGTGTCGCATCGTAGTAGACGAGACCAAGTGCTGTTCGATTAATATTTATAGTCAAGTTAGAAGCGGCACCTTGTATGTTATGTCCGTTTCTTCCGATAGTGATATTATTTGTTCCTGCATTTCCTGTAACGTCAACGATTCTAATTTCATCACCTTGTGAAGCAGTAGAAGGTAGATTGACCGTTCTTACCCCGCCAGAAGTATCGATAAAGATTTTCTCACCTGCTGATGCAGAAACTGTTCCTGTGCCAACTTTCCAAGCATTGGTTGGTCCAGTCAGAGGTCTTCCTCTAGCGAATGCTGATACTTTCAATTCATCATTCAGATTAGCAGCATCAAGAAGTGTTACCGATTTTCCACCTATAGCAGTGTAGTCATCACTATCGTTTAACAACAAACCGTTCAAGAATACTTGTATGTTATCATTTTCGTAATTCAGATGCTTCCCAGCAGTATCTTCGCCACTGAAGTGAGTCTGTCCAGCACTAGCAGTAAATTTGTATGTTGTTAAATCTGCGTTACCTATTCCTGAGAATGCTGAAACAACAACGTCATCATTCGCTATTGTTGCTTCTGTTAGAACTATAGAATATCCATTTGATGCAGTATAGTCTGAGAAGTTTTTCAGAAGAATACCGTTTACATGAACTTGAACTGAATTAGGGTTGTAAGATAACGTTTTACCGTTTTGATCTACACCAGTAATTACAGTTGCTGGAGATGACGTAACGTATTCAAACTGATCGACGTGTGGCGTTACTACCGTTCCTGTTTGATTACTGATTATAATTCCATCGCTTGCATCTGTGCCAGTCGTAAGAGTAACTGTTGTTCCAGCACCATTGATAGAATAGTCATCTGAGTCTACAAGCAATATACCATTTAAGAATACATCAGTTGAACCATTTGGAACACTGAGCGTTACCCCTGCATTATCAGCACCAGTAAAGATTGTCTGATTTAATGTTGCGGTATATGTAAATTTATTAGTTCTGAGTGACTGTACTGCAACTTGCTTATGTACGACATCGCGATCTACGATGCTGATAATATCACCTGCACCTGCGGCAGATACTAAACTGATAGAAGCAGAATCTATAGTGTAATCTGTCGTCAACACCATCAAGATGCCGTTTACAAACACATCGGCATTCACTACTGGTTTAGTAGCAGGGAACAATACCTGACTAGCAGTTGCTGTGATAGTAGTTGTAACGGTTGTTAGTTCTCCTGCCTGAGAACTGATGATAGATGCGACATAGTCACTATCGATCAATTGAGTCGTTAGAGCAGAATCTAATCCACCACTGCCGCCACCACCGCCTCCACCTGAGATTGTGATTGTTTTTGTAGCACCTGTTCCAGATGCAACTACGCCAGAACCTACAAAATTAAGAGTTGTAGCGGAAGTTGATAATGCGGACCCTTCATCTTGAACGGTAACTGCTCCGCCAGACTGGCGAAGTTGAATGTAATCGGAATCAACAATAGCACTGATACCAGCAGAATCTTGGAATCTATCTCTTAGTGCGACGTATGCGCTATCAACAAGCGTTGTTACATGTGCATCGCTATATGGATTTATGTCAGAATAATTCGCTAGTTTGACCCAGTTGCCAGCGTGTGCAAAGTAACCAGCACCAGTACCATGAACATGAGCAAACATACCATGATAGTCAGTAGCAGAGGGTAAATCACCTTCGACAGAATACACATTCGAATAAAGGATCTTATTTGATCCAAAGTCAATATCAGAATCACCGATACGAGTTTGAAGTCTCACATAAGCACTATCAATTATAGATGTTACCGTACCAGAATCTTTAATATTATAACCAGCAACGGTTATTGTAGCACCATTATCACCTTCAATTGATAAGTTCTTTGATGCAATGATTTTTGAACTACTGGAATCACCTTGAAGACGAAGTGATCTTCTTAACACATCTGCGCCACTGTATACTGTTTGTCCATTATATGTCCAAAAGTTAACACTTGTGCTTAGTTGTACAAGATTTGGTTGACCTGTTCCTGAATTTGTTTTATATTGGCCAGTCCATGTAACACTACTCGGATTCGTGAAGTTTACTCCATCACTTGATACCCAGATTGCTTCACCTGAATCCATGCCTGCTAAGAAATTAGTAAGATTGCTTACTTGTAAATATGGATGAGCAGTACTATATCCGCTTGTACTACCGTCATCATATCTAGAACCTGTAACTGTTGCATTGACAGAAGTGTATGCATTCTGTGTTACGTTCTTACCAAGACCTAATTCTACTAAATTGTTTAGATTAATCGCAACGTCAGAATCATGAACTGTAGAATTAATAAGAGATATTACAGTTGCAGAATCCGTACCCGCTGATGTTCTTGCGGCAACATATGCAGAATCGATCAATTGAATAATTGCGGCAGAATCAGTTCCAGCAGTTGTTCTTGCGGCAACATATGCAGAATCAATTAATTGTATTGCGTTTGTTGAGTCAAGAAACGGTGCTTCTGCTACACGAGCAAGAACATAAGCACTATCAACTTGGTCTGTGATAGTATTGGTAATCGTAACAGTTACGCTGTTTGTAGAATCGCTGAGAGATGCAGCAATATCTGAATCAGCACGTGCTTTTGTATAATATAGGTTTGTACCTTCACTCAGGTTAGTAGTCGACTTTGCATTGAAGTCAGAATCAAACCCGAGATAGTCACCTTCAAACGGTTTATTGAATACGAACTTATCGCCAGTTGCTGCATATTGTAAAGTTGCATTGGCACCATTTATCGTAATACCTGCACCGTCTGCTGCAGCAGCATTCGCAGCACTATCTGCTAAAACAATATTTTTATCGTTGATTGAAACGGTCGTAGAGTTGATGGTTGTTTGCGTACCTTCAACTTGCAAATTACCGAGGATTTGAACTGTACCTGTATTATCACCAACTGCCGCTGGATCAATTATAAAGTTTGCTGGACCACGAAGTTGATTAAATGTTACATTATCTGTTGTTCTTAAATCTTGGTCGGTTCTTACTCTTGCTCTTACATATGCGGAATCGACAAGAGCGATTACTGCATCAGAGTCAACGAAGTCATTTCCAAACGTTGGAATAACAGGAGTCCCTTGCAGATTTGAATATTGAAGATAATGTACACCTTGGAATCCATCTAGAGTGTCAGCATTAGTATTCAAAGCATCTACGAAGGACTTAGTGACCTGCTCTAGTATAGCAGAATCAATCATTGCACCTGCTAATGTAGAATCAACGAAGTCAACCCCTAGTGTCGGTACAGAAGGAATCTGTGAAGTGACATATGCGCTATCAGCGAAGTCTGATGTGTTATACTTTATTTGCCTTGCTTGTACATAAGCAGAGTCAACAATATCTGTTGTAAAAGCAGAATCTCTTTGTAAATCTACCTGACGTGCCTGAACATAATCAGAGTCAATAATGGTCGTTATAAATCCAGAGTCTCTTTGTAAATCTACCTGACGTGCCTGTACATATGCTGAGTCTACAATCGCTATTACCTGATCTGAATCTACAAAGTCGCCGAGTGTAGGGATAGTAGGTGCGCCTGTCAGTGAACTATAAGCAAAGTCTTGTGCGGTTTGTCTTGCTTGAACATATGCAGCATCAATAATGGTTGAAAGGTATGTTTCGGGAACTAGGACTTGTACATATGCTGAGTCAATTAGGTTTGTGACTTCACTTGAATCTAGTTGAGCATTGGCAACAACTTCAACGGCATTAGCAATCTCTTCAACTCGTGCTGAATCGATAAATGCTTTTATGTTATTAGAAGCATCTTTATAATAGACTTTTCCGTCTTGATAGTTAATGGCGAGTTCGCCGTAATCAAGATCTCCTGCTGTAGGGATTCTTCCTGCGACGGAAGAACGTTTAATCAGTACCTTTGGTGTTGCCATAATAGTGTTGTCCTAATAAAAATTAGTATGTTCCGCAATCAATAGTTGCTATTTCCACGTTTCCGCCTGATACAGCGAAATCTATCGCATCAAAAGAAGCGATACCTTTATTATTCGAGTCTGCGTTTTCGCCTGATACAGTTAAGTTACCGCCAGCAAAAGATAAATCCATACCTTCACCTGCCGCCATAGTTAATTGTAAGTCAGAATCAAAATTTGCTTTTGTATAAATTTCTTCAACATCAATACTGAATTGACCAGTACCAGAATTGTAAGTTAAATCCCCACCACCACTGAAGTGCGCTCTTACTTCTGCGGCACTTGGACCTGTATAGGTAAACCCACCAGTTGAATTATCATAAGCGAATGAACCGTCACCGCCAGCATCCGTAATACTTAATGCTGCTCTTGCTCTTGCATCAGTGTAATAAAGGTTGCTTCCTTCGGTTAGATCACCAGTAGTTTTAGTTGCTATCCGTGTATCAAAGTCAGCATTCGCTCTGGCAGTTGTGTAGTAAAGGTTAGTTCCTTCAGATAAATCTGTTGTAGACTTAGCATTGAAGTCAGAATCAAACCCAAGATATCTACCAGTTAATCCGCCTGATAAGAAGATACTTTGAGCACTGATATCTTTATTGAAGTTCCATCTATCTGTACCTGACTTATAGAAGATATCTGCATTAGCACCTTCTACATGGATACCAGCAGAGTCTGCTGCTGCGGCATTGATTGCGCCATCAGCGAGGGTGATATTCTTGTCAGCAACATCAACAACAGTAGAATTAACTGTAGTTGTCGTACCGTTGACTTGTAAATTACCAACGATAGTTACAGTTCCACCGACAGCATCTAGATTCAAGTTGCCAGAGGTTGTTGTTATAGTATTAGCATTGATATCAATATTATCAACAGTAAGTCGTGATAATCCAAGAACGTCAGAATCAAGTGCAAGTTCTACTCTAACAGAATTGCCTGATATATCGGTTCTTGCGGTGTTGAAGTTGAAACCACCTTGAAGGAGTATGCTTGAACCTGTTTGTATGTTACCTAGTCCGTCAGCATTTGTGTCACCAGAAACGAATACGACATCTTTTGTATCTACATAGTTTTTAGTAGCAACATCTTGCGCGGCAGAAGGATCTATAACATTAGAAATGGTAGAAGTTGATGCATCAATTATAGATGTTGCGGGATTGATTGTAACATTACCAGAGGAAGTTGAAAACGAATTTCCGTCGATAGTGATGTTATCAATAAGAAGTTGATCAATCTTATTATCAGCACCAGTGACAATAGCACTGGATGCTTTGACCGTTCCTTTAGGGTGATCCAACATATCGGTGAAATATTTACCACCGATCTGATGTACTACACTTGCCGCACCGTTAGTATTACCGCCAGCACCTATGAATAAACGATCACCACCTGCTGAATCACCTGCGGTGTAAGTATAACCAAGTTCACCTGTAAGTAGAATCTTTGCACTAGCATTAATAGAAGTGCTAATGACTGGGGTTCTATCAGAGGATTTTATTAAAATTCTGTTTGACATTAAAAGTCGCCCCCTGCGGAATCTGCTGATGCTGCTCCACCACCTGCGATGATGACATTATCAACTTGTCCTATGGAAGTGAATTTACCTGTACTTGCCTTATAGACCAACAGGTTTCCATCCGCATTAGAATCAGCAGTTACATCGATAAGATCGTTGATGCTCTGTACCGAAGCACCTGTAACTTTTCTAACAGGTGTTCCAATGGTAATCTTTTTAATGTGTGTAATATTTGTTGCCATTTATGTCACCGATGGACTAACTCTAATTTTTCCTTCAAGGATTCTCTCAACCACTGTCGCTCCGTTAGAGTCAACAAAAGAGATCTCCGCATCATAAACATAGTTGCCGACTTTTAGAGTGTCTGTTTGCAAGTTTGTTAAGGAAAGAGTTACTATACCATCGGTTTGGGGCACATTAATTGCCGCAGAAAAGGCGAGTGTATCGGAATCCGTGCTATTATAGTTCCGCTTCATTTTAGCAGCGGCACTGTAGTTATTAAGATCTTTGGGATTTCCTAGATGATCAATTAGGTCTAGTTGTATTGCTACATCCGACCCTTTGTCGATCGTAAATTTTTCGTATTCTGCCATTTTCCACTCTCGATGCTGAGTAACTCGGTCATGATATTATACGTTTATTTATAATTTAATCGTTTTATAAACCGATCAACATGAAACGATTATATTTTTCGAGAGGAAGGGTGTGCTCTTCTAAGACTTTCATATCAATTTTATTTGCAAAATCTGACGAATTTACTTTACAATTGATGTGATCCGTGATATAATAGTAGTCATTGCTTTGTAGAACAACGACACTATCTTTTCTTTTTTTGGATATGAACCCATTTATAACATCATCTGTAATATGCTCGCATGAAGTGCATATAATAATATCATAAGGAGTAGGATCAAAATCTTCTATAGTTGAAGTTTGATATGTAACATTTGAAAAGAGTTTAACTTCTTTACAGATAGGATCCATGTCAAACGATACGGCATTACCAATCATATGCGCTGCTAATCCGTGCCAACCTGCTGCTACGCAGACCTTTGGTTTTTCCTTATACATATCTATGTATGGTTGGAGTTGATTGACCAACCATAGTTTATTTAACACCTGATTGCTATTGACAGAGTTGGCGATTGACCTTGCTGTTTCAATATTATCACATGACTGGATTTTATCTATTGCGATTTGTAGCATGACAAAAGTTATTTATAGTCTTTATATAGACATACCGAAAGATGAACTGGATCCACAACCAGCATACCATGGCGACACTATCTCAAAAACTTTGAGGACAAAGGAAAGGATGTCGGACTATTATGTTTGGTTGAGGAAAAGGCAAGAGGAGTATGCCGAAAGCATAGGTGTAGAATATAAACTCTTTCAATACGATAATCAATACTTAGAGTTCAAAGAAACCTTTGCAGATAAACCCTATATTACAACATACAATATAATAAATTTTTATAAAATCCATTTGATGTATGAACTTGCCAAAACATATGACGAGATACTCTATCTAGACTTTGATGTAGTACCCCTTAAAAATGAATGTTTCTTTGAGCGTTGGAAATTAAAACAAAATGGAATGGCGATACTTTCAAACAGGAAGTATATAAACATTTCGCTTCATAAGATGATGCTAGATAGAGAGTTTCATGAAGAGTTCGGAGCGAACCCTACATATACATCAAACCGTTCACCGACTGCAAAATACTGGAACTGTAGGGCACTTCTTACCGAAAACGATATGTCAGGTGCTAATGATGTATACAATACTGGTATCGTAGGAATAACGAAAGATCAATTAAAACAGTTGAACTACTTTGAAAACTTCGATGAACTATTACTAGAGATGAAAGGTTTAAAAGAAGATCCGTTCAGTATGTACCCACCGCATATCACTGACTTGTTCGGATATGATAACGAAACGATATGGAGTTTTAAGGCGAGGATGAATAATGTTACTGCTCAATTACTTGATTCAGAGTGGCATCAATTTATGGATAAAATTAGTTTTGTTTCAAAAAAGACTAAATTAGTTCATGTCATCAATAAAGACTTTGCATATGTGAAAGACTGGTATGAAAAGAATAATATTTAGCACATACACCAATACGGTAGATAATCACGCATCAGCGACTGATTTTAAAAAGTCTCAGTTCGAAAAGTTCAAAGGAGACTTAGAAAGATCACAGAAAGAATATGCCGCACTATGCGGTGCTGATTATGATTTGTATGTGACCAAAGAAAGAGACTATGCGACTATCCAGTTTGATAAACTGAGAAGAATGGAATACTTCGCTAATTTCTATGACGAGGTTGTTTATCTTGACTTTGACGTAGTACCGAGAACAAATAAAAATATGTTCAATCATTTTGATTTACAGACGATATGCGCATATGGTATTGATAGAACTCCTCCTGTAGAAACTTTAAAGTGGGCATTAGAAAAGGATAAGTTCGATCTGATGAATATGTATTCTAAGACCTGTGCTAAAAATGCGATGCTACTGTTGGATGAGATATACGGTTCTGCTGAAATAATAAATACTGGAGTTGTTGCTGCTAATAGCGAGGCAATCAAGAACCTCAACTTTTCTGAAAACTTTGAGATGATGAATGGTAAGATATACGAGGCAATGGCAGACAATTTATATCCTGAAGAAATTAGTAGAAACTGGCACCCGAATAACGAAGTTTATATCTCTTATATGATTGAAAGGTTTAACATACCATATACGAATATTGGTTTACAATGGAATCTTCTTATAGACCGTGCTTGTCCGGAACCAACAGATGCTGCTTATATGTGGCATCATGTCAATAAAGAATTTGAGTTAAGTTATGGCGAAAAATAAACTGAAACGAATAAACGAGTTCATGAAAAGGAATAAGTCTTTTTGCCCTGCTGCTTTTCACGAGATATATGCTGATATGACTGGGAGATATAGACTCTGTTGTCACGCCAGACCTATACCTGAATTCAAAAACATGGACTTCAAAGAGGAAAAGCATTTACCATTTGACTATTTTCTGTCTGATGCTATGGAAGAAGTAAGGCAAAAAATGTTAGAAGGGGAAACGATTCCTGCGTGTAAAACATGTTATTCTATTGAAAAGAAAAGTCCTGATGGTTCTTCCTATAGAACTAAAATGTTTGAAAAACATGGTATGAACACTGAAGTAAATAGGGTCAATTTGAAAGTAAGGTTCTTTGGTAATTACTGCAACCTATCTTGCTACATGTGCCACCCATTCAACTCTACATCTAGAGGAAAAGAATTAAAAGAGATATTCCCGAAGTCAAATAAAGAAGATTATGATAACTTTATTGCTAAACAACTAGCGAATGATGAAGGCATTAATATAAAATACAGCGATTGGGATAATTATTTTAATCACATTTTAGAAAACATAGATCTTATAAGAACTTTTCAAATGATGGGTGGTGAAACTCTACAACTTCCAAAGTACTGGGAGATGCTAGATAGAATACCAAAAGATAAAGCAAAAAATATCAGAGTAAGTGCACAAACAAATCTTACTGAAATACGATATAAAAACTTTAGTGTGTTTGATACTGCGGATAAGTTTGAGCAATTAACGCTGGGTGCATCCGTAGATCATTATGGTGATAAGTTAAGTTTCATGAGATATCCTATTGATCCTCAAGTGTTTGAAAATAATTTACAAGAGATAATAGATGGTGGGGTTAGATACTCTTTA
>Ga0233432_10005044_pt1 | contig 11571 bp, 10 predicted proteins | sample SI_122_August201_6_FD_179870 | JGI IMG/M metagenome (GOLD analysis project Ga0233432, IMG submission 179870) | Seawater microbial communities from Saanich Inlet, British Columbia, Canada - SI_122_August2016_10_MG | ecosystem: Environmental > Aquatic > Marine > Inlet | place: Canada: British...
TCTCCAACGGAAATGTCGCTGCAATTTTAGTTAATATTTTCGGTGGTATCGTGCGTTGTGACTTGATCGCAGAGGGAATTATCAGCGCGGTCAAAGAAGTCGGTGTCAGTGTTCCGGTCATTGTAAGACTGGAGGGTACAAACGTAACAAAAGGCCGCGACCTTCTGGCAAATAGCGGACTCGCTATCATTGCGGCCGATGACCTTACCGATGCAGCACTCAAGGCAGTTGCCTCGGCAGCCTGATAGAGAAGAATTTAATGAGTATTTTGGTTAATAAAGACAGCAAGATTCTTTGTCAGGGCATCACTGGCAATCAAGGTTCATTTCATACCGAGCAGTGCATCTACTACGGCACCAAGATTGTTGGCGGCGTCACACCAGGTCGCGGCGGCTCCGAGCATCTTGGTGTTCCCGTCTACAACACGATGCAAGAAGCTGTGCAGGAAACAGGCGCGGACGTCAGTATGATTTATGTGCCACCATCGTTTGCGGCGGATGCGATTCTCGAAGCGGCCGACTCCGGAGTCGCGTTGATTGTATGCATTACTGAAGGTATTCCTGTTAACGACATGGTCAAGGTGAAATCGTCATTACGCGACAATAACTGCCGCCTGATTGGGCCGAACTGCCCAGGCATCATTACGCCGGACGAATGCAAGATCGGTATCATGCCGGCATTTATCCATCAAAAAGGGCGCATCGGCGTCGTGTCCCGGTCGGGCACACTGACCTATGAGGCGGTGTATCAGACGACAACGAACGGTCTAGGGCAGAGCACTTGCATCGGTATTGGTGGCGACCCGGTGCGCGGCATGAATTTCATCGATTGTCTGGAGTTATTTCAGGATGATCCGGATACTGACGGTATAATTATGGTCGGCGAAATCGGCGGGACAGACGAAGAGGCTGCTGCTGAATTCATCCAGAGCAATGTTGCTAAGCCTGTCGTTGCTTATATCGCCGGTGTAACGGCGCCCACAGGAAAACGTATGGGACATGCCGGTGCAATTATTGCTGGCGGCAAGGGCACTGCTGAGGACAAATTCAAGGCGTTGGATGCTGCTGGCGTTGCAACGGTTCGATCACCGGCAGAGCTTGGCTCGAAAATGCTGGAAGTTATTAATTCGTAAGTCTTGGTGTTCCGGAGTTAAGTATGGATCACAATGTCAAAGTCGCGTTGGCTCAGATTAACCTGACGGTCGGTGATATAGCTGGTAATACCGAAAAAATAATTTCCTATTCTGCACAAGCTCGCGATGATCTTGATGCTGATCTGGTCATTTTTCCGGAGCTCAGCATTTGCGGTTATCCGCCGGAAGATCTCCTATTTCATGCCAGCCTTCGTTGCTTGGTTGAAAATGCGATGACGCAGATTAGCGAGAGCATCTCTGGCATCGCAGTTCTAATTGGTTTCCCGGAATACAGTCAGGGCAAGATCTACAATGCCTGTGAGGTTATTCATGATGGCAAAATTCTTGCCCATTACCGCAAACAGTCGCTGCCTAATTACAGTGTTTTTGATGAGGAGCGCTATTTTACGCGCGGCAACAGTGCTTCGATCTTTACACTAAATGGTATTCGTATCGGGCTGAATATTTGTGAGGATGTTTGGAATTTCGGCCCGATGGATAGTGCTTATTCTGCTGGCGCCGAGTGCATTATCGCTATCAACGGATCGCCCTTCGAGAAAGGCAGCCAGGCAATGCGTGAGACGCAGGTAAAAAAGCGGGTAATGGATGTCCAGCTTCCTATTATTTACGTCAATATGGTCGGCGGTCAGGATGAGCTGGTATTTGATGGCGGATCGTTCGCCATGTTGGCCGATGGAGAAATGGCATTCCGTGCACCTGCATTTGAGGAAGGTCTTCATACAGTCGATTTACAAGCATCGGCGTCAGGCGTTGTATTGCAAGCTGAGATTTCCGCGGATCTGTTGGATGCCGATGCCAGCGCTTACAAAGCACTGGTTACAGGCACTCGTGACTACATTACCAAACACGGTTTTCCGGGCATTATTCTCGGCCTATCAGGCGGGATCGATTCGGCGCTGGTTGCGAGTATTGCTTATGATGCGATCGGACCTGATCGTGTACGCGCCGTGATGATGCCTTTTCGCTATACGTCTAACATGAGTCAGGAAGATGCGGCTCTGCAGGCAGCGATGCTGGGTATTCGCTACGATGTGATTTCAATAGAGCCCATGTACGAGGCGACGATTGCGCAACTGGATCTGGTACTGGGCGAACGCGAACCCAATGTAACCGAAGAAAACATTCAAGCTCGCTGCCGAGGATTACTTTTGATGGCGATATCGAACAAGACTGGACGCATGTTGCTAACCACGGGCAACAAAAGCGAGATGGCCGTTGGATACGCGACCCTATACGGCGATATGGCCGGTGGCTTTGCTCCTATCAAGGACTGCACTAAAACGCTGGTCTATCGTCTGGCCAGGTATCGGAATTCGCTCGGCGCGGCCATACCGGAAAGAGTCATTGCACGGGAGCCATCAGCCGAACTGCGGCCGGATCAGAAAGACAGTGATTCGTTGCCTGACTATGATGTCCTTGACTCAATCCTCGAGGCGTTTATCGAGGAAGACCTTTCTGTCGCGGAGATTGCAGAACGTGGGTTTGAGCGGGATACAGTCGTCCGAATTTTGGAGATGGTGAAACGTAATGAATACAAGCGCCGTCAAGCGCCGCCAGGAGTCAGAATCAGTGGCCGCGCGTTCGGCCGGGATTGGCGTTACCCGATTACCTCAGGTTACAAATACCCACACTAATCGCGTTTAGCTTTAAATGGGAAACGATCGTCTATCCATTTCATCAATCTACCTTTCGTCTGGCCGACTTCTACATGGCTTCCATCGCTTGGAAAGTTGGCAGCAAGAACCCGGCGCGCATCGTCTCGAAGATCATTTATCCCAAGTGCATCGTAGGCCTCGGCCATGATGTGGAGCGACTCTGCGTTTCCGGAAGCGCCATTGTACTCCTCTAAAGCGAACTTGGCCCGATTAACCGCAGCTACATAGGCGCCATGGCGTAAGTAATAATCAGCAATGTAGTTTTCGTAAGTCGACATTCGCTCCTTGATGGCCAGTATGCGCTGTTGAGCATCCGCCGAATACTCACTGTCGGGATAACGCTCAATCAGGCGGCGAAAGGTTGAATACGCGAGATCCGTATCTCCAGGTGGCCGTTTGGTTATATCTTGTTGGAACCAGCGCTCGAAGAGTCCGGCTTCACCTTCAAAATAGGACAGGCCTTTTATGTACAAGGCGTAATCGACGCGGTCGTGGACCGGATTTTCACGAATAAAGGTATCGGCGGCGTCTACCGCTTGCTCAAGCTGACTGCTTTGATAATAGGCATGCATGAGCTCCAGCTGAATTTGTCGTTCAACGTCACTAAACGGGAATCGAGCCTGAATGGCCTCAAAAATCGCAATACCCTTTCGATAATCCTCATTTTCTATTGCCTCTTGCGCCGTTTCGTACGCCTCGGCGATGTCATCCACTTCAGAGCGTTGTTCGTCCTTGCCTCCACAGGCCAGAAGGCTCGTTCCAAGAATAACGAGCACAAATAAGCGGGCGCGTCGAACAAATAGCGGGTTGAGTTGTAATTTTAATTGCATACTATCGTCTACAAAAATCTATCGAAGGTGCATACGCCGCCTGCTGGGCGGTTCAAGGTCGGCGAGTATACCGTAAACTAGGGCCTAATCATGAGCGCCGAAAAACAAATAAATACGATTCCTGACGAGTTTGCCGGTTTGAGGTTAGACCAGGCTTTGGCGCGGATGTTTCCTGAGTATTCGAGAAGCCGACTGAAGGACTGGTTACTGGCTGGAGCCATTACGGTCCAGGGAGGGCCAAAACGGCCACGTGACGCAGTTTCTGGCGGGGAAACCGTTGAGCTTGTGGCGCAGGTGGAGATTAATGTCAGGACACAAGCGGAGCCCATTGTGCTCGACATTGTGCATGAAGACGACGAGCTTCTCGTCGTCAATAAGCCGGTCGGGTTGGTTGTGCATCCCGGGGCCGGCAATCCGGCTGGCACACTCATGAACGGACTATTACACCGATGTCCGGCACTCGAGGAAGTTCCGCGTGCCGGTATCATTCATCGACTGGACAAAGATACTAGTGGATTATTGGTAGTGGCTAAGACTTTGACGACCCATACCGCCTTGGTGCGATTGCTAGAGGATAGAGAAATTTCTCGGCACTATCTCGCTATTTGCAATGGCGCCTTGACCGGCGGCGGAATGATCAGCGAGCCGATTTCGCGTCACCCGGTCGACCGCAAACGTATGAGTGTGCAGCAAAACGGCAAGCCAGCAGTCACCCATTTCACGGTGAAAGAGCGCTTCGCTGCGTTCACTTATTTAAATGTGAAGCTCGAAACGGGACGTACGCATCAAATTCGGGTGCATTTCGCACACCGCCGACACGCGTTGGTCGGAGATCAGGTCTACGGTGGGCGCTTGGCGTTGCCCAAAGGCGCATCTGAAGAAATGATTCAGGTATTACGCCACTTTAAACGCCAGGCGCTGCATGCGACTAGACTGGCATTTATCCATCCTGCTACCAAGGAGATGATTGATCTCGACATTTCACCACCGAAAGACTTCATGATGCTGGCCGACACAATGCGCCGAGATGCCGCCAGTGCTTGATTGGATTGCCGCGGATTGGGTGGCCCCTGCATCGATTGTCGCCGGTACAACACTTCGTACAATGGACGACTCATCTTTGCCGGTGCCGGGAATTCCTTGCTGGATGAACCAGGTTCACGGTGTCACGGTGATTACGGCCGCTCAATTTGCGGAGCCACCAGAAGCTGACGGATTGGTCAATGGAGCGCCGGGGATGGTTTGCGTTGTTCGAACGGCGGATTGTCTGCCCGTCCTTTTTTGCTCACGTGATGGTGCTGTATTTGCTGCAGCGCATGCAGGATGGCGTGGCCTAGCAGCAGGTGTTCTGGAAAACACAGTCGATAAAATGGCGGTTGATGCCGCTGAATTAATGGCGTGGCTTGGGCCGGCGATCTCCCAACCGTCATTTGAGATCGGTGATGAAGTCAGGACCGCATTTATGGCGCATGATCCCGATGCTGAAGCCTGCTTTGTCGCCAATCCTCGAGGTCGATGGCAGGGCGACCTTTACGCTCTGGCGCGCCAACGACTGACGGCCGCCGGTATTTCCGAAATTTCTGGCGGTGATTTTTGCACTTACCTTGATGAGGAGCGTTTCCACTCATACCGGCGCGACCCAACCTGCGGTCGAATGGTTAGTTTCGTCGGCCGGAGACCCTTTGCAAGCAATCCTCCAGCCGCAATTTTGAGCGCAGCCTGATGCGCGAGGTCACCAATCAATAACTAAGATATAATCGCTATCCCTCGGCGCCCTAAGTGCATACGGAGTTTTGATAGATGCCGATTTACGGTTACGCTTGCAAGAGCTGCGAACACAGCCTCGATGCTCTGCAAAAAATAAATGACCCGAAGCTGGTTGACTGTCCTGAGTGCGGTGAACCGTCGCTCAAGAAAATGCTGTCTGCGCCAAAGTTTCGATTGAAGGGCAAGGGTTGGTATGAGACTGACTTTAAGACGGGGGACCAGCGCAACCTCGCGAGCGAGTCAGATAAAAAACCGGCGAAGACGTCTGCGGATGTGGAGAAGCTGGCTAAGAAAACCGAGACAAAAAAGAAAGGCATGGATACTAAGGTGAAATCCGCTTGAAGCGCATACGTCGATATTTGGTTGCCGGTATCCTCGTTTGGGTGCCACTCGTAGTTACCTATCTATTACTGAGATTCGCGGTCGGTCTCATGGATCGAACGCTGCTGCTGATTCCTACGCCTTATCGACCAGAAGTCCTTTTGGGTGTAAATATTCCTGGATTGGGTGTGATTCTTGCGATCGTCGTATTACTGTTAACGGGCTTACTGGCCGCAAACTTCGTGGGCCGGGCGTTTGTTGGTGGCTGGGAAAGCTTGATGGATCGTATTCCGTTTGTGCGAGCCGTCTATTCCGGTGCAAAAAACTTCGCAGAAATGGTGTTTTCTGATTCTAGTCAATCGTTCAAACACGTTTTGCTGATTCAATACCCGCGTAAGGGGCTATACAGCCTAGCCTTCCAAACATCCTCGAAGCTAGGCGAGGTTCAGGGACGAACGGGTGAAGACGTCGTTTGTTGCTTCGTGCCAACCACGCCGAATCCTACTTCCGGCTTTATTATCATTGTCCCACGGAAGGACATTACGGTACTGGATATGGAGGTTGATCAGGCACTCAAGATGATTATCTCTCTGGGCGTCGTGATCCCACCGTGGACTAAGGAGCAGACAGCCGAACTTCCGTTTGATATGCCGGACGAGCCAGCTTGATAAGCGGGCGTCCAGCCCGTACCATTCCGCCTCTTTTTTCACGGGCTTTTCTTTTAAATGACGATGCGTAGCCATTATTGCGGAGAGATCAACGAATCTCTCAACGGGACTGAGATTGAGGTCTGCGGCTGGGTTCACCGGCGGCGAGACCATGGCGGCGTCATTTTTATCGATCTGCGCGATCGGGAAGGGCTATTACAGATCGTTTTTGACCCGGATCGGGCTGAAATCTTTGCGCAAGCCGAGCGGATTCGCTCTGAATATGTATTGAACGTTAAAGGCCTCGTACGGCCGCGTCCAGACGGTACGGTCAATCAGAACATGCGTACGGGTCAGGTCGAAGTGCTGGTGCATGAGCTCGAGATTCTCAATAAGTCCGAAACGCCGCCCTTTCATCACGATGAGCAAGCCAGCGAGGAAATTCGCCTAAAGTACCGTTACATCGATCTGCGTCGCGAGAACATGCTTGGCAACCTAATGCTGCGCCACAAAGTAACGATGGCCATGCGTAATTATCTTGACGGTAATGGTTTCGTTGACGTCGAAACACCGATGTTGACCAGGGCAACTCCGGAAGGCGCACGGGACTATATCGTTCCAAGTCGAACGCACCCAGGAAAATTCTTCGCGTTGCCGCAGTCGCCGCAGATTTTCAAGCAGCTACTGATGATGTCGGGGCTCGATCGCTATTACCAAATAGTACGTTGCTTCCGCGACGAAGACTTGCGTGCTGATCGCCAACCAGAATTCACACAGCTTGATATCGAGATGAGCTTCGTCGACGAAGATGAGGTAACAGGCGCTATGGAAGGTATGATTCGTCATCTCTTTAAGGAGGCGATGGGTATCGAACTGCCGGAGATATTCCCGCGAATGACGTATGCCGATGCGATCCATCGCTATGGTTCGGACAAACCTGACTTAAGAATCGATCTCGAATTAATCGAAGTCGCAGACCTTATGAGTTCTGTTGAGTTTAAAGTGTTCGCAGGACCGGCATCAGACCCGGAAGGCCGCGTCGCTGCACTATGCGTTCCAGGCGGTGCTGAGATGAGTCGTAAGGTTATCGACAGCTACACGGCATACGTCGCTTCCTACGGCGCCAGAGGCTTGGCTTATATCAAGGTCAATGATGTTGATGTAGGTCGTGATGGACTACAGTCACCGATACTTAAATTTCTTCCCGATGAAGCCATAAGTGGGATTATCGAGCGCACGGGTGCGAAAACAGGTGACCTGATTTTCTTCGGTGCTGACAAGGCACGCGTAGTGAATGATGCGCTCGGCGCTTTACGAGTCAAAGTGGGCGAAGATCGTGACCTAGTTTCTGACGGTTGGGCGCCACTGTGGGTTGTGGACTTTCCGATGTTTGAGAGGGACGCGAAGAACAAGCGATGGACAGCATTGCATCACCCATTCACTGCGCCGAGCATCGATGATCCTGATGCACTGCGAGCGAACCCTGGTGAAGCACTATCCCGGGCTTACGACATGGTCTTGAATGGCTCCGAGATAGGCGGTGGTTCGATTCGAATCCACGATCAGGAAACGCAGGCCGCAGTTTTTGATCTGCTGGGCATCAGCAAAGAAGAGGCGGACGAGAAGTTCGGCTTCCTGCTCGAAGCACTACAATATGGCTGCCCGCCGCACGGTGGTGTTGCGTTCGGGCTTGATCGAATCGTCATGTTGATGGCGGGTGCAGACAGTATTCGCGATGTCATTGCTTTTCCGAAAACACAGACTGCCAGCTGCCCATTAACCAACGCACCAGGCGAAGTTTCCCAAGCACAACTCAAGGAAACTGGCATCCGACTCCGAGTGCCGCGCACTGAATAATACTCAAAGATATGATTAGTATAAAAACCAGTTGAGTACCCATTAATTCTCTTCGGTGTGTGGACGTGAGTTACTTCGGCTTTTATGTTGTTATTTTTAGTACCATGGACGCGTGAAAATACTGCATGTCGAAACTGGGCGCCATTTTTTAGGCGGCCCACAGCAGGTTGTCTACCTGATTAATGCGTTACGTGAGCGTGGTCACGATAATATACTCGTTTGTCCACCAGATTCGGGCATCGACAGCGTGGCTCGTCAAGCTGGAATTCGAGTGCAAAACCTCTTCTGTGTGGGTGATCTGGATTTGCTGTTCGCATATCGTTTATCACAGCTCCTGAAAGAGCAGGCACCAGACATAGTTCATTGTCACAGTCGCCGGGGCGCTGATTTTCTGGGCGGTCTCGCCACATCTTATGCCGATATTCCGGCAGTGATGTCTCGTCGAGTAGACCACACCGAGATACGTCTGCTGGCGGCGCGGCGTTACAAGCCATTCAAGAAAATAATCGCGATTTCTGAGGCGATCGCATCGGTCTTGCGAGAGCACCATGTGGAAGCCGAACGAATTACAGTGATTCGGAGTGCGGTCGATGCGGCAGCATTTTCGCGCGAACCAGATTACGAGTTGTTCCGGAGTGAATTCGGTATTGATGAGGGAATGATTGCGATAGCCGCAGCTGGGCAGTTAATCCCACGCAAGGGCCATCGATACTTATTACAGGCAGCGGCTGCATTGAAGGACAGGTACACAAATTTTCGATTGGTGATATTCGGCGACGGTTACCTGAAAAACCAGCTACGCTCACAAGCAGTGTCACTGGGGCTCGATAGCGTGGTTCAATTCGCTGGCTTTCGCGATGATCTTGATGACTTCGTTGGATGCTTCGACTTACTTGCCCATCCTGCATTAACGGAAGGCTTAGGTGTTGTGGCGCTTAAGGCCGCCGCAGCCGGCGTTCCCGTGGTGGGATTTGATGCTGGAGGAATGCCGGAAGCTGTGGATAACGGCAAGACCGGAGTACTCGTGACGCCTGAATCTGTGGGCGAGCTGCAAGCCGCTATAGCAACTCTGATCGATAGTGAGCCACTGCGTCGCGAATTTGGTGAAGCTGGTAGAGCGCGAATGAAGAACGAATTCTCAATCGCCGCGATGACTGATAAACATTTGGAGTTGTATGAATCTCTTTAAGTTATTGTTGATAGTCAGTGCTCTGATCTCCGCATAATATAGCCCCGCACGGCATTTGGACGAGATTCAGGGCAGAATATTTTTTCGTTTCTGAGCGAAGAAAAATGAATTTACATTGATCATGATGCAAAGTAGGTTCACGATCGTTACGATGTAGGCAACTAAATCGGACCCACTGAATCGATACAAATGGCTGATCACGAATCAATTCGCAAGTTGGCGGAAGCGCTAGTCAACGAGCTCTCAGCAACTGGAAAGACTGTCGCCACCGCAGAGTCTTGCACCGGGGGTTGGATCGGGAAGGCAATCACGGACATACCCGGCAGTTCCGCAGTCTTTGGTTACGGCGTCGTGAGCTATGCCAATGGTGCGAAGGAGTTGATCATCGGCGTGCAAAACGTGTCTCTGGAAAAACACGGATCGGTGAGCGCGCAGGTTGTTGGAGAAATGGCGAAAGGAACTTTGAGGCTCAGCGGTGCCGATATTGCGGTGGCAGTGAGTGGAGTCGCAGGTCCGAGTGGTGGCACGAAGGAAAAACCTATCGGTACGGTCTGGTTCGGCTGGGCTGTCAGAGACGGCAGCAACGCGCTGGTCGATACAAGATGCGAGTATTTCACGGGAGATCGCGAACTCATTCGGGAAGCGTCTGTAGCTTATGCTTTGCAAGGCGTGCGGGAACGTATCAAATAGTGATGCACTCTATACCCAATAAAACATTCCTTTCACACCATGATTTCTGAGATAAATTGATAATATCAAGACCCAAAGCGGTATCGAATTTTTAGAATGATTTGGTCGCTCAGCGGATTATCAAAGGTATCTTCAGCAAGATTGCTGAAAGAGGTGTATTTGGCGGTATTCGATCCTGATTTTGTCAGAACAAAATATACGTCAGACAGCGGTGCAATTTGCCATCGATAACGAATTTGAATATTCAGATCAGAGACACTGAAATTATCACTCTCTGCATAAGGTTTGCTGATTTGATTGAGTTTGTATTTTTCTGCATCGATTGTATAAAAATCATTTTCCTGCGCCTGAATTCCAACCCATTGTAAATTTAAACTAAGCTGCTGTTTGGCATTAATAAAATAGTTAAATTTAAAGTCTGTTTCCCACTTTTGATGAAAAAACGATGTAAAGTCTTTCTCTTGTTGATGTAACAACCAACCCCCACCGCCATCTACATACTTTAATTTAGCGCTAAAACTGATATTACTTTTTGGAAACCAAGTAAATTCAAATTCTCCTTCATTTTTAGCGCCTCCATAATCTTGTCCTTGATGAGTAAGAGAGCCCTCATAAGATATTGTTTTAGAGGGGTCAGTTTTATATTTAAACTGTAATCTAGTTTTTGGTCGAATTCTAAATGTTCCATTGCCATAACTTTCTCTATCTTCATATCTTTTTGGCGAATATAGAATTAAACCTTCAATTACATTTAGATTATTGAGGGTTATATTGTATTTACTGCCAAGCCAACCAGATATTTGTTGGTTCTCAAAATTTTCTCCATAATTAAAAAAAACATTGAATTCCGTATTTCTAAATCGACTTGAATTAGCATCTACGGAAGTATAGTTGTAACTTATTTCTTTGAGATCATTTCTACGGTTAAAGCCGAGATCATTTATTTCCATGCTTTCATCAAATATTTTAGTTCCGAGCTTATGTATTTTTCCTTTGTTTGGGGTATATAAAATATCAAAGAAACCACCTTGTCCAGATCCATCTTCTTGAGTTTTTGACTGAATATATTGACCATCTGCTTTCCATGTTCCGGTTTCGCTCAAATAATGGAAATCAGCGGCGTTAACGGTGGCATTGGCCTCTGGTTTTGTTACCAGCGTTGAAATAAAACCTAAGCTCCTAGTATCACCATTGTCAGTATTCTCATAAAGCAACCTAAATGCACCAAAATTTCTTCCTGCCTGGCTGTAGATTTTATTATCATCTGCGATAAGATCAGTATCATCCTCTGAGGCTAAAAGGACGCCATATCGAAATTTATCAATCTGGCCAGTAGCTTTGATGGCCCCATTCAAATTTGCCTTAGTAGTCTTTTTTGTCCTCTTTGAAAAACTTACTCCATCGGGTACATCCGGAAACATCGGCGCGCTACCGATACGCCTTGTATTTAAAACCGTAACTT
>Ga0233432_10005048_pt1 | contig 11569 bp, 10 predicted proteins | sample SI_122_August201_6_FD_179870 | JGI IMG/M metagenome (GOLD analysis project Ga0233432, IMG submission 179870) | Seawater microbial communities from Saanich Inlet, British Columbia, Canada - SI_122_August2016_10_MG | ecosystem: Environmental > Aquatic > Marine > Inlet | place: Canada: British...
GTCACCACTTGTTTCTCCTGCCAACATCATGATTCGATAAACAGGCAGCTTATCCTGCCTATCCGTTCGATGAACCACTGATTGTTGTTTAGGATTATTCATTCATCACTGTTTCCGTTTGTTCGACACATCATTCTGACAATCATCAGATAAATGCCAATTTCGTTGTGACCATCACGCTCTGGGATGAAACTGACGATGTATGTCCTTAAGCTTCTCACGGGCGACATGGGTGTAAACTTCGGTTGTCGCAATACTGGAATGCCCCAACATTTCTTGAATTACCCTCAAGTCAGCCCCGTGATCCAGAAGATGCGTAGCAAAACTATGTCTCAACATGTGAGGCGTCAATGCTCGTTCAATCCCCGCTCGTTCGGCTCTTTTTCTCATGCGCAACCACATGGTCACCCTGGCAAACCCCGTTCCCCGACGTGTCAGATACACATTCCCTGGTGTTTTGGGCGTCACCAGCGCGGGCCGTCCTAACTGCAGGTATCGATTGAGAGACACTGTCGCGCTGCTACCAACGGGCACAACGCGTTCTTTATTCCCTTTGCCAATGACCTGAACGAACCCAGCGTCCAGATGAAGCTGCTCCAACCTTAAATGGCATAGTTCCGATATGCGAAGCCCTGATGCATAAGCCAGTTCGAAAATAGCGTGATCACACAATCTTGAAGGGGTTTCGGGTTCTTCAGGCTTCAGAAGGGTGTTGATTTCATCAGTAGAAAGACTTTTGGGTAATCGTTTCCAGCGACGAGGCAGGCTGACATGTTCAGCCGGGTTCGAATCAAGATGATGTTCTCGTTCACAAAAATTGAAAAAAGCGCGTAAAGCAGCGATTTCCAGATAGACCGTTTCCACACTTAATCTTTTCAACTTGCCTTGACCAAAAGGCACTTTACGCACCTGCTCGTGCTTCAAAAATGCCGTCAAGACCGTCAAATCAACCAATATCCAATCATCGATTCCCTTCTCTTCGTCAGCCCATTGAGCAAAACGGTTCAAAATACCTGAATAGGTTAATTGAGTTTGCTTTGCCTGACCTCGCTCTTGCCGAAGGTACTGCAGGAAATCATCTATCAATGCATCCATCCCTAATACACTTCAACATGCCAATAAATCGCAATCCATTGCAAACCGAGATTTCATGGATTTCCAATTTGATCTTTTGGACCTCAACAAGCAAGGTGAGGTGCCTCAACGAAAAGTCGATACCGGGCAAAGAACATGCGAACAATTTATGTCTACCTGACAAAGCAGACCGTGGCGACCATGGTAATGACCGTGGCCGTTTTTGCATTTGTGCTGCTGCTAGGTAACATCATGAAGGAAATCCTGACATTGCTGGTCAATGGACAGGCTTCTCTTTGGCTTGTATTGAAAGCCTTCCTTTTGTTGGTCCCCTTCGTTCTGGTATTCGCCCTCCCCATGGGGATGCTGACCGCAACTCTGCTTCTGTTCGGGCGATTAAGTGCCGATCAGGAACTCACTGCCATGCGAGCGGGCGGTATCAGCCTGATCTCACTCTCGACCCCCGTTTTAATTATCAGTATGTTGATGAGTGTCTTGTGCGCCTGGATCAACATGGAAATCGCACCTTATTGCCGAAGTACCTACAAGCAATTGATACGAGAAGTCAAGGTGGGCGAGTTGACGGATTTACTTCAACCCAATGTTCCTATGACGGATATCCCGGGCCAGTTCATTCACATAAAAGGTAAAAGGAAAGTCGGGGATACCGTTTACCTCAAAGGGATACGGTACATCAAGTATGATGGAGAGTCTTACGAGTATGAAATCTTTGCTCCTGGTGGAACCATTCAGGCAAATGAGGAAACCAGTCAACTGTTCATGACGATGACGAATTACACCATCCTCAGGCCAAAGCCATCTTCCAGTGAAAATATTTCAGTAAATTCCAATGAGCTGGACTCGACCGGTTACTTACTCTTCAAGGGCGAGCAGTTTGCACCCGACCCTTTTACCATTGAACGAGATTCAGAACTGTTTCGAAAACCAAAACTGCATCACATGAGTTTCAAACAACTTCAGGAGGAATTGGTCGAAAGAACAAAACTGACTGAGGACATCAAGGCCCTCCCTTCATTTAAGATTGAGAACTTGAGGGCGGAGCTTGAAGAGAATTTCAAAAAACCCTTCGATCCCATAACGCCTGTCAAGGTCCAGATGCACCGTCAACTGGCATTCTCTTATGCATGCTTTGCCTTTACTCTGATCGGTATTCCACTGGGCATTCGTGCGCATCGAAGAGAAACCAGTATTGGAATCGCCATCGCCTTGATGTTGGTCGCGGTTTACTACGGATTTGTGGTTCTTGCCAATGCGCTGGAATCTCATAGTGAATGGGCTCCTCACCTTATCATGTGGTTACCAAACTTCTTATTTCAGGCGATTGGGTGTGTCCTCATGTGGCGCGCCAACAAAGGCATGTGATGCTCTTGAGTCTGGCCTTCATCCAAGCGGCGGTGTGAAAAGCCTTCATCATATTTGTCATTATGCCTGCCGTTTCAGCCAGTTCTCATAGTCGGCAGGTGTATCCAAATCGATCAGAATATCTTCATTTGAGCATTCAAACTCGGTAACCAGTCGTGTATGTGCATCAAGTAACCCCTTCAAACCGACGTCGTCATAGCGCTCCATGACCTCGTCCCTAAACCCTGCTTGAAAGTACAGGGGATGTCCTCGTTTGCTTTCATACACCGGAGAAAGGATGTCCGGCTGGTCATTTTGAATTTTTTTCAGCATCCTTTTTATTAAAACATTACTTATCCCGGGTAGATCTCCGAGGCAAACGAGGTAACCTGTTGCAGCAGGGTTTGCATGGGCAAGGCCACAGCGCACAGAGGATAACATCCCTCCTTCAAGCGCGTGAGGATTCACGACGGTTCGTGCTCCCAAATTTTCAATCAAGGGCTTGATACGATCATGATCCCAACCGGTCACGACAATACAGCCATCGACTCCACCCTGCATCACTTGTTTGACCACATGTTCTATCAAAGTAAGCTCCCCCAGGGGCAATAAAAGCTTTTGTTGCCCCATCCGCCTCCCGATACCTGCTGCAAGGACAATAGCCGTGATCATCATTTTGAGTAAGTCATTGAAGCTGCATCCAGAGATCTTTTTCGCCTGAAGGCCACCAGTTGTGAAACAATGCTGAGGGCAATTTCGTTGACAGATACAGAACCAATGTCCAGTCCTATCGGACAAACAATCCGGTCTAAAACTTCTTTCGAGGCGATTCCTTTTTCGAGAAGCCTTTTACGAATAAGCATACTTTTCCGTCGACTTCCTATCATACCAATAAAAGATGCTGGACTATTGACACAAGCCGCCAAAGAAGCTCCATCGTGCTGATGGCCTCGGGTCACAATGACAATAAAAGTGTTGTTTTTGATCTTCCTGTCCTCAATGGATTGAGGAATATTTCCGCACACGACTTCATCGGCATCAGGTAAATTTTCCCTTGATGCAAATTCAGGTCGATCATCCACAATCACTGTTTGAAAGCCCATCATAGCAGCCAACTTACCAACCGCTTTCCCCACGTGCCCTGCACCAGCAATCAGTAATTCAGGTTTCGGGCAACAAGGTTCAATGAATAACAACTCGGAATCTGCCTTCGAAATATTTCCAACAAGGGTCGCTTTTTCATTTTGAACTGCCAAATCAAACGCATCGGCATGCTGTGGCCATAGATTAATCCAATGGTCTGGGTCATCCATCCATTCACATTGAGTGGTTATCGATTCTGAACGAGTGATCCTTGTCACCAAAACACCACTTGCAATACCATGTTCAGCTGCAACGAGTTGTTTGATCGCTTGCTTTTGTGCAATGGGTTGAGGCAGGATCAGGATGGTGGCTTGCCCTCCACAGATTAAACCATCATCCCAGCCGCTGATATCATCAAGTTTCAAATGAAAAAGTGAGGCATGCCCACTGTCCAGGGCATCAAGAGCACGCCGGCGTGCTTCCGCTTCAAGGCAACCTCCACCCAAGGTTCCGTGTACCTTTCCATTGGGTTCAAAGATGGCGTTGGCTCCTACTTTCTGAGGCGTGGACCCCAGCGAGCGCACCACAGTAGCAAGCACAAAGGGCTGACCCGCGCTCATTAAATCGATCGATTTACGATAGACATCTAAAAAAGTCATTTCTTGGCCGTAAAAAGTTAGAACTTAAGCAGAGGATTCACTGTTGCACAACCCGAATTGATTACGGCAAAGTAAGCCCATGCTGAGCCTGACAAATAGAAGGAGCTTATAATTTGAAAGTATTGCATCTGGTAGGCGATCATGAGGACGCAGGCGGTGTGCTATCAGTCATTCGTAATCTACAGGCAGTCACGCCTGAAGGCGAGATGCATCACTGTGTATGGGTTAAAGAAGGTTACCGCGAATCACGTCAACCAGCCCTGGAATACAGATACAGTCCATCCGTCATTGCGGAATCAACGAAGCATCTGAGACTGTTCGCTCAGGCCCTTCCTGCCTACGGAGATCTAAAGCGCTTACTCCAAAGGGAGCCTTTCGACATTATTCATGCACATTCACGCGGCACTTTATTGGTGGGTATGCTTGCAGCGCGTTTTCTGAAACGTCCTGTGATCTTCACAAATCACAATTACGCCAGACGCCTTGGCCTTTATCAATGGGCTGCCAGACAGCGCAACATGCATACTGTGGTTCTCACTCCCAACATGGCCAGACACTACGGTTTGAATGAAGAGATGAAGAACCTCAAGGTCATATCAGCCTGTTTCAGCGCTGCTTTATTGGACGAAGATTTGATTCAGCCCGCGCCGAACATTCCAGATCATACAATTCGATTCGTTGGAGTGGGCAATGTCATCGGCTGGAAAAAATGGGATTTGATTGTGAAGGCATTGCAGCTTCTTCCCAAAGTGGATCAGTCCAGAATCCAATGCGATATCTGGGGACCGACTCTGGATTTGCCTGAATCGAAGAGTTTTGACCAATCCTTGAGGGCTTTGATTCAAAAAAACGGTGTCAGTGATCAATTTCGTCTCATGGGTTCCACGACAGATATAAAATCCAAATTAAAACAATCGGACTGGTTCGTCCTTCCATCAACCAATGAACCGTGCTCGGTTGCACTGATGGAAGCTTTAGCCATGGGACTTCCGGCGTTGGTCAGCGAAAGCGGGGGAAATGTGGATTTGGTCCACGATGGCTGCGGACTTCACTTCAAGCCAGACACTCCCAAATCACTCGCAAAGCAACTCAAACGCATTTTAGAAGGAGCATTCCGCCCTCTATCACCCCAACAAATCCGTGAATCCGTCAGAATGAGATCGGCCACCGTGGTTTACCGGCAATATCATAAACTTTATCAATCTTTGAACTGAGATTTGACGCAAGGACCTGAATGGTGATACTTGATGACCTATCATGAATTGGAAATTACTCCGTCATATACCTTGGGTGGACACGCGATCTCGATTTTTATCGCGCGTGCCTTCAGCTGGCTCCTTGTTGGACGTCGGGTCTTCAGATGGGGAAACCTTGAATCATTTCCACGAAATGAGGCCGGACTTAAAATTCTATGCGACAGACATTGAAGGTATTCCTGAGGCCTATCCGAAAGGATGTCAATTTCATCAAGGCGATTTAAACAAGGAGAACTTGCCCTGGGAGGCAAATTCACTAGATGCCATTTCCTGTATGCATTTGGTGGAACATTTGGAAGATCTGACACTTCTAATTGCCGAAGCATTTCGACTACTTAAACCAGGCGGCCGTTTTTATTTAGAGACACCTCATCCAAAAACTATAGGCTTGAGCAGTGTCACCGGTCCTGCGGTGGGAACTTTCACCATGAATTTCTGGGATGATTTGACCCATACCCATATCGTCAGCATGGGAGCTCTGGCCAAACAATGTCGATTGGCAGGCTTCGATATTTCTCATTCAGGCACCTCACGTAACTGGCTGTTTGCAGCCGCTTACCCCATTTTGTTCTTTGCTCCGCCCAGCCGCCAAAAGTTCACTTCAAAGATCCACTGGTCAGGATGGTCCGCATATTTGGTTGCATGCAAGCCATAAGCCAAAAACCCAAGCTGCTCATCCTTGAACTTTGGGGTCTTGGTGATTTAGCAATTGCCTCTCGGTTCATTGCCGCAGCTTCCGAGAAGTATGAAGTCACAGTGTTGTCCAAACCCTACGCAAATGACCTGCAACAAGCGCTCTGGACAAAAGCGAAGGTCATTTCATTTGTCGCGCCCTGGACGGCATTCCGTGGAAAATATCGTTTACTCAAATGGCCATGGAAACAACTTCTGCAATTGGCGCATCATTTACGGAAAGAGAAATTTGACCTGGCGGTTTCAGGACGATGGGATCCAAGGGATCATGCATGGATGCGCGTTTGTGGGGTCAAAAAATGCATTGGTTTCCCGAGATCTGGAAGCAAACATCTCCTCCATCACCCCTTGCCTTTACCCAATGAAAAAGCGCACCGGTATGACCAATGGAAATTGGCAGGTGAGGCATTGGATATCAAAATACCCGATTGGAAATATCGAAGTGTTGAACCAAACCCTGCTCGCTGTATCAAAACAGCGGTTATTCATACTGGCGCAGCGCAACCTGTAAGAGTCTGGCCTTTAGACAGGTATCACCAGTTGATTAAAGCCATTGAAGAACAGAATATTAACATCCAACTCATTTGCGATGCCGATCAGGCATCCTGGTGGAAGAAAAACAATCGTCACCCAATGGTTCCACAGTCAGTTTCAGCATTGATTGAGCATTTGAAGACGGGGGATATCTTCATAGGGAACGACTCCGGCCCCGGTCACCTCGCCGCTGCACTCGATTTGCCAACACTCACCATTTTTGGTCCGCAACTTACTGAATGGTTTCGCCCGGCCCATCCTCAGGGGATGGTTGTGGAAGGGAAAGACTGCGAATATAAACCCTGCTTTGACAATTGCAGGTTTGAAACACCCCACTGCATGACGGGCGTCACACTTGAGGGAGTCAAAGAAATGATGCAAACTTTCTTGAAACAATTCAACATCGCCCAAAATCAGAGAGACAAATAATCCTTCAATGAAGGAAGCTGCTCAGCGTCCCAGCAAACATCCTGACGGGATTCCTGCCCTCCGCTCACGCAAAAATAAAACAACAGGCGAAACTACAATAAACAACTAGCTTTACCATCGCGGCACCCGAACCATAAAGCATCTCATCTGAGCCGAATCATTCCCCCTGTGCTTAGGGATAGACAGATGAAATCACACCCATATAATCTTGGAGTCTTGAACAAATCCAAAACTCAAAAGAATCATCCTGCTTAATATTAGATGACAATAATGGACCTTAAAAAAAACACTTCCCCTTTTGCATGTTGAGTCCAGGGAGTGGGGATCAAAAAAAAGCCATCTGATATCGATTGACGACAACAATTACAATATGAACCAAGGCCCGTTTTTCATATTTCTGTGGAATGGATTATTGATCACCATGACCTTGTGCGTTGGCTGTATCAAAACACCGTCTCCCCATGTTGATACACAAAAAACAAACACGCCTGCATCCTACACGGGAGCCACTGAGAAAGCTCGGCCATTTGAAGACGGATGGGTAGATGATTTCCAGGATGATAATTTGGAGAACTTGATTTTAGAGGCACTCGAATCGAATTACGATCTCCAAGCGACATCATCGCGCGTGGCTGCAGCACAAGCTTCTTTCCAATCAATAAATGCCGGATGGAAGCCTCAACTTAACCTGAATCAAAGCGACTCAAGATCGAAAACGGTTTTCAATCCATTCGCAGGCCCACTGCAAAGCCGATACATCAACCGCTTTGATCTGGGTGTCACCCTGGCCTGGGAAATCGATCTCTGGGGACGGATAAGGAGTCAGGGGCGAGCTGCCCTGGCCGATTTGCAGGCAAGTGAATTGGATTACATGGCGGCGCGCTTGTCGCTGGCTGCCAATGTTGCCGCAGCATGGTTCAATGTTATCGAATCGGAACTCCAGGTGCGATTGAACGAAGAAACCCTGAACAGTTTTGAATCCAACCTCAAGGTTGTGGAGGAATCTTATCAACGCGGCATTCCAAATCGAGCTTTGGACGTCAGACTCACGCGAGCAAACGTAGAAAGCACTCGGAGTAATCTGCTGGTCCGAAAACGGCAAAGGGACGCAGCTGTCAGGTCTATGGAAATCCTTCTGGGCCGATACCCATCCGCTGAATTGGAAATCATCCCTCATCTCCCCATTTTGAAAGGGCACGTTCCAACCGGCATGCCTTCGGACTTATTGATCCGGCGGCCTGACATTTTTTCTGCAGAAAGGCGAGTTGCAGCCGCAACGCAGAGGCTGAAGGTGTCACGCAAAAGCCTTTTACCAAGTATACGATTAACCTCCTCCGTCGGAACGAGCAGTAGTGAGCTTACCGATTTACTCGACCCTGAGCGCCTCGCATTGTCAATTGCAGGATCACTTACGCAGCCGCTGTATCAGGGGGGGCGCTTGCGAGCTAATGTCCAACTCTCAGATGCGCGCTTGCAGGAATCCATCGCTCAGTTCTCACAAACGGTCCTCCGCGCTTTTCAAGAAGTCGAAAGTCTTTTGGCTGCGGAGGCTTTTCTTCGGGATCAGGAAATGGCGCTTCAAGCCACTAGTGAGGAATCCTCCGAAGCTGAAGTGCTGGCCAAGGAGCAATATGAGCGCGGGTTGGTAGACATCATTACAGTCCTCGAATCTGAAAGAAGAGCATTCAATGCGCGTAGTTCGCTGATTAATGTCGCTAATCTTCGGCTTCAAAACCGCTTGAGCCTTTACCTTGCACTTGGAGGACATTTTCAGGGCGAAGCTCCTGATAATCCAACGGATCAAGTCACGTTAAATGAGTAGTCAGTCATCCAGTTTTACGATCATGCAGAAATTATTGAAATGGCTCATGCCAGCGTTGTTCCTGGGGCTTTGCATGGCTATTGCAGCCATCATGATGGCCACCAAGCCGGAACCGCCCAGACGTAGTCCACCAAACAGTATCATCACCGTCGATGCTGAGATATTGAAACGCCAGACCTACCAGGTCATCATTCCTTCACAAGGTATCATCCAGGCACGCACACGAAGCATGCTTATTCCCGAGGTGAGCGGTGAAATCATTTGGATCTCGGACAGCTTCAGATCAGGTGGGTTTTTCGAACCGGGTGAAGAACTGGTCAAAATAGATCTGCGAAATTATCAAACATCACTTGTCGTCGCAAAAGCAACCCTGGCCCAGCGCACCAGCGCTTATGAAATCGAACAAGCTCAGCACGAACAGGCAAAGATCAACTGGGAACGTCTCGGCAACGGTAAAAAACCAACCCGACTTGTTTTAAGGGAACCTCAACTTGCAGAAGCCAGAGCCCTTATGCAATCAGCAGCGGCTGGAGTGGAGCGTGCCGAACGAGACTTGAATCGAACGGTTATCAAAGCGCCTTATGAAGGACGTATCTTGAATAAATCGGTCGATATCGGGCAGTCAGTTTCTCCAGGCACCATGCTAGCTGAAATTTTTGCAACTGATTATGTCGAAATAAGATTACCACTTCGAAATGAACATTTGGATTTCATTGAGTTACCAGAAGCTTACAACAATGAGGAGGGTTCCATGACCAATATCCAGCCAGAGGTTCAGTTAACAGGAAACTATGGCAGTCGCAATATCAACTGGACGGGACGCGTCGTTCGCGCTCAGGGTGCCTATGACCCGAGGAGCCGTGAATTGTTTGTCATTGCACAAGTGAAAGACCCTTACAAGCAAACAGATCGATCACAACCACCTTTGAAGATAAATCAATTCGTCCAGGCCCAGATCCAGGGCAAGCGACTTGAGGGCGTTTACGTCATTCCGCGCTCAGCATTGCGGATCAATGATGAGGTGATCCTGATTGACAAAGAAAATCGCATCTTCCGCAAACCTGTGGAAATAATATTGAAACAAGGGGAAGAGGTGATTGTAAAGAGTGGTTTACAACAGGATGATTTACTTTGCCTGACTCCCCTGCTCTTCGCCGCTGATGGCGCAAAAGTGCGCCCTGTCGTCAACGGAAAAGCCCTACCTCCACCTGACGGCAAGGGAAGGCCAGTCAAGCAGGGCGACGGGAGAAACCTTGAAACACGAACCAAGACTCCCTGATGCATGGAATAATCGCATGGTTCACGCGTAACGGTGTCGCGTCAAATCTATTGATGGTAGCCATTCTCATGGCTGGTCTGAACACCTTGTTCAAGCGTATCCCAACAGAGGTATTCCCTGAATTTGAACTGGATATGATCTCGGTATCTGTGCCTTACCGAGGCTCCACTCCTGCTGAAGTGGAGGAATCCATCGTCGTTAAAATCGAAGAGTCCATTCAGGATATTCAGGGCATCAAAAAAATCACCTCAACCGCTGCTGAAGGGGCTGGCTCGGTGAATATTGAAGTCGATAAAGGCTACGATTCGCGCGAACTTTTGGATGACATCAAGAATCGGGTCGATTCCATCAACTCCTTCCCGGTCGAAACCGAAAAGCCGGTCTTCAATCTTGCCAAACCACGAGGTGAAGTCATCACCGTAGTCCTGGCAGCCGACATGAATGAGCATGATTTGAGGACGCTCGGTGAACAGATACGTGACGAAATCATCAACCTTCCCTCCATCACTCAAGTGGCGCTGCAAGCGGTCAGGCCTTACGAAATATCCATTGAAGTTTCCGAAGAAACCCTTCAACAGTATGGATTGACACTTGAAGGCATCGCACAAGCCATTCGGTTTTCTTCTATTGATTTGCCTGCAGGCGCCATCAAAACTCAGGGAGGCGAATTTTTGCTACGCACGAAAGGTCAGGCATATGTAGGCGCGGATTTTGAGGAAATAGTATTGATCACACGAGGTGATGGAACGCGACTCACACTGGGGGATGTTGCGGACATCAATGATGGATTTGAAGAAACGCCTCTTTTTGCCAGATGGAATGGTAAACCATCCGTCATGATTGCCGTTTCACGGGTAGGCGATCAAAACGCCATCGATCTGGCCAATACCGTAAAGGCCTACCTTGCTGAACGTCGTTCGAGCCTGCCGGAAGGTGTCGATCTGGAATTTTGGAATGATCGATCCAAAATCGTCATAGGCCGGATCAATACTCTGGTCTCAAGCGCACTTCAAGGAGGGGCACTGGTTTTTATTGTGCTGGCGTTATTCTTGAGGTTATCTCTGGCCATCTGGGTTTGCGTGGGTATTCCTGTTGCCTTCATGGGTGCTATCGCGTTCATGCCCCAGCTCGGAGTCACCATCAATATCATCAGCTTGTTTGGTTTCATCCTGGTGCTGGGGATTGTGGTGGATGATGCCATTGTCACTGGAGAAAACATCTTCAGTCACCTCCAGAAGGGTGACGACCCTACTGATGCGGCCATCATCGGCACTCAGGAAGTCTCGGTACCTGTTATTTTCGGGGTATTAACGACCGTCGCTGCGTTTGTTCCGATCATGATGATTGATGGTTTCAGAGGAAAGATATTTGCTCAAAT
>Ga0233432_10005050_pt1 | contig 11568 bp, 6 predicted proteins | sample SI_122_August201_6_FD_179870 | JGI IMG/M metagenome (GOLD analysis project Ga0233432, IMG submission 179870) | Seawater microbial communities from Saanich Inlet, British Columbia, Canada - SI_122_August2016_10_MG | ecosystem: Environmental > Aquatic > Marine > Inlet | place: Canada: British...
ATGCCTGTATAAAGAAAAATAAATAAACCAATCGATAAGAGATAAGGGTTTGAGAAGAACATTTTAAAACCGGCAAATGGATTGCCGCCAATTGATTGATTGGAAATGGGTGTACTTAATACCTCATTATTTAATTCTTTTGTTTTTAATGATTGTAGGTAAAAAATAATTGGTATTGGTATTAGCAGCATCATGCTTGCTATTAACATTAACCTATCAGCGCCCAAAGATACTGAAAAGAATGCAGTTATAGAGGGCCCTATGAGACCTCCAACACTAGCACCAACAGCAATAATGCCAAATAGTCTGCTTGACTGTTCTTTGCTGAAAAGCTCTGACATAAAGCTCCAGAAAACAGAAATATGAAAAAGACTAAATACGCTTACCCAAACATAGAATGCTTTATCAATTAAAATTCGATCTGCATATATAGACCCTAAGACATAAAAAATAATGAAAGAGCCTGCAAAGATACCGTACATTGCTGGGACCAATAATCGAAAACGGAACTTTGAAACCATAATTCCATATAGAGCCACGATTCCAGTGCTAATAAAAAAATTCAATGTCCACAACCAGCTCACTTCTGCATCAGTCCAGTCACTAGCCATAGCATCACGAACTGGTCGCAAAATGTAATATGTTGACATCAAAACAACCACAAATATAAAAGAAAAAACGACAGCCTTAACTTCTCGCTCTTTAATCTTGGAGGCAGTATTTAAAAAATTTAATATTATATTTTTGATCATTTTTCCTCCTATCAGTAACAAATAAACTCTCAATCATCAAAATTAAGGGCTTAAAAAATTTATGTATTAACTCTGAGTGTGCTTACACAATATAGACATAGAGAAGATAATAGCAAGTATGCAAACCAATCATACTAGTATATAAAATCATACTAAGACAGATAGTTTTTACTTTATTTGCATTCAATAGTGATAGTTTTAAGACACTTATCTAACAAAGTTTTGTGAGAGACTAAATCGTTTTTTAACTCAAATAAATAATTTTAAAGCAGCATAAGTGAAGAATCAACAAAGCAATAGGTGGGTTAGGCAAATATAAACTAAACTTAAAATTTGAAGCAACGAGCAGACGTTAATTAAAAGCAAACACCTTCACGGAAAGTCTTACTAACGCCACAATTACCAATTAAGTAAAAACCCAGCTTCAAAAGTGTAATATTTTAAGGTATTCACAGATGCTCTTGCATAAAAAGAATTATATCGATGTAATACCGAAAATTTGCCTAAGTCTAATTCACGTGATGCATCATACTCTAAAATATCTGCAAATCTTATTGTGGTGCCATCCAAACCACGATACAGATCATAGCCTAAGCTTAAATGCGTTTTACCAAGTTTGGAATTAAACTTTCCTGTAATATCTGCAAACAGTTTTCCGTCTGACATGCTAAATGTATTTACAGCAACATTATGTGTGCTGTTTTGTTCAGTAAAACCATTTACATTAGTGTAGTATGTTTCGACACCATATGATGTATACCATGTATCATTTATATATGTAAGTTGCTCTACAAAAACACTTACGGAACTGTAATCAATATCAGCTAATCCTGTGCCATAATATTTTGAAGGGTTTATTAGAGATATAGTGCTGTCTATATAGTTAATGCCAAAATGCAAATTGTTGCCCACGTAATCAAATCCAACAAAACGACCATTGTTATCTCCTGTTAGTTTGCCTGCACTAAATCCAAATGTATCTGTTCTATGAGCGTAACCCGCCATACCAAATATTTCCATGTCTTTAGCAAATAAAGATGTTGAACGCTGGTTCTGCCTCAAGTCTGTGAACAATATTTTGCTTTTAAATATCTCATCAACGTATGCTTTGGGCTTGTTAGTAATTTCTAACATCATCTCCATTAACGGTGGATCTAATACTTGGAAGAATGTCTGTACACTTTCTGTATCACTGAAAGTTGTTGTTGATGCAATAAAGTCGTAAAAGTATTTGTTGTCTATCTCTACTGGAAAGTAAGGAGCATAGTCATTAAACTTGGGAAAGTCATCGTATATTGAGAATATGCCATCTTTATTAATTAGCGCATAAGTACCAAACACAGTGTCCACGATATCTAAATCACCGTCACCATCAAAGTCTAATATTTCCAAATTACCTTCTCCATTCCAATAACAAGGACCATCTGAATTTGGGCATAATCCATTAACATACTTAGCGTCTGGATTAACAGAGCTTGTAACATCACTAAATGTTTCATCACCATTGTTTAAGAAAAACTGAACAGCCCTTCCATCATAGTAAGGATCATGTTTTGTAGATGCAAGAATAATGTCTAACAAGCCGTCACCATTAAAATCAAAGGCTTTTATATCATTTGCATTTCCATTCGTACCATAATAAGTGTCAGGTAATTCAGTCCAGTCTATATTGCGCCAATCATTATTCCCATCATTCCAAAATACTGCGCCTGCGCTGTTTTCGTATGTTTCAGCAAATCCGTTTGCGGCGGCTTGTTCTGTTTTAAACCAGCCAACTGCCACATCACCGTGCCCATCATTGTCAAAGTCACCGATTGTAGCCGCCGTTGCAAAAACATTTGCTGTTTGTGTTGGAAACTTTTTGTTTGCAGTAAAATTGCCTGTGCCGTCATTTATCAGCATTGCCCAACCCATTGGATAGTTGTCAACATGGGAAGATGAAATTGCAGTAAATATATCCATATCTCCATCACCGTCTGCATCACCTGTATCTGCATCATGTGAAAAACATCCGCTATTAAATTGACCAACCATGCACTTGTTGAATAGTTCTTCCATTGGTAAATGTGTATCACCTTTATCGTAAAACTTTCCGTTATCGCTCAGAACGAGTGTTGTACCTTGATAAATATCATCAATCCCATCACCATTAAAGTCCTCAACAAGCAAACCTTTTTGATGTTCAGTGTTATTGTCACAGTCTTCGCCTCTAAAACAAGGATTGCCTTCTGGAAATAAATCATTACTTAATACGAAATTACCATCTCCGTCATTTAAAAATGCAAACAAATAACTGTTAGGCTCAAATTCTAATCTATCATTTCCTATCCACAATGCCATATAAAAATCTTGCCATCCATCCCCATTTAAATCTGCTTTAATGACTTGACCATATTGTGGGAAACTACTTCGAACATTAGTATCCTCATATTCATATCCTGCATGCGTTCCTGTGATGGTAGAGCGGAAAAATCCATAGTCTGCTATTTTATATTTTTCTGTAGAAGCAGGTAGCCCAATAGTAATGTAATTAGTCATATCAAACTTATGTTTTATACTTGATGTATATCCTGACAAATTTGTTGAGTATGTTTCGGTCCACGAACCAAACTCATGCCTTAAGTCAGTAGTAATAGGCTCTGGGGGTACCGGGATGACAACAGTTTGAGTTTGTGACGCGGAGGAGCTGCCACTGGAAGCACAAGATGAAATCAATAATAACGCTATAATAATTAAGTGATAATTTCTAGAAGAAAAATCAAATTTACAAGTTTCCTTATTCATAATTACGTCTGTTTTGTCCCAAAAATATTTATACAAACAGTTATCTATTATTAGGACTTGTGAATTTTACAAGCGCCTATAACCCTACTATAAATGTCGATTTGACTACTGCTTTGATGTTGAACATTAACTTTTATTATAGATATAAAGTTTTAGATGGTCGATCTTATCAACGACTCATGACGACCACAGAACCATATCTTTCTGTAAGACTAAAACCAATGTGTTGCAATTTATTAATTTGTTCATCTATCGTGTGAAAGGATGTGTTTTCTAACTCAGCAATAATTAAAACACATTTTTTAAGGGCTGCTTCGTCTTTGAAAAAGATTGACTCTTCTGCACCTTCTATGTCAGCAAGTAATGTATATTCTCCATCAATTTGATTCTCCTCTAATAAATCGCTTAGTGTTATTGCATCAACATAACTTCCAGCTCCCTTTTTATTTTTACTAATTTTAGAGCCAGTTGTTGTTGTAAATTCAAATAAAACCTTGTCAACGCCATATGCTATAGCCTTGTTCAAACAGGTGTACTGGTTATTTGATGGCAAAAGCAGCCTCAACCTTTCTAATTTTTCAAAATTTTTCAATGACGCTTCTACACAAATAAATTTAGTGTGCTTTCGTATGTTGGACAAAACTCCCAGAGTAACTCCGACAGAGCTGCCTAACTCAATAATGGTTTTGGAATGAGCAAATCTTTTTGCGAATCTAATCTCTGCTGACTCCCAAAGACCCCAAAAAATCTTTGCTGATTCTTTGTCAGAAACTAATGAGTAGTCAAATTTTCCTCCAAAAAAATTCCAGCGAATATTAGAGAGTTTTATAACCTTTCCTATGTATGGGTTCAATAAAAAATAAAGAAGAAGCTTTTTAGTACTTGGTGGAATTAAACTCTTTACCTTTCTCTCGATAGAGGACGATCTGAGATTGATATTTTTGCTCTTATTTTGTTGCATATTAATATTATGTCTTTATTTTACTATAAAACGTGGTTCTGATTTTTATCTACATTTTTCATTATAGAATAAATTTGAGGTTTGTTACTTCCACTAAAGATTTTTAATTGTTCTAGATGCTATTACTTAAAATTAATAAAGCATTGTCAGTTTGTCCAAAAAAGAGTACGAGGAAACATAGGGGCTTAAGACAATCCTGTTACTCCCACTCAATAGTAGTCCCAAAATAACCCTTGTAAGAACAATGGTTTGCGAGTGCTAAAATAGAGTTTACAAGTAGTTTACAAGTTTTTGATTTTATTTCTGTATGCCCCACTATCTTAAAATCCTTTTAGCATAAGTAGTTTAGTGCTTTCTGACTTGTAAAATTTACTACAAATCATTTATTCCCACTCAATGAGTAATGCCGCTGAAACCCTCTGTTTATAATTTTTTCAAAAGCAAATGCATTAACCAGTTAACTTTCGCATTAATGACTCAAATATACCTCTGCTGAACCATTTCGACCAAGAAAAAGCAAATATAGTTCCTATAATACAGAATATTATTGCAGCAACGAATGCATGTGATGAAGTCTGACTGCCAGTAAGTCCAAGAGCATCAATAAATCCTAAACCAACAATTATATGAAGAATGTATAGAGTAAGGGTTTGTGTCCCAGCAGGAGAAATTAAAGAATAAACATTACTGTCTCTAAGTCTTTCTGATACAACTAAGCAAAGACCTATGACAAGAAAAGCTGAACCAGATGCTGCTAAAAAATAAAGTAGCATTGGTGGCATCGACTCAGTCATAACCAAGAAATGTAGCTCAGAATCAGCAGGGATTAAATAGCCTGAGAATATAAAACTCATGATTTCTGAAAATATAATCACAGCCAAACCCCATGTAATCATTTTAATCTGAACTTGTCTTCCCCTTAATGAAGCTCGGCTCAAAAGAATACCTAGCAAGAAAAACCCTAACCAAGGTAAAATTGGATGAAATCCATTAAAAAAAAGATTTCGAGCGAATCCGTCAATTGTCCAAAACCCAGAATAGGTAAGTTCTTCAAAATTCCAACCTGCTTCGTAGTCAATGGATAAAATCATACAAAAATAAACTACATTGAGGAGACCTATAATCCAAATTAATAGTCGATTACTGAATGGAAGCAAAAAAACACCAAATAAAAAATAAAAGGCGTAGTAATGCAAAATATCTCCCTCGAAAATAGACATATTTAAAAGACCTAGAGTCAGTAAGAAGATTGCTCTCTTTATAATGATGTTTACTGTCTGACTCTCTCTCTTAAAACTAGATAGTCCAAGCCCAATACCTGCGAGAACTACAAAGGTAGCAGAAGCACGACCCTGTAATTGCCCTATAAGTTCATTAAAGAATCCCCCATTGCTTTGAACTCCATGTGACAAGGCAACATCAAAATTAACAATAACCATTCCTACAAAAGCAAAATATCGTGCCACATCCAGCCCAATTAATCGTTCACTCATATGATTCATTTCTTCATTCCCACTCAATAGTAGGGGTAGAAAAAACTTTGTTAGAACAATGGTTTACAAGGAGCATTCTGTAGTTTGTAACTACTTTGTAACTCTTACCTTCTGTTTTTGTGTTCATTTACAAATTAATTTAATAAGCTTTGGTTATTAGCAACGAATGCTATAAAAAAATATCCTATTGCGCATAATATTAGAAAAATTAAATACTTCTTTTGTCTTTTCATTTTATTCCCACTCAATAGTCGCTGATTTACAGAGCCTTATAGACAAAGGGCTACAAGCACGAAAATAAAAGCGTGTAACTTTCGTGTAACTCTCTATCTACCATAATCGATTGCTGATAGTTAATTTTCTCATCAATATCAACAAACTTTCATTCTCTTATTACACAGCGTGTAACTTTATTTCATGACTTTAATTTTCCACCAAATAATAACGGGGGTTATCAATGCGGTTGGAAGAACCCACCATATCCACACAGGCTCAATATTAACATTCACAACTAAAACAGCGGTAATCACTGCAATGGTTCCACCCATCATATTGCCCAAGTGTCTTCCTATTCTTTCTTTTCCGATGGCTGTTTTGTTCTTATGACTCTTAAAATCACCGTAACCCAAAACAATAGCCAAAAACCCAAAAACTAAAAGAGGTATGTATTGAGAGTTGTTATTCATGAAGTAAATTGCAGCCAGTATCCACATCCCCGCTCCGGATAAAAGCATCAATCCCACAGCAATCCAATCCAAAGTAGTAGCTATACCTTTTCTGTTTCTAGCAAAGCGGATGCCTGAAAAAGCCAAATAGAAAGAAAAGAACGCTATTAAAAATAAAAAGATGTTGCTGGTGATAATCGACATTGGAATAGCTGTTAAGAAGATAGCAACCATGCACCAGAAATATGTTCTACCTGAAAGCACATGGAGTTTTTTGCCTTTCTCAGATGAAACTGCCATAGCAGCACAAAACAGAGCAATGGTTCCAGCTAGGATATGTATTGATAATAAAATTTGCATCGTTTCATTCCCACTCAATAGTAGCTGGCGGCTTACTGGATACATCGTAAGTCACCCGAGAAACCTCGGTGATCTCATTAATAATACGATTGGATACTTTCTCTAGCAGCTCATAAGGAAGGTGTGCCCAGCGAGCCGTCATAAAGTCGATGGTCTCCACTGCACGCAGGGCAATCACCCATTCATAGCGGCGCGCATCACCCACTACACCCACAGACTTAATGGGCAGAAATACGGCAAAGGCCTGACTGGTTTTATGGTACCAACCGGAGTTGTGTAGCTCTTCGATAAAGATGGCATCAGCTTCGCGGAGAATATCGGCATAGTCTTTTTTTACTTCGCCGAGAATACGCACGCCTAGGCCGGGGCCCGGGAATGGATGACGGTAAACCATATCGTAGGGCAGGCCCAGCTCGACACCGATCTTGCGCACTTCATCTTTAAACAGTTCGCGCAATGGCTCAACTAACTCAAGCGCCATATCATCTGGTAAGCCACCCACATTGTGGTGAGACTTAATCACATGGGCTTTACCAGTTTTGGAGGCGGCAGATTCAATCACATCGGGATAGATGGTGCCCTGGGCCAGGAAGTTAACATTGTCAATTTTATTGGATTCTTCGTCGAAGATTTCAATAAAGGTATTGCCAATCACTTTGCGCTTGGCCTCTGGGTCGCTAACGCCGACCAAGCCATCTAGGAATTTGTCTTGGGCATTGGCGCGAATCACTTTTACGCCCATATTTTTGGCGAACATCTCCATCACCATATCGCCTTCATTTTTACGCAGCAGACCATTGTCCACAAACACACAGGTCAGCTGGTCACCAATTGCCTTGTGCAATAGTGCAGCAACCACGGAGGAATCAACACCCCCGGATAAACCCAACAGCACATGGCTGTCGCCAACCTGCTCCTGCACTCGGGCTATCTGGTCTTCAATAATCGCCGCGGCGGTCCACAGAGCATCGCAGCCACAGATTTGCAGGGCAAAATGCTCGAACATACGCTGCCCTTGCAATGTATGGGTCACCTCAGGGTGGAACTGAATGCCGTATAATTTCTTTTCTTCATTGACCATACCTGCAATGGGGCAAGATGGGGTCGAGGCCAGTAGACTAAAGCCCTCGGGCATTGCCACTACCTTGTCGCCATGGCTCATCCATACATCAAGCAGAGATTCGCCGTCGTGGCCCACATGGTCTTTAATATCTTGCAGAAGAGTCGACTCTCCCTCTACCTTAATCTGAGCGTAACCAAACTCACGCACATCTGAGGTATCAACACTACCCCCCAGCTGGCCAGCCATGGTCTGCATGCCATAGCAAATACCCAGCACTGGCAAACCCATGGTAAATACGCAGTCTGGTGCGCGCGGTGCATGGGCACCGCCAGTCACCGACTCGGGGCCACCGGAGAGAATAATACCCTTGGGGTCAAATTCGCGGATTTCTTGTTCGCTGATATCCCAGGCGCGAATCTCGGAGAACACGCCAATCTCGCGCACCCGACGGGCAATCAACTGGGTGTACTGGGACCCAAAATCGAGAATAAGAATTTTTTGCGAATGTAGATCTGACATTTATTAACCCTAAAAAAAGAAAGGCTGCGGTATTTATTAAACGCAGCCCTTTTTCATATACAGCAGCAGCTTATCGACCGCCGGCCGGATAATTTGGTGCTTCCTTGGTAATCTGCACATCGTGCACATGACTCTCGCTGGTACCAGCTGAGGTCACTCGTACAAACTCAGGCTCGGTACGCATCTGCTCCATGGTGCTGCAACCTGTGTAACCCATAGCTGAGCGCAGGCCGCCCATCATCTGATGGATAATGGCAGAGACTGGGCCTTTATAGGGTACTCTGCCCTCAATACCCTCAGGCACTAATTTCTCGGCACCATCATTGGCATCTTGAAAATAGCGATCACTGGAACCCTGATTGCGAGCCATAGCGCCCAATGAGCCCATACCTCGGTATGACTTGTAGGAACGACCCTGATAGATCTCAATCTCACCTGGCGCCTCTTCAGTACCAGCCAACATTGATCCCATCATCACTGCGCTGGCACCGGCGACAACGGCTTTGGACATATCTCCAGAGTAGCGAATACCACCATCGGCAATTACTGGTACCCCTGTGCCTTTTAGTGCAGCAACAGCATCGGCAATAGCAGTAATCTGCGGCACACCAATACCAGTGACAATTCTGGTGGTACAGATTGAGCCAGGCCCAATACCCACCTTTACGCCATCAGCACCAGCGTCGGCTAGGGCTTTGGCGCCAGCACCTGTGGCCACATTACCGCCAATTACCTGAACATCTGGAAACTGCTGTTTAATCCACTTAACCCGGTCTAAAACATTTTTGGAATGACCATGGGCGGTATCAACCACCAACACATCAACCCCGGCATTAACCAGAGCTGCAACCCGCTCATCTGTGCCCTCGCCCACACCAACAGAAGCACCAACCCGGAGTCGGCCCTGATCGTCTTTACAGGCATTGGGATGCTGCTCGGCTTTATCTATATCAGTCACAGTAATCAGCCCTCTAAGCTCAAAGGCATCATTTATGACCAATACTTTTTCAATTCTGTGTTCATGTAAAAGTGCGCGCACTTCGTCGGGCTCAGCACCCTCTTTGACCGTTACTAATTCTGCTTTAGGGGTCATCACCGAGGTGACTAGTGCATCCATGTCGGTAGCAAAGCGCACATCGCGGCGAGTGACTATACCTACCAGGTTGCCGTCTTCTAAAACAGGCAACCCAGAGATATTGTTGGCCACGGTCAGATCGTGAAGATCTTTAAGCGTGGCTGTAGATTCAATGGTATGGGGGTCTTTAACCACCCCAGATTCATATTTTTTGACCGCATGGACCTCTTTGGCCTGCTGTTCGATCGTCATACTCTTATGGATAATGCCGACACCGCCCTCGGCGGCAATGGCAATGGCCAGGCGCGCTTCGGTAACCGTATCCATAGCAGCGGATACCAGCGGAATATTCATAGTGATATCGCGGGTTAGCTGAGAATGGGTGGATACATCTTTGGCCGTGACGTCAGAGTACCCTGGTACTAACAGCACATCGTCAAAGGTTAGAGCTTCATGGGAAATGCGTAACATAGTGGACGCTTACCTCTGTGAGGTTTTAAAAAGTAAGCGCTGCATTATAAATCAGCGCCCATAATAAGGTAAACAACTATTTACCGGCTTTTATACGGGAAAACAGTGACTTAAGCCTGCTCTCGGATGATGCTATTTGGGGTGTGGTAGAGATACAGAGTTACTGCAATAACAAAGCTGATCGCCTCAGCAACGGAGATAGCGGCAACAAAACGGTAATCGGCTAACAGCATATAAAACAGAACCAGTAAACCCGCAGGCATAATTAAACTGCGGCAGCTGGCCACCAGTGCAGACTGAAAGGGCAGATGCACTGCAGTGAGGTAACCGGATATCAGCATAGTAAAACCGGCAAAAATAAACACCGGCCAAACATAGGCAACAAACTCTAGGGCTAAGACAAGGGTTTCGCTATCTCGCTCAATATCGATAAATAGTCCGATCAGTGATTCACTACCAGCGATCAATAGACTGATAATGCCTGCACTGACCCCCACAATCATAATGCCAGCGGTACGCAAAAATGCCCTGATTCTCTGGGGGTTTCGCGCCCCATAATTTTGCGAAATAATCACCTGAATAGAGTCTGAAATAGCAAAGTACGCCATAAACCCAATAAACAGCAGATAGTTGACCAAGGTAATGGCGGCCACACCTGTGACGCCCGCACGTTGAATAAGCATCCAATTAAAAATAAAACCAATCAGCGCGCCAGACACTTCATTAATAAACTCAGAGATACCGTTGTAGGCCGCCTGAAAGACCTCGCGCCAATTTTTTTGCCTCAGGCTAAAAAATATCTTTCGCTGTGGCTGAAAAAAGTAAGCCAGCATCACCGCAAGGGATATGACCTCTGAGAGCCCCGTAGCCAGCGCCGCGCCAGCAAGTCCCCAGCCGTAGATGGCAATAAACAGGTAATCCAGAGAAATATTGACCACTGCACCTATGGCAAGTCCCGTGGCCGCTAAGTTTGGGAAACCATCCAGGCGAATAAAGAAATATATTTGGATAACAATAAACTGGAAGAACAAAAAGGGGAAAATAATTCGATAATATTCGCTCATCACTGGAAAAAGTGTCTTATCGGCCCCCAGGGTAGCAAAGATTTCAGCCTCAAACATAAGCCCTAGGGCAATGACTATCAGGCCATAGACAACCATAAACATCAGTGTTTTGCTGAAAATTGCCGATGCTGCAGCTGTATTCTTCTCGCCCAGATACTTGCCGCCGCGCACAGAGCCACCAATCGATATCATCATGCTGACACCGAATAAAAGCGTTGTGATGGGAATAATAAGATTAACTGCTGCCAGAGCAGTCACCCCCTCATAGTTACCTATAAACATGCCGTCCACCAATGAAGCGGATGTCATGGCAATCAACCCCAGCAGAGAGGGCATCATATACTTAATGAAGGTGGGAACT
>Ga0233432_10005054_pt1 | contig 11563 bp, 7 predicted proteins | sample SI_122_August201_6_FD_179870 | JGI IMG/M metagenome (GOLD analysis project Ga0233432, IMG submission 179870) | Seawater microbial communities from Saanich Inlet, British Columbia, Canada - SI_122_August2016_10_MG | ecosystem: Environmental > Aquatic > Marine > Inlet | place: Canada: British...
TTTGAAGCGGTACAAGCGGAGTGGAAAAAAAAACTATTCGGTTGAGGTCGATAAGCAGCAGACGCGAGAGATGCTGGAGACGCTACCTGATTGGGCAGGCCTTGAGGTGAAAACGGGCGAAGAGGGCTACCGGGTTGAGCTTATTGGAAAAGGTGGAGAGATTATTAGATCGGTCCGCGGATCGAAAGGCGGTTTTTCGCTTAAAAAGTTGGATACGTATGCACGGGTGCGAGTGGTGTTGACTCGGAAGCGTGCCGATCGAAGGCTTGAGGAATTCTATGCCTGGGGGCAACCGGTATTTGTTGAAGACTGACGCGGCGATAGAAAACTCTTTTCTTCTCACGCGGTATTATACAAGCTGCAGTCCTACAATTCTAATGATGGAAATGAATTCTCCTAGTTATGAAGGCGCTTGCCTGTGCGGCGGCGTTAAGCTCGAAGTAAGCGGACAACCGGGAAACGCTGGCTTTTGCCATTGCGAATCTTGCAGGTTGTGGCATGCTGCGCCAATTAATGCGTGGGCCTTGTGGAAGAATGAATATGTCAAAATTGTCCAAGGCGAAGACTTACTCGATGGCTTCGATACAGGGACGAGTCATCGTTTTTGGTGTCGCCGCTGCGGGTCGGGTATATTGAATCGCAAGCCGAATGGCAGAACGGTCGTTTATGCGGCGATCTTAGCGAAATCTGGTTACGTTCATGAGGCGATTTGTCATATTCATTGCCAAGAGAGTGTTTTCGAGGTGCAGGTTGGATTACCGAAATATCAGGACTTGCCAAGTAAGTGGGGAGGCTCGGGAGATTTGGTTGCTCAGTAAAAGTAGACGAAGATAGATAATGCATTGAGCCTGAATGCGCGCTATGTCTAAAATATGGTGTTTGTTTGGAGGCGGTATTTTGTTCGAACTTTAGGATATGCGGTGGCGATTGTTACTTTTTCCTGTGGTTGCACGCAAAATTTGAAATATGAATTTCATTCGGTGGATCGATTGCCTGACAATCCCATGCATCCCGATCCATTTTTGAAACCAGACGGGAGTCGCGTATTAAGCTTGGAGGAATGGCCAGCTCAGCGAGAGTATTTAAAGGCACTCGTTCAACGTTATTTGTATGGGTCCGTTCCGCCTCGGCCAACGAGAGATGAACTTTCGGTTGAGCAATTTTTAGGAGAGGAATACAATCCGCCGGACACTACCGTAAAAGGGCGTAAGGAAGGGTTTCGAATTACCATTTCGAGAAATGGCCTGACTCACTCGTTTACATTCAATTTGTGGCGGCCTGCGGCAAGGAACAGATACCCAGTTTTGATTAATAATGCCCCGGAACACGGACACCCGAATCCGACATACAGCATGGCGGAAGGTGTTCGCCGAGGATATGCTGTCGTGGAATTCGAGAGGGAAGAGGTCGCTCCTGATGAAATGTCCAATGTGGGGCGTAAAGAAGGTATTTTTCCGCTGTATCCAGAATTCGACTTCTATACAATCGCAGCGTGGGGGTGGGCGTATCAGCCAATTATCGATGCGCTCGACCGATTGGGTATGGTCGATATGGAAAAAATTATCGTAACAGGCCATTCCCGGGGAGGGCAAGCAGCTATGGCGGCCGGCATTTTCGACGAACGCATTGCGATTGTTGCGCCATCGACGGGAGGGCCGTTTTCGCTTGGTTCGACGCGGCAGCGAGATCCGAAAGGGTATCGTGGTGAAATGGACTATGCAGAAAATTTTCTAAGAAAGAATGCTCATTGGTATCATCCTCATTATTTTAATTTTGTAGGAAAGCAAAATAAGCAGCCATGGGATGCTCCCACATTAGTGTCTCTTATCGCACCGAGACCGCTCATTAACTTCAATGCGCTGGGAGATCGCATTAACAATGCGTTAGCTCACGAAGTGGGCGTGCGAGCAGGAATGGAAATCTATTCTTGGATGGGGGCTGGCGATTGGTGTAGAATTCACTGGCGAGGCTCCGAGAACGAATACGGTCAAAAAGGGCATGATCAGGGACCGGAAGAATTTAATGCTATTTTCGACTTCGCTGAAGAGTTTTTCTTCGGTAAGCCACGTGGTCCCAGCACCTACAATCAAGCACCTGGAAGCGATACGTGGACCTTTGACCCTAACGAGCATCCGATACTGAAGGACTGGGACGTTCCTGGGATTGATGGTTGAGGATAATAGGGTTTTACTCTTTTCGGATAAATGCTTGAGCTTGTTTCGTTGTTGAAATTAGTGGCGGTCGATCTCACACCTTCACGTCACTACGGCGCCGAGCCAATGGACGACGAAGGCTTGTTCTGTTATTCCTGTAATAGATAACCACCTACAGCGTTAGAGGCACCTGGAAATTTGTTCCGAGTTCTCTTTATTTTAACGTATTGGAGATGCTGGTCTCGCTGCGGTTTGTGAAATATTATTTCACTTCTCCCTCGGGTTCGGTGTCGACGAGTTCGATTTTTCCGAGTTTTACACGCGACTTGTCGGTTACGCGCTTTTTGACTATATCGTCTAGATGTTTCCCGAAGTAGTTGCCTGCTACGAGATTCATGTCTTTAATCGCTCGTTCGAATGATTGCCCGACCGAGCGAATGCTGTATCGGGTGGACCATAGCAGTTCAGCTTCGCCTCGTTGCATTTTTTGAAAGTCGTATGCCATCAGTATTACGAAATAGCGCTCGTCTTTTAAAAGAAATTTGTATTCGAATTCTTCGCGCGGTCCTATGCTTTCGCTGTACGCTTTCTCCATACCGACGAGTTGTGCTTGATATCTGGCAGAGAGTTCATTGGCTTCGTTTGCAGCTATATCTGCATTGCCAACGAAAGCTAAGTCGGAGGCGGCATTGATGCTCGCTCCCGTGATTTCTCCGCCGCCTGCGCTTTGAGCGGATGAGGCCGCCGCCCCCAATTTATCCTCAAGGGAAGTGTAGCCCAACATTTTGTCTGTTGATTGTTGGATCGAGGTCACGCCGTAGTGAACGACTATCAGTAAATCGCTTTTCTCATTTTCCTGAACGGGGTAGAAGTTTTGCTTTTGGAGGTGGTTTGCCATGTCGACAACAATGTCATTGAACGACATTCTATTCATACTTGGATCTGCTCGATTTCCTCCGTGAAACCGTCCCTTGTAAAAATGATAGGTGTAGAATTCCTTTTTATCGTCGAGCGCTCTTTGGGTCATAAATGCTTCGGAAGCCTGTGAGTGAACTACGACCTGATTCGCGGCAAAGAGGCCTGTAAAGGCTATGAAAATCAGGAAAAAGAGGCCTATGGCTTTGGAGTTGGATAGTAGGTTCATCGAGATATTCTAGCTTGTAGAGCGGATGAGGTAGCTAACGAGAGAGGTTGGTTTTTAACCAATAGGACGTCAACCGTTCTCAACCGCTTTCAAATGGGTTCTAGGACTGGCAGGAGATGCGGTTTACCCGGAGAGGTTTGAGATTGTTTGATGGTTCGGCGTTCGGCAGGTGTCGAAAGAGGATCGTTTTCTATTTGCGAGGTGGGCCGTGAAGCGGCACTTTATTCCGAAATTTCTCATTTATACGTTTACGGATGCTCAAGCCGAGTCATGCTTTTAGCTTTGGGGGCCTTTGTTTCGTCCCTCTGAATTATTGTATCCCTTTTGAATATGAAAGCCTTAGAACTAATTGAGTACGAGAAATTCGAATACAAGGATATCGAATCTCCAAGCATCAAGGATAATGAAGTGTTAATTCGCGTAAAAGCGTGCGGCATTTGCGGTAGCGACGTGCATGGGATGGACGGCTCGAGTGGTCGGCGTATTCCGCCGATTGTGATGGGGCATGAAGCGGCCGGAACGATTTCCGAAGTGGGTTCCGCGGTTGATAGCCAGTGGAAGGCAGGCGATCGTGTGACGTTCGATTCTACCGTCTATTGTGGCAAGTGTTGGCATTGCGGACGAGGAGAAGTGAATCTTTGCGATAATCGCATGGTGTTGGGGGTTTCGTGCGATGACTATCGGCGTTACGGCGCATTTGCGGAGTACGTTGCGGTACCGGCTCATATTTTGTACCGTTTGCCGGATGCTATTTCTTTCGAGCAAGCAGCGATGGTCGAGGCCGTTTCGGTAGCGGTGCACGCGGTTGCTCGGACTCCGATGAATTTGGGGGATTCCGCGGTCGTTTTCGGTGGTGGAATGATTGGCTTGCTTTGCCTTCAGGCTTTGAAGGCTGCGGGTTGTGGATTTACGGCAGTCGTCGATCTTGATGTAGGTAAGCTCGAGACGGCTAAAAAACTAGGGGCAGATCTAGGGCTCGATCCTTCAAAGGTCGACGTACCTAATGCGATCCGGGAAGCGACTGGCGGACGCGGTGCTGACTTGGCTTTCGAAGCTGTAGGGATCGCGCCTACGGTTCAGGGTGCGATTGCTTCGTTGCGAAAAGGGGGGAGCTGTACTCTCGTCGGCAACTTGGCGAAAACAGTTGATATGCCTTTGCAGGAAATCGTTACCCGACAATTAATGCTGATTGGGACCTGCGCTTCGGCCGGTGAATATCCTGCGTGCTTGGACCTAATCGCTCGAGGTATGATAGACGTTGATTGTTTGATTAGCAAAGTTAAGCCGCTCGAAGAAGGAGCGGATTGGTTTGCTCGTTTGCACAAAGGGAACGAAGGTCTGACGAAGGTGATCTTGACGCCCTGATTAAAGCTAGTAAAGCGAGGGGTTTCGGTCGAAAGGTCGAAGGGCCTTGGCAATGCCACCCTAACTATTCCATTCGCTTAGGAGCTAAACGCTTCGCGCTCCTTTTCGAGGGATGCGAGCGCTTCTTCGTCGGTGGTGGTATCTGGAGGAGTAATAAGGCTCACCAACACGCAGAAGATTGTGGATACGATAACCGAAGGAATCGTTACCCCGCCGTAGATCGCTTTCCATTCGGGATTGAAGACGATGATTAAAGCGGTGGTCGATCCTGTTATCATGGCAGCGACTCCGCCTTGCCAATTGCAGCGCTTCCAGAATCTGCCGAACATGCAGCAGACGAACATGCCACTCATAACAATGCCGACCATATCTTTGATGTAATCGAAAATATTATCGGATAGGAGAGAAAAGAGAACAGCGCAAACGGATGTAAAAGTGGCTCCGTAGCGTGAGTAGGAGATTGCTTTTTCTTTTGGTGGCATTTTGCCGGTGAAGAGTATGAAAAGGTCGCGAAGGAGGATTGATGTGCCGGCAATCGCATCGGAGCTGGCAGATGAAATAACCGCGCTCAGTCCAGCAATTAGAACGATTATACCGATTCCTGTTGGAAGAATCGTAGTGACGAGCTCGGGAAACGCGTGATCGGCTTTCGTCAATCCTGGCACGAGGTTGAATGCGGTGATGCCGATGATTACGGGAATGACTGCAAAGAGAAGGTACAAGAAACCTGAAATATAGTAGCTCTTCTGAACTGTTGATTTATCTTTGGAAGAGTAGATGCGTTGCCTGAATGATGGAACGGTTACGACGCTTATAAAGATACTGATAACGACAGTTAGAGAAGTGAGAATGTTGCTCGAGTCTAGAAAAGCGAAGTACTGCGGGTCGAAAAGAACTTCAGAGTGATTCCAGGCATCGATTTTGTTGAGGCAAAGAAAGCCCATCAGAATGAATCCGAAAAACAAGATGACCGCTTGAATGGTATCGGTCCAAACAACTGCAGTGTACCCGCCGATGATTACGTAGATCGTAAATCCGGAGGCGACGATAATCTTAGCGGCCGTCATATCGATTCCGACAATCCAGTTTAAATAAAGGCTTCCACCTAGAATATGAGTCCCAAGCCAGCCGACGGATGCGAAGAATATAATCAGGCCAACGATTCCCTTGATGAGACGATTCCCGCCGTAGTAAAAGGATATCTCTTCCGAGAGCGTCATAAAATTATACTTGCGCACGTCTGCGAAGAATCTGGCCAAAAAGAAAAGCCCTATAGCTCCGCCAATTGCAAATAAAGCGCCTGCCCAGCCTTGTGCATAGGCTTTCCCTACAGCTCCCATGCTCGATCCGGTTCCCACCATTGTCGCAATGGTCGTACCCAATACTAGGAAGAAAGGAACTGTTCGACCACCGAGAAGAAAATCGTCGCCTGTCTTTTGCTTGTGAGATACCCACCAGCCGAGGATGACCATGGCGACGATGTAAATGCTGAAGTAAATGAGGAAGAGATCTTTATCAAAGCTTGAATCTGTCATTCGTGATAGAGAGAAATTAGGGTATTGGTCGGATTTTATATGTACTCCCCGGGGATGGGATGTTTTCAGCAGAGTCCCGATTGCTCGGGAGCTGTCAATTCAGGAAATCTGCGAGATTTTCGATTGTGGAATAGAAAGTTCTCGAACTACGCGATGAGGTCTTTCACTACTTTTCCATGGACATCGGTGAGCCTGAAATCGCGGCCTTGAAACCGGTAGGTCAAGCGCTCGTGATCACAGCCTAATAGGTGCATGATAGTCGCTTGAAAATCGTGAATGTGTACTTTGTTTTCGGTTACGGAAAACCCTAGTTCGTCGGTCGCACCGTAGCTGTAGCCGCCTTTAACTCCGCCACCGGCCATCCACATCGTAAAGCAATCGGGATAATGGTCGCGGCCAAGAACGTTCGATGCAGCGGTGCGGCCCTCCCGAAATGGAGTGCGTCCAAATTCGCCACCGCAAATGATGAGTGTTTCGTCGAGCAAACCGCGATCTCGCAAATCTCTTATTAAAGCAGCGATCGGTTTGTCGACCGAGGCGCATTTGTCGGTTAGACCACCTCGCAGGCCATTCTTGTCGTTTGTCCCATGGAAATCCCATCCCCAGTCGAAAAGTTGAACGTAGCGAACGCCTTTTTCGACGAGACGGCGGGCAAGCAGACAATTGTTGGCAAAACTCGAAGCTCCGGGTTCGGCTCCGTAGTCTTCGATGAGCTTGCTAGGCTCGGCTTTGATATCCATCACTTCGGGAACCGAAGTTTGCATGCGGTAAGCGAGTTCGTATTGGGAAATTCGCGTACGCGTTTCCGGATGGCCGTATTCGTCGGCGTGCAACTCGTTGATTTCTTGAATAGCATCAAGGCTCATGCGGCGCGTTTCTCGATCCATGCCTTTGGGATTTGAAACGTAAAGGACCGGGTCGCCTTTTGAACGACATTGCACACCTTGGTAAACCGATGGAAGGAAGCCGGAACCAAAAGAATTCTTGCCTCCGTTTGGTTGTGTGCCGCTTGAAATGAGAACGATGAAGCCAGGTAGATCTTTGTTGGAGGATCCAAGTCCGTATGTAACCCAGGAACCCAAGGAGGGGCGTCCAGGGCGAGACGAACCGGTCAGGGTGAACAGTTCGGCTGGAGCGTGATTGAATTGATCCGTATTCATCGAATGGATCATGCACATCTCGTCGGCGACGGTTTGGAGGTGGGGGATCGCGTCGGACATCCAAAGGCCACCTTTGCCGTATTGCTTAAAGGTTCTCTCAGTTCCCAGAAGCTTCGGCGTCCCCGAGGTAAATGCGAATCGTTTGCCTTCGATGAATTCAGCTGGGCAGTTTTGGCCGTCGCGCTTAATCAATTCCGGTTTGTAATCATACATATCCAGGTTGGGAGGGGAACCTGTGAGGTGGAGATAAATGACGTTTTTGGCTTTGGCCGGAAAATGCGGTTTTTTGGGTGCGAGCGGGTCGGATATCGACGATGCGAGAGAAGGGTTTACGAGCGAGCCCAAAGCGATTCCTCCAAGCCCGGCGAAGGTTTGCTTTAAGAAATGGCGCCGGGTAGCGTTTTGAATGTTTTCGAGTATTGGATTCATCGTTTTAGAAACATTTCGTCGAGGTTGAGCAAGGCATTGGCAACTACTGTCCAGGCTGCGAATTCGGAGGTATCGGCTCCGTCCGGAAGCGGCCCAATGGGGTTTGTCGCCATTTGCAAAGCGCTCTCGGGGGCATTGGCAAAACGCGATTGGGTGGCGTTGTACAAGTTAGCCAGCGTCGCGATTTCCTTTTCTGAAGCAGGGCGGACGAGGCATTGCCGAAGCCCCTGAGCGATTTTGTCGTTTAGAGTTCCTTCTGTGGATTGCAAGACTCGGCCTAGAGCTTGCGATGCTTCTATGTAAACGGGATCATTTAGTGTAACCAAGGCTTGGAGAGGCGTATTGGTTCGTTCGCGACGAACGATGCAAACGTCTCTGCTTGGAGCATCGAAGACCGACATGGACGGGTAGGGGTTGGATCGTCGCCAGGAAGTGTAGATTCCTCGGCGATATTTGTCGCTCCCTTCGCTGGTTGTCCAGTCGGTCGGGCTCCCAAAAGCGGCTTTGAGTCCGAGTTCCGGCTGAGGCGGTTTGACGGAAGGACCGTACAGCTTTTCGCTAAGGAGTCCGCTGACAGCGAGCGCTTGGTCGCGTACCGTTTCGGCTGATATACGGAATCGAGGACCGCGGGCGAAAAGGCGGTTGTCTGGGTCGCGTTGATAGCTCTCGGAATCGACTTTCGAGCTTTGCCGATAGGTTGCGGAGGTAACTATTAGTTCGAGCAAGTGCTTTACATTCCAATCGTTTTCCATGAACTCGATTGAAAGCCAATCCAGAAGTTCTGGGTGAGATGGTAGATCGCCTTGCGAGCCGAAGTCTTCGCCAGTCGTTACAATTCCGATACCGAATAAGGCCTGCCAGAACCGGTTGACCACAACGCGAGCGGTGAGTGGATTGTCGTCGTCGACTAGCCATTTGGCGAGACTGAGCCGATCCGGTTTCGAGCTTTTAGAATATGGGTGAATCTCGGATGGAAGCCCTGCAGTGACTTCCGGGCCCTTGTCCATGAAGCTGCCTCGATACTGGAGGTGTGTTTTGCGCGCCCGGTTTCCGGTTAATTCGGCCATTACCGGCACAGTCGTAAGCGGTTTGATGGTAGCAAGCGTTGTTTCGGCTTTGGCGATCCGTGCATGAATTTCATTTGGCTCGGGATCGAATTGAGCGAAGAATTCCAGAAGGGATTCCTTTTCCGCCTGGGTTCGTTTTCTTGGACGTTTGGCCATTGTGGGGGCGAGCTTTTTGGAGAGCGCCGGGATGGGCTTCCTATCGTCGCTGACGGAGATTCGGAACCGTTTGATTTTTTTGTTCGGAAAATTATGAATCAATTTGAATTGAAGCTTTTCCCCTAGGGCAAGTTCGATGGGGTTTTCCAATTCGAAGACAGCTTCGTTTTTCGTATTGAGATTACCTTGGACCGCCCAGCCCGAAAATCGATCTGAGTTAGAACCGGTGTAGACGTCGCTAAGGTTGTACCATTCTTGTTCGAAGGATGCGTTTGAACTGGAGAATTTGAGTTTGGGTATCTTCTTAAGCTCTTTGGCCTCGGTATTGGGTTTGATGTCCGCGGGCAGTATCCGAGCTTCAAAACCGTTGAGTACCCAATCTTCGGATTCGGTCGAGCTTGTGTTGTCTCTGCTATTCGCGGGGAATACTTCAAGTTTGATTCCTGTGACAAGGTTTGTGTCGGCTAGTAATTCGGCTGCTATCGTGTAGGTGTCTTGCGGTCTTGTGTTGTCGGTTACTGAAATCGCATTGTCGGACTCGAGCGTGAAAGGAGTTTTGGAAATGGCGGTCATATCGCCTGGCAATGGTTTCAATGCCTGCCATCCGGCTCCGCTCAAAATGGCTCTCTCCCAATTCAATTTTCGCTTTTGTTGATTAGGCTGGGAGAGTTTGGAAAGAAGCTCGCTTTCTAGTGATGCGATCGTCGTCTTGAGAGCGGCTTTTTCAGCTTTTTGCTCTTCGGAGAATAGTGAGACGAGCGGTTTCTCGTCTTTTCGATCTTCGTCGGCGGTGCTGTTGAAGATAGCGAACACTTTGAAATACTCCTCCTGTGTAATAGGGTCGTATTTGTGCGTGTGGCATTGAGCGCAAGCCATGGTAGTGCCCATCCAAACGCTCATGGTTGTATTGACGCGGTCGACTACGGCTTCGTTTCGAAACTCTTCGTCGCTGGTGCCGCCCTCGCTATTGGTTTTCGTGTTTCGATGGAAAGCGGTAGCGACCAGTTGTTCCGTGGTAGGATTTGGTAGTAGATCTCCTGCAATCTGTTCGATAGTGAATTGGTCGAAGGGTTTGTTCTCGTTAAACGAGCTAATTACGTAATCCCTAAATCCCCAGATGGTGCGCAAGGGGTCGTCGGCGTATCCGGCGGAATCAGCATAGCGTGCTAGGTCCAGCCACATGCGCGCCCAGTGCTCGCCGAAGGCCGGTTTGTTTAATTGGAGCTGGACGTAACGTTGATAAGCTCCGGAAGTTGAGTCGGAAATGAAAGCCTCGGTTTCTTCGGGAGTGGGCGGCAGGCCTGTTAAATCGAGAGCAACTCGGCGGGCGAGGGCGTTTTTGTCGGCTTCAGGCGATTGTGTTAGATTATTGGTTACAAGGATTCGGGCAGCGAAATGATCGATTGGGTTGCGAAGGGTGAAATCCTCCGAGGCGGTTTTGGGGACTGGTGGACGGGTTGGCTTTTTGTAAGCCCAGTGTTGGTCGTAGTTGCCACCTTCTTCGATCCAACGTTTTATGAGAGCGATTTGATCGGGTTTGAGGGAGTCTCCATGCTTAGGAGGTGGCATGAGGTCCTGATCGTCATCGGCAGTGATTAGATAAAAAAGTTCGCTCTCATCGACTTTGCCCGGAACGAGAGCCGCGTAACCACCGAGATCCATTCTTAAACCGTCTTCGGTGTCGAGACGCAAACGGCCGGTTTCCTTGGATCCCCCCTTTCGCTTGGTTTCGTCTGGACCGTGGCATTGGAAGCAATTTTGAGAGAGGATGGGACGAATATCCTTGTTGAAATCGACCGTATCCGCTTCGCATGATTGAATAGCGAACATCGCTAGCCATGTGCCGAGAGGTATCGTGACTGAGGATAGCTGGGGGAGGGGATTTCTAATCATTGGTCGGAATGGATCGAGTGATTAGCACACCGCCCCGGGCGTACCAATACGATTCAGTCAAAAGGGGTCTATGTGAAAAATACTTTCTAGGGCGGTTTTGGCTTCGGGGTCAAGAGTGGCGTTTTGGCAAGAGGCAGCGGCTTCGGCTTGGCTGGAAGTGCGGCAGCCTAGGATGGCGGCGGCGATTCCGGGGATCGAAGTGGTCCATGCGACGACGAGTTGTTGTAGGGTGAGTCCCTTGGTTCTGGCAAGGTCGTGGGCGGCTTGGACTTGCTGGTTGATTGAAGTTAGGAGAGGTTCTTGGAATTTTGGATCGGCTTTTCGGTGATCATCCTTCGCGAGTGACTCGACCCAAGCGGACGTGACTTTGCCGAGGAGTAAGCCTTTTTGCATAGGGCTGTAGGCTAGGACTTGGATGTTTTGTTCCCGGCAAAAGGGGACGATCGAATCGAGCAGGGCGGTTTTAAGGAGGCTTAGAGGAGATTGGAGCGTGTCGATGGGCATAATCGGCTGACAACGTTTCAGCAGTTCGACGCTGAAATTGGATACGCCTGCGTAGCGGATTTTTCCAGCTTGTTTCAGGTCGGCAACAGTGCTCCATGCATCTTCGATCCCTTCGTCGGGGATTGGCCAGTGGATTTGGTATAGGTCGATGACGTCC
>Ga0233432_10005055_pt1 | contig 11562 bp, 9 predicted proteins | sample SI_122_August201_6_FD_179870 | JGI IMG/M metagenome (GOLD analysis project Ga0233432, IMG submission 179870) | Seawater microbial communities from Saanich Inlet, British Columbia, Canada - SI_122_August2016_10_MG | ecosystem: Environmental > Aquatic > Marine > Inlet | place: Canada: British...
TGCGCCGCGTGTTTGTGCACCTCGCCGCCGAGTACATCGCGCACCGCGTGCCCGCGAGCGTGTACCCGTACACGACCATGATCACCGGCACGCCGGACGCCGAGAAGCAAGCGCTCACGGTCTACGACCTCACGCCACACCTCCCGCCCCGCCGTGTCACGACCATGACGCGCCCGCTGCCCGAGGAGGCGGTGCGCGACAACAAGTCCGAGAGCATCGTCGGCGTGCTTGACGGTGGCAGCATCGAGGATTGCTTGGTTGTGAACCGTGCGCTGCACATGCGGCAGACGCTCAGCTCGAGGACGCTGGACGTTGACATATACAAGTGCTGCACCGACGCGGCCGCGCCGATCCCGCCCTTGCGCCCGCAGGCGTGGGTGCCCCTGCGCTTGGTGTGCCGCCAGCACGGCGCCAAGCGCTTCCAGTGGGCTGCCGTGCGGTACGCGCCTGGCGGCGGCGTGCATCGGCTGCGCATTGCACAAGCCCGCGCGGACGAGTCGGAGGCGCCCGTGTTTGCAGACCTCGCGCTGGCCTCCGAGCACGAGCTGCGCGCGCGCATGGGCGGCGGCGTCGTGTCCGAGGTGTCCGGGACGTGCCTGCAGACCCTCCTGGCGCAGCAGGCGCACGCGCGCGTCGGCTGGTGCAAGGACTTTGCCCGCGAGGGCGTCCTCGTGCGTCTGGACATTGTCCCGGGACTGCTCGTGTACGCAGTGCTACGCGCGTGGAGCGGCGGGGAGTGGTTCAACGGCGACGCAATGGCGTACCTCGCGTTCCGCGAGTGCGCGCCGGAGGCGTGCGAGGACGACGACAAGACGCACGAGTCTTTGCTCGAAAGCATGGCCAGGAACGTGGCGCGCAAGCACGACGACGCGCACAGCGAAAACGCCGTGGCGCGCATGTGGGACGCCGCGCGCGAGTACAACGACAAGCACGAGTGCGAGGTTGACCGCGACGACGTTGTGCGCGATTTCGCGTGCACTGACAGCATGTTCATGCCTCTTTCCAACCTGCAGGCCGCACGGTGCGTTGTCGGCATCGGCGCCGAGGTGCTCCTCGACGTCCTGCACCCGCACGTCTCGAAGCTGCTGGGCGCGCACGTGCGCGTATGTGTGCAGGACGCGGGCTATGTCTCGATGCAAAGCTTTCTTGACGGCGAAAGCGCTTCGGTGCACGCCCCCGTGCTTCGCGGCATGCTGCTCCACGAGCTGCCCGTCGGCGCGCTCGTGCGCGGCTGCACGGTGCGCCACGGCGTCTTCGTCGGCCTGCGTCAGTACTCGAGCATCGACAAGGTCGCATACACGTTGTACGTCAACGTGCCGACGCGCGCCCTGTGCACCCTCGAGGCCCTCGCCGTGTACAGCCTGCACCCCGCGTTCTGTCGCGTCGTGTCGGAAAAACCGCTGTAGAGCTTGCTCTCGTCTGCATGGCTGCCGCGCTGGCCAATGGTGTGCGGAAATAAAAACGCGTACTTTTGGCCCCGGCAGACCCTGGACAGCAGGCATGGGTCTCGCCATGACCGTGTACGCGATTTAGCACATCAGCCTCGTCAGCGCGAGCAAGGGCCTGTGGGCTCAAAGGGCTGGTGGTACCTGCTGCGGGGGTGTGGTGTGCGGAAATAAAGACGCGTACTTTTGGCAGCTCAAACGCCTCGACAGCAGGCATGGGTCTCGCCATGACCGTGTACGCGATCCAGCAGATGGGGCTCGTGAGCGCAAGCGAGCGCCTCTGCGCTGAAACGGCCGCGGTGGTGGCTGCGTGCACGCGCTACCTGAAAGAGCTACCGGCCACCAGCACCAACGTGCAGGCGGACAGCACCGAGTGCCTGTGCACTTGGCGTCCAGAGACAGTGCTCGACATGTTTGTACTTTTGTCGCAGAAACCCAACCGCACGCTGATTGGCATCAGCATGTACAACGCGGACGGTGAATGCGCAGGTGTACAGTACTACAAGCCCGCGGCCTCGTCCGAAGAGTCGGTGTCCACCAACAGTGACGTGGTGCTGCTCGGGCAGATGACCATTGACAATGCGTCGGATGCAACCATCGCGCGTCCGGTGCTTCTTATTTACGACGGGTTTGACACTGAGCGCACGGACGCGAGCCCACACGCACGGTACGCGGCGCTGCAAAACATGCAAGCCAGCATCAACGCGCTTGCGTTCGGGCACGTGCCGTGCGTGCTGCAGTGGGTCGGGAGCACGGAAGCTCACGCGCGCGTGGCAAGCATGCCGCTGCCTCACAAAACAGTGGGCTGTCTTGTCCTGAAGTCGCACCTCGCACACGAGCTTGCCCCGTGCACCGAGCCCGCCACAGCACCCTGACGCCAACGCCCCACACCCGCGTGGCCGCCGCGTGTGTACTTGCCCGCAAAAAATAAAAAATCTATTTTGGGAGAATTTCGACTCTGGTTTATTTAAGCCATCCCATTCGACACCTCGATTTTTACCCACCGGGCCACGCTGCCACGCTCCTGGCATGTCAGAGACCGAAAAGGCACCGGTGCAAAGCAGGCGCGGGCGCAAGAGTGATCAGTCTTTTCTCTTCGACAACATGCTCAACTATGAAGGGAAGCTGCAGAAGTGCCTCGCGCTTACGCAAAAGGAGATGCAGGAGATCGCCGCGAAGCACTGCGAGCACGCAGTTGCCTTGAAGCTGGAACTGGGCCTGTCTCCGGCATGCTGCGCGAGTATGCACGAGCTCATTCCGAACTCTGAGCACTACATCAAGGACTTGCATCAAAAAGCTGCGCAGTACGTCCAGGATACCACGGAACAGCCGCCCCTGCTGCCGATCCACCCGCACGTGTTTTTCGTGGGCACGGAAACAGCTGAGGGCGTCATTGTGCAAGCCAGGGGCGACATGCATTTGCAGTTGGACAACGCCACGTTCAAACCAGGGGAGCTCAACTACGAAGACGGAACGGCGTTTGGGTCAAAGCGGAGCCAGGAGATGCCGAAACAGATGTGCAAGATTGCAGTCTTCTGGGGTGTGCTTGGCTTCAACGTGCGCGTCATAATCCTCGGCACAAGGGGAGGCGTCGAGGAAATGAGGCCAGAGCTTCCGCGCCCGAGCATCCAATCCGAGGGAACACAGCAGATGGCCAACATCTTTAGCAGGGCCATGCAGAAGAGGTTCTTCAGATCCGAGTTCAAGATACCGAAAGAGAACACGACCCCAACCTCCGACTGCACCCAGCTCAAATCCAAGCTAGAGCAGAAGCTAGGGGTGCGATTTCCAGCCAAGGCCAGCGAACAGAGACTCGACGGGGGTGCAAGAAGTGCTCAAGCACAGCGAGCAGAAGCTCCGCACACCTACTACTTCCTGGGCATGCCCGAGGAAGGAAGTGGCATCAGCGACGAGGAGAGGTATGACGACATGCAGCAAAGCAAGGACAGCGGAGGGAACGCAGCATCGGGAGCTTGCTGCATCGCGCAGAAAAACGCTGAGGAGGAGAAGGAGGACGAAATTGTAAGGTTTATCCTAGAGGATGGAGCACGGATGGACGATGGAGCAACGATGGAGCACGAGGACAACAGTTGGTACAATCAGGGCCTTGGATACGGCGATGACAAGGACGACAAGGGGTCGTTTGGCGGCGAAAGCTCAGTGCAAGCAGGGGCATCGGCGACGGGCTGGAGCATCCTTGACGGGGCGAGTTTGGTGGAGGGTCTGACATTCCCCCCAGCGTCTGGAACGCCCGATGCCCAGGCTCAGACGCCCGAGGGCGGCAGCGCGGTGGAGGTACCGACGGCGTCAGATGCGAACAGCACCAGCGATGACAAGTCCAACACGCGAATGAGTTTGAAGAAAGGCACGACGACAGCTACTGGGCTCAGGAAGAAGAAAAAGAAGGGTCTGGATGCACAGGGCGCGAACCCAGGAGTGTCGACAGAGGTCGAACGCAAGCACAAGGCCGCCGAGGTGACGAAGCGGCGGCGGGAGGAGAGCATGCTTGGGACACCGTCGCCAGCGAAGAAGAAGACCACAGCGAGCGCGAACATGCACGCAGCGGCGTCGCAGTGCGCCAGTGACGATAGTTTGCATGCAGTAGAGCCTTTGCTGAACTCTGGCGTACGCGCAAAGGCGCCTCGCAGCACGGCGAAGGAAAAGGGTAGTCGGATAGAGCGAATGCTTGTTGGGGGGTTTGTGTGAAGGAAATGGTGTAGGGCAGACGTGGTGTTTATTTTGGGTTGGTTTGGTGTAAACGTACAAAGTCGTGCATGGTGTTCAGCGCGAAGCGCTCGACTTGTTTTTCGAGGCTGTGGCGATAGCACGTCTGTATCGTGACCAAGGAGCAGGCCTTGACGTCCAGGAGTACGTTTTTTGAAAAAATGTTAGATGTCCGGCAGAGGGAGCAGGAGGTGGTTGGGGCACTAAGCACCTCCTGCACCGACAGGTCGGGGTTGAGCCGCAGGAAGGGGCGGGGTTCGGGGGTTTTGTCAATGCGCCGCATAATAAACTGCCCGAAAGAGCAATTCTGCACAAAGCTGTCCACCGTGGAGAGGTTCATATCCTCCTTCCAAACAATGTGCAGCTTTTGGCACGAAATGTGGCCAGTGTGGACGGAGTGGTCCGCGCACGTGAGCTCGACGCCGGTGCCGCTCCAAACGACGATTTCGCAACAACGGGAGCAGAACACGAGCGGGATGCCCTTGACGTAGAGGATGCGGCCGATGAGATCGATGTCGACGGTTGCGGTCTGCACTTCACAGCGGTTGCAGATGTGCACGTTGTTGATGCTGTCGAACCGAAACGAGGTTGTGACGTTTTGCGTGAGGCAAAAGGTGCACACGAGCAGGTGGCTGCGATTGTGCATCAGCGTCTGGTTGCCGTTGAACATGCGGAAGAGCGCAGTGTACTGGCTTTGCATTACGCTCGCGGGGAGCGGATAGATGCGCAGACAGTTTCGGCAGTCCCAGAGGAGCGAAATGTACTCGAGCGGGATGCCGGAGCGGCGCATGTACATTTCCGCGACGTTGAACGAGCCCACGATCGGCATGCGCAAAAACAGCGCGCCGTAGTCTTTGAACGCGCGGTGCAGCGCAACGCGCTGGGTGGGCTGCGGGTGTGCATCGCTCTTGCGGACGCCGTGCAAGGGGTCGACCATGCGCGACGAGCGCTCGCAGCTCTTGCACACGCGGACGTAGCGGTCGTACAGCACCTGCGCGCGCTCCGTGGCGTTTTGCCACAGCGCGTCCTGCGGCATGTCGCCGCCGCGTGAGTACATGCTGTTGAGCTCCACGCGATAGTGCTGGCCCATATTCTGCGCGGCGCGAAAGTGCGTGACGTGCAGCGGGTGGCGCGCGTGCGGCATGCGCGAGAGCATCGGCATGTCGCGCATGCAGAACATGGCGTACTCGACGAGGCACAGGCGCACGGTGCTCTTGTGCTCCGCGATAAACGTCGCGCGCGCGTCGTGGGTGCCGAGGAGCAGCGCGCGCAGCTCGCCGAAAAAGCGCACGCGCAGCTCAAAGGTGACGTCCTTGCACTGGCGCGACGGGAAGAGCGAGAGCAGCGTCGCCGTGCACACGCGCAGCAGCCGCGCCAGGCTCGCCGCGTGCTCGCGCGGCCAGCGGATATCGCGGTGGATTTTCTTGTAGTTGTTCAGGACTGGCATGCTCCCGCGCAGAAACGCCACAAACGTATCCTCGCGCGCCTTGGCCGGCAGCGTCGCCATGATGATCTCGGAGCCTATGTCCGGGCACAGCGAGACGTCCAGCTCCGGCATGCAGCGGAGGTCGACGCCATAACACTCGTGCAGGAAACCAGAGGGGATCATGCTGCGCAGCGCGGTGCGTGCAAGGTCGTCATTGTGGCGCACGCGTTCCTCGTGCTCGGCGACAATGTCGGCAAACGAGCCCGAGTGCTCGGCGCTGGGCGTCGACGGACGCCCCTCGTGGCACAGCACGGCGACGCTCAGCGCGCGCGTGCCATGGAATAGGCATATGCCGGAAACCGCGCCCGCGGTCTTGGCGCAGGAGCCCTGTTGCGTGTTCTTGCGCTTGGCCTCCTGAATGAGCTTCGACTCTGCGGTGCACGTGAATGCCGGGTGCCACGAGGGGCTCAGCGAAAATCCACGTTGACCTGCCGCGCGTAGATGACGCCGTTGAGCTTGTGCACATGGTAGTTGCTGCGCTTGTGCCGCACAATGGGCATCGGCAGGTTGCGCACCGGTCCCCCGGGCGACGCGACGAGCATGGCGTGCAGCCCGTACTCGCCGGGCTTCGAGTGCTCGTTGTAGTAGCGCTGCACGAGTCCCGCGCAGTCGGCGCCGTTGTGCAGCAGGTCGAGGTACAGCACGAGCGTCGTCGCGCGCAGACACGGGAGGCAAAAACGCTCGCCGGAGCCGGAGCCCGTGTGCGCCTCCCACGGCAGCACCAGCTCGACGCCGACAAACGGACACGTGTGGTCGAGGAACATGCACTCGCACTGCTCCCCGCGCGAGCACGGGCGCTCGCCGGCGTGCATTGGCTGGCGCAGCATGCTGTCCTCGAACGCCTTGGACAGCGGGCGCAGGTTGAGCGCAAGCTCGTGCGCGTCGGCGCCGGTGTTGGCAAAAACGTCGCGGTAGCTGCTCATCGTGATCAGGCGCGACAGGTTCTGCGAGACCTTGTGCACGAGGCGCATGGCGCGTCCGCTCGCCTCGTCGCAGCCCTTGTCAATGTTCTGCAGCACCAGCTCGTGCGCCTTTTCGCACTCGAGCTCGGCGGCGACAGAGCGTTTCAGCGCGCCCATGTTCTGCGACGTCGCGTCTCCGATCACGCTCGAAATGTCTTGTGTGTTGGTCTCGCGGGCGGCGGCGTCCGCCGGCCGCAGGTCCTGGCGCCGCGCGCGCTTGCGCGCATTGGGCGCCGCCGCCGGCAGCGCGCTGGCGCCGCCCGCGGCAAGCTGTGCGCCCTGCCGCACCGGGATCGAGTCCCAGGCCGCCGGAAACTCCATCGACGCGTGTGCGCCGTGCCAGGCGTCTATCTATATGCGTTTCCTTTTTACTTCCTGCTCTCGAAATGCACCGATCTGCCGCAGCGACCCGCCAGTTGCACGCAGTGTCACGTTATACACCCGGTGGTCCCACACGCGGTCTAGCCTCAGTCGTGGCCTTATCAACGCAGCTGCCGGTCGGGTGCTCACTCAGGGGCCAGCTGTTGTAAACCAATGGCGCCCACAAAGCCACGGCTTCAACAACGTCCGCAGGCTCGTTTCTGCCTCCGTATCAAGACTTGTCCAAAGACCCAAGCTTTACCAGCCGCCTGCCGCGCTGCACGCTGTCATGTGCAGTCTCGGAGTTCGCCGCATGTGCTGGCGCGCCTGGCGCACTCGTACATACACAGATTGGTCTAAACTAATCCTGCATGTGGCAGCCTCGCCACGGAATGTAAGTAGAGTCGCTATCCCATGAGCGACGATCCCAGTCGCATCCTCGGTCGGAATCGTAGTCGTCATCGTCGCGTGAATCGTGGTCCCTGGTGGACTCTAACGACTCAAACCACTCTTTTATTGAATCCAAGCTTACGTCTGCTTTCTCTCCTTGTTTTTCACAATGCGCAATTATGGCCTGACGTCTCCACTCGCACCATGCATCCACAATCATGTCTTTTTCCCATTCGTCATTATCGCACGCCGCACACCTGAACTGAAAGCAGGGCAGAGCCTGCATGACGTTGCACTCCGCACACCAGTTTGCGACACCGGGTGCTTTGACAATAAACGAAATACCGCCGTCGGATTGAAGCCAAGCAGGCTTCCATGCATTCCACTTCGCTTGAAACTTGGAGCTGTGAAAAAAATCAGTACTAAATCTGACGTTTATTTCAGGATAGACCGTGTCTTGTTGTTTTGCATACGAAGGTACAGAAAAATCAACAACGCCGCAGTTGTCCGGAAACTCAATGAGCTTCTCGCCGACCGCGCACATGCCGTTCACTTGGAGAGCACGTGCTCGTGTATATATGTACCTTTTGGGTACGGGTACGATATGCAGCGAATCTTTGCGTTCCTCATGGTCCTGGGCGCGTGCATGCTCGCGCCGTCCGCCGCCAAACCCGCGCACGGCCTCACGCGAACGGCGGCCGCCAAGCACGTCTCCGTCAAGGGGCCGCGCACGCTTGCGGACATTGCGCGCGACCGACTCACGCGCAAGCTCGGCGGCGTCGGCATGCCGCGCGCGGACACGCGCACCGACACCCACAAGCTCAACCGCCGCCGCCAGCCCCGGAACGGCGCGCTGCCCGCGTGGGGCGCGCCGGTAGCGTAAGCACGCGCGTGTTTGGTGCTTGTGCTTGCAATATTTTTGCATAGAGCGTTTATGCACGCTGCTTGGCGTTGGGGCATGCGAATTTCAATAAAATCCAATTCAATTCGACAATTTCAGCCATACGCAGCGTGCATGCACGCTGCCTGGCGCTGCGGCTCGGCGCTGGGAGTATCAAAACTTTAAAATTAGACGGAAATAGATCACTAAGCAGTGCGCAGCGTGCATGCACGCTGCTTGGTTGTGTATACCCAAAGTTGAATCCAATTTGACACACATAGATGAGTCATCAGCACGCAGCGTGCATGCACGCTGCTTGGGCTGTGTATACCCAAAGTTGAATCCAATTTGACACACATAGATGAGTCATCAGCACGCAGCGTGCATGCACGCTGCTTGGGCTGTGGCTCGGAGCTGGGGGTATCAGAAGTTTAGAATTCGACGCAAATAGATCATCCAGCAGCACGCAGCGTGCACTCGAGCTCAAATCCAATTTGACACAAACAGATGAGTGAGCAGGGCGCAGTGTGCATGCACGGTGCTTGGGCTGTGGCTCAGAGCTGGGAGTATCAGAAGTTTAGAATTCGACGGAAATAGATTTGTTGATAAATAGGCCTCTGAAGCGGTCAACGCTACTAGAAATAAAAACGCCCACACACGGCATGAAGAAAAAACTGTGCCGCGACAAGAAGAAACGCGCGCCCAAGCACCAGCCGATTTGCGGGCTCTTTGCCCTGGCCATGTGCTTTGGCCGCAAGCTCAAGACTGCACAGCAGGTCGAGGATTTTCGCAACGAGTGTATGGAGGCTGGCGTGTTCAAGAACCGCACCGCCGGCTGGGTCGGCGGCACGAACGAGGGCGAGCGCAAGGCTGTGTGCAATGCGTTTGGGTTTGAGCACACGCCAGTCCAGTTTGATCTCAAGGCACAGACTGTCGGCAGGCTCTTCAAGCATGCGGATTTTTTCAAAACCAAAAGGACGTGGTTGCTCTGTGTGTGCAAGCATTGTCTGTTTGTGCAGACGAACAAGACCAAGACCAAGATGTTTGTGATGGATCAGCGCGGCATGAAGATGCACATTCACGACGACACCAGGTACATGGCCAAGCTCAAGACCCAAAAGCTCCGCAGCGTGGCAAGGGTTGACAAGAAAGAAGACGAGGTTGCGCAGACACCTGCTCCGGATGCAAACACAGACTCTGTGGTTTAATAAACAGGCACATAGACCGCGTGTATTTGAAGCTCGAGAGAGTGCACATTCCTCGAACAAGAAATGGACCAAGGCATGCCTATGCGTCCTGCCTGGGGCTGGTGCCAGCGCCGAATTCGGGTTCGGATGCGTCCTCGGAGACATGCTCAGTAGAAACCGCGGGCAACAGCGCGAGACGCAGCAGACGGGCGCAGAATTCGGCCTCGGGGGCGTCCGCGCAGAGGCAGCGTGGCACCTCGGTGGGTACAAAAATGTCGCGGGCGAGACACACGCGCGCACACGCCTGCGCGCGCAAGAGCGGGTGCACGCGGCGGTGTTGCGCGGGGCCGCGCGTTGCACCGAGGCGGCACGCGTAAAACACGGCGTGTGTGCCAGACACGGCATCGCGCGCACAGACCACGCCCTGTGAAAACGCATGTACGTCCAGCACAAGCGACACAGTCGCAAATTTTTCGTCCGTGTCCGAGCATGGGTGTTGCAAGCAGAGCGACAGCCTCTGATCCTTGGGCAGCAGGAGCGGCGTGCCGCGCGCAATCGTCGTGCCGTGCAAGGTCACCGGCGCGCGTGCGTACGCCGTCGCATGTGACAGCGAGTCCACAGAGCCCAGCGCCTGCAGCCGCCCAAGCATGCGCTGCCCACACCCGCGTAGCACAATATGGGAAGCTGGAGACAGGCGTTTGCTGTCGAGCACAAGCGCCTCTATGCACACCCACATCAACCCGGCATCGACCCTAGGCCGTGCCTCGATATATAAGCACACGCCGCGTAATTGCACGAATCGGATGCAGATTTTTGTGAAAACGCTCACGTGAGACGCTGCGCGCGTGCGCGTGTTCTGCGCCCGCGTTTGTGCGTGCGTACGCCGGTACTCAAGTCTTGTGTCTGCGCTGGCAGGGGCAAAACGATCACGTTGGAGGTCGAATCCTCCGACACCATTGACATGGTCAAATCCAAAATCCAGGACAAGGTCAGTATGCCAGGCCCCTCCCGTGCACGCATGTCCAAAACTCAGTGTTCACGTGCGTGCGCGTGTTTGTGCGCAGGAGGGCATTCCGCCGGACCAGCAACGCCTGATCTTTGCAGGCAAGCAGCTCGAAGACGGCCGCACGCTCGCCGACTACAACATCCAGAAGGAGTCCACCATACACCTCGTGCTGCGGCTGCGCGGCGGCAAGCACGGGTGACAACACGAACTTGATGAACCACGTACTACACGTCACGCAGCCGGACAAAGACGTATTCCTGAAAAAATCTATTTCCGGCATGTCTGCATTTAGGGGCAGGGACCGGCGCCGTGCTGACCACGTGCCACGCAAAAGCATATGTTGCGTGGAATGTATGTGCCCGACAAGACGCTTCGCGTGCACAAATTGCACCAGGACATTCTTGACGACGACCTGCGTGCCGTCTTCGAGATCGAGCGGTTTGACGTCGTAACGGCACGCGCGTTCCGCGACCCGGACACGAGTGCGTACGGCCAGGGCGAGGTCGTGTTTGCGTGTGGCGAGGAAGCACGCAAGGCGCTCTTGTGCCTGGACGGGAGAAAGGTGCTTGGACTGCGACTCAAGCTCGTGCTTGTGCACACGACGTATAGCCCACGGAAGAGCTTGCCGTGCACGCGCGTGGACGCCGCGCAAACTGCTGATGGCGTGGATGTCACCGACGCCCAAACGCTCGCAGTCGGGCGCACGATACGCGTGTGCGGCATCCCTGCTGGCGCTACTGCAAGCGCTGTGCGCGAGGCGTTGGAGGTTGAGGGGACGCTTGTGAAGAAAACCAAGCTGTTTTGCGACGACTGCGGAGCAGCGCTCGGCTTTGCCGACGTCGAGTTTGAGACCATGCACGACGCGTGGGTGGCATTTGACACGCTGCACCGCGCAGTACCGACAGTGAGTGACAACAGGTTGTCTTTGTGCATCGCACAGCACGTGTGGGTGACGGAGGTAGCGACCCAAAAACAGAAAAGGCCCAAGTTGCATTAGCAAGCGACACAAGCCCAACGCGTAAGGATTACAAGGGCCGCGGATCCGTGCCTGCACGCTGCGCCAGGCTTGGGGAACGACTTGCACGAACCTGCAGATCAAACAGAAGAGGCGATGAAAAGACG